>Ga0180433_10000458_pt1 | contig 70174 bp, 33 predicted proteins | sample SS_ome_8_FD_132980 | JGI IMG/M metagenome (GOLD analysis project Ga0180433, IMG submission 132980) | Hypersaline lake sediment archaeal communities from the Salton Sea, California, USA - SS_1_D_1 metaG | ecosystem: Environmental > Aquatic > Non-marine Saline and Alkaline > Hypersaline >...
AGTGTTAACTTATGATATAGGAATACCTCCTACAAATAATGACGGCAATTTCACAGGATTATCCGGCGGATCATATTATGTAACCGTTACTGACGAAAATGGCTGTTCTGATATCAGCAGCGAGCTTATTGTTGATGAACCTGCTTTGCTTACTGTTACACTAATAAGCTCAGCAGATGAAACATGTCCGGGAGATTCAGACGGTACGATAACCGTTGAAGCATCCGGCGGTCAAACACCTTACACCTATGATCTGGGCGTACCACCGACAAACACAGATGGAATATTTACAGGTCTGGCACCCGACACATATACTGTTACCGTAACTGACGACAACGGATGTACGGGGATCAGCAACCAGATAATCATCGGCTCCCCTGATGCCATATCAATAGACTCCGAAGCATCAACTGATATACAATGTTTTGGCGATGCTAATGGTACTGTAACTGTTGCTGCTTCAGGAGGAACAGGGATACTTACTTATGATATCGGAATACCACCAACTAATAACACAGGATTATTCACAGGACTGTCCGGAGGAAGTTACATTGTAACAGTAACGGATGCTAACGGATGCTCTGTCACAAGTTCGCCACTGGATGTCAACGAACCACCTGAGCTGACATCACCAATTACAGACACCGTGATGTCCTATTGCGGCAGTTTGCCCACTGCTGTTGCAGGTGAAACATTCATACCTGACGGGGACGGGGAATCGTATTTTACAACAATAACGCATACCGACTTCCAGCCGGGATTGACTCTAACCGACCCGGCACACCTGAAAGGCGTGCTTGTGGAAATGGAGCACTCCTATCTCGGGGACCTGGATATTATCCTTTCATGCCCTAACGGATCTTCAGTAGCGCTGAAAGAAGGAATGCTAACTGTAGGGTACAACACACCTACATGGGAAGTATTTTTAGGTGAACCTAATGAAATTGATGGTGCTGATCCTTATGATCCGTTACAAAATCCCGCAGGATTAGGATATAATTACAGATTTACAATGAATGATGATTCAACAATGGTGGATGCAGCGGATGTATATCATACACTGCCACCGGGTGATTACCTGCCTTATGAGTCATTTGCAAACTTTGTGGGATGCCCGCTGAATGGCGACTGGACAATGTCCGTAACAGACAGCTGGGGTATAGACAACGGGTGGATATTCTCATGGCAACTGCACTTCGATCCGCAAATATTCCCTGAAGGATACTGTACGGGAATGGCAACTGTCACACCTGCAGGCGGATCACCGCCTTACACATATATCTGGTCACACGGAGAAACAGACTCAACCGTAACTGACCTGTGCGCAGGAACATACACTGTTACTGTAATAGATTTGAACGGATGTACATCAACAGCCACTGTTGAGATCACTGATACTGCAACTTATGAAGTTAATATAACTGACTCGACCATGATAACATGTAACGGCGACTGTGACGGAACCGCCGTGGCAACAGCAGTCGGGGGTACACCACCTTATGATTTTGAGTGGAGCGATCCTGCAGGTACAACAAACGATACGGTCACAGACCTGTGCGCAGGATGGTACTTTGTAACGCTTACCGACGCCACGGGATGTACAAGAGTGGATTCGGTAAATATCACAGAACCGGGCACTGCATTTACTCATACCATGTCATATACGAATATTACATGCTTCGGGGACAATGACGGCTCGGCAACAATAACCCCGTCAGGGGGCAGTACCCCTTACACATACGTATGGTCAGTAGCCGGTACGAACTCAACAATCACAGGACTGAGCGGAGGTATGTATTACGTAACTGCAACTGATAATAACGGGTGCTCCGTTACTGACAGCGCACAGATAACAGAACCTGCATTACTGGAAGCATCAATTACAGATACAACGCATGTTGACTGCTACGGCAACTGCAATGGTATTGCAATAGTAACACCGGTGGGTGGTTCAGTGCCCTGGTCATACCTGTGGTCAGACAGCCAGACCGACTCAACGGCAGCAAGCCTGTGCGCAAATACATATACTGTAACGGTTTCCGATGATCACGGATGTGATACAATAGTATCTGTTACCATCACACAACCTGCGGAAATAATCACATCCATTACAGGAACTAATGCTGCCTGTTCAGGCGTTGATAACGGCACGGCCATCCTGAGCATTAGCGGTGGAGAAACACCATATTCATTCGAATGGTCAAATGGTGAATCAACGCAGAACATCTCTGGTCTTGCACCAATGGAATACTTTGTCACGGTAACAGACGACAACGGATGTACAATGGTTGACAGCATTACGATCAATGCCGACATGGGCATTACCCTGGCAGTGCTTGACACAACACATGTAACATGTTTTGGAGATGCTGATGGGGCTATAGATATAAATGCCTCCGGAAGCCTGTTCCCCCCCATTACTTATGAATGGTCAAACGGTGAAACAACAGACGATATCTCCGGCCTCGGACCGGGAACATATACCGTAACTGCAACAGACCAGGCAGGATGTACTGCCATTGACAGTGCAACAGTGCTTGAACCTTCTGCCATAACCATTGATTCCGGCACGCATACCGATATTACCTGTAACGGAGATGATGACGGCACAATAACTATCTCGGCATCAGGAGGCACAGGATCACTGGAATACGATATCGGTGCCGGGACACAAGGCACCGGTGACTTTACAGGACTTTCTCCTGCAACATACACGATAACCATTACAGATACAAACGGATGTACAAAAGATTCTTCCATAACCATTACCGAACCCGCGGCTATAGTTATTGATTCGGTCGGGCATACAGACATCTCATGTTACGGTGAGACGGACGGGGAAATAATCATTTATGCTTCCGGCGGTGCAGGAAGCCTTGAATATAATATTGACGGGGGCATATTCTCCTCAGACAGCAGCTTTACAGGGCTTGACGATGATACATTCGACTTTACAATCCAGGATGGAAACGGGTGTACAAAAGATACAACAATAACTATAACAGAGCCTGCAGAAATAGTGCTGAGCACTGATAACGACAGCTCCCACTGCCTGCAGGCTGACGGACTGGCAATGGTGATAGTGGAAAGCGGAGGTGTCGGCGAACTCACTTACCTGTGGGATGACCCTGCAAGTCAGACCAATGACACTGCCTCCGGACTGACTGCAGGAACATATACTGTTACTGTTACTGATGAGAACGGATGTACTGCCGTTGCCACTACCATAATATCGGATATGGGAGCTGCCTCCCTGTCTTTCACCGATATAACTCATAACGACTGTTATGGCGACACATCAGGACAAGCTACAGTAGTCCCGTCAGGCGGGAGCTCCCCTTATGACTACAACTGGTCATCAGCAGGACAAACCACCGAAACAGCATATAACCTTGCTGCAGATACTTATTATGTCACGGTAACTGATGATGACGGATGTATTACCACTGACAGCATTACGATCACCGAGCCGACGCAGATTACCGTTGACTCTCTCGATATTACTGACGTTGGCTGCAGCGGCGATTCTGACGGGGAAATTACTATTTACACTTCCGGTGGAACAGGAGTGCACCAGTATGCCATTAACAGCGGGACATTCTCGGGCACCAATACTTTCACCGGGCTCAGTGCAGGAACAGATACTATAACAATACAGGATGAGAACGGTTGTACAAGAGATACTATAATCACTATTGGCGAATCCTCACCGGTTATAATTGATTCTGCAAGCCATACCGACCTTCAGTGCTATGGCGACACTGACGGAACAATAGATGTGTATGCTTCAGGAGGCACACCTCCACTGAATTACAACATAGGCGCCGGCGACATTCCGACAGGAAGCTTTACAGACCTTTCTGCAAATACTTATACTATAACTATAACCGATTCTCACGGATGTACGAGTGACACATCTATCACTGTCACACAACCGGAACAGATCGTTCTTGATGCTGTTACCGACAGCTCGCACTGTAACCAGTCAGACGGCTCGGCAACTGTATCGGTAGTCAGCGGCGGAACACCTGACTTTACATATTTATGGAACACAGGACAGGATACATCTGCAGTTGACACACTGGCATCAGGGAATTATATTGTCACTGTTACCGATGCTAACGGATGTTCGGATTCCATATCATTCACCATATATGATATAGGCGCCGGCACTGTTTCATTTACAGATGTAGTACACAATCAATGCTTTGGAGATACCACAGGACAGGCAATAGCTGTGATAACAGGAGGACAGGAGCCATACATATACCTGTGGTCCGACAGCCAGACTGATTCCCTGGCAACTGATCTTGCTGCAGGAACATACTATGTAACAATAACGGATGGTGACGGCTGCGATGCCATATCATCTGTGGAGATCACAGAACCGTCAGCCATTGCAATAGATTCTGCCGGCATCACAAATGCCGGATGCAGTGGTGAAAGTAACGGTGAAATTATTATATATGCCTCAGGAGGAACAGGAGCCCTCGAATACTCGTTGAACGGCGGAACATTCAGTCCTGTCAATACTTTCAGCGGACTTGCCGCAGGTGCGGATACGATAACTATACAGGATGAGAATGGCTGTACAAAGGATACGATAATTACAATATCCGAATCATCTGCGATCACAATTACTTCAGGATCACATACGGACCTGAACTGTTATAATGACAACAGCGGTACAATAGACATCACTGCCGATGGCGGCACACCACCGCTAAACTATAATATAGGAAGCGGTGACCAGCTTACAGGCAGCTTTACAGGACTGTCTGCAAACACATATACTGTTACCATTACTGATGATTACGGGTGTACAAAAGATACTACGATCACTGTAACAGAACCTGAACAGATCATTCTCAGTGTTGACACAACAAGCTCGCACTGTACACAAAACGACGGTGCAGCTACTGTTTCCGTAGTAAGTGGCGGAACGCCCGACTTTACATACTTATGGCCTGACGGACAGGATACATCAACGGTTGACACACTGTACTCAGGAAGCTATGTCGTAACTGTTACCGATGCAAACGGATGTTCGGACAGTATTAGCTTTGCAATATCAGATATGGATGCCGGAACGCTGAGTTTCAGCAATATAGTCCATAACGACTGCTATGGCGATACTCTTGGACAGGTCACAGTTGAAATATCCGGAGGGATACCGGACTATATATACCACTGGTCCGACGGCCAGACAGATTCCACGGCAGTGAACCTGCCTGCAGGAACATACTCCGTATCAGTCACAGATGCAGACGGATGCCTTGCAATATCATCTGTTGACATTACAGAACCACCTGCCATAATCATTGACTCAACAGATATCACAGGCAACTGTAGCGGCGAAGATACAGGAGAAATAATTGTATATGCATCAGGAGGAACAGGAACATTGCTTTATTCCATTGACGGAGGCGCATACGTGGCAGACAGTGTATTCAGCGACCTTACAACAGGCCTCCATACTATCAGTATCATAGATGACAACCTCTGTACCCTGGACACTTCGTTCAGCACATCCGAATCACCTGCAATAACAATTGATTCAGGCACACATACAGATGTAACATGTTACGGTGACAGTACCGGAACGATCTCTGTTACTGCATCAGGTGGTGAAGGCGCATTGCAATATACAATAGACGGACTCATATATCAGCCTGACGGTGACTTCTCGGGATTAGCGGCAAGTGGCTACACGGTAACAATAACTGATGACAACGGGTGTACTACAGATACAAGTATCACAATCACACAACCCGAACAAATAGTTCTTGACGTTGATACTACAAGCTCGCACTGTAACCAGTCAGACGGTGCAGCAACAGTATCGGTTGTAAGCGGCGGAACGCCCGGCTTCACTTATGCATGGAGCACGGGACAGGATACATCAACGGTTGACACACTGTCTTCCGGAACATATACTGTAACCGTAACAGACGCTAACGGATGCTCAGATACCATACAGTTCAGTATAACGGATATGGATGCAGCAACACTGACATTTGCTGATACAGTGCATAACAACTGCTATGGAGATACAATGGGGCAGGTAACGGTTACGCCATCCGGCGGGACACCGGATTATACCTACCTGTGGTCTGACGGGCAGACAGACTCAACAGCAGTGAACCTGGGGGCAGATACATACACTGTTACTGTTACTGATGCTGACGGGTGCGTTTCTATTTCGTCAATTGATATCACAGAACCCGAACAACTGCTTGTGGATTCGATAAATACCATTGATATCCTGTGTAACGGGCAAAATAACGGAAAAATATTTGCTTATGCATCAGGTGGAACGGATCCGCTATGGTACTCCATTGACGGCGGGGACGACCAGGAATCAGGGAGCTTTGTGTTTCTCGACCAGGGAGACCATACAATAACTATAACGGATAGCCTGGGCTGTACAAGGGATACAACAGTTACGATCATAGAACCCCTGGCAATAAATATTGATACGCTTGATCATACTGACCTTGAATGTTATGGTGACACTGACGGAACAATATATATTTCCGCATCAGGAGGAACAGGAAGCCTCGAATATACACTGGACGGACTGACATACCAATCGGACGGCAATTTCACAGGACTTGCAGGCGGGGATTATGCTATCACTGTAACAGATATGAATGGCTGTACACAAGACTCCGCAGTAACGATCTATGAACCCGGGCAGATCACTCTTGTGGTTATTACAACCCCCTCCACATGTGACAGCGCCAACGGTTCGGGAACGATATCCGTCATATCAGGCGGAACCCCGTCTTTCAGTTACCTGTGGCCTGACGGACAAACAACGCAGACAGTTGACACCCTTTCCGCAGGCAACTATATAGTAACAGTGACTGACGGTAACGGTTGTACTGCAACGGAGATATGCTCTATATCCGATGTAGAGGCAGGCACATTATCATTCACTGATGTGGTACATAACGAATGCTATGGCGATACTACCGGACAGGCAGCAATAGTTATATCAAACGGCACCCCGGACTATAGCTACATCTGGTCTAACGGACAGACCGACTCTGTTGCTGTCAACCTGGGAGCAGACATATATTATGTTACGGTTACAGATGGAAACGGATGCCATCTGGCATCGTATGTAGAAATAACAGAGCCTGAAGACTTTACTTTTACTGTTGATATAACAAATGCAGACTGTGCAGGTGATACTAACGGGGAAATATTTATCAGTGCAACAGGAGGGACAGGTGATATTATGTATTCACTGGATGGTGGTGACTTCCAGAGCACAGGGCTCTTTGACTCCCTGCCTGCAGGCAGTTATGTACTGACAGTGCAGGATGAAAACGGATGTACAAAAGATACAACAGTATCGGTAAATGATCCGGCATCTATTACCATTGACAACCTGGATATTACCGAAATACTATGTAACAGTGATTCTACAGGCGTAATAGACCTTACTGCATCCGGTGGAACGGGCAGCCTGGAATATTCAATAGACGGCACACAACAATCAACAGGGCTGTTCACTGATCTGCCCGCAGGAACATACACAATTACAGTGACTGATATTAACGGGTGCTTTACCGACACCTTGATCACACTTACCGAACCTGATCCAATAGTGCTGTCAACTGATGTGGTAAATTCATCATGTGATCAGGACGACGGCTCAGCAACAGTGAATGTGGACAGCGGAGGAACACCTGACTTTACATACCAGTGGGACGAACAGGCCGGAAGCCAGACCACGCAAACCGCCACATCACTGAGCTATGGGAATTATTATGTCACTGTTACAGATGCTAACGGATGTGCTTCAGAGACAATTGCTTCTGTTTCTGATGATGTTGCCGATACCGTAGAATTTACTGATGTAGCCCATAATATGTGCTATGGTGATTCCTCAGGGCAGGTAACAGCAAATGTCATTAACGGAACACCGGACTTCACATGGATATGGTCAAATGGAGATACAACAGCTACGATAACAGATCTGGAAGCAGGGACATACCTTCTGACCGTAACAGACGGTAATAACTGCCATTTAACTTCATTTATCGAGATCACTCAGCCGGATGAAATGATATTGTCCTTTATCACTGCAGAACCGGATTGCGGAGGTGATTCATCAGGTGTGATCAATATGACAATAACAGGCGGTACAGAGCCCTATGGTTCAATATTATGGTCAAACGACTCGACAACCCAGGATATAAGCGGGCTTGCAGCAGGCACATATTATGTAACTGTGACAGATGATAATGGTTGTACTGTAACTGACAGCGTAACAATAGCAGAACCGGAGCCGATACTGATAACCATATCAGGAATGGATGCAAGCTGTTTAGGTATAAATGACGGATATGCATCAATTGACAATATCACAGGTGGAACTCAGCCATACTCATACCTGTGGTCTAATAACGAAACCACTCCGGACATTGATGAGCTGGGACCTGACACATACTATGTTACTATTACAGATGAAAATGATTGTATGATCACGGACAGTATTACAATATCAGGCTCCCTCGTTATTGATGTCAGTCTGGCTGCTAACAATGCAACATGCCAGGGCATAGATGACGGAAGTATCAGCGCTACACCGGATGGCGGTACCGAACCATATACCTACTTATGGTCTGACAATTCAACAACACAGGTTATAACGGACCTCGGTCCCGGGTTATATTATATCACTGTAACTGACAGCAATTACTGTATGGCTGTTGACAGTGCAGAAGTATTGTCATTGATCAATATAACACTTACCATTACTGAAAATGATATTGACTGCTTCGGGGATGCAGACGGCTCTGCCGGTGTTACAGCCGACGGTGGCACTGTACCGTATAGCTATGACTGGTCGAACGGTCCAACCGAACAGAATGTTGCTGATCTGGATACCGGAATGTATTATGTAACTGTTACTGACCTTAACGGATGCTATGAGACAGACAGCATACATATCACACAACCGGAAGAGATCATAATATCTCTGTCTGGTACTTCTCCGGACTGCTTTGGCTCAGATGAGGGAACGGTCTCAGTAGATGTAACAGGAGGAATACCGCCTTACGAATACCTCTGGTCTGAAGGTTCAACAACAGACAGCATCAGCAACCTTTATACTGACACTTATTATATTACTGTGACTGATTCCAATGAATGTGCAATAATTGACAGCATACTGATATCACAACCGGATAGTGTTATCCCGGTTTATATACTGGATTCTTCGACATGTAATAATACAAATGACGGAAGTATAACAATCAGTAATATTTCCGGAGGCACACCTCCGTTCACATATTTATGGTTCAACGGCGACACGATACAAACTGTTGACAGCCTTGGTGCAGGAACATACAGTGTTACAATAACAGATAATAACGGCTGTATATATAACGATTCTGCAACACTAAGTGCAACAATCATAGTTAATGCTATTGCCGAAACTGATACAGTAATATGTTTTGGCGATTCCGTGCAGATTACGGGCAGTGGAGGTGATTCATATTCATGGTGGCCGCCTGAGGGACTAAGCGATACATCGGTATATAATCCTTATGCTGCTCCTGATACAAGCACAAGTTACATCCTTACTGTTTATGAGGATATATGCTATGCTACGGATACTGTCAGGATAGAAATATATCCTTCAATGGAAATTGATGCAGGGGAAGATGCAGAGATATATATTGATGAATCCATATTCCTCCAGGCTACAGGTGGAGATAATAATACAACATGGTTGTGGACACCGGAAACAGGGCTGACCAATCCGATTAATCCATATACCGAAGCTTCTCCCGAACAGACAACAACATATTATATTTATGCAACATCACAATATGGATGTACTGAATACGACTCAGTGACAATATCTGTGATCCCGCTGGTGTTCATTCCTTCAGGATTCTCGCCTAACGGCGACGGAGTAAATGATATATGGCAGCTTGACTACCTGTTCTATTACCCCGAAATAGAAGTGTCTGTCTATACACGTTGGGGCGAACTACTCTTCCATTCCAAGGGATATGAAAATCCATGGGACGGTACATATAAAGGCAAAGATATGCCGGCAGGAACATACTATTATGTAATATTATTAAATGATGTATTCTTCCCGGATCCGATAACAGGACCGGTAACTATAATGAGATAAACTATGATACGAACAAAGATCAGGATTTTTTCGGTACTGGCGGTTTTAATAACATGCGGCACTGTTCATTCACAACAATTACCGCAATACAGTCAGTATATGCTTAATGATTATGTGCTCAATCCTGCTATTGCAGGAATACATGACTATTATCAGGTAAGATCAAATTACCGCTATCAGTGGACAGGGATAGTGGATGCGCCGCGAACATATACGATCAGCGTATTCGGACCACATAAGAAAAAAGATATGGGATTCGGCGGATATATCTTTAATGACGTTACCGGACCGACAAGCAGAATAGCACTATATGGCTCGTATGCATATAATATTATGATCCAACAGGATATGCGGCTCTCTTTTGGTCTGAATGCAGGACTCATACAATACAAGGTGGACGGGACAAAAATTACACTGCATGATACAGAAGAAGATGTTGTATTCAGCAACAGCATACTAAACGATTACCTGCCGGATGCAACCTTCGGCCTCTACTTCTACACACCACAGTACTATGTGGGATTTTCAGCAGCACAACTGATAATGAGCAAAATAAACTTCAAAGAGGTTGACGCAGCAGGAATAAACAAGCTTACAAACCACTTTCATCTTATTGCAGGTTATAAATACAGTATTAACGAAAAGCTTGATGTTGAACCTTCGGTTATGCTTAAATACACTTCTCCGGCAACACCACAGGTTGATATCAATGCCAAGATCATTTATCTTAAAAATACCTGGGGAGGCATTTCTTACAGGACAAAAGATGCTGTATCAATATTGCTGGGATATATTTTTGAAGACCAACTGTATTTCGGATATTCTTATGATTTTAATACTTCCACACTCAGTAAATACAGCTCCGGAAGCCATGAGCTTATGTTCGGGATAAAATTTAACAAGTACAAAGAACCCGAAACACCAGGGGAAAAAGAGGAACGAATGGCGACAAAAGAAAAAGATAGGTCTGCTGAAGAAAAAGAAGTCAAAAGCGAAAAAAGCGGACTGTTCAGCTTCATGAAGAAAAAAGATAGTGGTGAAAAAAAAGAAAAGAAAGAAAAGCCGGTGAGGGAGAAAAAAGAGAAGTCCGAAAAAGAGAAAAAGGAAAAACCTGAAAAAGAAAAAAAAGAAAAGAAGGGAAAGGAAAAGAAAGATAAAAACAAGGATTCTGAATAAAAAGCATGGCAAGAGCATATTACCTGATCATAATAGTATTATTTTTGAGCTGCAATAATAATAATGGCGATAAACCCCTAAAGGCCATCCCTGAAAAACAATTCGTTTCGGTTCTCGTGGATATCCATATTGCTGATGCCGGTCTGAATGTTGTGAACCTGAAAAAGAACTATGCAAATTTCAATGCAGACGACTATTATGATCATGTCCTGAAAAAACATAATGTCACAAAGGAACAATTCAATGAAACAATTAAATACTATTCATTTAACCTTAACGATTTTGACAGGATCTACGACCAGGTAATAAGCGAACTCAGCAAAGCCGATGCCAACCTGAGAAAATCCGACACAACAGATATTAAAAGCGCCAAATGACAAATACTTTCCTCTTTAATGAAATAATCTTCGGGCCTGTATTCAGCAGAAGATTGGGAATATCATTAGGTATTAATATTCTCCCTCAAAACGCCAAACTCTGCACTTTTAACTGCCTGTATTGTGAATGTGGGTGGACCAAGGAAAATACAAAGATCAATACCGGGCTGCCTGCCCGTGAAGACATCTCTGTTGCTCTTGAAAAAAAGCTTTCTGACATGAGCTATAGAAATGATCTTCTTGATGTAATAACATTTGCAGGCAATGGAGAACCCACTCTTCATCCTGATTTTCCCGAAATAATAGATGATGCTATAGCACTTAAAGATAAATACTTCCCCGGAGCAGGAATAGCAGTTCTGTCAAATGCCTCACTGACACATAAAGACGAAGTGTTCAGGGCTCTGAAAAAAACAGACTATAATATATTGAAACTGGACACCGGTACAGAGGAAACATTCAGGGCGCTAAACAATCCACAGAAAGATATCAGCCTGGACAGGATAATAAAATATTTAGTAAGGTTCAACGGTGACCTGATAATACAGTCGCTCTTTATTAAAGGCGAATATCAAGGTAAAACAATAAACAATACGACTGAAGAGGAAATCGAAGCCTGGCTGGAAAAAATAAAAAAAATAAATCCCAAACAGGTGATGGTATATACTTATGCCAGGAATACACCTGCTTCAGGATTGGAAAAAATCCCGGCTGATGAATTGAATAAAATAGCAAACAAAGTAAGAGCGCTGGGTATTGATGTGCAGGTGTCAGCATAAGAAATCGAATAACGAACACTGATTAACGATTTACGATTTGTGATCTGTGTTAAATAAAAATCACTTCTAAAATCTGAAATCAACAATCGTTAATCTTAAATCATTTTATTTTTGATCAACAAAAATAAAATACTGGTCTGCCCTCTCGACTGGGGTCTGGGACATGCTTCAAGAATGATCCCTGTGATCAGGCTCCTGGTTAAATATAACTTTAAAGTGATAATCGGTGCAGACAAGGCGCCTCTGGCAATGCTGAGGCAGGAATTCCCGGACCTGCAATGGATAAGGATCCCTTCCGTAACAATAAAATATTCAAAAAACAACCTCCTTATCCTTAAGATCATGATGTTATCCCCTGCAATAATCTCCGGGATGATCAGAGAACATAAAATCCTTAAAAAAATAATAAAGGACTATGATATAAATCTGGTAATTTCTGATAACAGGTATGGTTTATGGAACAAAAAGGTTCGTTCTGTATTTGTCACACACCAGGTAATGGTTAAAATGCCAAAATGGTTAAAATTTATGGAATTCCCCATTCACCTGATCATTAGAAATATAATATCCGGATACGATAAATGCTGGATTCCTGATTTTGAACAGGGAATGAAGCTGGCAGGCGACCTTAGCTCTAAATACAGGTTGCCGGCTAATGCTGAATATATCGGTCTGCTATCCAGATTTGCAAACACCCACCCGGATACTAATAATGATATTGATAAAGACTATTATAATGATATACTTGTTATTCTTTCAGGCCCTGAACCACAACGCACTAAACTGGAAAACATTATCATCAGGCAGCTTCATGGAACAAATTATAAAACACTGATCATCAGAGGCAAACCCGATAATAATGATGACCGGAATATTACTGAAAATATAAGGCTTATTCCACATGCATCCACACCAATAATGAAAAATTATATCCTCGCTGCAAAATACATTGTCTGCCGTGCAGGGTACTCATCAATAATGGACATGATCACCCTCGGCAGGAAAGCTTTGCTGATACCTACTCCCGGACAGACCGAGCAGGAATACCTTGCACAATATCTTGATAAAAAAGAATTATTTCCCTATACTGATCAGAAAGGTCTGGATATTGAAAAAGATGTGACTCGTCTGGAAAAAAATACAGATCCGGATATATATTCCGTAAATCCGGATCTTTTGGAGAATAAGATAAAAACTCTATGAAAATACTATACACAATCATTTTTGTTCTGCTCATATTTTCTTTATCAGGACAGGAAAACCTCGTTCCCAATCCGGGATTTGAGAAATATCTGAACCTTCCTGTAGGTAATATGGGCGGACAACTGGATCACTGCCTTGACGACTGGGAAAATCCGAATATGAACCTATCAGACTATTTCCATAAAAATTCATTATATACATCTGTCCGGACCCCGAAAAATGATATGGGTTACCAGATACCTCATTCGGGAAATGCTTATGCGGGGATATGCCTGCAAAATGAGGAATACCTGCACGTAAAACTGTTATCAGTACCTGAAAAGGGTAAAAAATATTGCGTAAAACTATATATAAGCTGTGCAGATAATTCGGAAAGCTATGTTAATGAGTTTATGATGTATTTCAGCCGCAACAGGATCATGAAGGATGAACCTTTTAAGTTAGACTATTGCACACACCTGATATTTAATAATGATACAGGGTTTAAAGATACTGTCAACTGGATCTGCCTGGCAGACACTTTTACCGCCACAGGGAACGAAGGATATCTTACTTTCGGTTATTTTAATAAAAATATACACTACCATTGTCATTATTATGTTGACGATGTATTTGTAAAACTTATCGGCAGCAATGAAGAATGCAGTTGCCGGAGATATATCTATAGTAAAAGCCCGTCAAAGCCTCTAATATTACATAATATTTTTTTCGAATTTGACAGGTCGGAATTACTTCCGGCATCATATAAAGAGCTTGATAAATTATGTCAATTTCTTATTAATAATCCCGGATTACATATTGAAATCCGGGGCCATACCGACTCTGTGGGATCTGGCACCCATAATAAAATATTATCTGAAAACAGGGCAAAGGCAGTGGTCAGCCACCTGATAAAAAAGGGTATAGAAAAAAGCAGGCTGAGTTATACCGGATACGGTAGTACAAAACCAATAGCAGATAATAAAACAGAAAAAGGCAGGGAGCAAAACAGAAGAGTGGAATTAAAGATTAAAACTCCAGGTTCCAAACCCCAAATCCCGGATTAATTTGCACCCTAAATCATGGAACCAGGAACTTTTAACTTTTGAAATTTGAAATTTGAAGTTTGAAGTTTGAAGTTTGAAATTTGACTTTACCTGATAAGTGTTATCTGCCCTTTCTTAAACAAAACATTCCCGCAGTGTGTCTCTACTTTTACCATATATACATAGGTATCCATATTCTGATCAATGCCGTTCATTGTTCCGTCCCACCCCTCATTAATATCATCCGAATCATATACCAGTTGTCCCCACCTGTTATATATCTTAAACTCGACAAGCCGCTTAATATCCTTACCTTTGACATAAACAATATTGTTTTCACTGGCGCCGGGAGTAAATGCAGAGGGAACATCAACAGTCGCTTCATCAACAAATAGCTCAATAGTTGCCATGCATCCGTAGCTGTCAGTTACCATGTATGTAATACTTTCAACCGGAGTGGCAATCGGGTTTTGTATATTTTGATTATTCAATCCTGTTACAGGTGTCCAGTAATATGACAAATTAGAATCGCCGACAGCATAAAGCTGAATAGGGTCTCCTGAACATAATACCGTATCTTCACTTGCTTCGATCACAGGCAGGGGCACCACATATATATATTTTTTCACTGTATCCTCACATACATTTGCAGATACTATCAGCACTGTTTCATAAACACCTGTATCCTGATATACATGAACAGGGTTCTGGTCAGAAGAAGTTTCCCCGTCGCCAAAATCCCAATCCCACGACATGGGATCTTCTGCAACTGAAATATCAAAAAATTCCATCTCATAAGACACACATACAATAGAATCCTCAGGATTAAATCCGGCAGTTAACTGGTAAACATAAATTGAGTCACTTGCCGGAGGCACATTAAGGGTTACATCACATGTCCCGTCAAGATCGCTTTTAATTATTAATGTCGGTGTTTTATACCCGCTGGAATTATAACTATACCATACCGTATCAACCGTACCGGGGATGCTGTCAACAGCAGAGCCATCACCATAAAACCACTTGTAATACCCCACATTGCTGGTATTAAATATTGTGAACGGCACAGGTTCTCCCTTACATGCAAAATCAGGAAAATTAAACTCTGCCAGTGGACCCAGTACGTTTATCTGTATAGTGTCAATGCCTGTACATCCATAAGTAGTTGTAAGCGTAAGGCTTACAAAGAAAGTATCGGGCCAGTAATAATTTATACCTACAGAATCAGGTTCATCAGAATTTGCGCCATTTCCAAAATCCCAGTACCAGGTGTTTATATAATCATGATCCGTTGAATCATAAAAAGTAACAAGCGGATTGTCATTATAACAATCATGGGTATATACATCAGCAACAAAATATACATCAGGATGCTCCTGCACATGTATATAAAACGAGTCAACAGTCGTTGAATCACATCCCAGGGTAGTATCCGTTGCATGTAATTCAACATGGAAATACCCTGTATCCATATAGGCATGCACAGGTTCTTCCTCAACAGAAGTATTGCCGTCACCGAAATCCCAGTTATAAACCAGCACATTTTCAGTATCCTGTGCAGGATTATTTGTTGTAGTATTATTTGTAAATTGTATAGAGTCACCTACACAAACCGTTGTGTCAGAAGCAGAAAAGCTAACCTGGGGCATTGTGGCAATAACATATTCTACTTTAGTAGTATCGTAAACACACCCCAGTGTGTCTGTCACAGTTAATGTAATAGTACTGAGTATCTCCTGGTAATAATAATGTACAGGGTTCTGTACGGAATCATTTGCTCCGTCACCGAAATCCCACTGCCAGCTTGCAACAGTATCACCGACAACCTGCGAAGAGTCATAGAACTGAACTTCTAATGGTGTGCATCCTATCAATGTGTCAGCATAAAAATCAACAAAAGGCTTAAATACCTGCAATGGGTATTTTATTGAATCCTGGCACCCGTTCACATCTGTCACAATTAACATGATCTCCAGGTTTCCGGGATCATAAAATATATAACCCAGGGTATCTCCGCTACCAATATTAGTATAAACGTTATTTGTGTCAATTATCCACCATTCATAACTTTCAGCATACTGTGAGCTGGAATTAATATCCAAAGCATTTAATGTGTCAAGCTGATCCCAGCATGGCAAAGTGTCGCTGATCGAGAAATTTGCCAGGACATCCCTTACCCTGATCATGGTTGTTACCTGATTGTCACATCCGTTTGTATCGTTCCATGCTGTTAGAATGGCTTCATAATTTCCTACTTCAGCATACTGATGAAATATTGTATCAATTCTGGAAGTATCTGTAAAAGAATAAGCAGTATCATTTCCATCCCCGAAATCAAGATGCAAACTATCACCCTCAATCACTTGAGTAATAAACCAGTAATCAAAATGCTTCTCCTTATCACAACTGTACATTGTATCAAGTTTGGCAATGGGGCCTTTGATGAACACAGAATCTTTAAGGGTATCCGAATCACAACCGTTATAACTTACTACAAACATAATTTCATAAGCGCCTGTTGTATCCTGATATAAGTGCATAGCATTCGAGTCCGTCGAAGTGCCTCCGTCGCCGAAGTCCCATAACCATTCATCAATAAGAGCCGAATCCACCGATATATCAATAAATTCAAGCAGGGAATCCGCACATGCGGTATCCACAATTTCGAACAAAGCCGTTTGTTGTGTACCGACCTCAACAATAAATGTGTCCGGAACTGCTTCACAGCCTGCTGAGTTTGTGAAATTAAGTATTACCTCATATTCCCCCGGATTTGAATAACTGTGTTGCGGATTTTGTTCCGTGGAAGTGTTGCCGTCGCCAAAATCCCAGGAATAACTCACTATTGGCTCACCGCCTGAAGACAATATGCTGTTGTCCGATGAGAATTCAAATATTGAATCAATGCATCCGCCATCAAAAGGATCAACATCAATAACCGCTTCAGGAAAAGAAACAATTACCGAATCAGTATATTCTTCAGTACATCCACTGGGAGTGCCGGCAATAAGAGTAATATAAAATACCCCTGAATCAGTAAAGGCATGCTGGGGATGCTGCTCCGTTGATGTATTGTCATCACCGAAATCCCATAGCCAGTTATCAATTACCGTATTTGTAGAGGACGTATCAGTGAAGCTAACTATAAATACTGTATCGCAGCTATAGGTTGTATCCATCTCAAACCCGGCAGTCACATCTTCAACTTTAACGGTCTTTTCCACAGTATCGGCGCACTCACCGGTAATATCCGTAACAATAAGCACAATAGTGTAATCTCCTGTGTCTGCATACACATGCACCGGAACAAAATCATTGGACAGGGGGCTTCCGTCGCCGAAATCCCATGTGGAACTCTGTCCTACCGGAGTACTGTTAAAAGGTATGGGGTCCCCAAGGCAAATAGTATCCTTGTCTAAAATAAAGGACGGTGGAGCCATTTCGGTAACCTGAATAAAATCCTCCTTAAGGATCGAATCGCTGCATCCGTACTGGTCAAACACTACAAGGCTTATATCATAAGTGCCTGCAGTGTAATTTTGTACAGGTGGGTCACTGCACTCACTCCATGTCTGGGAATTACCCAGATCCCAAAAACATGAATCCGCATTTGTTGAATTATTAATAAACTGAACTTCAATAGTATCCTGGCATGAATAGTTCTGGTCTGCAGTAAAATCAGCAACAGGTGGTTGGGTGACATGTATATAATCCGGCACTAAAAGCTGATTTTCGCAACCATTGGTATCAATCACATGCAAAGAGACAGTATAGTTGCCGGAATTTGTGTATATATGTTCAGGCGGATCTTCCTGTGTGCTTGTCGTACCATCGCCAAACACCCATCCATAATGAGTTATCTCACCGCTCCCCGGTAAAGACGTGTTCTCAAAAGTAACTGCCAGAGGAGCACATCCTTCATCTGCCGAAACAGTCGAAAAACCCGCCTGGGGATCAGAAAATACAGTTATTATTCTCTGGTATGTATCAGGCGGATTAATGCCGTCTGAAACTGTTAACTCTACAGTGTAATCACCCGATGAAGTAAATATCATTTGGGGATTCTGAATTATTGAAGTGTTTCCGTTATCAAAATCCCAGCTCCATGAATTGATCGGGCCGGTGGACATATCAGTAAAATAAACCGTTAAAGGTGCACATCCTGTATCCACATCCACTGTAAAATACGCTGTTACCTGGGCAGAAACATAAAATGACGAAATAAAAACCGTTGTTATAATTAATAAAAGTACTTTAAATTTCATTTAAGAACTGAATTATATATCTTTGAAATTGTAACCTTTAATAATAAATCAAGTATAATATTCGTAAAAACAGTTTTTAATTGTTTTCTTATATGGCAATTATTTAACTATCAGCCAATAAGAATATACAAAAATAATGATTAATTAATGATAAGAACAATTATTTACATATTATTTACTATTGTACTGATTTTCACTGAAAATGTTACGTTTTCACAGGATATTCATTTTTCACAGTTCTATGCCAGCCCTCTGACCCTTGATCCTTCCCTTACGGGGAATTTTAACGGCAAATGGAGACTCTCCAATATTTACAGAAGGCAATGGGATGCCTTTGGTATTCCATACCAGACAATATCCATTGGATTCGATCATAAGTTTAGCCTTATGAATGGCGACGATGTAAATGCAGGAATTGTGTTTGTTAATGACAACTCAGGAGGTGCAAACCTTAATGTGAACAAATTCGGACTTTCCGGATCATATATTAAAAAGTTTGAAAACCATTCTGTAGCATTAGGAGCACAGGGAGCTTATGTATTAAAGGGATTTAAAACAAATGATATCACATTCCCTGACCAGTATGATCTGCAATCAGGCATGTTCAGCACAGATATGATCACCACCGGTCCTGCCGCAGGAGATAACCTTTCTTATCTCGATATTAATGCAGGTATAGCATGGAGGGGGGTATTCAACGGAATTGAACCTGTTGCCGGAATATCTTTTTTTCATCTGAACATGCCAAAAGAATCTTTTCTTGATGATAATAATAAACTGCCCCTGAGAAGCGTGATACATGCCGGAGGAAGAGCTTATGTCGGCACAAAAATGTTCCTGGATCCCAATATATTATATATGACACACAGCAAAGCAAACGACCTGCTGTCAGGAGTGAATGTCGGATACATCTTCTCCAATGAATATGGAATGATGAAAGCAGGATACGCCGGGCCATTCTTCAGGAACGGCTTTAACAGGAACCCTGATGCGCTGATATTTGTAATAGGGATGATATATAATAAAATAAATGTGGGAATAAGCTATGACTTTAATATCTCATATCTTAAAACAGTAACAAATTATAAAGGAGCGCTGGAAATATCCCTTATTTATAAAGAACTGAATTATCAGGTTGATAAAATCGCACTGCCCTGTGATGTACATTAATAAACTTACATATTGCCTGTTACTACTGTTAATAGCTGCTATATCCTTCAGCCAGCCTTCATCACGTATGGAAATACTAAAACCCGGCCAACTGAAGAAAATGGCAGAAAGCGCACTGAGACAGGGAGACCTGTACTCTGCAATTGATTACTATGAAAAATACATTCAGAAAAAACCGGATGATATTGATATTACTCACAAACTGGCAGAACTGTACTACCGCTCAAGAGACTATGCCAAAGCAGAAGATTATTTTAATAAAGCATATAAAGGAAATGAAACTAAATATGCCCTGGACCTTTACTTCTATGCTCTAATGTTGAAAATGAACCAAAAATACGATGAAGCAATAGAATTCTTTAACATTTTCAAAAAAAAATACAGGGGGCGGGATAAATACAAAAAAGGGATCAAATCACAAATATATGGATGCAATCTTGCAAAATCCATGCTCAACACACCTGTTAAAACAGACATTGTACACCTTAACGAATCTATAAACAAGGCGCATATCGAATGTTCTCCGCTTTTTAAAGATGATAATACACTTATATATGCCTCATTGGTGGCTGATTCAATAGAGTATTTCGATCCTGATAATACACCTGTAAGAAAATTTTATGTTGCTGAAAGAAATGAAGAAACATGGCAACATAAAGGCGTTCTCCAGGGGCCTTTCAATAATGACAATATTAATTCTGAAAATGGTGTGTATTCTACTGACGGATCAAAATTTTATTTTACAAGATGCGAAAAAAACCAACAGAATAAAATCATCTGCTCAATATGGGTTAGCGAAAAAGACTCCGCCGGATGGAGAGAACCCCAAAAGCTTAATAAAGATATCAACATGGCTAACTATACATCAACTCAGCCAGCCATAGGTATGCATCCTACAAAAAATATTGAAATTCTTTACTTTGTTACTGACAGACCCGGAGGAAAAGGAGATATGGATATCTGGTACTCTCTTTTCGACGAAAAATCCGGTTCATTTAAAAATTGCAAAAATGCAGGAACAAAAATAAATACAGAATTTAATGAGATGGCCCCCTTCTGTGATAATACAACACGAACTATGTATTTCAGCTCTGAAGGATTCCCCGGAATGGGCGGACTTGATATTTTTAAAACCACAGGAGCTCAACGCAGATGGTCTAAACCCATAAATATAGGATATCCTTTGAATTCAAGCGTTGATGACCTTTACTATATAATAAATACAAATAAAAAACAAGAGGGCTTCCTTGTATCAAACAGAAAAGGAGGAGTGGCTCTTAAAAACCCTACATGCTGCTTCGATCTATATTATTTTGAACTCACTGAATTCAAACAACTTGCAATTACAGGTACAGTATTTGAGATCAAAGAAGATAAAGACTCTGTTACTGAAGAGTATATTACCAATAATTTACTCGATAAAGCAATCGTTAACCTTTTCTATCTGGACATGGAAAATGAGGAAAAAATCCTTATGCAAACAGATACAACAAACGAAAAAGGAGAATATAACTTCGTCGTCGAAAAAGGAATGGAATACAGGATAGAAATAAATAAAAATAAATATTTCGGAAAAAATACAGGCGTTTCAGGCAACAGGTATGATATTGACACTGCAAATGTTAAACCCATCGGGCTACTGCTTATACCAAAAACACCTATTGTTCTTGAAAATATCTACTATGAATACGGAAAAGCAGAACTTACACAGACATCAAAAGAAACAATAGACTCAACACTACTTATTATCCTTAAAGACTCCCCAAATATTATTGTCGAGCTAAGCTCACATACCGATAGTGTCAGTAGCGAACAATTTAACCTTAGACTTTCTCAAAGACGGGCAGAAAGTGTGGTTAATTACCTTATTGAGAAAGGAATTGATAAAAGCAGACTTACTCCTAAAGGGTACGGTGAATCAAATCCAATTGCACCAAATTCTAACCCGGACGGAACAGACAATCCGGAAGGAAGAGCCCTTAACAGAAGAACAGAATTTAAAGTCATAGGAACATCCGACCAGTACTCTATCATAGATAAAGAAGAAATTATTGAAGATAAAGAGGAAAAAAATAAAAAAGATGAAAAAACGGAAAAGAAAAAGGAGAAAAAAACAAAAAAATAATGATCAGCGCTTATCTAAAACCTTCCTTCTGTTTGTATTAACACCTAAACCTGTCGCAACGTTTTATTAACATAACTTAATTTTCTGTATCACAATAATATATTTATAAATATTACCTTTATACCACTTGTTATCAAAGGGTTAGTATATTAACAATTTTTATTATATCTGTTAATTACTTTTAAATTTTTTTGTAAAAATAATTTTGATATTAACCGCTTTTATACTCTATAAAATATTTCCTTAATTTTCAAAAAAAATTTATTATTAAATTATTGATAACACTAACATCTTTATTAACCGGAAATTATTACTATCTTAAGATAAAATTAATAACAATAGCCAATATTAACATTGTTGATTTAATTTATAAAGTATTATTATTCAGATATAAAGTATTAACATGCCTGTTGAAATATTTTTTATAATTTTAAGAATTTATAAATCCAAATAAATATTGTTGTTGTTTTAAACATTTTCAACAGGATATCATTATCATTATAAAATTTAAATATTTTATTTTTTTTAATATGACTGTTAATATAAAATCTCTGCAGAAAAAAGGATACCTGGATATTACAATTGATAATATAAAAGATATAGGTAAAGAGATCATTAAATTAAAAAAAGAAAAGAATGCTGTGATCCTTGCCCATTTTTATCAGACTGGTGATATACAGGATATTGCTGATTATGTTGGAGACAGTTTAAAATTGTCACAGGAAGCATCTGAAACAGACGCTGATATTATTGTTTTTGCAGGTGTTCATTTTATGGCTGAGACAGCAAAGATCCTGTCACCTGAAAAAAAAGTGGTCTTACCAGATCTTAATGCAGGATGTTCTCTTGCAGAATCATGTCCCACTGAAGAATTCAGGAAATTCAGGGAAAAACACCCTGACCATATTGTAGTATCTTATGTGAACACAACTGCTGAGATAAAAGCATTGACAGATATTGTATGTACCTCCACAAATGCTTTGCCCTTGGTTAAAAGCCTTCCTGAAGATCAGAAGATAATATTTGCACCGGATAAAAACCTCGGGAATTATATAAACAGTTGTACAGGAAGGAATATGCTGCTTTGGAACGGTGCTTGTCATGTACATGAAGAGTTTTCACTCGAAGAAATTATCAGGTTAAAGGAAAAAAATCCCGGGTCTAAAATTATTGCACATCCCGAATGTGAAAAACCGGTATTATTGATCGCGGATCATATCGGATCAACATCATCACTTCTGAAATACGCAGTAAATGATGATTGTGGCATATTTATTGTTGCTACAGAGTCAGGTCTGCTGCACCAGATGAGAAAGGAAAGGCCGGATAAGGTTTATATCCCGGCACCACCGAAAGACTCTACATGTGGTTGTAATGATTGTAATTTTATGAAACTGAATACTCTTGAAAAATTGTACATTTGTTTAAAATATGAGCTGCCTGAAATAATAATGGATGAGGAACTGAGACAAAAAGCGGAAAAGCCGATAAGGAGGATGCTGGAGATATCAAAAGAATTAGGATTATAATATACGAATGACTCCGATGCCAATATACGAATGCATACGAATTATACGAATACCGGTTATTTGGTTGGGAGAGTATATATTGACATTTATTTTATTAGCTATTGCAGGATGCTGTTTTTCACAGTCTGAAGATATTGATCCTGATGGTTATAATAAATTTTATTATAATAACGGACAGTTATCAAGTGAAGGTTATATGCGGGACGGGAAACCGGATGGATTGTGGAAGACATATTACAGAACAGGCATACTTAAATCGGAGGGAATAAGAAAGAACTTTAAACTGGATAGCGTTTGGGTATTTTATGATGAAGATGGTGATACTCTCGAAAAGATCAGCTACCTGTATGGTGAAAAGAACGGTTACTATTATACTTATAAACATGACTATGATAATGATAGTATAAAAAAAGTGTGGCTGTATTCAAAGGAATTGTATGTTGACGGACTCAAACAGGGGGCATCATATTACTATTATCCTTCAGGTAAAATACATAAAGTATTAAATTTCAGAGATAACAAGGAACATGAACAGGGAAAGGAATATAATGAAAACGGGCAGATAATTACTATTTTCCGGTTTCATAATGGTTATCTTCTTGAAAGGCAAAAGATAAACAGGAGAAACAATAAAGGATTGAAGCAGGGTGTATGGAAGGAATTCCATCCTAATGACAGGCTAAAGACAGAAGCGTATTATGTAAATGGAAAGCTCAGCGGATATTATAAAGAATATGATATAAAGGGAGCCAAGATCAGGGATGAATATTACCTAAACGGAGAGATCGTTGTTGAGGAGAAAGAGACGGAAACTGAAATAACGATAAAGAACGAATATTTTGATAACGGAAACATAAAATATACGGGTGGGTATATAGATACCGTACCTGTTGGTATGCACAAGGAATATGACGAGTCAGGGAAAGTGATCAGGGCAAAGGAATATGACGACCAGGGAAGAATAACCGGTATTGGTGATGTTGATGAGGCAGGAAATAAACAGGGCGAATGGAGGTACTATTATGATACGGGAGAACTAAGGTCAAAGGGTATTTATAAAGACAATAGAAAGACCGGAGAATGGAAGTTTTATTTTAAGAATGGTTCAGTAGAGCAGTTAGGACGGTTTGTAAGAGGCAGATTTTCAGGATCCTGGACATGGTATTATGAAACAGGTGAATTGGAAAGGGAGGAGGTATTTGAGAATGGTAAAGAGAACGGATTGATGACTGAGTATGCAAAAGACGGAACAATAATAGAAAAAGGAGAATACCTTGATGGTGAAAAAGAAGGACCGTGGTTTTATCATGTAGGCGACCATACTGAAGAAGGAAATTACTCTGCAGGGCTTAAGGATGGAGAGTGGAAACACTATTATTCAAACGGAAAACTGAGGTTTGAAGGTAAATATGTGCAGGGCAGCCAGGACGGGAAACATAAACACTATTATGAGAACGGTAAGCTTAAAACAGAAAATTTTTACATAATGGGCAGGAAAGAAAAACACTGGAGGAGTTATGATCTGGAGGGAAATGTTATTCTGACCACCACATATAAGAATGATAAGCTTATAAAGGTGAATGGGGTCAGGGTTAAGTTGCCCGCAGAGAAATGATATGAACATTCGAACAATAGAATAACAGAACATTGGAATGACGAAGTAAATACTTCTTATTTCATCATTCAAATGTTCTAATGTTCGTTATTCAATTTAATATTATGGAAGACGGCGTTGACTTCAGGAATGAACATCTGTCCGATCAGGACAGGGAATATGAGAACAAACTGCGTCCTTTGAGTTTTGGGGAATTTAAAGGACAGATTAAACTTATAGAGAATTTACAGGTATTTGTTGAAGCTGCTAAAATGCGTGATGAATCCCTTGACCACGTATTGCTTCATGGTCCCCCGGGGCTTGGCAAGACAACCCTTGCACATATTCTTGCAAATGAGCTGGGGGTTAATTTGAAGATATCTTCAGGCCCGGTACTCGATAAGCCAGGCGACCTTGCCGGACTTCTGACAAACCTTGAATACAGAGATGTTCTGTTCATAGATGAGATACACCGGTTGAGCCCTGTTGTGGAGGAATACCTGTATTCTGCAATGGAAGATTACAGGATAGATATTATGATAGACAAGGGGCCAAGTGCCAGGTCAGTACGCCTTGAGCTCAACCCGTTCACACTTATCGGCGCCACCACTAGATCGGGACTGCTGACCAGCCCGCTGCGCGCACGCTTTGGTATTAGTTCACACTTTGAATATTATAATTCTGAAATACTTACTACAATAATAAGGAGATCAGCAGGAATTCTAAAAATACCCATAAAGGACAATGCATCTGTAGAGATAGCGCAAAGAAGCAGGGGTACTCCACGTATTGCCAATGCCCTGCTCAGAAGGGTAAGGGATTTTGCCCAGGTAAAAGGGACTGGCGAGATTGACATGGACATTACAAAATTTTCGCTCGAAGCCCTGAATATTGATAAACACGGACTGGATGAGATGGATAATAAAATACTGAGGACAATAATAGAAAAATTCAGCGGTGGTCCTGTAGGGCTTTCAACAATTGCAACTGCTGTGGGTGAAGAAGCCGGCACAATAGAAGAAGTGTATGAGCCGTTCCTTATTACAGAAGGATACATAAAACGCACTCCCCGCGGAAGAGAAACTACCGAACTGGCATACAAACACCTTGGCATTGCAGGAAAACCCGGACAGGGGGAGCTGTTTTAAAACGCAACACCCCGGCCTTCGCTAAAGCTTCGGCGGGCAAAGCAAGTACCTCTTATTTATAATCCTCCCTTACAGGGCAGAATACATCAATAATAAAACAATCGTTTAACGCTTTTCCCGAATGTGGAACATCTGACGGGATAACAGCCACTTTGCCGGCATCATAAATATTTGTCTCTCCGTTTATTGTCAGTTGGAACCTGCCGCTGATAACATTGGATATCTGCTCGTGAAAATGCGCATGTTCCGGAAGAACTGAACCACCTTTGATATTAAAATATCCTATCGTTACTTTATCAGTGTGTATAAACCTGCCGAAAAAGCCGGGTACCATCTCCCGCTCTTCAAGATTATCTAAGTCATTTAAATACATCTTTTTTTATTTATAATTCGAAATGAAATATCATTAATAAAATTACTAAAAATATTCGTATTATTCGTATTCATTAGTATATTGGCATCGGGGTTATTAGTATTAATAATGACAAAAGCAAAAAAAACCGGACTTATCCTGGGATTTATCCTGTTCCTGACAGTAGCTCTGTTTTCCGACCTGGAGCCGGGAAGCCCGCAAGTGACATACACTGCTGCCATTGCATTGCTAATGGCTGTATGGTGGATAACGGAAGCTGTACCCCTGGCAATTACCGCATTACTGCCTGTGGCCCTGTTCCCCCTGTTCGGCGTGATGAGCGGCAAAGACGTTTCAGTTCAGTATTTCAATCATGTAATATTTCTTTTCATAGGAGGCTTTATTGTTGCACTGGCAATGCAGAAATGGAACCTGCATAAACGCATTGCACTGATGACGCTGATGATCTTCGGCACAAAACCGGCAAGGATACTGATGGGATTTATGATAGCCACAGCATTCCTGTCAATGTGGATATCCAATACTGCTTCGGCAATGATGATGGTGTCGATAGCCTTATCAGTGATCGTCAGTCTTGAAGACCTGGTGGATGAGAAAAAGATGAAAAGGTATTCAATTGGCTTGCTCCTTGGTGTGGCATACAGTGCCAGCATAGGAGGCATTGCAACACTTGTGGGCACACCACCGAACCTGTCCTTTGCCAGGATATTTTCCATTAATTTTCCGGATGCCCCGGAGATATCATTTGCACAATGGTTCGTTTTTGCTTTTCCTATATCCATATTTTTGTTGTTTGTAGTATGGGTATTTCTGTCACTATTATTTTGCAGAGTGAATTTTTCTCTTGACAGGAAGATCTTCAGGGAAGAATATAAAAAACTCGGCAGGACAGGATTTGAAGAAAAAATAGTGCTTGTAATATTTATTCTTCTTGCCTGCCTGTGGCTGACCAGGGCGGATATCCGTATCGGAAGCGTTTTCATTCCGGGCTGGTCGGGGATATTCTCAGCACCGGAATATATCAACGACGGCACTGTGGCAATAGCATTGTCATTATTGCTTTTTATTATCCCTGCAAAAAAAGAGGGACAAATAATGGACTGGCAATCAGCCGTTAAGCTGCCATGGAATATAGTTCTTTTATTTGGCGGGGGATTTGCTCTGGCAAGCGGGTTTATGGAATCAGGGCTTTCAGCATGGTTCGGAACACAACTGTCAGGACTGAGCGGATTTTCCCCTGTATTGATAATACTCGCGCTGACATTTACAATTACTTTCCTTACAGAGCTTACTTCAAATACTGCAACTGCTGAAATGCTGCTGCCTATACTTGGTGCACTGGCTGTGGCTATCGGGAAAAATCCGCTGATGCTTATGATACCCGCCACACTGTCCTGCTCGTGCGCTTTTATGCTGCCTGTGGCTACTCCCCCGAATGCAATAATATTCGGAACCCAAAGGATAAAAATAAGCGACATGGCAAAAACAGGGATATTTATTAACCTTATCGGGATAATAACTATAACTACTGCCATATATCTGCTGGGCAGCCTTATAGGAATAGATTTCAACGCTTTCCCCAAATGGGCGGAATAAAAAGCACAAAATAACAAAATACAAATAACAAATAAATTCCAATCTTGCCTGCGGGCAGGCAGGTATCCAATGATCAAAATTCAAAACAATCATGTAAATGACTGTTAGTTAAATATTTTGGTAATTAACCCCATTCCTAAATCCCTTCCCCCAAAAGGGAAGGGACTTCATTCCCTCTCCTTCGCAAGGAGAGGATTAGGGTGAGGTCGAATAAATAAGAGGATTAAGGAGAGGGGCTGAATTTTGGGATTTGGAATTTTATTTTATAGTTTTTCTTATCTTTATACACTTACATTTATATTCCTGCCATTATGGAAAAACGGATGACTGTTAAGGAAATGATGTCTCAGCTAAAGGCTGAAGAGATCAACACCTGGTTCGACCTGGGATTGTTCATTGACAGATTCAAAGAAGATAATCCTATTCCCACTGCAAGATTTAAAGGGCAATATAAAGAGTTTAAGGAAGAGATAAGCAAAGGCGGGATTGCTTTTGTGACCTTTGCATATTCGGTAGACGGTGTTACTATAGAGATCGAAAAGTATTCAAGGGTGTTTAGGGAATTGTTCGAAAGGATACCGGTGCACTATATTGCAGGTAAATTCTACCCGGAATCCGAAAAGCTTATCCATTCGAAAACAAAAAAATACCAGATAGATGAAATGGCAGGCTTTGACGATTGGGATCTGTATAAAGATTTTTATTTTATAAAGCTTGAAAGGGGAAGCAAAGAATATAATGAGCTGATCTGTAAATTCCGGGAACAGGTTCTGGTTATATGCGAAAAACTCGGAAAATATATTGAGAAAAACAATATTAAGCTTCTTTACCTGGTTAATATATGCTCTAATCCAGGTAATGTATGCAGCACCCTTGCAGTAGCGCTGATCTCAGAATATCTTGGCATACCGGTGATCAATAACAACCATGATTTCTACTGGGAAGGCGGGAACAGAAAAATAGATATTATTACCAAAGGGATTGAGCAGGGGCCCCGGGATTTCTTTTTTACCAACTCAGATGTCGGGGAATTCTTTTCACAGATCGAGGTACTGTTTCCATGGGAATCCAGATCATGGATAACGGTTAATATAAACAGGAACCAGACAAAACATGTGATCGGAACGAACGGTCATAATCCTGCCAATGTGATGGAGATAGGCACAGCAATTGACACAGGGCAATACCAGAATGTTTCCAAACGCATTAAAATCAATACTTTCCTGCAGGTAGAAAAGGTCCTAAGTAAATATAAAAAGACACTGATAGCCTATTCTGCCGAAGATGTATTAAATTCAAACCTGATAAATAAAAATAATCCCCGCCCTATACTTATTGGATCAAAAACGAAGACCTTACAGCGTTTTATCTCCGAGAATGTGGTATTCCTCCAACCCACAAGAATAATATCAAGGAAAAGCATAGAAACGGGATTTAAGCTTATAAAAAGGCTTTTTGAGAACAGAGGCTTTATTGATAAATTCAGGGAATCCCCATCCCTGAAACTGACAATAATTATTACAGGACCAATCCCGCCCGGACAGTATGATTATCTTATAAATCTTATAGGTCGTTTCGGCGAATTGTTGTATAGTGTCGGTACAGAATTCTATCATAGGGTATTTCTCGGTTTAATGTTCAGCGAGTTGGATAAGGAACGGTTTAAAAAGTACTTTAAAGAGCCCATAGGCGTTCCGGAACTATATAGTATTGCTTCACTGGTGCTTTTACCCAGCGAAACCGAAGGCAGGGGGCTGCCAATAATTGAAGCTACTTCTTCGGGAGTACCCATATTCTGCAGAAGGTATTATCCGGAAACAGTGTATTCCGAAGTTATTGGCGAACATCTTCCGGAAAGGGACAGGCTTAAAGTGATTGAATATGACGGTAACCAGGTCACTGATAATAATGTCGAAAATATTATTGAACGTGTGTTCTATCCTCATAAATTCATTGAAGAGGTGGAGCATAACAGGGCTGTGGTTCAGAACAGGTATAGCCTGGAGTCGCTAAGGGATAATATGGAGCAGATATGCTACAGGCTATTTCTTCAGTTAAAATCCAGTGATCGCCTTTTTACCATGGCAGCAAATGCAATAAAAAGATATGACCAGATCATCAATATTAAAAATAATGACCTGAATAGCCTGATAAATACGAAAAACAGGCATTATCTTCCCGGATATGGCAGATTGGCTTTTATGTTTTATTTGAAATCACTTATTGATCCGAGTTATTTCAGGGTTGAACAGCAGGAGTTCAGGGGAATTGCGCTGAGTTTTGCCAGTGCATTGGTGACAAGTGATCCGGAATATGAGAAGATTCCGGTTGAAAAGCTGGTAAGATTTTATAATGTAGTTGATAATATTTTTAATTATACAGACGGGGAGATAAAAATTCGTCATGACCATTCTTTTGCTTACAGGCATCGGAATAAGAGCTATTATCCTTACCAGAAATATACAATTGAGGAGCTTATGGGTCTTATTAATCTTTTATATAATGATATTATCCAGCCTAAAGTGGCAAAGGTGGTTGAGCAAAGCCCTCATTTTTTTACGGACTGGAACCTGGCACTATCGCAGCTGACATCCAGTTCTTATCTGGCTATTGACGACAGGGAAAGGCTGATTCGGAAAATCAAGTCCAATGTACCGATAGCATATTTCCCGGGTAAATATGTGAAATATGAACTTGACCTGTTTGCACTGCAAACAGTAAGGGAAAGACTTGATCTTCCTCTTGATGAAGAACTGACTGAAGATGTGATTAAGGAAAATGCTTCATCATTAGCCCCTGTTTTTGTATTTGCACAGGAGGCATACCTGGGGAAATGGCATACTGCCGATGATATAAAGAATTTTATTGTCGAAGGCAGTGACAGGGAATTAAAGCTCCTGCATAAACATGGCATACTTAGGATCATAAAGACATACCAGCTTTGTGTCGGCATTCATTTCCCCCAGCTTGGAAAAGAAGCCCTGAGAGTATTAAGACAGGTAATGGAGCAGAAGGGATTTATCCTTTCCAACAGGAGGAATGCAGCAATGATGACAGATATTGTCAATATTGACAGGTTCCATATCGGGCGTGCAACATATTCCCTCGCTTCAAATATTATGGGAATACCGATAAACAGCGGATATATACAATATGTGCCTGCAGGGATACGCACCACCCTTGCTTATCCTGTACCGATACAGACAGCAAAGGATTTTCATGAAATTCTTAAAAGCGATCTGTATAAAGATATGTGTAAAAAGTACGGAGAAGAAAAAGTGCTGGATATCCTTCGTGAAGATGCCGAGACAAAAGGCTCTCCGGTGGAAATGGTGCTGGAGAACCTTAAACATAAAGATAAAAAAGATGGTGATGTGGGCTATTCTTATGTCAGCGGTGTATATTTTGACGGATTACCATGGAATGGCGCCATAGCAAAGGCAATGATAAGCAGGCGCAGGAAAAAATGGGGATTCGCAACTGTCTCCGGAGATGGGAAAACGAAAAAGGTAACAACATTTATTCAGGAGTTTGAAAGGAAAAATAAAAACAAAGCCTGTATAGCATGGAATGGCGGATATATATTAAATGCCGAGCTGGTCGGCAAGCTTGGTTTGCCCGAATCGTATATTGGCTCCCCACTGGGCTTGCTGATATCCGGGAAAAAGGTGCTGAGCCCCCCCCTGTTCAATAAGCCTGCGCTTCTGATCTATGAGAATGGCAGTATAGATATTGACAGGGTAAGTTCCTGTGAAGGCATTGTTGTAAAAGATAAAAAAGCAGGATTTGATTTTTCACCGGATTCTTATAATTGTTGTGATGATCCTGACCTGCCCTGTTATTATGATCTGATGTATGACAGTGTAAGTATTGAAGGTAATGGACGAGTGATAGTGCGGCTTGCAGGTAATGTTATTAAAGAGGTGATACATACAAAAAAGAATGAAAAAGTGAATATTATCCCGGTTGGGCTTACGTTATCCTTTCCAAAGGATCTTTTTCCCTCTTCATGGGATAAGACAGAAAAGGAGCTTGACATTGAGGTAAAAGGACTTGGAGAAGTGCTACATGCTGTTGAAGCAGGCCCTATGTTGGTGGATAGAGGTAAATTTTGCCTTGACATGGAAGGGGAAGGCTGGAAAACAGAGAACTCTATAAGGACGCAGGCTGCCAGGATAGACTATACAGATATGCGTGGACCTAAGATCGCAGTGGGCATTGATAAAAAAGGAGATCTGTCAGTGCTGACAATTAACGGGAGGATCCGCGAATCCGTAGGAGCAACTCATGTGGATATGGCGGAAATAATGATTGGCTTCGGTATGCAGAAAGCTATGGGTTTTGATCCCGGAGGCAGCAGTACACTTGTGGTAAACGGAAAGGTATTGAATATCTCACCTTATAACAGCCAGTATGAAAAGAATGTTTATTCACTTCCACCCGAACCAAGGGCAGTGTCAAATGCCGTGATAGGGTATATTGAGAAATAAAAAAAACCTGTCAGGTATATTTTTCCTGACAGGTTTTTTTTATTTTACAGACAATATATTAGTGTATCACTACTTTGCGTACCTGTATATTATCATCTGTCTGTACCTTGACAAAGTATATCCCGCTTGCCTGGCTGCTCAGGTCAATGGTGTGCTCGTTTGAAGCAATGTCTTTTATATAAACCACCTGGCCTGACATATTCATAACAGTCAGTGAGACATTCTCTGTAGTGTTGAATGTAACGTAGAACAATCCTTCATTCGGGTTGGGATACAGGCTGAACACATCATTATTATCAGGTTCAGTAATACCGGGTATTGGCAATACATTTAATGAGTAATCCTCAACCTCCCCGTATGTAGTTGTTCCTGTTGGTTCCGGAGTACCATAGTACTGTAATCTAAGTCTCATTCTGGTAGTCCCGATAGTTGCATCTGCGGGCACAACGACATCACCTGTTCCATCCGGATCACTATAGTTAATTGTAAATTCCTCTCCCGTATCATCCCAGTCACCGTCAATGTTCCAGTCTACCCATCCTCCCATTACGTCACCGGAATAATGATTGCCATTTGTTACAGTGATCGGGTATGACTGTTCAGGATATACATCGGTTGATATTGATGTGTAGTCAGCATATTCGTCACACTGGGATGAATTATCTATTGTCCCTATTTGTACCCTGCTGATATATTCATCACATCCGCCGGAACCATCCGGGTATTCGAGAGAAACGTGTATATATGCTGTTTTTTCTTCAGTGTCTGATCCGTTTGCATTGGTTGCAGTGAGGGTGACAGTAAAATCACCTGCTGCGCTGTAAGTGACATCCTGCGGATTCTGGTCTATTGATGAACCGGGCGTTCCTCCGTCGAAAGTCCATGCCCATGATGTCGGGAATCCAGTTGACAGGTCGGTAAAATCAACTGTTCCTCCTACCTGTATTGTTGTCACACTGGCTTCGAAATCCGCTGTTGGTGGATCGGGGTTTGTTGTTACGGTTATATATCCTGACTTTGATTCGGAGTCAGTACCTGCAGTATTTGTTACTGTCAGTGATACATCATAAGTGCCTGCTGTTGAGTACATTATTGATGGATTTTTCACGTCTGATGTTCCGGGAGTACCTCCGTCAAATGTCCATGCCCATTCGGATGGATAGTTCGTTGACAGGTCGGTGAAATTAACTGTTTCTCCTTCAATAACTGTTGTCTGGTCAGCTTCGAAGTCACAAACCGGAGGATCAGGCACCTGAACAGCATGATCATCCTGATATGTGTCAAGATTGAATCCTGTAACAGTAAGCTTAACTGTGCCGCCAAAGCTGTGAGTGATAGTAACATTACCTGACGCATCAGTCAGTCCTGCGCAGGGCTGGTCTGTGCCGTCCTGGTATAATGAAACAAGAGCACCCTCAAAGGGGCTGGCTCCGACAGTAACCTGTGTTGTGTATGTACCTGGTGAAACATTCAGGTTTGTAACAGTCGGTGTGGCAGGCTGGTCTGTTCTTATCTGCAGTGATGCATCACCGAACAGTGTCCATGTCCTGTAATCAGCCTGCGGGCCACCAAGCTCATTAGCCATCAGTATTTTTCCGTTTATTGTAATAGGTCCGAACCTTGTCCTTCCTTCATCAGTATTCGTTCCTGAGCCATCACCTGTATCGTAGTTATAACCGCCTATTATCATGTCATTCATATAATCCTGACCGATCATAGGTGGTGCCCATGACTGGTTAATAGTGGATCCCAGGAATGCTACACCGCCGCCACCGTCTTTCTTCACCCAGGCTTCAGCCAGACAGTCGCTACCTGTATGGAATTCGCCGACAACACATGCAACGGAGATAGCACATCCCTGCTTGTCGCCGTTTGTAGAAGAGCTTACATTGGAAGTGCTGTATCCTGTTGTTGCCCAGGAACTGTGCGAACCGTGACCACAGTAGTTAACAATAGTAAGACCGTCATTTATCGGTCCCGAGGCGTCAGTAACAGGAGGACTTGCACCATAGGCTTCAGCTACTTCATCATAAGTAAAAGATAAAAGCCTGTCCTTGATATAACCCATATGTACATAGTCGGCTTCTCCGTCATCGCCATTACCTGCTCCCTGTTCCGAACCTATTCCAAGTCCTTTGGAATACCATGCCCCACCTGATTCGGGATCTCTTTCAAAGGTGATGGTCTTATCGCCCTGTACAGTGACATGTGAAGTGGATGAAGCAGAAAACCTGCCCACGATCAGCTCGGGATATTCGTCAGAACCAACAACACATCCAATCAGCGGATCTGTGGGTGCACCGCCGTCAGTACCTCCCTGTATGTCTGCCCAGTCGCCCACAAGCTGCACATATAGAAGGCTATTGTTGGCGTCATAAGCGCTTTGAACAGTGCTTACAACATTTGAGCCGGCTGACACTTCCTGCTCATGAACAATAAATCCCATCTGTTTTTTCCATGTTATCCACGGTTGAATAACTGTGGCGTCACGCGAAGTGTAAAGAACAAGGATCTCACCGTATTCATCCGATATCTCATTTGGCCAGTCCCTGTAATTGATGAACATGTTCCTGTAAAGAATTTCGAACTCCCGGGTTATCTTATTACTGTTTCTGGTTATCGGATTTACTGTCTGAGAGTCATTCTCCGCAAGCTCCACAGTCATATTCTTATATACCCTTAATACCTGCTTTTCCGCATTGTACCGGAAAGGATATACATACACCGATGTGCCCCTGACATCTCTTATAACATAAGGATCAGTAGCTTTTGCCTTATGATGCGGATACCATTCATCAACAATACTTGCAGGATCAATTTCATAAGGAATGGTTGCCGGATCCTGGTTCCTTAAGAGATTCCCTCGTGATGGTAACAGCGGATGATCAAGATCGTATTCGATATATTCTCCGCCCGTTACCGTTAAAGTAACATTTTTGTCCGGTGACAGACGAACAGCAGCATTTAAGAAAGGCACCTCGGCATATCCCTTTCTGATAGTAACTGCCCTGCCTTCAAAACCTATTTTGGTATAGGTTACACCATCATATGTTACTTTTGATAACTGATAGTCATCAAGATCGAATGACAGCTGATATACACCGTCCCTTGCCTGATTGTAGCTTACATCATAACCGTTTGAAGCCATCAGGCTGGAAAAACAAAAAAATAAAGCAATAATAATTGTAAAGATTTTCATAGCTATGGATTTAGATTAGTACTAATTAATTTGGATAATATAATTTAAGACTAATAAAATTACTAAATAGTTGCACAAATACCAATTTTTTTGTGAAAAACATAACTTTCTACATTAAACACACTTATATGTTATACCATTGTAGTTATTTAAAAAGTTAATTTTTTATTATCTCCGGGTTGTTGAATACATTATATCCTGATCCCGACAATAAGAATATCGTCTATCTGATCATATCCCTCTATCCAATCCTCAAGAGTTTGGGTGAGTATGGCTTTTTGTTCGTTCATATCTTTATTGCTGATAGTGGTAAGTAGTCTTTTAAAGGGTTTGTACTTGAATTTTTTTCCCTTTGGTCCGCCGAACTGATCTGCAAATCCATCGGAAAAAGTATATATGCAGTCCCCTTTTCTGAGCTGGATTCGATGACTTTTGAATCGCTCTTCATTTTCAGAATGATAGAAACCAACAGGCATCTTGTCCCCCTTGATCTCAACAACACCTTCTTTGAAGGAGTGGAAATCAGGGAAATGTCTTTCTCCCGTCTCCTTTGGAGAAGGTCCGGGGATGAGGTAAAGGGGATTATTCGCTCCTGCAAAATTCATAATATTATTTTGTTTGTCAACAGTGTATATGGTAATGTCCATACCATCCTGCGACTCGCCGGACTTGCCGGTCTGGTGCAGTGCATTTATCACATTATTTTTCAGGCTGTTCAGTATTTCCGCAGGATCAGTAATGTTCTTCTTGTTTACGATCTCATTAAGGAAGCTTATGCCTATCATGCTCATAAATGCTCCCGGCACACCATGCCCTGTACAATCAGCAACTGCAATGACCGCAAGATCGTTCACATGTGTGAACCAGTAAAAATCTCCGCTTACGATGTCTCGCGGCATATTCAGGATAAAGCCTTCGGGAATGATCTCTTTTATCAGGTCCGGCTGGGGAAGCATGGCATTCTGGATACGTTTAGCATACTGGATGCTGTCCGTCACCTCTTTCTGCTGCTGAGCGATCACATCCCTTTGTTCTGTAACAACATCCCTCTGGGCTTCGATCTCGTCCCGCTGAGCCTCAATCTCCTCTTTCTGTTGTGATATCTCTTCGTTCTGCCCGGCAAGCCTGTCCCTTTGCCCCTCAATTTCATCCCTCTGAGCCTCGATCTCCTCTTTTTGCTGAAGGATCTCATTATTCTTGATCTCAAGCAGATGATATGCTCTTTTAATTTTCCGGTTCTGGATGATCACTATAACAATAAAAAAAACTATTATGATAAAAACAATAATGAATATTATGATCAGCCTCCTCTGGTTCCTTATCTCTTTCTCTTTCTGTTCAAGCTTCAGATCCTGTACCTGCTTCTCCTTGTTTAAAAGCTCTATTTCCTTTTCTTTCTTCTCTGTCTCATATTTGGTCTGTATGTCAGAAAGCTGCTTCTGACTGTTCTCATTGAACACGGAATCCTTTACAGCAGAAAAAAGCTTATGGTACTCAAAAGCCTTGTTATACATCCCAAGGTGTGAATAGATATCCGAGAGCCCCTTGTAATTTTCGATCATCAGACCTTTGGATCCCAGCTCACGGATAAGAACCTCGCTTTCAAGATAACTATCAAGGGCCTTGTTATAGTCCTTTTTCTCAATATAAATATTCCCTATTCCCATGAGCGAACTGGCAGTGCCCTCATTGTCACCGATCTCTTTCCGTAATATCAGCGAACGCCGGAAAAATTCAAGAGCTTTGTTATAATTCTCTCTTATGAAATAATAACTGCCTATATTCAGCAGAGCAGTGGCGATCTCTTTCTTCCTGCCGGTCTCTTCAGCAGTATTCAATGCTTTTAAATAATATTCCTGCGCTTCCTCGTCCTTACCCCACTTGTCATAAACAATTGCTATATTATTAAGTGTATTTACTATGTTCAGATTATCCTTCAGCTCTTCCTCAATAATTAGCGCCTTATTATAATATTCAATTGCCTTTTCGTAATTATTCCAGTCAAAGTAAACAACTCCGATATTCAACAGTATCTGTCCGGCAGTGACCTTTTCGTTAAGACTTTCCACTATTGACAGGGAACTCTGATAGTTTGTGACAGCATCTTCAAACTTACCCCAGTATTGATAGACAAGGCCTATGTTATTGAGATTACTCGCAACTAAAGACCTGTCATTTTGAGATTCTGCTATTTTCATTGATTTTTCAAAGTATTCAATAGCTTTTTCATAATTGCCGACACTGAGATAGACAGTCCCGATATTTCCTGTAGTGCTACCGACACTGCTGATGCTGTCAACACGATTGTAATATTCTATGGCTTTGTTGTAGTATTCAAGGGATTTGTCATAATTTCCCCAGTCCGAATGAAGTATTCCGATATTGTTAAGGATATTACCCGTTTCATAAAGATCTTTCAGATTTTCGTAATACTCTGCTGCCTTTTCAAAGCTTTTGAGTGCATTTTCCGTATCCCCTCCGTAGTAATACACAATCCCTGTCTTTTTATGAGCACTGGCAAGGAGTGAGTCGTTTTTGCTTTCAACAGCAATTTTAAGGGCTTCTTTTGCATAAATAAGGGCAGTGTCAAGGTCAACGGACAGGTATATGTTCATCAGTTCCAGACAGATATCATATTTTTCCTGGTCATTTGCTTTGGATAGCTCCTGTTTCAGGCTGTCTGTAGTTGTCTGCGCCGTAACCGGTGTAACAGTGAAACACAATATAAGAAAAAAGAACGATATGATTTTCTTTTTAATCATTTTTACTGTTAAGGTTATATTTTAATACCCATTATCAGTACATCGTCAACCTGCTCCTGATCACCTTTCCATGTATTAAAAGCATTTTCCATGATCTCTTTTTGTTCTTTCATTGACTTTCCACGATTCTCAAGGAGCAGTTTTTTAAATGGTTTATATTTGAATTTTTTACCTTTCGGACCACCAAACTGATCGGCAAACCCGTCAGAAAAAATATAAAGACTGTCATCCGGCATCAGAAGGATCTCATTTTCTTTAAATGGTTGCATCTGTTCATGTATTGCAACAGGCATTTTATCGCCTTTGATCTCGATCAGCTCATGGTTGTTATCTGCTGACCTGATAATGTATAGTGGGTTGTTTGCTCCGGCAAAACTAATTTTGTTTGAGGATGTATCAATAGTTACGGCAGCTACATCCATGCCGTCTTTTGTATCACCTTCCCTGCCATGCTGTTTTAATGATTCGATAATATGGTCCCGCAGAGCATTTAGTATCTTGTCAGGAGAAGTAATATCCTCTTTGTTTATTATCTCATTCAGGAATGCTATTCCCAGCATGCTCATAAAAGCACCCGGAACACCATGACCGGTGCAATCGGCAGCTATGATTATTATCTTGTCATTATTCTTACCGATCCAGTAAAAATCTCCGCTAACTATATCGCGGGGTTTATAAAGAATAAAATAGTCTTTTAATATCCGGGACACCTCCTCGTGTGAAGGGATTGCCGCAGTCTGTATCCTGTAAGCATAATGAATACTGTCCGTTATCTCCTGTTTTTGCTCTGAGATAATATCTCTTTGTTGTGTCGCAAGATCCCTCTGTGCACGTATCTCATCTCTCTGGGCCTCGATCTCTTCATTCTTTTCCGCCAGCAGAATATTCGCTTTTTTCTTTTGCCTGTATCCCCTGAATATCAATAATGCAAGCAATATCAAAACAGCAACACCGCCTGTCAGGGTGTTTCGTTGTATATTCTTGCGCTTAATTTCTTCATCACGCTTTGCTAAAGCAATATTCTTCAACTCAATCTCCTTTTCTTTTTTCTCTGTCTCATATTTGGTCTGTAGCTCTGCGATCTGCTTATGCTTTTCTTCATTGAATAACGAGTCTTTCAATGAAGTGTACTTTTTTTGATAAGCAATGGCCTTTATATAATCACCGGTCTCTTCATATAGCTCTGAAAGGTCAGAATAATTTTGTATAATGACCTTATTATAACTGATCTCCTCTGCTACTTTAAGGCTTTTATTGTAGTATTCAACAGCTTCGGAATAATTTTTTAATTCTTTATGCAGGCTGCCCATGAGGTTGAGGATCAGGTTGATACGTATTTTGTTGTTCAGTTTAGTGACTATTTCCAATGCCTCTTCATAGTATTTTAAAGCTTCCTTATATTTATTATTGACCTGGTATCCGTTGGCAATGTTCAGCAGACATAAAGCAATTCCCTCTGTATTATCAACCTCCCTTTCTATTACTAATGCCTGCTTGTGGGATTCAATACCTTTGTCTAATTCTCCGTTATTATAATAACAATTCCCTGTTCCTATTAGTGCAGAAGCAACACCATGCTTATATCCGATAAGTTCGCTATACTCTTTTGTTTTCCGGTAACTTTCCAGTGCCTTTGGTATATCTCCCCAGTTAATGAATACATTGCCTATGCCTATAAATGATTTTGCCATACCAAGCGTATCTTTCAGACCTTCTTTGATCTTCAGGCAGCCCTGGTAATATTCAAGAGCTTTTTCATATTCGCTGCGGAATTTATATATATTTCCTATCCTGAACATAAGGAATGCAGTGTTAACCGAATCATTGAGCTCTTTATAAATATCCAGCGCTTTTAGTGAATAGTCAAGCGATTCTTCGTATTTCTGCTGATCCCTGAATAATATACCGATCCGGTCAAGATATTCTGCTTCAAGTTCCCTTTCGCCTGTTTCCCCGGATAGTTTCAAAGAATCCTTTAGTTCTGAAAGCAGACTGTCTGTCTTATTTTCATCCTGTGAAAAAGCAGAGAGGAAAAAGAAAATAAGAACAAATATCAGTAACAGGAAAGATTGAAATACTTTCATATACAAAAAATTATTTTTCACTAAGATAGAAAAATAATGGGTAACTTCGTCATTCGATATTCCTTGTTCGTTATTCTTAATTCAACAGAGGTGGCTGGCATCTATATACATATCCCCTTTTGCAAGAAGCGTTGCAATTATTGCGATTTTTTTTCATCAACAGACACAGGGTTGAAGGAAGAGTTGATTGCTGCAATAGTAACGGAGGCAGACCTAAGGAAGATGTATCTTGAAAACGAAACGGTAGAAACAATATATATTGGCGGAGGAACACCTTCTCTTCTTTCTCCGGATGATCTGAACAGGATCTTGGATAGTTTATTTTCTGTATTTATTATTGCCGGAAATGCAGAGATCACCCTCGAAGCCAATCCTGATGATCTTTCTGTAACTTATTTAAAACAACTGAAACAGACGCCTGTTAACAGGTTAAGTATTGGTGTCCAGTCGTTTAATGATGAAGGTCTGCAAATAATGGGACGAAGACATAATAGCCGGCAGGCGGTTGATTCGGTAAAGCTCAGCCGGGATACAGGTTTTAATAATATCTCTATTGACCTGATATACGGATTGCCCGGACAGACAGTCCCGATGTGGGAGAAAAACCTGGATATGGCATTTAAAATGGAGATTGACCACCTTTCTGCATACCTTCTTGCTTATGAACCGGACACGGTGATTTATAAGCTGATGAAGCAGGGAAAAATACAAAAGACAGGGCAGGAAGAGAGTTATGAGATGTTTGAATTGCTTGTTAATAAAGCAGAAGATGCCGGATTTATCCATTATGAGATATCCAATTTCGGAAAGCAGGGATGTTTCTCAAAGCACAATACGAATTACTGGTTGCAGAAAAAATATCTGGGGCTGGGGCCTTCTGCTCATTCATATAATACTGATTCACGTCAGTGGAATATTACAGATAATCTTAAATATATCAGATCTGTGGAAAAAGGCATTGTTGACAGTGAATATGAAAAGCTTGATGAAATAAATATATTTAATGAATATATTATGCTTTCGCTAAGGACAATGTGGGGATGTGACCTGAATTTTATGAGGGAAAAATTTGGCGAACAAGAAACTATGGGTTGTCTTTCCGGTATAAGTAAATACATAAATTCCGGAAAAGCATATACAGATAATAATAAGATATATCTGACTACACAGGGTAAGTTTATTTCCAACAGGATCATCTCCGATCTCTTTATTGCTTAAAATTTTTAACCATTTAACCATTTAACCATTTAACCATTCAACCATCTAACCATCTAACCATCTAACCATCAGTACCATGTGCATAATAAATTAAAATCCGATCCCTGTTAAATGCGTTCAACCCCTGAATAAAATTATTTATAAAATGTTCAAAAAATTTTATTTGATAATTTCATGGACATGTTAATTAAAATTTCCTTTGTATGAACATTACCACAATAAGATTTGTTGTGTCTGATAGTTTTATAAAAACCATCATATTATGGAAAACCTAGAAGTATATACAGAGAAAGCCATTGAGCTGATATTAAGCTATGGCCCGAAGCTCATTCTTGCGATCATTACATTACTGGTGGGCTTGTGGGTTATCAGGATTGCCGGCAGGGGCATGAAAAGGCTAATGCAAAAGAAAAATCTGGATCCTTCTCTAAGCGCTTTTCTGAAGACTCTGGTCGATGCGGCATTAAAAGTAATGCTTGTTATCAGTGTAATGGGAATGGTCGGGATAGAGATGACATCTTTTATCGCAGTGCTCGGCGCTGCAGGTCTGGCTGTTGGAATGGCTTTGTCAGGCACATTACAGAATTTCGCCGGAGGCGCACTGATACTCATCCTCAAACCATTTAAAGCAGGCGATTATATTGATGCACAGGGATACCAGGGAACGGTAAAAGAGATACAGATATTTAACACCATCCTTGTTACACCCGATAATAAAAGGGTAATAATCCCTAATGGAGGATTGTCAACAAGTTCAATGATCAATTATTCTCATGAGTCTCAGAGGCGTATTGATATGACTTTCGGGATAGGATATGAAGATGATATTGATAAGGCAAAAGGGTTGATAAAGGAAATGGTTGATAAGGACAGTCGCATACTAAAAGATCCTGAGCCATTCATTGCGGTCTCCGAACTGGCTGACAGCTCGGTTAATCTGGTTGTCAGGCCCTGGGTTAACAGCGGAGATTACTGGGGCGTATATTTTGATATGCAGGAAAACGTGAAAAAAGAATTTGACAAACAGGGTATATCTATACCATTCCCGCAAACAGATGTTCATCATTATACTATGGAAAGCTAAAAAACAAGAAAACATGAAAAAAATAATATTTGCTTTACTGACTATTGTTTTTGGTTTCGGATGGCTTTTTGCACAGGAAAAAGCTGATACAACAAAGATATGGTCAACCGGAGGAGTATTATCAACCACATTTTCACAAGTGTCGCTGACCAACTGGTCGGAAGGCGGGCAGAACTCCATTTCGGGCAATGCCCTGGTTAATCTTTTTGCCAACTATAAAAAGGACAGGTCTGCATGGGATAATACGCTCGACCTTGCTTATGGCATGGCGAAGCAGGGAGAGGAAGGCGTTATTAAAAGTGATGATAAGATTGATTTCGCCTCTAAATACGGGTATAAAGCATCAAAAAAATGGTATTATACAGCAATGATCAGCTTTAAAAGCCAGTTTGCTGACGGGTATGATTATCCTAATGATTCTGTTGTGATATCAAGGCTTATGGCTCCCGGATATATTATCGGGTCAATAGGTATGGACTACAAGCCAAATGACAATTTTACGGTATTCGTATCTCCGGTTACGGGAAAAATTACTATTGTTAATGACGAAACACTTGCCGATGCAGGCGCTTTTGGTGTTGAGCCTGCAGAGATTGATACTGCCACAGGAAATATCACAACCCACGGAAAGAAGATGCGAACAGAGTTCGGAGGCTATCTTAAGGTGATGTTTAAGAAAAAGATTATGAAAAATGTGGATATTCAGACCAAGCTCGACCTGTTCTCCAATTATATGGAAAATCCTCAGAATATAGATGTTAACTGGGAGGTGCTTATATCAATGAAGATCAATAAATACCTGTCAGCAAATATTATGACACACCTGAAATACGACGATGATGTTGATATCGCCGTTGATGAGGATGGGGACGGCGAACCGGAAAAATTCGGTCCCAGAACACAGTTCAAGGAAGTCTTCGGAGTAGGCTTCTCATATAAGTTTTAATTTTTTTTTGGATTCCTGCCTGCCGGCAGGTAGGTCATGTTTCGGATTTCGGATTTATTAAGGTTTTGCATAGGCATTGCCCGCAGGAGTGCTAAGGACCTGCGGAAGAAGTTTGAGGTTTGGATTTTGAGGTTTGATGTTTCATTGGTTCTTTATCTCACCCACAAAACTGCTCCTGTATTCCTCCCACTTATCTGTCTTGTATTTGTCTTCGCAAAAAAAGTGAAGCACCGGCTCCAGAGCTTCGGGAGTCATATATCTCGGTACTGAGGTTATCATCTCGTAGTTGTTATTTAAAAAGACCATGGACGGCAGTGTTACTTTGTTTTTTAACAAAGCGATCGCAAACTGGTGGAAAGGACCGTCATTTTCATTGTTGACAAATGTCTGTCCTCCAAATTCAATAGTGTCTTTAATAACAGCATCAATCCTTACAGGATAATAATTTTCGTTTATATATCCCGCGACCACAGGATGCATATAGCTCGTCCTGTACATTATCTTGCACCCCACGCACCATTCTGTGTAAATGAATACCAGCACTTTTTTAGGTTCCTTTGCTGCCAGATCCATAGCTTCGTCAATGGAATACCAGTGCACCGAAGCAGTATCTGAAAATGAAGAATCGTAAAAAGCTTTTGTATAATACTCTTTAAATTCTTCGAACTGTGTTGTAAGGTAAATATTCTCCAATGTAAATACCAGCATGGGCTCTATTTTTCGTATATCCAGATAGCCCGATGAGATCAGCCTGAACTGGAAATCATTGTTGAGGAATACAGTTGAAGGATATGACAGTTTTCCTCCCAGCAGTTCTACTGCCAGCTCATGAGGCGGCCTTCTGCCTGTCCTGTTGTTTACATATTTTTTCCCCTGGTATTCAATAGTGTCTTTTGTCTCGGCATTGAACTTGACAGGATAAAAGTTGCTGTTAATAAAAGTTGCTATCTGGGGGTTGGAATACGTTGTTTGGATCATTTTTTTACACCATCCGCACCAGTCGGTGTATATATCAATAATGAACGGTTTGGGTTTTGTTTTGTTCAGCTCAAGCGCCTCGTTGAAGGTCAGCCATTTGACAAGGCCGTTGTTTTCACTGGTAGCAGGATGCTGTGCACGAAGTCCAACAGTACTGAATAAAAGAATAATGAATATATATAGAAATATCTTCATAATAAAATCACATCAGCAGAAGCAGGCTGATTGCCATTATCACCATACCGGCGATAAGGCCATAGACCGACCAGTGATGCTGGCCCAGCTCCCTTGCTGCCGGCAGGAGTTCGTCAAGAGAGATAAATACCATTATTCCTGCTGTGGAAGCAAAAAGCACACCGAACACCGTATCATTCATAAACGGCATAAGGATTAGGTATCCTATCAGTGCGCCTAATGGCTCTGAAAGACCGGAAAGGAACGAATACCATAATGCTTTTCTCTTACTGCGTGTGGCGAAAAAAATGGGTACAGATACTGCTATACCTTCAGGAATATTATGTATGGCAATAGCAATAGCAATGGCAAAACCGATCTTAATATCAGATACCGCAGTAGTAAATGTGGCTATCCCTTCCGGGAAATTGTGGATCGCAATGGCAAGAGCAGAGAAAATGCCCATCCTGAACAGCTTTTTACTGTTATTTTTTATTTTGTCAGTTTCCTCAACAGTGCGTATCTCATGCGGATTTTCAGATGACGGCACAAGCCTGTCAATTAAGGCAGCGACCAGAATTCCGCCGAAGAAAGCCGCCACAGCAATCCATGCACCCTTCTTTTCCCCCAGATCGGCAATCAGGGATTCCATTGCTTCAGGAAAGATCTCTGCAAAAGAGACATATATCATCACCCCGGCAGAAAAACCCAGGGATATGGATAGAAATTTTGTATTGGTGGATTTGGCAAAAAAAGCAATTATGCTTCCTATACCTGTTGATAAACCCGCAAACAGGGTCAGCACAAAAGCAATGCATATAGATTCCGTACCCATATCCTTAAATTATTGTAATCCCGAATAAAAGGATCACAAAAATAGGTGTTTTTCTTGTTTTTGCAAACAAAGGGAAGGATCCGGTGAATATATTTTGAATAGAAAACTATCTGATCACTTTTATTTTCCTTACTTCTTTTCCTTATCTATGGCAGAAGTGATGTTTAACTGATGAAGTATAGCCTTTGCTCCATAAGTGCTGAAACCGAATACACCGGGCGTTTCAGCCGCATTTTTGATCTTATGGCTGAAGATCTCACTGCCTGATGACTTAAGCGTTATATCCCTGCCGTTAACATCAAGGGTCAGAATAAGATAATTATTAAAGATTTTAGCAGGAAGATCACTCTTTTTCAATGTCTTTTTTTCTTTCCCCGTATCGGAAATAAGAAATACCTTTTCGTCTTTTTTGCTAAAAATTACAGACAGACAGCCTTCTGTGTTTTTCCTGAAATATATCTCAAAAGAGCTGTCATCTGTCCCCTCCGATAGTGTAACAACAAGAAGCATGGAAAAGTCAGCAACCCTGTATTTTGTGAATTCACAGTACCGTTTGTTATTATCTTCTGACATCTGTATGCATCCCGCGTCACTGAAATACCACGGTGAAGGATTGTTATACTGATTTTCGTACTGGTACCACCATGCCGATTCCTGTGTAAAATAATCCGAAAACCAGAATGACCGGATCCCGGGTTGCTTCTTAGGTGTATGTGTTTTGACTTTTTCAGGAATGTCATACAATGTAAGGCTGTCAAAAGAGGCTTTGCAGTCAACAGAATAAAATCCTATTTTTCCGTTACCTGAATATTCGGCAGTGGTACTGAAGATACATGCCGAATCAAGAAAACATGATAACGAATTTCCGGAAGCATAAACAGCCATGGAGTAAAATTTGTCCGTGACATCAAGGTCAAGATCTTTTTCCTTTAACACAAACCATCCGAAAGGATTTTTAGAATGATATGCAAGTTGCGCCTTGTCTGTTTCCTTATGAATACGAAAAAGATAAAATCCCTTGTCTGTTTCCCTGAAGATCAGCCCTGCCCTGCCGTCACCAACTTCATCACTGATCTTTACCCTTGCCTTCATCAGGTAGTTATCCCATGATGTCTCGCCCATAGAAATGGCATGAAGAAGTTCATTATTCTCATATTGATGAAGCATGCCGTCCTGCTGGTACCATGTGCGCGTCTCATTGCCTCCTGTATTCTGTTGCCATTCCCTGAAACGCTCTTTATCATCAAATCTTTCATTTAGTAAAATACCGGTATTGTCATTCAGGCCGGAAGTAATATTATTCCACAGGTCTTTGCTTTCGGGTGACATATCATTGATGTCCCTGTTACAAGGAGGAATGGTGACGGGACTTACAGGTACAAGGTCAGCATTTTCGCTATGTGCACCTAATACCGGCGTCTCTTTTGTCCATGTCTCATATCCATGCTTCATCATAACTATAGTATGCCAGCCCCGGGTAACACTGATACTGTCTTTAGGAGTTTGTCCGTATGGCTCCCCGTCAATATACAGATTGGCTCCCCTGGGATCAGAAGAGGCTTTAAGAAAAGAATTTTTATCAAATAAATTATCCTCAGGGATATCCTTTAGCAGCTCGCGAAGAAAATATGAAGGCACTGCAAAATTCATGCGTGTTTCTCCATACGCCCTGTTGATCACACCTATGACCTCCCCTTTCTCATTTATCACAGGTCCCCCGCTGTTCCCGGGTTTTACTACAGCATCAACCTGTATCTGTACAAGATCATCCCTGTCATCATGGCGCAGAGCGGAAATAAAACCCTTACTTACAGTGATCTCCGGCCCCCTCTGTATCACCGAGAATTCTTCACCAAGAGGGTAGCCGAATACATATACAGGCTGCGATTCAACCAGAGCGCCTGAATAATCCGGTGTCAGGCAAGGCGTTACTGTTGTATCATTAATGGCAAGAACAGCAAGGTCATTATCCTTGTCAACGGTGATTATGCGTGCTTCGAAGATCTTATGGCCCTCAGTACCGCTGCTGCGTATGATATTTATTTCGGATACAGGAGCCGGGAACGGGCTGTTATATATCGTAATAAGAGGCTGGATAACATGATAATTAGTAACAATAAGCCCGTTGGTGTTAATAAAGAAGCCGGTGCCTGATGAGGTTATTTCGTCGTCTGTTACCGGGAAGAGGTGCGTTACCTGTATATATACCGTTGACCTTTTGATATGGCTGATCGTATCAACTGAAAATGACTGACTCAGTACTGTGCCTGAATACAGCATGACCATTAGAATGATATAATAGGTCTTTTTCATGGGTATTTTGTAAGGTAAAATACTATACGTTACCGGGTATTTATATGTTACAAATATGGTAACAAATAAAAATACCTCCACTCGTGGGCAGAGGTATTTTTAAAAATAAAAAACTTAATCACCGAAGGCCGACTGAAAGTCGGGGTTAACCCCGATAATATCGGCCCAAAGGGTGAAAAATTCATGAAAAATGAATTTTTCAGGTTATATTATTTTCTGATAAACTGCTTGTTTCGGAGCTTAATTTACAGGTTTTTTCTGACCTGGTCTTGGCTTATTGGCTTTTTCCTGCTTTAGCTGCTCGAATTTTGTAAACTGTTCTTCAGTAAGTATTTCTTTTAATTTTTTCGTGTAATTATCCTGTATAAGTGCAGCTTCTTTTTTTGCAGCTTCCTTATCTTCAGCAGGTTGGCTTTTCAGCCTGTTGATCCTGTGTGTTTTATCAAGAAATGCTTTTTGAACCTGTTCTTTCTGTTCAGCAGTTAAAGTAAGAGCCTGGTCCATTTTATCTGCATACTTTTGTGCTTTTTGTTCGGGTGTAGGAGGCTGTTTTGATAATGCTTTTTCCTGTGCATAAACGCCTGCTATTAACCCGAAAAACAACAATGTTAAAATTAATTGTTTCATAATTAATGATTTTTGATTAACAAATGATTATTAATAATATTTTTAAGTTACGGGGTAAAGTCCCATTTAATACAAAGTTATACTTTTTTTAGCAAAAAGCAATTATTTATCAATGATAATGATTGAGCTATTTTGATTAAATACGCTTATACCAAATACTCCGTATAATAGTTAATATCAATTAATAACAGTTGCATTTGTTTCGTATTTCAGCCTTCTCTTTTCAATAACTAATTTATTTTTCCGTTTTTCTCTTTTAAATATCACTTGATAAACAGTAACCGGTATAGGGTATTTTTTAAAAAATGTCCGGTTAATATTTGTAAAATTTAAATTTATTTTATTAATTTGAGATTGCGGGTGATAAAAAATGCCCGATTATAAGAAATTTTTATTATAAGACTTATCAACCCGATAGTAAGACCTGATAGTTATGAAAAATATTTTTTACCTGATAATTGGAAAAACTAAAATATTGTTTACACCGCACTTTTATCCGCCCTTTTACGGAAAGAAGTGCGGTTTTTTTTATGTGAAACTCAAATTTCAAAAGCAAAGCGAATTGAAATTTGATAGTTGAACGAACCCCGATAGCGAAGCGTATCGGGGTATAAGAAACTCAAATTTCAAAAGCAAAGCGAATTGAAATTTGATAGTTGAACGAACCCCGATAGCGAAGCGTATCGGGGTATGTGAATCATAGTTGGTGTTAGGTGTTATCAATGGACCCGGTGCCAGGTGTTACCACCTGACACATTTGGACCCGGTGTCAGGTGTTACCACCTGACACATTTATAAAATTTCTTTTAACCAGTAATAGGCGATGAGAACAATAATAATTGACGACGACAAAGATGTAGTGGAGTTTATTGCATCCGCACTGCAGAGGTTTTTTCCTTCAGTGGAAATTGCCGGTAAAGCTTTTTGCGGATATGACGGATTGGAAGAAATTGAAGAGAAAAATCCTGATTTTATTTTTTTGGATATTGAAATGCCTGATATGAACGGACTGGAGATGTTGAAGTGTATTCCTGACAGGAATTTTGAGGTTATATTTATTACAGGTTATGAAAAATATGCTGCTGAAGCATTCAGGGTAAATGCAATTGATTATATCGTAAAACCCATTGCGATTTTTGATCTAAAGAGAGCTATGGAAAAAGCTTATGACGTTATAGAGAGAAGGAAAATGAAAAAAAAGGCTGAAAAGCAGAAAGGAGATATTCAGGGCGTTACGGATAAAAAAATGATAATAAGTACTCAAAAGGGAATAGAATATATTAAGATGCAGGATATTATCAGGATCGAAGCGCAGACTGCTTACTCTGAGATACATTTAATAAATAATAATAAAGTTATAATATCAATGAACCTGAAAGAAACAGAGCAGTGTATTGACAAAATCATATTTTTCAGAGTACATAAGTCCCATCTGGTAAATCTTAATTATGTTCAGGGTTATTCTTATGAAGACGGTGGAATGATAAAGCTTGCCGACGGATCTTCGGTAGAGATATCAAAAAGAAAGATCGAAAAGTTCAAATCACTTATGGAAAAAATGTTCAAACCGGGTAATTCCAGGAACTGAGCCAAGTCCCAGAAACCAAGTCCCAAGTCCCAAGTCCCAAGTACCCGGAACCATTTAACCATTCAACCATTTAACCATTCAACATGCAACCGTTAATAAACCCATAGGTGCATTTAATAAACCCATAGGTAACATTTTTGAAATTGATATTGTTTTTTCTGTAAAATATCCCGGATCGTTTATCCTGTCTGGTATCCGAGAAAAAAATGCAATTTTATTGATCATTGAAAACAGATATTTTATCAATAAAAATTAAATTTTTATCACAGAATTTCCTGGATATTTCTGAAATCAGGTATTTGTAAAATTAAAATAAATGATATTATTTTATGCTTGAAAATTTCCTGTTTCTGGTTAGAAAAATATTTTAAGAAAAAATTGGAATGGGAGGACAGGAAAATTTTATGCCCCGATTAAAATTGAAACAATAATTAATAATAATAAACTGAGAGATTAATATCCCTCACGACCAATGATTAGTATAAGCCTATTAATAAAATAATAATGAACCAGCCGGCATCAGGCATCCCTGCCTGATCCCTTATGGGATTGTAGTCAGGTATGGCGGTATCCGGCATCAATATTTTAATTATGAAAAAGCTAATTTATCTTATGATCCTGGTAGTAATAGCAGGAAACTTATTTACCGGAACAGTTAATGCCCAGGGCATTGTAGTAGATGATAACGGAGTTGCAGTGAACACGGACGAGTCTGCACCAAATGCTTCGGCAATGCTGGATATAAAATCCACAACAAAGGGATTGCTTATTCCAAGGCTGACAACCGTACAAAGGAATGCAATTTCTTCACCTGCAACTGGCCTGTTGGTTTATGACACGGATGATGATATATATTATTATCATAATGGCAGCAGTTGGGTAAAAGTCGGTGATGGTATGGGTGATCATTCTGCCACACAAAATATTAAACTTAATAATAAATATCTGTCCGGTGACGGTGGAAATGAAGGGATATATATTGATGCATACGGGAAGGTAGGAATAGGGCAATCCAACCCCGGTCAGGAATTGGATATTAACGGAGATATCAGGTTAACAGGTGGTGACAGAATAATAGAATCCAATACCGGATACATAGATTTAAGACCTAATGATGGAACGTATGGAGTGATATTCAGGCAAAACGGAGATGTAAATGACTGGGCAAATATTGAAGTAGGAGAAACTTATGTAGGATTTTCAAAAAATAGTTCCTCCCCACAACTGGCGATAAAAGATAATGGGTATGTAGGTATAGGAACTACAAATCCAGGATCAGGTTTAAGCACTTATACATCAGGATCTAGTGCTGATTATTATAAAGGCACAATTATTATTCAAAGAAACAGGGCAGGTGGATGGGGGGTAGGACTCCACTTGGTAGGCACAGACTATTATGATTCTAATATTGATAATAATGTGACTATAGGAGGTTTAATCTGGCAGGGAGAATGTAACGGTAGTACAGTATCAACTTCAAGAATTAAAGCCACAACAACACAAGGGTGGTCTTCTTCAGGTTCAGGTTCGAAATTAACATTCTGGACAACTGAAAACAATACTACAACAGATTATGAACGGATGGTAATTGATCATGATGGCGAAGTAGGTATAGGAACAACAACTCCTTCATACGATCTTCATGTTAACGGAACAATCTGTTGTAATTCACTTGTCTATCAGAGAGCAGATGTGAAGTTAAAGAAAAATATCGAAGATATCTCAGGTGTCTTGGATAAGATCAAACAGATAAAAGGTAAAAAGTTCGAATATGATAATAAAGGGTATAAGATCAAACTTGATGAAGGCAAACACTTTGGATTTGTTGCGCAGGAATTTATTGATGCATTTCCCGAATTGGTAACCACTTATAATCATGTTGAATATGAGACAGTACCTGTTGATAGCACTATAGATCCGTCAGGATTTATGACTACTGATAATAAACTTGTTGATGTCGAGCTTTACGGAATAGATTATTTAGGCATGATACCGATACTGACAGAAGCTATTAAAGAACAGCAGACACAAATAGAAGACCTTAATAAAGTAATAGAAAAACTTGAAGAAGAAATGGAGAAGATTAAGAAGAAGGTGGGAGAATAACACCCTTCCGTCCCCGATAAATCGGATCCTCCTGCCTGCCGGCAGGCCTTCCCTTAACAAGGGAAGGAGCTGGCGGGGGTGCTATATACTACGCCAGGTGGTATTCGGGGTAGTGCCCAAAGCTCCCCTCCTAAATTTAGGAGGGGTGTCCCGGAGGGACGGGGTGGTTTAAATAAAATAAGAGTACCCAGATGAAATCCGGAGGGGGTGGTTTAAAATAAATTATGACAAAACAGATACATAACAGAGAATATTTGAAAAGCAGACGTAAGGACCTTCGAAACAATCTTACTCCTGCGGAAGCTAAGCTATGGTCTGTTTTAAAAAACAAACAGTTTAATGACAAAAAATTCAGAAGGCAGCAAAGTATTGATAATTATATTGTTGACTTCTATTGTCCGGAAGAAAAGCTGGTTATTGAACTGGATGGTGAAATACATGATGAGTGGGGTATAAAACAATATGACATGGAAAGGAGCCACTTGCTTGAGAAGTTGGGATGTAAGATTTTAAGGTTTAAGAACAAGATGATTTTGGAGCAATTAGATGATGTTCTTATAGAGATTGAAAAGTGCTTTTAATAATATATAACAATGGAAAAATTCAGACAAAATTCAAAAACCTCAGCAAAGGCAATTAAAACCTGCCTCTATATGCTGATGATAGTATTTATGACAGCCATATCTGCCAAAGGGCAGGTGGTTATTGAGGATCTTGTTGCTACTGATACAACGATCTATTTTGTATATGATGACAACATTATCTCACCCTCCGACCCACAGGATCCGGTTGACATTTCAGAAGATGCAGTAATACAATATAAGTCAGTAGACAAAATATCTATAAAGAACGGTTTCAAAGCCGGGGATTTTAACGAGGGAGGAAGCTTTAAGGCATTCTTTTATGTGAAGCCGGAAACATTTGTGTCCCCTGCAAAAAGAAATAATAATACAATTTTCAAGACAAGCAATAATGTATTATTATTCAACTATCTGGAAAAATATGTTGACTCTGACGGAGAACTCTCCTACTCTGTTTATGACTCCTATCATAATTCAGTATCATCAAGTGAATATACTCTTACAAATCTTGATGGAGGGACTGATGATGTTTTTTATGGTAATAACAGGTATGAACTTGATGTAACTGATCTGGATGCAGGAATTTATATAATAGAAATATTATCGGAAAAGTCGGAGAAATTTATTTTAAAATTCGAAAAGGAATAGAAATTATAACTGATGAAACTGATTACTAAAATATTTGTAATAATAAGCGTTATCAATCTTGCAGGCTTGATTTATTTATACCTTTTATCAGGAAAGCAAAATGAGAATGTTGTTTTTATAAATACTTCAGAAGTGTTTGACCAGTTCACTTTAAAGAAAGAGCTGGAAATGAAACTGACCCAGACAAAAAATGCCAGACAGGCTGTTCTTGACAGCCTGGAACTGCAATTTAAAATTTTACTTGAACAGGCAGAAATAAAAAATAAAAAGATAATTGTCAGTAAAGAGGATATTGAATTAAAAAGGAAGGAATATTTATTAAAAAAACAAAAGTTTGAAGAGGATAATGAAATGCTGGCAAGGCAATATGATGAACAGATATGGAATCAGCTTAATCAGTATATTCAGGATTATGGTAAAGAAAAAGAACTTGATATAATTATGGGAACAACAGGTCAGGGTAACCTTATGTATGCGGATAATGTGCTTAATATTACAAACACAATTGTTGAATATGTAAATAGAAGATTCACAGGTAATTAGAAAAATATATTAAAATTGAAAAACATACTTATATACCTGATTTTATTAACACTTACACTGTTTTCATGCACACCTGATGAGCTTGAGCCAATGGAATATGTCAGGTGGGTAGAGAATGAAAATAATGGCCTGAAAGTAAGCAGGCAAATTGGCGAGTTTATTTTTACAGTACAATATAAGCCTTTGGAATATAAGATATTACAGAAGTTGAAAGATCCGGGGATCACCTATGATCGGCTTGAAGAAGAAAAGAAAGAAATTGAGGATATGCAATATTTTACATTTACTGTTAAAGTGAAAGACAGTAATATCTCTCCTTTAAAATATAACCTGGAAAATGATAATGATTATTACGGAAGGCTGGAATATTTTTCATTTCATATACAAAATGATTTCAGGCTTATTGATGGCAAAGACACTTTAAACTGTCTGCTCCATCATTTTGAACGGACATATGAATTAACACCGGAAAACACATTTGTCTTGGCATTCAGAGCACCACAGAATAAATCACCTGATGAAATATTTTTTGAAGATAAGACATTTATATATGAAGATAAGATACTTAATACAGGTAAAGTTAACTTAATTATTAAAGCAGAGAATTTAAATCAGATTCCAAATATAAAGATTTTATGACTATGTTACATGCAATCAGAAAAAGCCGGTCAGCAAAATTTATTGCTGCATTTTTATCATTTAATATGATTTTAGGGATCTTTGAACCCTTCCAGGGATTTGCCCTGACCGGCGGTCCAAGCCAGCCTGAAGTTGAAAGTTTTGAACCGGTTGGCACAACGGAAATGGTTGACATATTTTCCGGGGATTTCGTATATAATATTCCTTTAGTTGATGTTGGAGGTTACCCGGTTAACCTTTCTTACCACTCAGGTGTGTCAATGGATCAGGAAGCATCATGTGTGGGTCTTGGCTGGAATATCAACCCAGGGGTTATTAACCGGAATATGCGTGGATTGCCTGACGATTTTTCCGGGACAGAACATATTACCCAGGAAATGAATATTAAACCAAATAAAACATGGGGATTGACTGGTGGGGTTGGAGCAGAGTTGTTCGGACTTGGGGAATATCTGGGTTCGAACATGAGTTTCAGCCTGGGAATAAAGTACAATAATTATTATGGGTTAAGTTTTGAGCAGACTTTCGGGCTGGGAATGACAATAGGTAAACCCGGTTCTTCACCAATGACAGCTAACCTGGGTTTTAATATCAATTCAAATAATGAAGATGGAATAACCGTAGTACCCTCCCTTTCATATTCAACCAAATTATTTAAAACGGGCAATATATCAATTGAGGGATTTAGTGGACATCTTTCTACATCCTATAATACCAGGGAGGGCCTTAAGAGCCTTTCATTTGGGAATTCAATTGCTAAAATGAATGATATTAATGCTTCTGCGGGAATCTCTTCATCGTTAAATTTTGTTACTCCTACATATGTGCCTAAGATAACTATGCCCATGGAAAATTATTGTCTCAGTCTCTCTGCAAAAATAGGTGGTGATCTTGTTGGATTTGATGGTACGGTAGATGTTTCCGGGTTTTATTCAAAGAATTCTCTTCGGGAAAAGGTTCTTGATTATCCCGCATATGGATATCTTTTCAGTAAGAATATAATCAGGGATGACCAATATTTGCTTGACTTTAACCGTGAAAAGGACATCCCGTTTTCAGAAAATACACCATGCCTCCCTGTGACAAACTTTACTTATGACACTTATTCAATATCAGGTCAGGGTGTTGGTGGAATGTTTCGTCCCTATAGGAACGACGTTGGCTATATTGGCGATCATACTGTCTGGAATACAAATATAAGCCACAGTATCGGCGGAGAAATATCAACCGGTAATATTTTCCATGCAGGACTTGACATGACCGAAACATCAGTGGAAAGCGAATCAGGTATGTGGTCGGAAAGCAATGAAGCTATTGATTATTTACAGTTTTTACAAAGCTCTGATGATGAAAGGTTCTGCTTTAAATTAGTGGGTGAAAAAACCGGAGTGACAGACCTGCCGGCAGACAATTTTGACCTGGATGGGGACTGTACAACCCCTCCGGATCCATTAATGATAAAATTGTCAGATCAGGGGGCAGGAACAGATTATGAGGTAATTGCCGATAATTTACTTATCCCGTCTCCCACATACACACAATGCATTAGCTTGTCAGGCACCTCACAGGAAAGGGATGATCGCCAGAAACGTAATACACATATTTCATACTTATCAGTGAGGGAAGCACAGGCCGGATTGGCACTTCAACCTTCACTTTACAGCAGCCTTCCTTCGGAAGTTAGCACTACACATAGAAATCAAATTGCTGAAATAACTGTAAACCAGCCTGATGGGGCAAGATATATTTATGGATTACCAGCTTATAATACAACACAGCATGAGGTTACTTTTAATGTTGGAAGTAACCAGTCATCATGTGAAGGAGGGCTTGTGCCATATAATCCCGGAGTTGATAATAGTAAAAATAATACGAATGGAAGGGATAACTATTATAACAGGACAATTACTCCACCTTATGCTCATTCATATTTGCTTACAGCAGTATTATCGCCGGATTATGTGGATAATGACGGTAATGAGGGGCCTACATATGGCGATATAGGAACATATACAAAGTTTATTTATGAAGAAACAGCGGACTATGACTGGCGGGTACCTTATGATGAAAATATGGCTAATTATGATCAGGGATTCGTTACTGATGTCGGAGACCAAAAGGGAAGCTATGTTTATGGTCAGAAAAATTTGTATTATTTGTCTCAGATCAGAACCCGTACACATGTTGCTGTATTTGAATACTCAGACAGACTTGACGGAGCGGAGGTAGATGGAGAGAATGGTGATCAGGGAACAGTACATATGAAAAAACTGGATAAAATTAGTCTGTACACTTTTTCTGCTCTTGCAGGAGGGATTACACAGGATGATATCCCTGTAAAGGTTGTACATTTTGATTATGATTATACATTGTGTCCCAATGTGCCAAATAACTCAAATTATGAACCGGAAGAAGTTTACGACCCGGAAGATCCTTATGCAGAGGATCTTGGTAAACTTACACTAAAGAGAATATGGTTTACTTATGGAAATAGTATGAAAGGGAAACTTAATCCTTATGAGTTTGATTACTCTGACTTTAATCCCTGTTATGATATGAAATCCTATGACAGGTGGGGTTTTTATAAAGAAAATGATTGTGATGAAACAGGATTGCCCAATCATGAATTCCCCTATGTGGACCAAAGTTCACAAACTACTGCCGATGAAAATACTTCAGCATGGTCACTTACAGAAATTTTTCTTCCTTCAGGAGGAGAAATACAGGTTAATTATGAATCGGATGACTATAAATATGTACAGGACAGAAAAGCTATGCAAATGTTCATTGTAAAGGGCGTTACAGATGTCAATACGGAAAGCTGTAACTTCAGCACAGGTTATCCGATACTTTATAATTATAATGTACCAAATAACAGGATATATATTGAACTACCTGAAGCATTGAGTACAGATGAACAGTTTTACAAGAGATACCTGAAAGATATTATGGAGAAAGATGACGGCAGTATGTATTTCAGGTTTAATGTTAACATTGCTGGTGAGGTTGGCAGCTTTGAAAATATGCTTGAGGGTAAGAACGAGTTTATTTCAGGATATGCTAAAATAGTGGATTATGGAGTTATTGATGAGACTAGTTGTGCATGGGTTGAAATTGAAACCCTTACACAGGAAGAGGATGAGAGCACAATAGATATTAACCCGATTTCAAAAGCAGCATGGCAATTTACTAAGATCCATTTTCCGCGTCTCATTACCGGTGGCGATCCTTATAGCGATGAAGATGCTATCCCGAATGATCTGGGAGTAGTTATAGGTGATATACTCAATAGTAGTTTTATTGCCCAGGCAGGAGAACTCATGTATGGGGTATATGGAAAAATGAGAAGAGACAATTTTGGCAGGCTATATAATCCCAATAAGTCATGGATCAGGCTTATGAATCCTGGTGAGAAAAAATTCGGGGGAGGCTCGCGTGTTAAGGAATTGCTTGTATATGACGGGTGGAAGGATATGGCACCGACAAATGATAAGGATGAATATGAGTTCAGGTATGGGCAAAAGTATGATTATACTGTAACGGATGAAAATGGCAATGATATAAGCTCAGGAGTGGCTGCTTATGAGCCAATGATAGGTAACGATGAAAACCCGTTAAGGCAGGGTTATTATTATGCAGATAAAAACCGCTTGCTTGTCCCCAGTGATGAACATTACGTGGAAACACCGATCGGTGAATGTTTTTATCCGGGAGCCCAGGTGGGTTACAGCAGGGTTCTGATCAGAAATATTGTATATAATGATGACACACCCGGTGCAGATCCTGAATTCCTTAATACCGGATATACTGAACATAAGTTTTATACAGCCAAAGATTTTCCTGTTTTCACCAGGAAAACGCAGTTGCATAAGATACATAAGAAAACAGGCAATGAATCCAATAACTGGCTTGTGTATTACGAATCATCACTTAAAGATTATATGAATGCAAGTCAGGGATATGTTATTGAGCTGAACGATATGCATGGTAAACCAAAATCCGTTGCCGTTTATGGTGAGGGATCAAATGTGCCGACATCAAAAGTTGATTATTTCTATCACAGGGATGGTAACAGACTTGTAAATGCGATAAACACAATTAATGAACAGGGACAGGAAGCTGTTAAAGAGATAGGTGTGGATTATGAAATGATAACTGACTTCAGGGAACAGACTTCCCATACACAAACATCAGGAGTTAATGTTAATATTAATACATTTTATATTCCACCTATTATATTGGCTATTGTTCCAACAATGTTTCCCAATTATTATGATGAGGTGTTAAGATTTCGGTCAGCTGTTGTTACCAATGTGGTAAACCGATACGGAGTACTTGATAAGGTCAGGAAAGAAACATTAGGTTCTGTGGAAACACAGGATTATCTCGCATATGATGCAGAAACCGGTGAAGTATTGTATTCAAAAACCACTACAAATTTCAGTGATGACTATACCTATTCTTTCAATTACCCGGCATATTGGCCTAATGACCGGATGGGGCACGCATATAAAAATACCGGGCTGGAAATGGATATAGGAATTACAAGTGGAGTAATATCAGGTGATATTGATGACCAGCTGCGAAGCGGCGATGAGGTTTCAGTAAGGGATGAAGACGGATATCTCGATCCGCCAAAAGCATGGGTATGGCAACCTAATGATGACGGTAATAAATATCTCATGGATGAGGATGGAGCCCTTATTGCTGATGGTTCGGATTATACAATAAAAGTCCTCCGTTCAGGAAGAAGGAACCAGCAGGCACTGCCTGCAGGATCGGTTGTTACAATGAATGATATTAGTTCATTTGCAGAAGTGGTAAAAGATGATGAAGTACTTGAGGCATCAGCAGTTGAGTATGATGAGAAATGGAGGCTTGTATCTGATTATGACTATGATTATCTTGAAGAATTCACTCCGCCGGTTGATCCTACCGATTGTGGTTATACGATTTGTTGCAATGAACCGGATGTGGATAATGTAAATCCTTATTACCAGGGGTTAAGGGGTAATTGGAGACCTAAAAAGAATTATACATGCCTAGCTTTAAGATATCAGTCAGGTGATCCTGATCAAAAGATTGACGGATACTTCAATACGTTCACATCTTATTGGAAATATCAGAATAATATATGGACCCCGTCATCATCGGATTACTGGATCAGTCCTGCTGAAATATCAAAGTCAGGGCTGTTGGGAGAGGAAATTGAGAATGTTGATGCCCTGGGCAGATATACATGTGTTGTTAATGGTTATGGCAATTCCCTGCCAGTTGCAACTGCATCCAATGCAAGGCATAATGAGATAGGATTTGAAGGATTTGAGGATTATAAATTTTTAGGTTCTGTAAACCAGGGTTGTACCGGTTGTGAGGATGGTGACAATACACACTTTTCATTTCATCAATACAGCGATGGTCCACCTACAAATGACCGGGCACATACAGGAAATTATTCAAGAGATATTTATCATGATAAATCAGCATTGATGATAATCAGGCCTATAGGAGATACTCCTGAGCAATCCGGAACAGATGCTAGTTCAGGAACATACACATTACATTCAGATGATAATCGTTTAGTATTCTCACCTCTGGCAACAGGGAAAAAGTACATATTAAGTTATTGGGTCAGCTCAAATTCAACTCATGATGGCGCAAATTATTCATATTCCAGATTACACACTTGTGATATCATCTTGAGGGACATGGATGGGCATTATCAGCATATCTCATCTCTTACTTGTAATCTTAAAGAAACCCGAATAATAGATGGATGGCAAAAATTTGACATTGAATTTGAAATTCCTTCAACTTATTATAATAATGGTGAAAGTACGATAGAAATAAGATTTGATATAATTACTGATGGAACAGCAGCATTATATATTGATGATATTAGGATACATCCATCTGAAAGCAATATGAAATCTTATGTTTATGATGAAACAACATTACGCCTGATGGCAGAACTGGATGAAAATAATTTTGCAACATTCTATGAATATGACGAGGAAGGTGCGCTGGTAAGAGTTAAGAAAGAAACTGAACGTGGAATACAAACAATCCAGGAAGTAAGAAAAAGCTTTGTGAAAAATGCATGGGATCCGGAACCATAATAAAACAGGAACTTAATCTTTTTTCTAAAAAATGAAAATTGTTATTATTATATTATATCTATCTTTCATTACCGGCATTACCCTTTCCCAGGACGTTTTATCTGATATGGAAAAGGTGAGACAGGCATATAATTCTGCTTCGGACCTTTCAATGGAGGTTGTCTATTCGGTTTACTCCGGTAATAACAGAACTCCTGAAAAAAAAGTGACCGGTAAGTATATTAAACAACAAAACAGGTTTTTTAAGAAGGAGAATGAGGTTATTACAATTCAGGATGGTAATTATATGGTCATTGTAAATAATAAGGATAAGTGGATATCTGTACATGAACCACTGGATGTAACAGGTGAGAATAATATGAATATGGGAATAGACAGTATGCTTACAATGTACAGGTCAGTGAAATATGAAGGCATGGTAAATAACAGGAAAAAATATTCGCTGGAATTTGAAAAAAAGCCGGGTAGCCTCATACAGAAAATGGATATGTATATTAATGGTACTAACTTTTTTGTTGAGAAACTGGCAATGTATTTTTTAGAAAGTAATAATAACGCGGGTTCGGGAAACCAGGGGAAAGTTATAATAGAATATAAAAATATAAATACAGAAAAGATCAGTCCGGGTGTGTTTAATACAGGTAAATATATAGCCCGTACTGAAAAGCATTTTGCATTAAAAGATGAATATAAAAATTTTAAATTAATCATATTAACAGATTAGATATGGCACTTTCAAATTATTTAAACAGGCTTGCAGTTAAATGTATATTTATATTATTAACTCTGTTTAGCCCTTATATAATATTTGGTCAGGGAAACGGTTCAATATCCGGTGAAGACATACAGCTGTCTTGTGTTCTGGATGTGGAAGATGAGCTGTTTGAATATATGCCTAACGATCCGACTGATCCGTTTAAAGATATTAATGTTGTTACAACCATTACTTTATCAGTTGACCATTATAGTGATGTTTACAGTGACGATTATTTTCGTAAATTCTTTTTTACTGTAAATAAATATGAGGATAATGAAAACTTTGAGACAGAGTTATTAGAACTTGACATTGAGTATAATCCCGGAAATGATTATTATGAAGACAGAGCCACATATATAATAGAAGGTGCCTATCGTATTTTTCTTACTTTAAATGCAGTGTATGACGAATATGATGACCCGGCTGACATACCCGAAAACCTTAGGATAGAAGTCAATATCGAACCTGAGAGATATTTTGATTTTGATCCGGATGATACTCCGACTCATGATTTTGTTACTCATCAGTTGATTGATCTGCCTCAGACATATAATATATATGATGAGGTGGAAATACAATGGGATTTAGAAGAATTCCCGGAGGCTTATGAATATGATCTTGAATACGTTTGGCTAAACGATTATAACGGGTATGAGGATTCAGGTGAACCCGGCAAACTTGATGCTGTGGATATTTCAATAGATATTTACAAATTATTTAAAAATAATTCAACACGTGTAGTTACAAAAAATAATTATTACAGGATACCTATTATTTATGAGAGCGGATACGTCCTTTACCGTGTAAGGCCTGTTGGAAGGGTATGGCATGAATATAATTCTACCTATAATATACAGGAAGGAGTATACAGGGTCCCCGGCAAATGGAGTTCAGATTATTTTTTAAATAATACTGATCTGTCCTCTTATGATCACCGGTTCCCAAAAGATTCCGAATATGGCGACTTCGAAGAATCCCTTAGTGGCGATGGCCTGTATCTTGATCCTCTTAACTGGCAGTACCAGGCAAGTTATGCGGAAGAAGGAAAACGTAAAGATATAGTATCTTTTATGGATGGCTCCATGAGGCCGAGGCAGAATGTTACAAGAAATAATACTGAATATATGACAATAGTAGGCCAGACAGTATTCGACTATGCAAACAGGCCGGCAGTTCAGATATTGCCTGTACCTACAGGTGATAATGTATTAAAATATTATGAGTTGTTTAACAGGGATATTTCAGAAAAAATCTATACACGTGATGATATAAGCACTGATCCGGGTGAATGCCCTCCTATTGCTTCGGGTATGTCAACATCAGGAGGTGCGGCAAAATATTATTCTGATGATTTTTCACATGAAAATTATATGCCATTTCAGGAATATGTGCCTGACGCGACAAATAGCGATGTCGGATATGCATTTACACAAAGCATATATATGTCCGACCAGACTGGAAGGATAATAAAACAGGGAGGTGTGGGATATGAATACCAGATCGGCCAGGAACATGACACAAAATATTTTTATAATTCACCCGGGCAGGATGAGTTAAAACGTATGTTCGGCACTAATGTGGGAAATATGTCGCATTATTATAAGAATACTATTGTAGATGCCAATGGCCAGGCAAGCATTACTTATAAGGATAATATGGACCGTATTATTGCTACAAGCCTTGCGGGTGCACCGCCTGATAACCTGGATCCGCTTCTTGATGACCAGGAAAATGAATTATACCTTCAGACTGAAGGAATGACAAGCAAAGACCTGCTTGGCAAGGATGATTCTGAAGATCCGGATGATGAGGAAGATAAAAATATAATGAGCGAAGACGGGAAAAAACTAACGGCTTTAAGCTATATTGATGTACTGGACGAACAGGATGTTAATGAAATTGATTATTATATAGAGGGATATGAATACGATATGGATTGTCCTGATCATTGTTATGATTGCATTTATAAGTTTTCATTGACACTTAAAGATTTTTGCGAAGATTTTATAGAAATAGAAGATCCCGGAGATCCCGGACAATATATTGATTTTAATATTAATGAAATTGTTGGTGATTTTCCTGAAGGAACACCTTCTGATCCTGAAGCTGACGATACGGTTTGTAATGAACCATCATATTCATTTGAATCAGGTGAGATCTCCGGCCTTGATCCCGGATCATACACTCTTGAAAAAACTCTTGAGATTGATGAGAGTGCCCTTGATGCATATCTTCAGTATTATATAACAGGGCTGATTGAACATGAATGCATTCCCGGACCGGCAATAGACTCTTCAGAACTTGATTCATGTATTGCAAACTGCTATATGCCGCCCGGACCGGATAAATATATCTGTGAACTGGGTCTGGAAATGATGAAAAGCGATATGAAACCCGGTGGACAATACGGCCTGACTTTGGATGATTGTTTAACTTCTCAAACCTATTACCCCTTGTCAATCCTAAATGAAGAAAATTTTCTATGTGTAGGAACTGCAAATGATGAATGTTCTCTTAATTCATCTATTCCTGATAAATATTCCATGCCCAGCTGGAGATCACTTTGTATAACATATTATGAATATGACGGTTCTACTGAGTACTATATCCAGGTACAGTATGATGAGACAGAAGGTTATACTCCGGAAATTGATCAGGACGTTATTGACGATCCGGATTATTTTACAGGGCATTTAACATTAAGTGAAGATGAAGATCCGATTATTCTTACTATAAAACCGCAACTATTAAAAAATATGGAGGATTTCAGGGAGCTGTATATTTTAAATCCCCAGTGGGTGGAAGCACTGGTTGTCTATCACCCTGAATATCCATATTACATTGCATGCAGTGATTATTCTTCCGAATATGATACTGATGATGATCTTGGTTTTGGTGGTGACCTGGAGGGAAGTGGAATAGAGTTAACCAGCGAAGAGTTTGATGAAATGTTAGGTTTGATAACTAACTGGGATGATGCGGAAGATGGAATAGTTACTATTGGCGGGCAGGAATATGATTCGGATATTGATTTTACTTATGATCCTTCAACCGAGACTATCAATGGAACGCTTGCGGAACATGATCCGTTCTTTAAATTTCTTGATGATGAGGATTTAGATGATTATATTAATGCAATGGCCGAGGCTTTATATGATAATTATCAGAATAACGGCCTTTCCGGCCAGGATTATATTGAATATAGTATGTTTGAGACAGCATCATTAGCTGTAAAATGCGGGAATTACTATGATGATTATGAAACCGGTATTGAATCATATTGTACAGCCTGGGGTGAACCTGCATATCAACAGCAGGAACCTGAAATAAATGAAGAATTAAGGGATAAGCAATGGAAATCGTTTCGTTCTTTTTATATATCATTTAAGCAAAAATTGCAGAGACAAATTGCACGGGAAATTGCAGCTGATGATGGAAGGATAAATGATTGCATAGGAGGTATAAATTCTATCTCCAGTGACTGGTCAGAAAGCTGTAATTGTGATTATACCTGGTCTGATTTAGGTGCTTATCAAAGATTTGTTTGGTTTATTAATTTTAAAACAAAACGCTTCCCCGATCCTGATGATATGTTTTCTAACTCACAGGGATCAGGAACAGATGATGTGCCCGGGAATGATTTTTCTGATGATGTAATGAACCAGGTGGAATATGAGTTTTTCCTTAATACCGGCGAATGTGCTATGGCACAGAGTGTACAGATGATAATTGATGAATTCAGAAGCCAGTTTACTGATGGTAAAATAGAAGGTACAAGCCTTGCCGATCTTTTCAACCAGGTGCCTGATCCGAATATTATGTCTTTTACTCCTGACCTTTATTATTACCTTAAAGAGCTTGATAATGATAATTCGTCAGATCATGCAGAATTTCAATGGGATACAGATGTGACCGGTTATGTTGTGACATTCGGTTTCTATGATCCTTCATCTAATCCTTTATGTGAGATTGAGATTGATTATGATGATCTTACTCCTGGCAGTACTGAAGTATTATCTTTCAGCAATATACATTTTACGGGAGTTGACGGCGATGATCATTTATTTACTATTGACGCATTGATCCTTGATGGTGAAGATGAGTTGGTAGTAACTTTTGACGGAACAACATGTTTTCCTATAGGAGGCTGCCAGCCTGATGTTGATCCTGATTATTTCAGTACCTGCCAGCCTAATGATGAGGCAGTAGGCCTGCAATTACTGATGTCTGCACTTGCAGAAAATGATGACCTGACAAGTACGACAGACATTCCTGTATGGGACGGGGATGGAGATATTGAAACTACTTATGAAAATATATTTTTAAATTACCTAGGTTCATGGTTTGATATAAGTAATTCCTGGTCATGGAAAAGAACTTCTACAGATGTTTTTAAGATATACTCAGGTTCAGATGAATTGACGATTACTTTCGATGAAGGTTTGTCATACAGTGATATAGAAGTATTTGATTATATTGTTCCGCTTGATGGAACAGATGGCAATGGAAACAACTTCGAAACAGGTGCCTGGGTAAACGGAGATCTGGAAGTAAGCCGTGCCAAAGCAGAACTCAACTCCAGCCTTTTCAGCATGGGTGATTGCCAGCCTGATGCACCATTCTCATGTTCAGGTAATGAATATGAGATGAAAGATCTTATGCTTTTATTCCTGCAATCACTTGTTGACAATACGTCACCATATGATAACTATGATCTTCTGGATCCAGACGGAACACCTGACCTCAGGCTAAACCCTGCTTTCACTAACCTGATGGAAAGTGAACTGGCCTTTGGCTATGAGTATAATTGGAAAGCCTTAGATATAGATGATTATACTTTATCTGCAATTATATATTCAGATGAAGCAGAGACAGAATGTAGTTTTGAGTTCGGGTTTGTTGAAGAGACTTCACCTGCATTTTACATAGAAGATATTACCGGATTCGGAGAGATATGGGTTGACAATAACGATCTCATTAGCGATAATGAAGGTACAGGATTTACTGTCAGTGCGACTGACGGAACAAACTGGGAAAATATATATGTGACATCCTGTTTTTATATGATGGAGTGTAATGTAATGCATGAATGTGATGAAGACGAACTTATCTCCAATGGTGATTTTGAGCAGGATTTCACAGACTGGACATATAATGCTAATGCAGAAATTTGTACAACTTCAGTTGGTTGTGATGAGATAACAAATAAATATGCAAAATTACTTGCATACAACTCTACTAATGGTGATTACAGAGGATATATTCAGCAGCCACTGGATGAAGAATTGATAGGAGGACAGCCTTATGAATTAACAATGAATATAAAGCTGGATCTGGCTCAGGCTTCTACGGGATGGGAATCTACTTTGAATTTTCTGGGCGTTGGTATGTATTTAACAGACAATATCATTTCCCTGCCGGATAATGACTATATAAATCTACCGGATTATAGCTTACCGCAATTTATATATTCATTTAATGGTTCAGATGAAGCATGCCATCAAATATCGCAGATATTTATTGCTGAAGGTGGTGAAGAATATATTACCATAGGAAATTTTAATGATGAGAATACCCTTTTTTCAAGTGGACCATATAGGCCTAAAGAATTATATTTTATTGTTGATGAAGTATCAGTAAAAAGGCACTGCCCGGAACCACCACCGCCACCACCACCGCCGCCGCCGCCACCACCACCACCTTGTGATTGCGAATGCGAGTGTGAGGAGTATTATTGGTGGCTTGCACAGGAAGAATATGAGCAGGATATCGAAGATCTCATTGAAGAGTTTAAAGAAGATTATATAACTGAATGTATGGCTAATGCTGTTGAAGAATTATATCGTACATATACACTTAATGAATACCATTATACTTTATATTATTATGATAAAGCAGGTAATCTTGTTCAGACAGTTCCGCCTAAAGGTGTTGACCTTGACCTTGAAAACCAGCCGGACCATACATACACGACAAAATATATATATAATGCACAGAACCAGCCTGTGTGGCAGGAAACACCTGATGCAGGAGAAACGTATTTCTGGTATGATAAATTAGGCAGAGTAGTTGCGTCACAGAATGCACAGCAGGAAAATGATTCCGAATCAGGAAGTTATATTTACAGCTATACTAAATATGATGCATTGAACAGGATCATTGAAACAGGAGAAATGACCCTTGAAGATCCTCTGGATGATGATCCGACATCTGATGATCTGAATGATAGTGATTATCCGGATAATATATATCAAACCAAGTCGCAGATAACAAGTACATATTATGATAAGGCTAAACTTACCCAGGATGAGCTTGACTATGCTTTTGGGGATGGCACATCAGGATCAGGGGAACAGGAGAACCTCCGGTCAAGAGTCGCATGTATTACACTTGACCATGACGGAGATGAGATTTATGAAAGCGCTACTCATTACAGTTATGATTTTCATGGCAATGTAAAAACACTGGTACAGGATATCAATGATGACCTGTTGGAAAATATTGGTAACGCAGAATATGGTCACAGATTTAAAAGAATTGACTACGACTATGATTTGGTAAGCGGAAATGTACTACAGGTTAATTACCAGGCCGGTGAGCCGGATCAGTTTTATCATAAATATGACTATGATGCAGATAACCGTATTACTGATGCATGGACAAGTACTGATGGTGTTATATGGGATCAGGATGCAAAATATTTCTATTATCTCCATGGCCCGCTTGCACGTGTTGAACTGGCAGATATTAAAACACAAGGCCTTGATTATTTTTATACTTTACAGGGATGGCTTAAAGGTATTAATATGGCAGGATCTGATGAGCAATATGACATAGGACAGGATGGCTATTATTCTGACAATACAAATCCGAATAAATATTTTGGTTCAGATGAATATTCATTTGCATTGGGGTATAATAAAACAGATTATACACCTGTAGAAGTGTCATTGAGTAATACGGCACTTGACGGTGCATGGGAAGAATTTTTTGGCTCACAGTATGAAGGCCTTTTCAATGGTAATATAAATTATAAGTTCAATGAGATTGTTGAGGAAGTCTCATATCCTGTAATGGGTTCAGCATATACTTATGATCAGCTTAACAGAATTACTTCATCAAAGGGATCATATTATTCCGGTGGCTCATTCTGCACTCCTACAATGTATTATGAGACAGCGTTTTCATATGACCCCAACGGGAATATAAAGACTCTTAAAAGAAAGGACGGATCAGGTACCTATTTTGATAATCTTACATATCATTTAGAAAGTAGTGGAACAAACAACCGGTTAAGGTTTATCTCTGATTATGCAACATCAAGCACATTTGACATAAGCAATCAGGCATCAGACAATTATGATTATGATCTGAATGGAAACCTGATCCAGGATCTTAGTGAGAAGATAGGAGGTTATGGTTATACTGGTGAAGGTAATGGTATTGACTGGACTGTTTATGGCAAGGTAAAAAAGGTCAACAGGTGGGATGATTTCTGTGAAAAACCGGATCTTGAGTTTGCATATGATGGTTCAGGTAATCGTATAAAAAAAATCGTAAAACCACGTGACGGGGATGACCCCGGCGATCAGGAGGACGAGATTCACACTTATTATATAAGAGATGCTCAGGGAAATATACTTGCCACCTATGATCTTACACAAAATGGTACTACGGATTATCTAACTTTAAAAGAAAATACTATCTTTGGAAGTAGCAGATTAGCTATGCTAAACAGAAATAAAGATATGGGATCAAATGTACCATATACTCCGGATGAACCATTATTCCAAACAAGGGAGCTTGGTAATAAAAAATTCGAACTCACTAACCATCTCGGGAACGTTGTCGTTACCATATCTGATAAGAAGATCGCAGTGGACGAAGAGCCCGACGGGACAATAGATTACTACACCGCAGATGTTACAAGCTGGCAGGACTACTATGCATTTGGAATG
>Ga0180433_10000459_pt1 | contig 69947 bp, 67 predicted proteins | sample SS_ome_8_FD_132980 | JGI IMG/M metagenome (GOLD analysis project Ga0180433, IMG submission 132980) | Hypersaline lake sediment archaeal communities from the Salton Sea, California, USA - SS_1_D_1 metaG | ecosystem: Environmental > Aquatic > Non-marine Saline and Alkaline > Hypersaline >...
AAGAAGTGTGTCCAGACATATAGATGCTGAAATTACAGTAGACAATCCATTTATAGAGTCTGTACTTAGAAGAAGTGTGTCCAGACATATAGATGCTGAAATTACAGTAGACAATCCATTTATAGAGTCTGTACTTAGAAGAAGTGTGTCCAGACACATAGATGTGGGGATTATAGCAAATAGCCCAGAAATTTGTTCGACAATATCTCGCTATCCTGTAGTATATAGAATTTTAAAATTAAATAGTGATTTTAATACAATATTAATAAATGTGTCTAGTATTAAGACAGCATTCATTGGAGAATAGTCATGAGTAATAAACATTATATTAATGAAATAGGAACAAGAATAGCTGTAAAAACGACTGGTCTTGCAATTAGAGATTATGATCCTGTCTCTTTGAGAGTTAAAAAGCCAGATGGCACAATGTGTGAATGGAGTGCAACGCTTGTTAGTGGAGTGTATATCCAACATACAGTGATAGATGGTGATTTTGATCAACCTGGAAAATATTCTGTGCAACCATATGTTGCGACGAGTGGATGGTCTGGAGTTGGAGAAACATCAACTTTTGACATATATAGATATTATTGTTAGGAGCTTATAATGACCGTTATACAAATAAATACAATTGTTGATGATGTTGCTTTAGATATGGGGACAACAGATGAAATTGATAATGATTCTATAAGAAAATTTGTTAGTAAAGCGATAAAAAGATTAAATAGAATTTTTAAAATTAATGGAATAACTGATACAATATCTCAGTGCGATGAATATTGTGATATAGAGGTTGCTGATGATAAGTCGGAGATTTATCCAGATTTAATAACACTGCAAACTGAATGTTTGATATCAAAAAGAAGATACTATGAGGCTGTCTCTAAAGGAATAAAGATAAAGAGTGGTTCTGATAGTGTTGATACAACTAGTTCATTTGGTGGCTATAGTCAGTTGACTAGTGAATTTTGTGATGAATTAAATAGGTCACTTAATAGTTTTCTTGATGATAACAAATCAGATGATGTTGTTGATGGCGGAACTTTGATATGGTACGGTGAACAGCGCGAATATTGGGAGAACGAAGATTACGACAATAGTAGAAAGAATTTTAGAAGCCCATTTGATAATGGGACAGAAATGGATTAATTATGGCTAAAGATGATTCAATATTGCCAATTGCTGGGCGATATCTTACAGATAATTTAAAAAATTTATACTCTACATCTATTCAACAACTTATTGCTGATCTTGGAAGAGAGGTTGTTTTAACATTACCACCATCGACTAGCGGATGTCCTAATTGTACTTATTCTGCACTTGATGAAAGGTCGGCAGGTAGATATAATACGTCAAATCCATTCAGTGGCAAGCCATATAATATTCCATTTGCAGAAAATCAACGATGTCCAGTCTGTTTAGGAACGCACACCATTAAAGAAAAAAAGACTGCGACTTGGCGTGCGACAATTGTTAAAAGTCCAAAAGAAGTCAATTATGAAAAATACGGAGTTTCTCCAGAAAACACTGTTTTAACAAAGACAGTAATTAATTCATTCAGAGATATTTCTAACTGTGTGCGTGCAACAATAGATGGGTTGGAGTACACAAGATTGTCTGATCCTGTAAAGATAGGACTTGGTAATAATAACGAAGATTTAAAATTTGTTAATACTATTTGGAAGAGGGCATCATAATGCCAGTTGCAGTATACCCTTCTGATTTTAAGATTATTCTTACTAAAAGTGTTTTGAAACACTTAAATCTTAGACTTAAAAAACTCAAGCTTAGGTTGATAGCAGACAGGGCGTCTATTTTGCTTGCTGCTGACCAATTCCTCCGTATTTTTAGGAACGAACTATTCAACAGTCAGGTAATACAAAATGTCTCTAAAAAAGGCTCTACTGGCCCTTTAACTGGCATTAAATCTTTGGCAGATGCTGAAACACATCCTTTGTTTGGAATGTTGGGGTTTTCTAGTGCGCCGTCTGTTAATGCTATTATAAACAATATCAGAATTGGTTCACAAAGTGTGGTTTTTAAAACGAGAAAAACGCCGAAAGGCTTTATTGGTGATCTTATTTTTGATTTTAATGCATTTAATGGCGATACTGCTGCAAAAATATCTTGGAACAAAGGATCTGTGTCATGGCCAAGAATATTGGAATATGGAATTTCTATAGGCAATAGGCTCTTTGGTTGGTGGATAGACAGCAATGCCTCTAGGTCGCAAGATGGTATTATGATAAGAAATAAGAATCATTCAGGGTTTGCTATAGTTCCATTATATATATTTAGAACTGCATTTGAACGAGCAATGGTAATAACACCGATAGACATTATGAAAAAACTCTCTGTGAGATTTGTGGGGTAACAATGATATCAATATCTTTTACATCTAATCTTAAGTATAATTTAAAACAATATTATATGAAGAGATTTTTAAACAATGGGTTTTATACTAATATACACAAAAATGATTTATTTTATAATGATAATAATCCATCTGTTTTACGCAAAAATGGCAACCTTTTTGAGTCTATAGCAAATGAGTGGGTATATGAGCTGGATATAACTCAGCCATCTGGATTTGAGGCACCTATCGACGTAAGCGGTGTATATGTAAATAATACATTTTATGCAAATGGAGCCGCGCCATATTATCCACAGCCAGATTATTTATATGGGGCTATTAAATTTGTATCTCCGCCATCTTCTACAGACGTTGTTCAGGCTGAGTTTAGCTATAAAGACTGTGTAATAGATTATGAAGATTCTAAAATAAATAACATTATACAAACACAATATATACAAAATCCTGATTATGACACAACAGAAATATACCCATCTGGAATAGATAGGATATTGCCAGCAATGATAATAGAACCAACAGTTAGAGGCAGGAAGGGCTTGCAGCTGGGCGGTGGAGACATAATAAGCGAAAATGTTACATTATTTATATATGCTGCGAAACCATACGAAAAAGATGCAATAATGGATACAGTATATGACACAGTAAGAGAGGTAATAATTGGTGTAGATTATAAAGATGCGCCTGAAATATTAAATTATCAAGGTGGAAGGTCGGCTGGTTATAAAACATATGCTCAAATGCAAAATGATTATTTTTGGACAAAAATTTATATAGATGATGCAAGGATTGTGGAAAGAGCCCAAATAACGCCATATATGTATATGGCAAGAATTGATTTGTTGTTAAAAATTTATTTAAGTGCTTAAAATAAAAACCGTATAATAATATAGAAGATTTCCCCTATAATCGTGTGCTTGTGTTTAAAAGGAGGTTTCAATGGCAAATAACAGAATTACGTATGCAACGGCTCAAGTGTCAATTAAAGACAATAGGGCTGCGGCTACAAATATCATAGCGAACGATTATGATGCTGCTATTCTTGCTTCAGGAATTTCCGCTGCTGACACAATAATAGGTTTTAATACAGCTTTAAGTGGTACGTGGCCTGACTCTCATGACATCATGATAGAGAATGAAATTATCAATTTTACCGAGTGGGTTACAACCGACTCTATTGGTGGTTTGACTCGTGGTGCTCGTGGAACAACTGCTGCGTCGCACGCTTCTGGTACAGAGGCAAAACTTCTTGCATGGGAGGTACCTTACGGTATGCAAACGACATCTATCAGTACAGCATTTAATACTGAAGATGTATTTCAGATTGGACAGCTCGACGCATATGAAAACGTTGAGACTATTCCTGAAATTGAAGTCACGATGGAAAGAGTGCTTGATGGTACTGTACCTTTGTGGCTTATGTGTACCGATAGTCAGTATACCTCTTTGAAGGGAAGGACCGCTGATTTTAAGGTTGATCTTGCCGTTAATGTTTATCCTGATACACAGGATTCTGCGGCTGGAACTGACGAAGATGCGGTTGTCACTTGTTCTGGAATGTACGTAAGCTCTGTAAGCTATAGTCTTACTACCGATGGGAATTTTACAGAAAGTTTAACTCTCGTTGGAAACGATAAGACTTGGACAGATGCTGAAGGTATTCCAGATGGACATTTTCCAACAAGCGATGCCTTTTATGCAGATAAGGTTGCTAAACCTGCTAACGGTGTTGGTTCGGGCGTTCAGCGTTCAGAAGACTTTGATGCTGCTGGCTCTACGCTTCCTACCGATATTAGCGCAGATGATCATATCCAGTCTTTGGATGTATCTGCCGACATTGGTCGTGAAGACATTTATGAGCTTGGAAGTAAGGCTCCATATTACAGGGCTGTTACTTTTCCAATCGAAGTCACTTGTTCGTTTGAAGTTATTACATCTGAAGGTGACAAGGTAGAAGCATTATCAGATCGTGACAATCTTTCCGCACAATCAATTATTATTAAGACAGATGGTGGACTTACGATTGATCTTGGTAGCAATAACAAACTTACAAACGTTTCATTTGGAGATTTTACGACAGGCGGCGATTCCGTAACATGCACCTTTGAATACGCAAACTCCAATTCATTAACCATTTCTCACGCCGCTGAGTAGATAGGCTTCTCGCAATGAGGCACGCCCCCTCTGCAATGGAGGGGGCATTTTTTATACTAAGGAAATAAGGCAAGGCAATAGGTATGGAAGCTGGAGAAATAGAGAGAAAAATACAATCTATTTTGTGGGGAAAAGCGATAGTTGACATCGAGGATGGTAGTGGCATTGAGCACAATGTTATTATTAGAGCGCTGTCATCAAAAGAAAATAATATTGTTAATTACTTGTACAATAAAGAAATAGAGAATGGCAAAGCAGATGGGCTTTGTACAAACGATGAGCTTGCAAAAATATATAATGAGAATGGTGCTTGGACATATGTAGATGAAGAAGAAATAATAAAGCTTCAAAATGGCATCAAAAGATTATATAAAATCCTTCCAGATTATCAATATTTAAGATCAAAGTATTTAAGTATTAAAAAGCGCATTAAAAAAGCCGAAGTAGATCTTGCAGAATTGCATCAGACTAAAGTTGGGCTGTTTTACAATAGTCTTGAAAATAGAGCGAGCGAAGTGCGCATGCGAAAAGTCGCGCAATTTTGTGTTGAAACACTCGATGAGAAGATGTACTGGTCAGAAGACGATTTTTTAAATACTACTGATCTTGATTTTGTTCATAATATTATGATAGCATATTCAGATGTTTTTATTATGCCAACAGAGCAAGTTAGAGAAATTGCTAGATCATCTGAATGGCGTTATAGATGGAAAGCATCTAAAAATGGTGCTAATTTATTTGATAAGTCAGTTGCAGAATGGTCTGAAGCGCAAAATTCACTAGTTTTTTGGTCACAATATTATGATTGGATATTTGAACATCCAGAATGTCCAATGGGACTCATAAATAACGACAAGGCGTTAGACAAATGGGTAGAAGATCAAAATAAAAAAGATAAACAAAAAAACGTATCATCTAATAAGGGATCTGTTTCTTCTAATCCAAACGCTATAAATGAACAATTTATAATGGTAGAAAAAGGAGATAAAGATTCTATAAAAGAAATACAAGGGCAGAACGATGCATCTACAAGGAGACGATTATCTGCCGAAAGGAAAAAACTTAAGGAAAAAGGGAGGTTAAAGGAATGGGAATTGAGGAAAAACCTTTACGCAAAAAAACATTGAAAGAAAGAAAACTTATAGAAAATGATCCATATTTTTTAAAATCAAAAGAATATATGCGACATTTTCTCTATAATCAAATAAAAGATGTTTTTGTCGGCTCTTTAAATGCTATTGAGAATAAGCTTGGAAAAACATTTCCTTCTTATCCGCAATTACGTGCTGAGATATTGAGAGTGGGTAATGATAAAATTAGGGAGATGCATGATCTTCTTGATAGTTTTAATATTGAAATGGTTGCTGATGTAGAAGAATTTGGAAACAAGGACAAAAGGTAAGGAGACAAAAAAATGGAAAAACTTATTAATTTTGATTACAATGGCAAAAAATTTTCGATTGTTAGGCCGACACAGGAAGATTTGATGAAAATTGACATGGAACATCGTAAGGCGTTTGCGGAAGGAGTGAGGAATGGGCTTATGACTCAATTTGAAGCACAAAAACGCTTTGAAAAAGATGGCGTATGGGGCAGCGAAGATGAAGAAAAGATGCAAATGTTGCAGACAGAAATTGTAACAATAGAGAGCGAGCTACAAAAAGCAAAAGGGGCGGATGGTAGAAAGATGGCGTTTCAATTGGCAGAAAAACGTAATGCACTTATGGAGCTTATTAATCATAAGACACAATTGTTTTCTGGACAAACTGCTGAAGGCTATGCAATTGAGAATAAAACCGTTATGTTTGCCGCGCTCTGCACTGTTGATAAAGGCGGGCGTCGCGTTTTTGGCGATAAAAAAACTTTTCTTGATCATGAAGACCATTCTTTTACGGCAACATGTTATGGTAAGGCATCTCTTGCTGACTATGGGATGAGCGAAGAAGACTTGAATCCTGAATATTTAGAGCGCAAATGGCTTGTCGATAATGGTTATGTAGAAAAAGATGGCAGTTTTACAAAACAATATTACGATGAGATACTTGAAGAGGGTGGGATTAAAAAGAAGAAGACTACTAAGAAAAAGTCAGCAAAGAAAAAAAAGACTGCTAAGAAAAAAAATATATCTAAGACAAAATAGATAGGAGAGAAAGATGGCGGGCGAACAGCTACCTTTAGGCATTAGATTTACAGCTAGAGATGTTGAAACTGCTAATATTACATCAGAAGTGCAAAAAGCTATTAATACAGCCATTGCTAATACTGACACTAAGCAGCTTAGCAAAAAGTTTGAGAATGCGCCTATCACTATTACAACCAAGCTTAGCAAACAGGCTAAAGGAGTAATAGCAAAAGATGTTCAGTCCGCACTCAATAAAGTTGGCATTGTTTTTACAGATAGAAATGTTAAAACTAAAACATTAATAGAGAAAGTGCGACGTGGCGTAAGTAATGCTATTTCTACAGTTGGGACTAAAACATTTGGTAGCCGCCTTTATGATGCCGCAGTTAAGGTTAGAAATGGTATTAATGTAGCATTAAATTCTGCCAAATTTTCTGATTTATCAAAAAGATTACAGCAACAATTGAGTAAGCCTGTTACTGTTAGAGTTGGAAAAGTTGAGTCAACAAAAGATGCTGTTATTAAATTAAAAGGAAAGATAGATGGTAAAACACTTGGAGAATCTGTCAGGGCGCTTGATGGAAAATATTCTGTATTAATTAGAGCAAAAGTGCAAGGATTGAGAGAAGCCGTAGCGCAGATACAAAGGCAAGTTGGAACTACACCAACAGCAACTGGTAGTGCGAAGCAAGCCCAATCTGCAGCAAAAGCAAATCAAGAATTGGCGCAAAGTAGGAGGCAAGCTACTAATGCTGCAATTAGTCATACACAAGCAACAAGTAAAGAGGCTAATGCTCAGTCTATTAATACAAAATCTGCAAGAAGTCAGGCAGATGCATTAAAACAATTGCGAAACGACATATTGCCAGCAGAGAAGGGAACAAAAAAATTATCTAGTGCAACAGTACAGCTTAGTAACACACAAAATAAAAGTGCTGCTGCTGCAAAATTAATGTTTCAGCCATTTAATAAAACAAGAGCAATGACAGATAGCTTGGCTAAATCTTTTCAAGAAGCTGGAATAAATGCAGAGATACTTGGCACAAGAATCGCCCAGATTGCGAAAAGATTTTCTGGATTTTTCATTTATACTGCTGCACTTTTTAAATTTCTTGAGGCCATACGAGAAACAACTCAGGCAATTAAGGATTTAGATAGAACTGCCGCTAGTCTTGGAAAAGTGTTGAAGGAGCTTTCGGAAGATGATATAGATGCAGTAAATCAGCAGCTAATAGAAATGGCAATTAATACCAAGAGGGCATATAGTGAAGCCGCAACCGCGATGGAAAATTTTGCCCGTCAGGGGTTGTCTACCAAAGATGCTATGCAAGCGACAAAGGGCGTATTAGATTTGCTTAATATTTCTACCGTCGATGCCGCTACTGCGTCAAAGTTGATTATTACTACGTTTAATGCGTTCGGCGGCGAAATGGAGGAAATGACAAAGACGCTTGCCACCTTCTCTGATCTTGCAGATGCGAGCGCCATTGATGTTGTTGATTTAGCGCAGGGTTTTATTAGATCTGCTGCGGCTGCAGATGCATTTGGTGTTTCTCAAGAGCAGTTGGCATCCGCTATCGCAACCGTTGGTGGCGTAACTCAGATGCAAGCAACTCGTATTGGTACTGCATTTAAAACAATCTTTAGTTACTTGGGACAGAACAGAAAGGCTGTACTTGAGCTTGCGGCGTCTTATCGTGGAATTAATAGAACAATAGGTGATTTGGACAATGAGTTTTCAACAATGCATGACACCCTTCGTTTCGTGGCAGAAGGATGGGCGTCTTTTAGTAAAGAACAAAGAAGTGCTATTGGGCAACTCGTAGGCGGGAAAAGAAGATTTAATGAATTGTCTGCATTGATGCAGAATTTTTCTAAATACCAAGAACTTTATGGTCAGTCACTTGAGGAAAGCAATGCTATACAGCGCAAAAGCGAAGTTGAATCAAAAACACTTGCTGCTGCACACAGAGAACTTTCTTCTTCTATTGTGCAACTTTCTAAAAGTTTTACTGATTTTGGTGCTACAGACTTTTATAAGAATATTATTTCTGGACTTTCTTCTATCATACAGTTGTCTTCTACTGCTCTTAGAAGTTTAGATACAATTAGTAATTTTATAGCAGAGGCAAGCGATGAGACTATAGCTGTAGGAATAGACGGTAAGGAAATTAAGATAGAAATTAATAATGCGCAAAAGGCTTTTCTTGGGTTTGTGGAAAGTGCAACAAGTGGTAGTAATTTATTGACAAATTCATTCATCTATCTTTTTGCAAGAGTTGTTTTGCCATTTATAGGGAAAGCCACAAAGTCATTTAAGGCATTTTTAACTGGCAATGAAAAGGGATTAAATAAAATTTTAGCACAACAGGCTGGCTACACACAAGAGGTTGCGAATTCCATAAGTGCGCTTAGTAACGAGCAGCAAAGGCTTACTGGTATATTACAAACAGAAAAACAAATACTTCAAACTAGACAACAATCTTCACAAGTACAAGCTGGCGGGACTACAGCGAAGAGTGTCGCAACACAAAGGGGTTCTGAAGGTGCAGCGAATTTTGCGGCAGCTTCTAAATTTGTTGATTCTATAAAGAATACTCAAGGTGTAGTTGTTGGTATGTCTGCTGCGATTAAAAATGCAGAAGCTGTATCTAGAGGGTATGGCAAGGCATTAACAAATAATACAAAGGTTGTTAGTTCTAATATTAATAGTATGAAACTCCTTGAATATAGAAGGAAGGCGCTCCTTTCTGAAGTTGATAGAACTAGCAATATATTTCAAAAGCTTTATGTTGCAGTAAAAAATGGATTACAAATACAGAAGGTTGAAAACAGGGCTGGTATAGCTGCGCCAAAACAGGGGTTGGCATACACTCTTCCAATATTTGGAAAAGGACTTGGCGATAGTTTCAAGAAAAGTCTTGGAGGATTTAAGACTAGTATTGGCAATATAAGAAAACAAATGTCTGGCTTCGGTGGGCAGATGATAAAAATGGTAGCGATTATGCAAGGAATCCAGGCGATAGGTGGTGGATTTGAAAGCCTTGCGGAAGGATTCAGAGAAGATGGCGATGCGCTTAAGGCTAATGCCGCAGAGCTTGGGGCTTCTGTCGCACAATCTGCTGCGCCGCTCGCTGCGTTTGGTCCTGCCGCTGCGCTGGCTGGTGTAGCTATGGGCGCGTTTAAACACACAGTGTCTGAAGTTAGCAAGGCGCTGAAAGCTAATGCTGCACTTGTCAATGCAGAAGCAAAGGTTAGATTAGAAAATCTTAATGCATCAGAACTGCTTGCTGCCGCCCAGGACAACTACTTATTGCAAACATCTCTTGTAGAAAGAGGGTTGGGTGAATTTGTTAAAAATGCAAGAACTGGTGCTAAAGAATTCAATATAATAAGTGAAGAATTTGGAAAGCTTGATGGTGCGAATATTAGAGTTGAAGAAACAAGGGGTGTTGCTACCATAAAAGAAGATCTAAATGAAGTTATAAGACAAGCTACAATCCTTTCTACAAAATGGAATGATAATTTAGAAACAATTGAAAAAATGTCAGATGTTATAGATATATTTAAAAGTAGCGCTGAAGATATAACTAATGCTAAAATAGATCTAAATATTGAAAACACAAGAGAGCTTTTAGGGTATGCTTCTTCTGATATGGGAGACCTTTTAAAACAGATAAATAAGGTGAATTCTACAGATGTTAAGTTTCTTGCAGTCGGCGGTGAGCTGGGTAAATTTATAGATATTAACAGAGAAGCTGGAGATGTTATAGATAAGCTTAATAGTCAATTTAAAAAGCTACAAATAGGTGAAATAACTAGAAGTGAGTTTAGTGACTTCTATGAGATGCTGAATATAACGACTCCTGAAATAGAAAAATACAATAAAGAAATAGAAGCGATGGAAAAGAGACAGGTAGAGTTGCAGAAGTCCATTAAGAAAATTCCAGATGCGCTTGGTGGTGCTGACTTTTCGCTTACAGAGGAAGTTTCGTCGTATAAAGATATTAGCAATGCACAGAAGGATCTTACGGACGAACATAAGGCTAGAGTTAAAGAAATACAAAAGCTTGTTGATGTCACTAAAGAGTCTACTAATTTAAGTGAAGAAATAAACAAATATGAAGAAAAAAGAAAAGATTTAATAGAAAAAACTAAAAAAGAACAGCTTGAAAATCTTCTTGCCTTGAAGAACATAATAGCAGAAACAGAAAAAAGGGTACAGCTTGCCAATCACAATTTAAAAATACAGCTTGCTGAGAACGCTCTTCTTGGCAGAAACGATAATCTTATTAGACAAATTAATGGTGGTCTTGCAGAAAACGGAACAGAGATATCTGAGGGGCTATCAGCTACAATAGCAACACGGAAAGAATTAGAGAAAAGTGCAATTTCGATTGCAAAACTTACGGCAGCCAGAGAGCGTCAAGTTAAACTGCTTCAAGAGAATGCTGGTGAAATTGCTGTTGATTTTGGAGCAGTGGACGCCATAACTCAACAGATAGATGTTGAGATAAAGGGAAGGTTAAGGGATCAAATAGCTAATATGATAGGCACTCTTGGAGACAAGGCAGCCCAAGAGACTGAAAGAATTAGTAAGCTTGAAAAAGAAAGATTCAATATAGCAAAAGAACAACTGGAAAAACTTGCTGAAATGGAAAGATATCGTATAGAAATCGCGGGAGAAATGACAAGCTCATTGATTGATTCAGCAAAAGAAATGGGAGCTTCTGATATAGACATTAGTTCATTAATTGATTCTTCTGCTATCACTGAACAATTTGCTGGCATTAATGAGAACATTAAAGATAAATTAAATAATCAAGCAAAAGTACAGTTAGCGCATTCATTAGAGCAAATTAATATAGAAGAACAAAAACAAAAAGCAATTTTAGATGCACAAATGGCAAGAGCGAACGATGAGCAAAGGGTAGCTCTTGAAACAAAAAGGGCGATAATTGAGAAAAATTTTGCTGAAGAAAGATCAGTAGAAATTATGGACGCGCTTAAGAAAAGCTCTATAGATGCTTTGCAAACAATCAAGGGTGCCGCAGAGGAAATGCGAAGTAGCCTTGATAAAATGAAAAATATTAGGGCTGATATTTTAAAACAAGATAAAGAAATAGCTACGTTGCAAGCTAAAATAAAATACGATGAGCAAATAAAAGGACTGCAAAATTATAAATCTTCCCTTGAGGATAGCTTGAGCACTCTTAGTTCTTTTAGCAACCGGGTCCAAGCGGTTGAAAGAAAAAACAATGCTCTTGTAGATTCTCTCATTTCTTCTGAAAAATATCTTGAAGATGTTGCAGATGAAGTTGGAGGATTAAAAGATCTTAGTTCTACACTTGGCATAACTGGAGCAAGGGCAGATGTTGCAAAAAGATCTATAGGTGGTATTGCGTCAACGTTTGCAAATATGCCAAGAAAACTTGGACTTTTTGAAGATAAGATTCAGGAATTGCGTATAAATTCCGCCAAAGAGACAGTGAACACACTAAAAGAAGAATATAACAAGCTAAAAACATATGGGGAACAATTGTATGCTGCTGACTATAGTAAATTATATGAAATGGCTGCGGCTCAATCTGCCATTGAAAATGCTACTGGCGATTTAAATGAAAAATTGCAAAAAGTACCTTTATTTTTGAGGGGGGCTGCAGCAGAATATGTAAAAAGGCAATATGGAGAAGAGGGCGGTCAAGCAGTAGCTAAGGCTGGACTAGAAAGAGTTGGACTCGACTCCACTAAGATGGAGTCGCTAGAGAAACAGACTGTAGATGCAGCGAAAGAGGCTGTAAAAGCACAGTTTAGAATGGTCGAGTTGCAGCAGAATAGTATTAATGCCGCTAGTGTTCATGCTGAAAAAATTCAATCAAAAATTAGTTCTGTTGATGAAAAAATTACTGCCGTTGAAGAAACAAAAAATAGTGTTGGCAATGCTAATCAAACACTTAAAGAGCAGCTAAATGATGCAAAAGAAAGAAAAAAGCTCTTACAAAAACAAATTGAACAAGAGATTAAATTATATAGTCAAAACGCACAAAGAATAGATAAGCTATTGCCAGGGGTCGATTCTATGACCCAGGGGATATCTCAACAAACTGACACAATGGAAAGAATTCATAATGTTTTAATGGGGCAAAATACTGCCGTTGAACTTCAAAAGGCAATGCAGCCATTTCAACAATTGATAGCCGAAATTGCAACGCAGACGACAGGCGGTGAAACTGTTTCTGATCCTAACGCCTTAGCTAATCAGTTGAATGCATTAACAGTTGCTCCACTTAATGATGCCATAGGTCAGCACAAAAAAAGTGTTGTAGAAGCGACTGGATATATAAATCAATTGCGTGAAATTTATAATAATGAAAATCTTAATGCACAACAAATGATAGAAAAGACAAATGCAGTTATTGCTAAAGCAGATGCTATTCTTACGCAAGAAATAGCAGCAGCAACCGATGAACAAGTTGTAACACTTAAAGATGAAGAAATATTTAAGAATTTTTCAAATGCGCTTGTTGATGGAATAGCTCTTTCGCAAGACACTAAAGAGGGACAAAAGAAAAATATGACAGAGGCCGTTAAGACAGGAAATGAAGAAATTAAGAAAAATACAGAAAATAATATAAAACAACTTGAAAGTTTAAATATTACCAATAAGGATATTGTAGCTAAAACAATAGCTGTTGCAAAAACAGTTGTAGATGGTTTTAATACAAATGTAAAGACGTTAAGTAATGGCTTTAATCATGTTGCAAATGCCTTTGCAGATATTGTTGTAAAGGTACAGAGGGTTGTAACTGGGAATAAGGCACATGGTTTAACTGGATCAGAAGAAAGGGGGCTTTTGGCTGCAGCAAGAAGAGAAAAGCGCAAAATGCCACAGGGGGCGGGACTGACGGTTGCAAACACCTCTGAACTTGTAATGACACCTAAGCAAGCGAACAAAGTGTTTGGACAAGTGCAGATGCCAGAAGGCGTTAGAGATGTACAGAAACAGATGTATACGACAAAAAGAAAAGAAATCATTAGAGAAAAAACAGATGGCACATCTAAAGATATTACAAAATTGACAAATAAAATTAATGATTTACTTGATCGTGCAGAAAAGAAGGAATTATTTAAAAATCAACAAGAGATTTCAATAAATGTTGATGGAAAGCGTGAAATAAGTCTCAAGGGCGTTAAGTCTTTCAAGAAAGAGCTTAAAGATACGTTTAAACAACAAATGTCAGGATTATCATCTAAGGCAGAACTCAATGCTGTACGTGGTACACTTGAGAAACTAATAAGAAGACTGAGGGAAACAGGTGTTGATGGAGTATAATTATGGCTAAGATGTATTATGGAAACTATCGTTTTTTGCCAGCACCACTGATGAATTATTCTGTGGAGCATCAATACGATGACAATAACGATCTTCTATACAAAATTACTACATATGATTTGATTGGAACGCTTTTATTCCCAAGTGGTGACTTTACTACCATGATGGAAAAAAAACAAGAGCTTGAAAGCGCTCTTGGTAGCGGCAATCAATTATTTTTAATAGAAAATGAAAACGGTGCCCCATTAGCATCTGGATATCCAACAGTAGATTCATTTTCGATAGATGAAGGTGTTTGGGTAGATAGGATGAACTATAATGCAACTTTATCTATTGAAGAGTCGCTTTCTGCTAGTGGTGCAGTTGAGTCATTCTCTGAGTCGTGGAGTTTTGAGGAAAATGAAGATAGGGAAACAATATCTGTTACTCACAATGTTTCTGCTGTAGGAATTAATACAGAAGGACTGAATAATGCCACTGAAAATGCCAAAAATTATGCTTTAAGCAGGGTGGGCTATACACAAGTACCATCGTTTCTTCCGGCATTTACTGAGGGTTCTGGTACTTTATCGGCATATTCTAGCTTTCGGTCGGAGAGCGTTAATACAGTTGATCACGAATATGAAATTCAAGAAACCTTTGTTTTGTCAGAACAAACATATACGCATGATAGCAGTGCGACATTTGCAAGCGATGAAAACGGTGTTATATCTGTTGAAATAGAGGGCACGATACAGGGGCTTGGGCGCGGCGTTTTGGCGATTAATCGTGCAAGGTATGGTTGGACACAAGTAGAGCCAAGCGTTATAGCAACAGCGTCTGGAGTCTATTTACGGTATGGTGGCACTGACGAATTGCCTGTATCGCCCGGATCACAGAGCATAGCTGAAGATGTAGAGGCTGGCACAATAAACTATTCTTTTTCATATGAAGAAGTAGATCAGGTTTTACCGTCTGGAATAACCGATTTTACAATGACAAAAGATATTTCCGAGCCGACTACACTTTATGCATCGCACACTATTGTAAATAAAGCAGATGGACCTGTTGTGCAGGATTTGGGCACCACATCTGAGGGAACTGTAACAATAAATGGGACAGCGACAAGGAAGAGCGACTATCCTTTGTCTGATCTTAAAACATATATAAGCAATAGAATATCTGCTGCTGCACCATCAAGCTATTCTACAACATATCGTATTACTGAAGAAACGTATAATATAGATGAGACGAGCAAAACGATAGAGTTTTCCGTCACATGGACATTTACCGCACCACTTGCCGGTGGGTTTTTGTCGTATTTAAGTTAGGAGTTTCGTATGGACCCCGTTACACATTTTTCTGAGTTTAGCATAAATGCACCATCTCCAAGTGGAAATAGGCATAATAGTAGTGGTATAGCTTATGTTAAAGAAATTTCTATAAACCCTAATGAAAGTTTAGATTTTGGTACATTAAACAATAGCGATGGACAAGTGGTGGATTCAGAAACAAAGTGTGTTGTTTGGTGTGTTGATGATTTTAAAGATGCAACACAAAAAATATATGATATGAAATTTTGGTTGTCATCTATAGCTGGTTTTGTTGGTGAAGGAAGTGGTAATTATAATGTTTATTTTAATTGGCACACTAGTAACGAATGGATGGGAAGCGGAAATCCGACTTTAGTACACACTAGTGGCAATTATGTCCCACGTTCATTGCCATCAGAACAAAACTTATATAAATACGACGGAAGTAGCAGCATAACAACTTCTGGTTCAGATGAGTCTGTTTCACAATATATATATTTGAGCACTAGTGTTGATCCAAATACTCCAAATGGGCAATATGGCGGGATGGATGGTGGCTTCAGATATCGTATAACATATAAATATTTGTAAGGGACACTTTAATGAGTAAGGACATAGGTAAGGTAGCAGCTTTTTTTACAGGATATAGATCTTATAATAATGCTAGGCTCTTTTTGGTTGGTCCAAGTGGTAACATTTGTAGATTGCCAGAGCCTTCTGGATTGGGATTTAAATATAATGACCAATATTTTGTTTCTAATTCATATTCTTTTCCTGAAAATACGAACCTTGCTAGTGGTGAAATAGATAGTGTTTTTACATATTATAAATCTGATTATGCAGTTGGACATAAGGTTTTGTGTTGGCTTGGCAATGAATTAATGATAACAATGGGAAATAGCGATGCTACTTATTTGTATAGTACATATAGAGGAAAAAGCTCTAGAGATATAAACTTTGTCTTTTGTCCATATGGCACCCCTGAAATAAAAGAAAATCCAAGTGGATTGATATATCCAGGAAATTATAAACATGGGGGGTACAATGGAAATCTGGCTTCTTATATTTTTCAAGATGGAACATATTATAGATTTCTTGGACATGCTAAATATCCTGCAATTGAGGGATGGGAAGATTATTATACAGGAACTCAGTTTAAAATTTATTCTGATAATATAGAGAGAATTGGAGAAAATTCTTTAATATTTTTAAATGAGTCTTGTCATATAATCACTCGTGAAGGATATGGAGTAGGGCATAGGCATAAAATATGTTATGATGCACAAAAATTTAAACATTTTCCTACAGTTGGGGGGGTTCATACTGTTGATAGTGGATATGAGTCATACGCAGCCTCTGGGTTCGCTCCAATTTTATCGAAAATAGATGGTAATAATGTTATTTCTTTTATAGATGACAGATATAGTACAGAGCCATATAATCCATTATTTACAGTAGTAAACAAGTGTAATTTATATGGAGAACATAATCTTCATAACATAGACAATGTTGAATGTCAGCCATCTATTGCAGAATTTGCTTATTACAGATATAAAGGATTATATCATGATATTGATGTAAAATATTTTAATGGATTGATATATGTTGCTAAACCTGGGGGGATAAGTATTTTTAGTCCGAATGCAGAAAGTGCAGCACACAATTATGTAGAGAGGAATTATTTAAATGATGATGATTACAGGTTAAATTATAGAAAATTAATTCCATTTAAAAATAGAATGCTGTCACTTGAAACAAATGGAAAGCTATATGAAATACATAATAGTGGCATTAGTGAGTTATATGATTTTTCAAATTTGCTGAATGAAAACGAGACATTTATTGATGGATATGGAGTTAATCAGTATGACGACAGTGTATCTATTAATGGATACCTTAGGGCAGGGATGTGTTATGGGGCTGAACTTGGAGATAAATTAGAGGTATTTTTAAATTATGAAGATGGAAATAAATGTGGTGTTTTTTGGGGTGAATCTACAGATATAGATTCTGACTCAACATATTCTAATTTAACATCTTTATTGCCACAAAGTGGAATAATACCACCATCTGGAATGTCAGAGTCTGGATATTTAGCTATAATAAGTCCATATAAATATTCTGGATATAATGGTATTCCATTGGCATCTGGAAAAACGGCGCTAACTGAATGTAGGCCTTCTGGATGGACACAGATTGGGAGTGGTGATATAGTGTTGTGGGGTGGGTCTGGAACTTTTTATAATAATGACTATGGAATAGATCCTTCTGGATGGGATGTTCCAATGTATTATAATAATCGTAATTATTTTTTAAGTCCAACTGAAGTCATAATTCCTGTTTCTGGAATGAGTAGACATTCGCCATCTGGTGGGATCGCAGAAAGCGGGTTGCGCTGGACTGGTGTAAAAAGATATAATATTATGGGATATAAAGATGAGGACAATGAAGAATTGCATTTGTTTTTTGGTGGCGCAAATAGTGGAGTGTCGCAAGAGCCATTGTTATATTATACATTAAATTCAAGTGGTAATTGGACATTTAAAAATGAAACAAAGACTGGAAAATTATTTGATGTAGAACTAACAGATATGTTTGAACCATCTATTCTCATTCCTTCTGGATCAATACAAAAAAGATATCCATATTATGATTACGAAGATGATGTTGTATATCAACCCATTAAAATATTCAATTGGCCAACTTTTGAGAATGTGGATATTGAAGCAGAATATACAATCGACAAAAGTTCAACATGGAATGTAGCAACTGTTAATGCTACATACTCTGATTCAATGACAAATATTGATACTGGGGATTTATCTACTGATCCGTCTGGAGTCAACGGAGTTTCAGTTATGTTTGCTTGGGACTATATCTCTGATATTGGAACATCTTTTATCCCATGGGCACAATTAAGGTTTAGGGCGGTTACACATGAATAAGTGGATAACACAAATTGCATCTAAATATGCGTATCTTGGTGACAAATATATATACAGTTCTCCATCCATTAGATCTGATCATCATCAATTTTACAATATAGACAATAATAAAATAGGCAATTGGAGAATTGGTTCTGGGGATGGTTGTTTGGAAAACGGAAGGGGTGTTGTTCGTCCAGAAAGTTATTTAAATGACAAGAGTTTTACTGCATTTGGTTACAACTTATATTCTGTTTGGTGTACTACTATTGATAATAATGAAGCAGAGCTACAATTTATGGAAACAGATTTTCGTTTAGATAATATTAATAAAAACTATAAAAAAATTCCGTCTAAGGAAATATATAGTCTGATATTTGAAAGTGGGGTAGAAAGTATACACTCAAGCGGAGAATATGCATCTTCACCTAATTTTTTAAGATGGATTGGGTATTCTCCAATTGTAATGAATTATAAAGGAGGAGTGCTAGTTCTTGGCTGTTTTAATAGTGCACCTAGTTTTACAGAGGGAGAATTTACACAAAGTAGTGGAATGATACCAATGGATATTAAAAGTGTCCAATTTAGTGATACTAGATTTATTGATTTAGGCTCTGGGTTTTATGGGCACAACTATAAAAATTATGATAATTTGGTTGATCCAGATACATTTCAAGACCATTTTTTTTATCAAAGCTATTGGTATAGTCCGCCCATTGGCGAGCAAAGTGGTGTTTTCATTATTAATAATAGTGGACTGCCGATAGAAGTTAGAGGTGCTGGATATAGTGGAACAAGTTTTTGGGAAAATACACGAAGAGATTTATATGCGGATGCAATACAGCCAACTGGTGGTGGATTAAATTGGCATACTGATTTTTATGATGCATTTGAAAATGTTTTAGGAATGACAGATGCAATTGAGTATAAAGATAGTATTATCTGTGCAAATTCAATTGATGTGGTGTCATTAAATGGAGACGATTTGAACAGATGGGAAAGGATACACACTTCTACCACTAACAATTATTATGCAACCTCTCCAAAATGGTTTGCAGTATATGACAGTAATTTATATATGTATGAGGGAGATGGATGGCTATCACAAATTAATTATTCAAATGGTAATTTTGATAGATCAACAGTATATGACCTTAGTTATATCCCAGAAGTTAATGGAGATAATTGTGCATATGGAAATATGCGCTCTAGGGAAGATGGGCGAGAAAGGGCAGTCAAATCTGCTATTATTGCATTTAATGACTATTTGCATATTTTTATTGGTGGAGAAAACAGAATTTATCATGTGAAGACAGACAATCCATCTTCTGCAACTTATCACACAAACTTATCTGATGATTTGCCAGATATAATGAAGAATCATACTGGCAATATAACAGTAAGAAAAGATCCAGATAGTGGAAATCTTATATTGCTATTTACAATAATGGGGAAAGATCAAACCTTGGGGCTTTTAGGCTGGATAACACACGGAAATTCAGTTGGAGGAACAAGATATTTATTTGAATATGATGGAAGCACATGGACCGAAATTGGATGGTATCCATTTGGAACAGTAGCGGGCGGTGGATTAATGGCATATAACATTGATGGCGCTAATGCGGCTTGTAGCGGAGCATATGACAATGGATTTAGTGTAACGCCAGATTGTTATATATGCAACGATTATGTATTGTTAGATTATACTATTATTGATCGTTATAGTAGAAATTGGGATGCATATATAAAGTATTCTTTAGATTACGGTGAGACATGGAGCACATGTAGACGACAAAAAGACCGTATATATAGAAATTATTTGGGAGATCCGACTATTGATATTAGTGGCTCTCCTTCAGGAGAAAAATATACTTTTTATTGGGACTATGTTACAGACGTTGGATATACAACTTCTGATAGAGACATAAAGTTGAAAGTTACGCTGACACCACACGAATAAGGATGTATAATGAGTAGAAAAGGAATATATAGATACGCTGCACCGATTACTCTTAACAGTAGTGGTTTTTATGAGGCTGAAACTGATTATTTTAATATTCCTGAATTTAATATTGTACCAGAAATTGTTTGGTGGGATTTAAATAGTTCTGATCCTATAGGGCATAGGCACGAAAATACACATGAGGCATTTGTAGCAATTGTTGGAAGTGGAAGAGAAACGATAGATGAATATTTAACAAGATTCAATTTTAATGATGTTGATATAGGTTCTGGAGTTGGAATAAGTGAACCACGCTGTATGAATATGAGGATTGCTTCTAAAGAATGTGAAACTGCTAGATTAACACAGATGAGATTATGGGTGCAAGATGATTCTGATTTTTTGGGTAAAAATTATAGGATTGTATGGGATAAAGATACAGAGTGGTTGCCAAATAAAAGATTCCATATAAAAGATGCGTTCCCAGTTTCTTCTGAAAAAAATTATTTGCCAACATCAGATCCAGGTACTCAGAAAATTTTTGCGCAAGATGGAGGTGTTTCAATTCACGGAAGCGGGGACACTGCTTGTAGTGAATATATTTATTTAGCTTTGGCTGTTTCTGGAAATGTTATTCCAGGGGAGTATGGCGCTATTCCATCTTCTGGATTTAAATTAAGGATGTCATATTCGTTTGATAATTTTTATCGTGAATAAAAAGAGGAAATAATGGTAGAAAGTGGTTTTTATACATTTGGTGTAGTTGGAGATTTGCGTCCTAAAATAACTTGTATTCAATATCCAACCTTTCTTCAAGAAAATCCAAAAGAATGGGACTTAGTTTTTTCTTCTGGTAATTCATTGGGGGAAAAGGGGGGGTGTCTTGGATTAAGTGGTTATAATAGTGGAGTATTGGACTATGGTGAAATTGTTTGTGAAAACTCAGAAACTGTTTCTTCTGATACAATTGTTTTTGTATTCAGACCAAAGTATAGTGCGACATCCGGTGTATGGAATGAAGCACAAATTTTTAATATGAAATTATGGGTTGATGACTATGGCGATATGAGTGGCATCAATCCATATATTCAAATGTTAGCCACAAGCGGATGGTATCAAAATGTTGACATAGGAAGTGGGGAAATGGGAGCTATAGAAATTCCTTATGTTTTACCATCTGGACAGAATATATATAGAAAAGATGGACACTATGCGCTTGTCGGTACATCTAATTCACAAATTACACAGAACATATATTCTAATATTATTTTATCATCTGGCTTATATGACATTGGTATTAAAAATTTTAGATTAAGATTTACTTATGATTGGACAGCAAGTAGTGCAAATGTGGCAAGTGGAGACTTTTAATATGAACGATAAAAATTTTTGGGTAAAAAGAATTGATAATAATATTGATCTTTTGCATGTAAATATTTTTTGTTCAATTGATAATATATATAAAGTATATAAAATTGAAATTCCAAGTGGAAAACGCCCATTTATTTCACATACTGCAACAATGGGAATGGTAGAGGCGATTGGTAACATAAAAAATAGTAATATAGCTACAGCATATTATTTAGGAAATCCAAAATATGAATTTAAAGTAAATAATATTTATGGATACAAAAAAGGAGAAAGAGTTATTGTTAGTGAGCATATTAGATTAGATGGTAAAATTGAATATTTAGTATCTAAAAATAGACTATTGCAAGGTAATTTGAATTTTGTTAATATTGGGCATTACAATGAAAAGAATGATGGAATTATTAAAATGATTGTTGATGTGATTACTGGTGAACATAAGGTCTTATAAAATAAGAGATAAACAATGGTAGCTTCTGGTGTAAAAAAAATTGGTGGTTTTTTATTTTCTGTAAATCCGATTGAAACATATGTTGACTCTTTGAATAGAGCTCTTGTAAAGGTTGGAACAGAGATAATTAATGATCAAGAATACAAAATAGACGGAGCAGTTTATTTATTGAGGCAAACAAATAGCGACTTCTATTCTGAAGTAACAGTCATAAAAGATAGCAGTGATTCTTTTAACAGTGTTATTAAGATAGAAAAAGGGCCTCGTAAAAATCCTTATGTTGAAATTATCTCTCAGAGTGCACAAAGTGGAGCGGTTAATCAGAACTTTAGCATTACTGCATCTGGATATGCTTTTAATGAAAATGGAAACAGAGTCAACGATGGTATTTCAAGCGTTATTTTTAACTGGACAGATGGCGACTATGATGTTATAGAGTCGAGCGGAGACTCATGGACACTTTCTCATAGCTATAGTCATAGTGGGCTGTATAAACCGTATGTGGCTGTAAAAGATCATTATGGACGAGTAGGTGGTGACATTACATCATTTAGTACGGCATCTGGAATTTCAAATATGCCAATAATATCTCTATCTGGTATACCAAGGAGCGTGATTGCAAACACCTTAAGTGTAGATTTTTATGCTGATCTTGCTGATGTTTTAGGAGATTATACATTATATTGGGATTATGGGAATGGGTTTAGTTATTATAATAATACTGTTGATACAACTACCCAATATAATTTCCCTGGTGATTATATTCCATACATTAGAGTTATAGACGGCAGGGGAGTTTATGTTTGTGATTCTTTAAAGATAGGATACAATAGATAATGGCTTCAGACAATTTTCCTTACGATTATTTTAAAGGAATACATCCTACTCCAGAGTTTGAAAATCCACATGGCGATTTTCCATGGTGGAACATATCTTGGAAATATAGGCGATTTATATTAGAACCACACAATGATGCTGGTGGCTATTATGATTATGGTAATAATTTAGTTCGTGCGTCTGGACGAACTCCAGTAATGCTATGGGTTTATCTTGATAAATATGTTGCAGAAGGAAAAGTAAACGATGACTATAGTGATGTAAGAATTATTTTTCAGTCTGGTGTATCAAATCCTAAATATTTTAATGTTCCATATTATATTGCGTCTGGATTATCACCACAAAAAATATATTTTTTTATGCAAAACGATGTTTATGATGCCAATCCTGTTCTTCAGTTGCACGATGGCGGGGATGGATGGGCATATTATTTATATTACGGAAATGATTCGACTCCAGACACAGAAAAACCAGAAAAATATATAAATTTTAATAATCCACTTGCTCCATTTCATGTTCAAAAAGAATGGACATCAATTCCTGGACATCCAGAAAGCGGACATCGTGACTTAATGTTTTATAGACTTAATGACGATCCATCTACAATGGGAAATGGTCCAAAAGATGAAACTGGGAACACCTATGCAATAAGTGGATGCAATGGAGATGCTTGTACATTGGCTTTTGGTGTAAGTGGATATTTGGACTCGGCAGTTTTTTTCGATGGAACAGTTAATAATTTTATAGATATATTTGGTAATAATTCAAATGTGGCACATTATCCTAGCTCAATGTTTGTTTTGGATTTTTGGTATGCTGATCCTGATCCATATAGAAAAATGGGAACATCTATGACAGTTACAGATGGAATGGGATATCAAGGGTATCATCCGCAATCTGGAATGGGGTCTGACATTATTATTGATAGAAGCGGATTTTTGACAGTTACATCTATTGAAGATGCGTCAAATTTTCTTGATGATGTTGACCCGATACGCTGCGCGGTAAGTGGACAGCTTCAAGTTGGGACTGGCGTGGGGGATTTTTTAGAAGCTTATGATCCATTAACCGATCATGTTCCAACAAACGGTGATACTCAAATATTTGCAGATGTTGCAAGCGATTGGTATACTTATGAACAAGCCAATATGTTTTGGATGCCAGACATATCAGAATTGTTGTGGCGCTTTGTGCGATTTTGTTATCGTGGAGATTCTACAGCGGCATCATCTGTTTTTTCTTTATATGACAATTATGATAGAACTTTGATAAATGATAATGGTAATTTTGATGATTCTATAAATGATATATATAAAAATGGAAAGTTTACAATTGGACAAAATGCTTCTCATAATAATAATGTTCCATTTAAGGGAATAATAGAACAGGTGCGACTTTCGACATTTCCATTAGATCAAATAGATGATCCGAATAGTTCGATATGGTTACCAACAAAAGAAATAGCAACAAAAGATAAAAGGTTGTATTGCTTTCCAAGTGGTGGAGAAGAATCAATATCTATTAGTGAAGCATCGGGAGAAATTGGAGGTTGTGTTAGTACAGAAGAAGGTATTGTTACTGCTGACGCCCGCGAATTTGGTGGCTATATATATACAAATATTTTTTCTTCTGGCTTTATGTTGGGTGGATATTTTTATAGTCTTCCTGGAGAAATACAGGATGCCTTGGGTGGTGGGATTTATGGTGAGTCTCCTATGGTATATCAATCTGGACATTTTGGCGGCGCGGTAAATGTATTTAAGGTTGATACAATAGCAACAATTGGTGGATTTTTTAATCCAAGCCCTGAATTTATATGGAAAAAAGAAAAATTTGGTGGCTATATGTTTACAAATGAAACAATAGCTCCAAACAAAATAGGTGGTCATTCACTAGGTACATGGGAAGGTAGAAATGATATTTATGTAGACTCACTTTGCAGAACTCTTGTTGAGATGAATAGTGACTCTACACACAAACAAGGATATAACATTGATAGTAAATTAAAAATATATAAAATTTGCAACAATGATTTTAATTCAAAGATAAATGTATCTAGAAAAGATTACAGCGTTTTTAATGCAGAAGCAACTGTTATAAATTTAAGAAAAAATCCATATGTAAAGATTATTTCCTCTGGTATTGATGGATTGTCGTTAGAGCTAACGGCTTCTGGCTATATGTTCAACAAAAACGATGAAATGGTTGACAATGGTATAAATAGAGCATATTGTAGATGGAGCGATGGTAATATTTCAATTCTTGAGAATGCGCAAGAAAGCGGCTCTATTTTTAAATTTTCTCATGACTATAGTTTTAGTGGAATATATTCACCAATAGTTACTTTGGTTGATATAAATGGAAGAGTTGGTTCAGATTATATAAGAGTTGATATGACAAGCAGTGGAACAGATGTGCCAAGGATATCTCTTAGTGGAGAGCCAAGGAGTGGATATGACCAATTAGATGTTGATTTTTCTGTAGATATAAATAATACTATTGGTGCATATAATTTATATTGGGATTTTGCAAATGGTTTGACGTATTATAATAATAGTGAGGATATGGTTACATCTTATAATATGCCAGGGAATTATATTCCATATGTTATGTTAAAAGATGAAAGGGGTATTGTTGTTACAGACACACTTTTGTTAGGGTATAATAGATAAATAAGGAATAAGGAAAGGAATAAAAAATGGGTTCTCCATATATTTATGTTTCTGGCGTAATGGACGACAGTCTTTATTTTAATGACAATAGTCATATTGATATTGATCTTGGTATTCCAGATAATTTTGGACAGATTTGGTTGTCTTCAATTGAAACTTCTTTTGGATTTAACGATAGTCCACACACGCTTAATCTAGAAATTGTTGCTAAAAATCAATTACCAAATAGAGATATTGTTGGCAATAATTGTGTTTTTCAAATAGGTGAACTTTTGTTTAATGGCCATATCGTTCATGTTGACAATAGTGTCGGTTCTAATGGATTTATAACAAGAATACAGTGTGAAGATGGCAGAAAAATAGAATTAAATAAATATTTGATACACACAGAATCTCTTTTGCAAAATAATTTAAATAATGTAATAATTGTTCCAAAGGTTTTAAACACCAGGGGCAATCTTCATAAAAAATATTCTCCACTATGGTTAATGAACAGATATGGTGCTACTTATTCAGAAATATATAATGCTGCCACATCTGAAGGTGTTGTTGGGCTGCCATCTCCATCAATAATTAATAACAAACTGGGAGATTATGAAGGATATAGATGGCAATTTAGTATGACGCCGCTTTTTAGCGCCTTATTACAAATATTTGATGATTGCGGTTATGATCTTTATTATTATGGGAATGAAATTAGAATAATAGATAGAAGCAAAACAATTCGTGTTGACACCTCTTTTTTAGATGATTACTATAAAACAGAGGTTAGGGAAGGTTATGATTTAACAAGTAGCCCCACACGTCATTCTGTATTGGGAGCAAAAAAACAAGGTAGTGTTGGAACTATAGATTTTTGTGAATATCATAATGAAATTTCATTAGGGAAAAATTCTTTCACTCCTGCGTGGAATGATATACAAATTCAATATCATAATCAAGATGGTATATTAAATTCATATTATCCTACAGATGACGAATTAAGAATGGCATTAAAAGGAATAGAATTTTGGATATATTATAAGCTTGAAGAGGGCATACATGTTGAAGAGGGATGGATGGAGTCACGTTTAAATCCTGCAGTATATGGAATAAATGATAATTTAGCAATGCTTTCTGCTGGAGGCGGACGTTCAGATGTTATTAAGGCTATACAAAATAGAAGATCAGAAGCTGCTAATTGGTTGGTTACATGGTATGATGCAGTGTCAAATCATGCACGAAGATATTATGGTAAATTATATTCATGTATTCCTGGAGAAAGCTTTTTGCGTAATTGTAACATAGTAGACTCAGCGTGGATAGCGGACAATGTTGATAATATGACAATCCCCTTAGAATATTCTCCATTTTATGACGATGGTAAAATCAGAGCCTTTATGCAAATTTCAACAGACGATGTTATTGGATATGGACTTAAGGGAACGGATGTTCCAGCAAGCTTTGTAGAATGGAACGAAATGGATGGTAATGCCTATATTCCAATACAGGCATCTATTTATAGTCCGAGCGATGATAGTCAGCGCATTCCAGGAATGACAGAGCAGCGAGTTTTGTTAAGGCTGCCGAATATAATTGTTACTGATATATATGTACATGAATTGTTAGAAAATTTGTCTACACTAGATTATTTTGATGGTGGCACATTAAACGCCAGTGGTATTTCTGATCAATTCCAACTATATGTAACAGCTAAAGATAAGGAAAATCCAAGATTGACGATTCAGCCGTTACAATCTATAGACAATTTTTTAATTCCTGTTGAATATAATATTAGATATGGGGATAGTGGCGATACAACCTACGGGACAACAAATGGCGAGTATGCTGTAGAAATAAATGATAAATATGCACCATGGACAAAAGAAAATCCGAGCGATCCTACAAGTCAAATGTTGCATAGAGCACAAGAAATGATATCTAGTAGTGGATCAGTAGATTTTTATGAAGCAACTGTTGTCGGTTTGCCGTCTGTAAATTATTTTAGCGATTTTGCTGATAGAAACGGCGAAGCAGTCTATCCATTTACATCTATGAATGTTAGAATCGGTGGAGATGGTTTAACCACACAATATGCCGTTAAAACACAACTGAAAGAATTAATACGTGATAACAAAATAGATTATTCTAGATGGAAATCTAGATTAAATCATATTCAACACTATAGTAATTTAGATAAATTAATGACAAATTTGAATCTTATAATGCCGGGCTTATCGCAAGGAATTATAGATGATTTGACAAAAGACAATTGGAATATGTTTCAAACAGCAACAAATAATAAAGAAGAAGAAGAAAATGTTCCAGAAGACAAAAGCTATACGAAAATGGTTAAAATTGTGGATGTTGCATCAGCCAATATTACTGATCCAAATGGTGCAGAAACGCAAGTTGTTGTGGAATTTTATACCGGACAGGATGATAACGGAAATGTTTACCCCTTTTCTTGGAAAAATTTTTATAGAACTATAGGAGAAGATGTTTTTACAGAAAATAAAGAAGTGGATATAGTTAATTTTGGTGAAACCACCACTAGAAGAAGAATGATGTCTGAAGGATATTGTATGTGTACCGATGGGTATTTGCGCCCTGGAATGTCTGCGATGTTTCATCACGAGGAAATAGAAGGAACAGTTTTTGAGTATTTTACTGGAGGAGTTCAGTTAGAGTCTGCCCGTGTGGTTGAAATAGCAAACGATGTAGAGCAGATCGGTGATTATTATTGTGCAGATGTCAAGACTGTCTCTCATATAGCTGATACAGCATCTTTCAATTTTTATAAAGTTCCATTTTTAAATAACACACAAGCTGGGATGCAATCTTATAAGGTAGGAGACAAAGTACAGATAGTTCATAATAGGGCAACAAAAGGTGGCTCATCTACCTCTTCTGACAGTGATTTTGATGTTTTTGATGAAGGAACGCTACGTCCAGAAAGCACGCATATTAAAGACGATGAGCCGGTAAATGACTTATATATAGAAAATCCAAAAACTATAAATCCTATGTTTGTTACTGTTGTTACGCCGCCACTTGCGGATGGCACAGGTGGAAAAGTTGCAAAAGCAGATGATCCAACACAAACATATGAAGAATTTCCATCTGAAAATGGTGAAATGCAAGATTTATTATGGATTGGATGCCCCTATGATGCAATATATGAGGGTGATTATGGAATTTTAACACAGGGAAAAGAAGGATGGTATGTTTTGATCCAGAAACCACTGTTTACTGCATATAGTCAGGAGTAAAATATTTATGTCAGAAATTAAAAGTTTTGAATTTGAATGGATGCCGCCAGATCCTTTTGTTTTACCATCATATGAAGATGAAGTGTATAGTGTTCCATTTGATGGAAGATTTTTAGAAAATATTATGTATAATATTAATAAATATAGAGAAGAATATTTATATATTGCTCCTGTTGAATGGAATCTCTATAGGGGGAACGGGAAGATAAAAGAAACTTTTGTGCCAACTGCCGCCATTCCTACTGAGGCTAATTCAAAGCTTAACAATTCTCCTGTATCACTATTTTCAACTTATGTAGAAGATATAAAAAGAGAAATAGAAAAAATAATTGTTGCCCCAGATAATTTACAAGCACATTTTGCACGCTGTTTTGATCCATTACGATGGGAAAATAAAAGAACATTTTCTACACCAAATTTTAATTGGTTTAAAATTAATGATGGAACTCAATTGGTTGAAGTATATAATTTTCCACAAGACATTAATTCAAAAACTGTATTAGGAGCAACACAAGACTTTCATTATGGGGTAGAGGTAGGAGGAAAACAGGCGCTAGTAATAAATGCATTTGACACACTTAAGGCTCGCTTAAACAGCGAGGGTATTCCAGTTTTTACGAGAATGCAAAATGGAGAATGGCCGTTTACAAAAAGTGAGCTTGACAACATATTAGAAATGATGTTTTATGGCATACACTTAAATATTGCACCGTCTAAAACTGATAATGGCGACTATAATTTTTTTGATCCAAAAAGATTTCCCATTATGTTATGTTCGTGGTTAATTCAGTCATTACGATTTTCTCCTCCAATAATAGAAAGATTTTATTTAGAAAATAAAAAGTTGTATAATATTGAAAAATATGATTGGGGTGTAACTAATGGCAGAAGTTGGGATGGTACAAGTTGGAATGGTGGTGCTCGTGTAGAAGACTCAACAAACGCATGGGGTATTAAATATGAAGGACTAATATCACTAGGTTTCAAGGAATCTACTGTTTGGGATTTTGGCACTGGAAAATGGCATATAGCAGGAAAATGTAGACACAAAAAAGATGGGATTAAATTATATCAAGGAACTCCATATTATAATTATTTTGAGCCAGTTGATGTTTTTGGTGTAATTACATCTAGCAGAGACCATTTGGAATTTAGTGCATTAGAATGGTATAGTGAATATGAAGATTATACTGGTGTCCCTATAGGTTATCCATATGAATATAAAAAGAGCAATGGGAATGTCGAACTTTATTTTAATAAATTCAAACAGCCGATTTTATTTGCAAATTCTGATGTTGATGGAATAAATTATGGACGTGAGGCTAACGAAAAAACAATCTATTCTTATTATTCAGAATGGATTGGAGCTGGAACATATATGGATATTTGCATTTATGAAGATGTTTTTTTGGGAAATGGTATAGAAATTGAGGCGAAAGATGATTCTTTACTAGAAAATTCTTCTTATTCTGAAGATCCAATAAATATAACACATTATATAAATGCGAATGAACCAATTTGTTTTTCTATGCCGAATGAATGGGATAGTGAAATTGAAAACAATAAAGCGATACAGGAAATTAAAAATATAAAGATTATTGCACATTTTAAACAAAGAGCACAGGGTGGATCATATCCGACCGATGTTATTCCAATTAAAACAAGGGGTTTCAGTTTAGATGTTAAGGCTTTTGCTATATTACATGACAAAATACATAAACCAGAAGAATATTTTTCATATGACGAGTCAACAGATACAGTTTCTTATAACACAGATTTTATAGGAATGGAAAACGTATTATCTTATAGAGAAAGTCATATAGATGATTTTTATAGCTTTTTATATTAAAAAAGGGGAGTTAAAATGGCAGCGAGTGGAGTAATAACTTTTACGGCTACACATAATGAATCATTAGAAATAGCAAATCTTGGATCTGGAACATATGATCATATTGGTTTCTTTGGTGCGAATGGAGTAGATGATGCCATAATAGTTGGTAATTGGCAAGATTCTACATGGATTGTTGATGCGTCTGGGAATAGGGATTCATCCGTATGGGGAGAATTAATGAATTGTAAGTATATTGACTCTACCCACGTAGAAACTTCTGGTGGCATTACAAAAACTATTCAAGATATGCAAACCGAAGCTGCTACACAGTCTGGGACTCTAAGAATAGCATTTTCTGGCTTAGATGGACTTACTGTACACACATATAATGCTAGACTTTATGTATACGACAATACACAGGGATCTTACTATACTGGACCAGATGATGTTACTGTTAATGGCTTTGAAATTGATCCATCTGGGCAAAATTCGGCTACAGAATGGAGTTCTATGTCAAGCAAAACAAATGGAATAATCTTTGTTGACCATTCAGAAGCGCAGAGAGGTGCTGGGTTCCCAAAGGGGAATATACATGAATGGTGGTGTGGTATTAGTGCAAGTGCTGATGCTGTCGGTTTCTTAGACGACTTTGACTTTGTTTTTGAATTTCAATTTGCTTAATATATTGTGTGAAAATTAATAGCCGTATAATACAATATAATAGTGGAGTAGTCTATTTTGGTAAGACGTGTGCCTTGGGAGCACAAGATCGCTGGTTCGAATCCAGTCTCCGCTACCATAAAAAAGAGGTAATGACTAGCCATCATTTTTGTCTATGTAGGCTTTGAAGAATGGGACTCTTTTTATATATAATATACCCGCTACGCCTCTCAGTGATGCGAACCATTAGCGGGTTTTTTAATGTTTATTATTCCTCATCGTAGATGTCGAAACCCCAAGACTTCAAGTCTCCACAACATGACAGCAATACTAGCCCATGTTTTTTGCTATACATTCCGTAATAATAATCCTCATCATCGTGGACAAGTCCAAAAAATTCATATTTTTTGCCATTATTTACATATATTTTACCATATAGTCCTTTGCATTCTTTTACAAATTTACGCCAATTCCCATAGCAAATACAACCTTCGCAGTTTTTTTGTTCAGGAAATATTTTTTGCATCATGGCAGTCCACGCTTGCTCTTTTCTTTCTTCAGGATATACTGGCTCATTTTTAGCAAGTTTCCGCTTATTCTCCATTGATTTTTTCCTCTTTAGTGTTGTAGTGCAATATTATATAAAATGTCTCAAATCAGTCTATTTGCCGCCTTATATAAGTAATGGTCTTTTTAAGTCCGTCATATATCTGTGTTTTTTTAAAATTTGATATTTCTGCAAGATTAGCTCTTGATAAATCTGGCTTCCTTCTTGCAGGGTCGCCATCATAAAGTGGCATATGAACAATATTAGGATTTTTCCCTATAATATTCATTATCATATTGAGAATTTCTTTTACGCTATACTCTTTGTCGTTTCCAATGTTATACGGTCCGAACCCCCCGATGTCCATAGCATTAATAAGCATTTTTATCATATCATCTATATAGCATGGAGATCTTGTTTGGCTGCCACCATTATAAATTACGACATCCCTTTCTTCCAGCACCCTTTTTGTAAATTCTACAATGAATCTTCCATCGTTTAGTGCCATTCCAGGACCATATGTATTAAAAATTCGTACTATTGTGGCATTTAACCCATCTTTTGAGAATGTATTAACTACTGTTTCTGCCATTCTCTTGCTTTCGTCATATGGCGCTCGTTTAGAAAGAGTATCAACATTGCCGTTATATGTTTCAATTTGTGGATGATTTTTTGTGGGTGGTCGTCCATAGACCTCACTTGTTGATGACAACAATAATTTTGCCCCCCTGTTTTTTGCCAACTTACACATATTTATTGTGCCATTTACGTTTGTCATTATTGTTTCAAATGGATATTGTTTATAAATTGGCGGTGAAGCAATTGATGCCAAATGATATATTTCATCTATTTCATATGGAAGAAATTTCATATAGGTTTCTGGATAGCACACATCGCCAAGGATATATCTAAATGGTTTGCTAGTATAAAATTTGGTTGCAGATGGACATATTTGATTATCAATTCCTATAACGTTATGCCCATATTCTATTAACTTATTGCAGAGATGTGCGCCTATAAATCCTCTTACTCCAGTTATAACAATGTTCTTTTTAGCCATTATTTTTTTCCTTTTTTGTAACAGTTTTAAGTACATGCTTATCAATAAGTACCCTGTCTGTAAAAACCTCATCTAATTCGTGCCAATATTGTACTTCGTTTTCTACAAGTGGCAACACACAAAGGAAAATTTTTCTTCCATGATATAAAGATGTGAAGTGTATCTCGCCTTTCTTAAAAGCAGCAACAAGTCCATCGAGACTTTCTATTTCTTTTATATATTCGTTAATTTTGTCAATATTTTTACTAAGCTCTTTCTTTATTGTTTCTTTTTCGTCGCATTCTGACATTTGTTCGATAGATATTTTTTGCTCTATAATAATATCCCATATTTGCTGAATATCCAACGTAATCGGTTTAATAAGGGGAAGCATTTTGTTTACATCATCAATACCTAAAATTTTCATCTAATCTCCTCTACTGTTGTAAGCAACTCTATCATTCTTTGTTCGTATGTGTGTTTCTTTGTGTCTATATTGTTTCGCATTTGCAAAAGCACATTTTTATTTTGATAAAGATATTTTAATATTGCCTCAAGGTTGTCGTTATCATAATAAATTATATCTTTCATATTTGTGAACATATCTTTATATTTTGCGCCCTTTGTGATTGGATCAGGATAATTTGTAAGACACGGGACGCCCGCGCAATGCGCTTCGAAAACGCGCTGTTGAAAGCCGAATGACATCATTTTTGTAGGCGGACCCAGCTCGCTATGATAAAGCCCAACATTTAAAACAAGATGGTGCGCGTTATAAATTTCGTTTACTTTTGTTGCGTCAAAGTTTGTTGTGATCGTTAAATCCTCTTTTGGAATTACGCTTTTCACTCTGTCGAGAAAATGGACGCGATTTTTCCACTTGCCACCAACGCTGCCTATGAAGCACGCAAATTTTTTCGGTTTCACCTCCAATGGTTTATACCATAAAGGGTGTCCAGCTTGTGGGAGAAACATTATATTGCAGCCCATGTTTTCGTATATATCCATTTCTGTATCATCAAAAGTGGCGTGTAGATTAAAAAGTTCTTTTTGTTTTTTTACTCTATTATAATAATTTGGCAGTCTTATTGGTTCAGAATTCCAAAGTATGCTAAAATTCCCTACTAATTTACGTACTATTGGATGCTGCTCTTCAATCATCTTGGGTGGAAGTCCAGCGCCCAGACAAAGGATAAAATCGTATTGTTTATCAAGTGACATCATTGGAGATTTTGTGCCAAGATCATATATTGATACGTCGTAACCCAATGTTTCGAGAGCATAAATTACCCCAACTTCTGCGCCATGTTTTTTATTTGATATAGGCTTCCCAACTACTAATATTTGCATTGTTATTCCTTTTTTTTTGCTAAAAAATGGTTTAAGTGTAGAATATGCAATGCTAATGTTTTTGTGTTGTCCACGAATTGCATTTTCTAATGGTAATTTTATAATATTTTTTTTATATTGATATCCTACAAGACAAATTTGTACACAACAATTTTCCTTATCCTCATTAAGTAGGTACGCACCAACAATTACATCAAATTTTATTGGAACCAGACATCCTTTTGATGTTTTCCTTCGTACCAATATTCTTCCATAGTTATGACTAGCTGTTTTTATCTCAATATTTTTATTTCCAACGATAAAGTCTGTGTCATCACCATTTTTTATATAATTAAAATTAACTGGCTTATTTATTATTTTGGAAAGAGCCATTTCGCCCAATCGTCCAATTCTTTCTGTTTTAAATCTATCTTTTTTTGTATTTAATATTCCATCGTTATATGATTGCATTTCTTTTTTAGACTTTTTATTGTTTACCCACATTTTTTTAGAAAAATAATCACAAACCCTATATTCTTCCCCCTGTATGGTTATATTAATAAATTTAGATGGATTTTTTATTTTTATTTGTTTTGGCAAAAATTGCATATTATCAGTTCACTTTTTTTTGTAGAACCATTTATGGAATACTTTGTGATAATTTTATTTATTGTTGATTTTCTATACATTTTTTTAATATCTTCTGCATCATCATATGACACTATGCACATAGCATTTGATGTTTCAACAAGCCTAGCTAATTTATTATGTTGATTGAATTTTTCTAAATAAAGACTGCCTCCTTTGATGTAATATGGCGGATCAATATATATTATAGTTTGCTTACTGCTTTGATACATTTGAATAAGTTTTAATGCATCTGTGTTGTATATCGAAACATTATTTTTTGTAAATAACACATGATATTTGTCTATTTGTGACAATAGAGATTCAATATTCCAGCGACAGTTAATTTTATATTTTGAATTTTGTTTTTTCCCACCAATTGGACCTCCAGCCATTTCTCCAAGTCCAGAATATGACCATTGATGAATAGCTATTTTGATTGCTGCTGTTTTTACTATATCGTGTTTTGTTTTTTCTATTAGAAGTTTTTTTATTTTATAAAAATTTTGTACAGTTGGCTTAAGTTTTGATAGATATTTTTTTAATTTTTTTGGATATTTTTCTATAGACTTCCAAATGCTATATATGGCGTAGTCTTTATCATTAAAAACATAGCGAGTTGCAAGTTTATTTTCTAGACATTTCAATCCTATAAATCCACCACCAAAAAACGGCTCAACATATGTATCTGATGGTGTTAAAAATTTAGATATGTGTTTATATAATTTTCTTTTGCCGCCAGGGTATCGTAACATCATTGATGAGACTCCCATGGGAGCACAATCCACTCATTTCTTTGCTCTACAAAATGTACACCATGTGTACTCATGCATGCAAATTTATTCCACGGCTTAATAAATAGAGTAAAAATATAATATTCTTTACCCATATTTTGCAACACTTTCTCAGCTCTTTCTATTTCTTTCCCTGTATCAATTACATCATCAATAAGTGCAATTGTTTTATATTCTTTTCTAATGTCGTTATCTACACTATCATCTATTCTATAATTATTGTTTGATGTAAAAATATAATTTATTTCATTCTTTTTATCAATAGAATAACATGGCTTATTGTACATATCTGCTATCATTCTAGCAGGAATGCTGCCACCATTCTCTATAGCACAAACTGCATCTATGTGTTGTATCATCTCGCCAAAAAGATAGCAAAATCGTTGCATTATATCAAAATATTCTACTGGCGTACATCGATGTTCTAATATACTTTTGCTACGTTTTCTGCTATCGTCTAATAAGTTTTGCATTTTGTTTAAATTCCTTTATATTTTTTGAATTAGTCATACTAAATGCAGAGCGCAGCCCACCAGCTAATTCATTGATGATTGTAGCAGTTTTTCCCTTTGGAGATATTACTTTTTCCTTTCCTTCTGGTGCCGTCCCCTCTTTTAGTTTGCCAAATCTTAAAATCTGTGCTTCTCTGCTAGCCATCCCATAATACTTTGCTTTAAACACTCCATTTTCTGTGAAAAACGCATTTTCTGGACAACATGAAGATCCGGCAAGCAGTCCGCCAATCATAACAGCATCTGCTCCGATAGCCAATGCTTTTGCCATATCTCCAGAGCTTTTAAGCCCTCCGTCTGCGATTAGCGTTTTTCTTTCGCCAGTTTCTTTCGACGCGCAATCGACACCTTGTTTGCACCCCCACAAAGATGTTGCTGTAGGCACACCGACTCCAGTTGTATCTATTGTCGTACATGCAGACCCGCCGCCGTTTGTAGCCCTGATGCAATCTGCACCAGCCATACATAGGTCGTACGCACCTAGATGGGTTGATACATTTCCAGCTATAATTTTTAGATCAGGATAGTTTTGTTTAACAAACTTTATCATTTCGATCGTTTTTTTATGGTGTCCTACATTAAGGTCGATACACACAGCGCCAATACTATCATTGCACGCTTTTAGTATGCGCCTATCTCTTTCATTAACGCCAATCGCTATGGCTGTACGCCTTTTCGGAACGCTATATAACCCATGTGTGGTTTTACCCTGTGCTTTTTTGATTTCAAAACCGATATCTTCAACGCTCATAAAACGATGCAAAATGCCCATGCCACCAAGAAAATCCATTTTTGACATCATTTTTGACTCGCAGATTGTTGACATAGGGGCAGCAATAATCGGGACATTTAGATTCACCCCAGGCAAAACTTCAGAAGATAGATCAACATCAAAGCGCGAATCTACTTCAGAATAAATAGGCTCTATCAAAAAATCATCGTACCAAAAACCTTTTCCACAATTTAATATCATCTTTGTCTCCTTCTATTATGTAATATCTACTAATCGAGATATTTTTTTCATACTTTCTTCAATGTGAAAAGATTTTATTTTTCTGCAGTTTTTATGATGACACTTATTGTAGTTGCCATGTTGACATAGATTTCTTTTATCGCATGGTAGCATAATAATTTCAGCATTTGGATTTAATGGTGCATTTTTTGTAAAATTTGTAAATGTCCACGCAATTACAGATGGTACATTGTAACATGCGGCGATATGCATTAGCCCACCATCTAGTCCTATAAATAATTTTGCTCCTTTAATAATTGCTGCGGCATATTTAATACCTGTTGCACCGCAAAGGCTAATGGCATTATTAGATCCAAGCTTTGATATTATTTTTTGAGAAGTTATATGGTCATCTATTGTTCCAAGAAAAAGTAATTTGAAATTATTGTCTAGTAATTTTTTGAGTGGCTTTATCCATTCATCGTTGTTTTCTATTTGTTTCAGACGCCACTGTGCCCCATCTTTGAGGTATCCGACAGACACTACTGCATATTTCCCATCTGGAGACTTTTTAGATGTGTAGAACGTAGGGTTCGGAGGAGGTGCGTTATAACCAAGTTTGCGCACAAGGTCCATATTATATTCGCTTTCGTGCTTTTCCCATTCTTTGCCTTTCTTGATCTTTATAACATTCTTTGAATTGTTAAATAGAGATGGTGGTGTAAGATGTGCAGTTGGGGAACACAGTAGATAGTCAAGCCCATCTATTGATGCTATAAAGCGATCATAGTGTTGTGGCATTATATTGTCGTCGATAAAATCAAGTCCGTTAAAAACCTCTCTTGTTCTTTTCCAATTGAATACGCTTATTCTCGCGTTAGGCTTTAGCAATCTGATAGCCTTTAGTGCTGGAGTTGATAAAATGGCGTTTCCCATCCCAGAATTTATTAAAAACCCAATTTTTTCTGGTTCTTCATAAATAAACGCAGATTCAGGAGCTTCCTTTTGTAACATATGATGGTTTTCAACAATAGATGGTTTAAAATTTGTTTGTTTAAATGATACACCTTTTCGCTTTATCCATCCATCTTGTAGTGTCCACTTAAACTCACCATGTGTAGATATCCTGTCTGCAATCTTTTTTTTCATACGATCGGTTGTCATAATATAACTATAATGATAAAATGTTGCTATAGGATCAGGACAATGTTTAAGTTCGGCATTATTTGGTTTTAATAGATGGTTTGGACTGCGAAATTTATAGCCAGCCCCATCAACTCTGAATAGGCGCGGCCAATTTATTTCAACGTAATGTTTGTAGTCATTGACAAATGTAAGCGACTTGGTGTCGAAATATTCAAAGTCATTTCTTTGTGTCGCATTTACAACCTTCTGAGCGTCTTCTGGCGTATAAATTTCATCTGAATCTACTATCCATAGCCAGTGTGCATTTGGGCAAATTTCGAAGTGTTTGCTGCGTTGTTGTAGCTGTGTTTTTTCGTTCAATTGATGTACTTCAATTTTGTCTGGATATTTTTCTTGTAGTTTTTTTAAAATCGGGATTGTTTCGTCGCGCGATCTTTCTATTCCACCATTCGAATTTACTGCCGTTTGCCACGCACCCTCTATGACAATAATTTTATCGGCATAATGAATAACTGATTCTATCGTCTCTTTAAGAAAATAATCTTGTTCGAAAACACACATATGAACAACTATAGGTAACTTATGCGACATTTTAACCTTCCAAAAGTTTGAATTGTTTACCAAGAATCGAAATTGTTGTACGCTTATTTCCCTTCTTGTCTTCCCAATCTGATTGCTGAAGCTCCCCAGTAAGCTTAATAAGCAGTCCACCCTCAATTCGTTCGCTGTCTTCTACTGTCGGCATAACAGTTTCGATTTGTGTGTTAAGGTCTTCTGCTTGCTTATCCCAAAATGTAACCATTATTTTCGTATAATTTTTTCGACTGTTCCTTGTAGACACACGCAAATTCAACACATATTTGCCCTTAGCGGTTTTACGAAGTGTTTTAAATTGGATATCTCCGATAAGCGCAACCTTATTTTTGTAACGTTCAGTTTTGTCAGACATTGAAATCTCCTTTCAAAAAAATTAATTCTTTACAATCTTTCTTGATACTATTATTAACAGAATACTTAATTCCATATTCTATACAATGAAAATCTGGCATATATTTTCTTATAGATTCATTATATGAAACCATTACGTTTGCGCCATTTTCTGCCAGTCTTTTTGCGATTATAGCAACTTCCTTCATCTTCTTTTCTGTAAATACACCTTGATATGCGATATCTGTAGAAACTGTTCCTACATATGGTGGATCAAGATAAAATAGATGTCCATTCAAATCTTTCGCATTGTCTTTAATATAAGCATAACAATAATTTGCTATGTCGTTATTACTAATTGCTGTTCTTTGCAACAACTTTGATACAGATAGGATATGCTCCTTTTTAAATATTTTTTTATACGCCCTTCCATATGGAACATTAAAACGATTGTTTTTATTAAATCTCATCAATGCGCCAAATGATACCTTATTAAAATAGATATAAAATGCAGCAAACGCTATATCTCCTAACCTGTCGTGAAATTTTTCTCTTATAGAATAATAAGATTCTTTATCCTGATGTTTTTGAAGTGTTGATAGCACAACACACACTTCTTTTGGATGGTTGCGTATAGTTTTATAAACCCTTATAAGCCTTTTGTCTGTATCATTAATAAAGCCACATTTTGGCTCAAGATCAAAGAAAAGTGAGCCGCCCCCAACAAACGGCTCGTGATAATACTCGAATGATGGCAATAGCGGGCGAATATGTTTAAGCATCCTGCGCTTGCTACCAACATACCTCAAAAATGGTTTCATATTGAGCTCCTCTTAACAAAATGCAAATATTCTTTCATTTGGCTGTCCTTATATTTTCTTTTATCAGACCTGTCTGCTTTAAATCTTTTGTAATTTGTTTCAAATCTCTTATAGTTGCCAAACTTTTTCATTATTTTTTCTATGGTAGATGTTTGCATCAGTCCATCGCTACTGTAACTTACAAATATATATTTAAATGCTGCATTTATTAATAGGTTTTCAAACACATCCTCTACAACACCCTTTTGACAAAACAAAGATCTTGTATATTCTCTCAGTCCAGTTTTACCATATGGAACAAAGTCATCATAAAGCGCTATAGTGTTTAATAAATGATAATTTGAACTATATTGGCGAGAGGTATAAGGTGGATCAATATATAAGATATCCCCGCTAATTTTTTTTATTAGTTCGTTACTATCCATATTATATACTATGTGATTTTTGTCAGTATCGTCGAAAATCGCTGGTTCCAATATCATTTTTTGTAATGCGCTTTTTTTGAATTTTTTTAAATAGGCACCATACACAGATGTTGTATTTGCGATTTTGTCTGCTGATTCTATTAGACTTGCTATCAGAAAATAATATATGTCATCATCTATTATACATTTATTTTTGAGCCTATCTATTTGTTTTCTTATGGCGTCTATTATAGAGCCGTTTTGATCTGTAAAATATTTTCTACTCTCTTTTCCTGATGGACAATAATGTTCTGCAATAAATCCAGGAGCGGCGTCTATTCTGTTCAACATTTTTATATATGTTAAATATGCTTCTTTTAATTTTTTGTTCCCAATGTAGTTTCTGTTTAAAACATAGCTATAATATTCTATGTCGTTCGCAATAATTTGTTTAGCTATATTTTTTATTTTCCTACCTATTATTCCTGTTCCTGCAAATAAGTCACAAAATATTTTATCAGATATCCCGTTTTTAACACTATTATTTATATTGTTTATAATAAAATTTTGTAGTTTATTTTTTGATCCGATGTAGTTCATGCCGTAATCCAGATTATGTCAGATTTAATTTTTTGGTTTTTAAAGTTTAATTCAACTAAGGTGTTGGTATTAAAACTGTTGAGGTATTTTCCAATTAGATTTTTTATCAACGACAATTCTGCTTTTAATTTCCAATGGGTTCCATCTTGCGAACAAAAAACAATAAAAAGTTTATTTTTGAAATGTTGCCTTTGTTGAGTGCTTTGATTCCTATATAGCCAACTGATTAATGCCTTCTTGTGATTTTTTAAAATATCAAATTTATTTTCTAATACTTTTGGAATTACTGTCGATTTGTGATCAAATGGTATATTATTTATGTAAAAGTCTATAGTCTTGTGGCTATTATTTTTTTCTTTTTTAACATTTTGATTATTCGAGAAAATTTGTTCTACCGCAATGGCATGCCAAAAGTTATACCATCTATTGAGAGTATAATTTTTCAAATCAATATTAAAATGTTTTATTTTTTCCAACAATGTCTCAAAGGTAGATGTGTCATATATAAAATTAGTCTTATTATCAGCCTTATTTGTTTGTATTTGTGTCCATCGATATTGATATTGCAGCCTTTTTTTTAATTCTTTTTCTATCGCCGCTATGTTATACACTTTTATTATTTTTCCTTTTCAGCAAATTTTTACTAAGTTCTAATATGCGCTCTATAATTATGTTATCAACAACAGTCTTAATAGTTTTGCTATCAACACCTTCTTTTTCTAAATCATCATAAATTGATATAATAATTTTCTTTTGTTCTGCATCTGTGTCGCCATAATTAATTTTTTCTAAACGCTTTTTTGCAAATTCTTTAACGTTAGCTATAGACATCATTTTATATCTTCTCCTACGTAATTGTCAATTGCCATAGTGATAGCCAAATCAATTCCAGCCATTATAGCATTTTTTAATATTTGTTGTGCAATTTTTTCATTACGGATAGCCTTAATTGTTTCTAGTGATGCCAATTGTGCTTCTAAATGTTTCTTCCACTCTTGTTCTTTTACAAAATTTCCTGTTGCCTTGTATTTTCCATATACAGATGCCGTCTGAGCTATCTTCTCAGATATTTTTTCCATCTTTTCATCTGTGTGTAATAGACTCATAGAATTTTTAATAAAAGAAATCGTATGTTTCATTATTTGTGTTTCTAAATTATTCATCAAACACCTCAATTTTTTCTTCTTTTTCTATAATTCCTTTTTCTTTCAAAACATTAAATGGAATGTTGACAGTTAAAGAACACCATTTTTTCTTTCCACGCCTACTGCCATTGGTAGAAGTTTTATAATTATGATCACTACTAATTATTTCTTCTAAAAGAAAGGATCAAATACTATGTCGCCCCTCTTTGTCCATGTCTCTATATGGTCTATTGCCAGCTTTTCAGGAAACATTGCTGGATGTTCAAATGCAAATTTATCTGATGTCGTGTAGCCTTTTCCTGTATTATATCGCCAAATATTTACTCTTGGACTAAATTCTGCAACAGACTTTACATCTCGTGCCTTAAGTTTTCCATTTTTAAGTCGCATTGTTCCGCCACCCCACGGCTTCCACCCCTGCCATCTGTTCTTTTTATCACAAATTAAATTAGCTGTTTTTGGCTTTCCTTTTGAAAATACAAACATATATTCGAAAATTTGTGAATACCTATTACTTTTGCGTCCTGCTGGAAACGGCGTGCTATTTTTTTCATATATCATTGTGTCGTGTAACCTAAATCCAGCAGCCATAAATGATAGTGCTTGCTTAAAAGAACTGCCTGTTTCTGAACCATTTACTACGCCATCGCCAACCACCCAAACTACAACGCCACCCTTTTTTGTTACCCTATATAGTTCTGCTATTAATTTTTGTATATCTAGTTTATATCCTTCATACGATCGAAGCTTATCATAAGGCGGAGACGTAATAGTTAGATCAATACAATTGTCTGGCAACCACTTCATTTTTTCGCAACAATTGCCATTCGCAACAAGGCTTCGTACAGCCATCTATTCTTTCGCCCTTTCTATCATTTCATCAAAAAGCTCAACAGTGAACAGTTTAATATCTTTTTCTGTAGCACTAAGTTCTTCATCTTCCTTAACATACTGAACATATTCTGGACGTATCGCCCCCCAATTCTTTTCTACAGCCTTCAGAAATTTTTGATTGACGCCACAGCCGCAAAGAAATGTAATTGATATACAAAGAATAAATTTTTTCATTAAATTTCCCCAATGTTAAAATAAATAATTTTTTTACCAAGTTTTTCTGCAACATCTATTTCTTTTTTCATCCCAGAAGTAATCTTGTTATCAGGCACAAACACTAATACTTCGCTACAGCTTTTAAGCCACTCGATACCTTGCGATATCCCAAGATTTCTTTCTTCTTCCCTGTTATCATCAAGAAAGCGGGTATAATAGACGTGTGGTGCGAACGGATTTTTCCCAAGAAGACAAACAAGTCTACACAAACACTCCGCGATACTTCGATTTTTTTCTATATCACCACTAAGTGGGCTGCAGATAAACACATTGTTATTGTTTTCGTCGGGCATTGGCTTTGATGCCTCCTTCTTTTCGTATAGATGATGCGAGTTTATATTATACATTTTTTCTGATCTTTCGATACATATAATGTGCAGCATGTATAATTGGGACGATAAAAAAATAAATCAAGGAAAGTGTTGTGCCAAAAATTGCCCCTATAGCAGCAAAAAACATTGTGATTATTATTAGCGGCGACAGTGTTTCGGCCCATGTCATTTCGCAATTAATATCTAATATTTTTATTCCAATAAGAAATAGTGTTGCACCAATCAATAGCCATCCAATAATAATTATAGACTCAAAACTTTCTTTACTCATTTGCGCCTCCATCATCAAACATATCTTTTTCTTCAAGTTTGATCAACAAATCCTTTGAGTTTTCCACCCTTTCTTTAATATCTTTGCTTGAATTATGTGTCCACGAATTTTTGCCGTGCCAAGTATTATCCCAAAATTCGCCTCTTTGTTGTTTAACATTGGTGTCGTTCCAAGAAAGATGTAATGTGTGTGGCATTTTTGTTAATACTTGTGTTACCATTGCCACATATTCATACTTCAGTTTTTCAGGAATTTCTTTGCCTTGTTCGTGCATTTGTACCATTGCGGCGTGCAGTTGTAGTGCTTGCGGTGGCGTGATTGAAACATTCTGCATAATCTTGAGCGTATTTTTATCTATGTACTCACAACTATCGCTCACCTTTTTATTATAAGTTAATTGCATTTTTTCTGCATCAAATTCACGAGCATCTCCGTGCACACCATGTTCAATATTTTCGTCATTTTTACTAATGCGCCATTTTTCAAACGGACGTTCAACCCTTATTGTTTTGTTGTCGCCGTAGAGATTAATACCTGGGATATTAAAAATTGGTACATTACGATTCATTTTAATAAGATTTCTAATTTGTCCCTCTTGCGGTTCTACCAAAATTTCGTCTGCATCAAGCTGAATAAGATAATCGCCATCACATTGTTTTCTTGCATACGTCTTCTCATTCCCCATTAGCATTGGATCATCCATGTCCCATTGGTGCTGCATAATCTTAAGCTTCTTATTATTTTCTGCAAGCTTATTAAGATTTTCCCATGTGCCATCCGTACTTCCGCCGTCAACCATAATAAATTCATCTACAACGCCACATGCTGCAGAGATACATCGCTCATAAGGAAAATTATATTTTTCACCATCTTTTATAATGCAATATGCTGACAACTTTAAAGGTTTCGGCGGGACTACATGTTCTTCTCCAAGTCTATCCGCAATGGTCTCTAAAATTGTTTCTGGAAGAATACTATTGATACATTTATCACCAATTTTCTTTTCTTTTAAAATACACTTTTCTAGATGGCAACTCGTTATACATTGTCCCCTATTTTCTGGCTCAAGAGCAACCCCATTTTCAATTCCAGCTTGTTTTGCATAAGTACCACCGTAAAGCACAACGCTTGGAGTTCCTACAGCTCGTGCTATATGTGACGGGAACGAATCAAGTCCAACATGGAGCGCGGCGTTTGCAATTACGTGTGCAAGTTGCTGCGGCGTAGTTTTTCCTCGTAAATCAACAACATCTTTATGATCAATAAGAGGTTCGTCTTTTCCTCCAACCTGCACAATTTTCATATTTTTAATATTTGGAATTACTTCGTCCCATCTTTCATAATCTTTTGGGTCCTGTGTAGTTTTGCAATGAAATGTAATGTACTCGCCGTCTGGAATTTCGATAGAGATATCTGTGTCAATGCACATCTCTTCTTCTATTTCTTCATTTGACATTGTAAGATTGCACATATGCGCATAACTTACCCCAAGAGACTTCCCATTTCCACTATGAATCCAGTGTGGGATTTTTTGTGTTATAATAAATGGACAAAAACACATATCAACAAAGCCAGGAGATGGTCCAAAATGTTCTGGTGTTCTATAATTCAACAATTCAGGATGATATTCGACTACACCATGAATATATGGATTATCTTTTATAATGTCAAAATATTGTGGTTTTGTTGCGAAATAAATAGAGGCATCTGGATATTCGTCCTGCAACTTTGTTATGATTGCTGTTGAAATAAGCACATCTCCAGCAGTTTCTGGCATACAGTATAAAATTCTAAATGTGTCATCTTTATCCATCGACTTAGCAATTGCTTCTATAGGGTTTTGCGGCTTTGTATTGTCTAATAGGTCTGCTGCAACATTATTCTTTTTTGTAATGTTTCTAAAATATTCTTCAACTTTATTTCTTTGCACACCCTTTTTTAATTGTCCAAGCCAATTTCTTTTGCCGCTATTATCTGGTTCTCTATGTAAAATTTCTTTATAACATTTATTTACAAATTCTTCATCTGAAAGATTTTGTTGTTTATGCAAGTTTTCTTCTGGCATTTCAAGCTTATCTATCTTTTTGTCCCACGCATTTTTATCAACTTCTGTTTTGTCTAAAATATACTCCCATTTTTTAGAAGTTAAATCCCAATTGTAATAATCTACAGCACATCGTCTTGCCTCGTTAGAAAGCCTTTCAAGAATTTTTGGCTTTTTCATAATTTTTGTAAGCTTATTGACAAGATCTTGTCTGTCGAACCATGCTCGCCACTGCATAGTTTCTGCCTCTGTTTCTAGATCACACTTGATAAGTGCGCCACCGCCATTTTTGCCCTGTTCTGACATAGCTGCGTAGTTTGTTACAATTGTTGGTACACCAGCAGATTTAGCATTAACTATGGACATTTCCGCCGCACCTGCAATTGCGCCTTGTACATAAACATCCATCAAGTTAAAAAGTTTTGCAAATTGTTCGTCTGGATATCCAATTTGTGTATTTGGCGTTATCATGCTAACTTTCCCGCACTTTGGACACTTTGTAGGATGCCCAGCGAATGGAGATACAGCACATACACCACATTCTGCGCAAATGTAAGAGAAAAGCACTTCCTTTTGTAGCCCCTCTCGCCTAATAGCTTCTGGAATATCAAAACCAACGTCTTGAACACATGTGTGTAAAAGCAATTTGATATTGTCAATGTCTTTTATTTTTTTCTTTTTTGGGTCTGATTCGCCCCATCCATTTTGATCCTTGAACATTCTAAATGATTCGATAAGGCGTGGAAACAATTTTCTTTTTTGATTTCTTGACACCATTCCAATGAATCTTATTTCAGGCGGAATTCCAAAATCTTGTTTAACTTTCGTTTTGTCTTGTGGTGCATAAATTTTAGTGTCTATCCCAGGTTGCATCACCATATCTACTTTTAGCGGCTTAATTCCGAGTCCTCTTGCAATATCTGTTTTTGACTGCTCTTCAAGTGCTCGTTTCCCAAAGTGTGCATATGCTAACAGTGTATCAACGCCACCGTATGTATTTAGCCATTCCCATTTTTGAGGATAACTATCAACACATGCCATATATATCCAGTGGAATCTATCCCTAAATGCACTATCTGCCCAAAAGTAATCCATCCAACGATCCCGTAACACTGCAACAATATTTGGTTTAAAGTCAGCCAAAACGTTATCCATAATCAATTTGCCAAATTGCGCCTCACGGTAATGTTGCTTGTATTCCTGAATGCCGACAGAATCATTGTCTTCTGGAATAACTCCATAAAATTTCCAAGGTAAAGATTGAGCACGAGGGTCTGATGTTTTTGCATACGAATTATGTACTACAAAATTATTACAAATATATGAATTATCATCCTCCACTTCTAAATTATATACATAATCATTAAAATTTCTTTTATGTATTTGTGTAATTTTTGTAAATATTAAATTGTCTTTAATAATATATTCGGTTGCTGATAAATTTTTTAATTTACCACTTTTTTCTACAAAGTTATCAATTAAAACATTGCCATTCTCTCCACGACATCCAAGCAGATAATATCCTCCAGATGTGTTGGCATCACATTGACACCACTTTCTATTAATAAAAACACCATTTTTATGCCCAAGTTGCATTATGCGATTTGAAAGTAATTTAGAAACTGTTTTTGCCTCTAATACATTTCTATCAATATTAATACAGCCATCTTGTTCAAAATAACTAGCCAATAATTTTATCATCCAGTCCTTATTAGCATTCCATAGTTTGTCACTAATAAATTTATCGTGACAACTTGTGCCAAATAGCGTATAAAAAAATCTTGCAATATTTCTATTGCACACCATAATTTCCCATACACCAATTTTTTCACGATAGAATATTTTTGGAGTTTTAACATTAAATAGATCAGAAATAGCGTTCGCTATCTGTGTTGCTATTGTTTTATAATTTTTATTACCACAAAATGAAATAGCATTTATGCCAAGTTTTTTATTTTTTATAGCACATCCATTTGATAAAAATGCACCAAACAACAATGCCGATTGGTCATTTAGTGGAACTTTTATTCCTTCTGATTCTATTGTGTTTATATTTTTCGACTTAAAACTTTCTTTTCCATAGGCTACAAAATCATCTTTTTTTAATTCTCCTGCAGGAATCCATTCGTATTTGATATCATCTACACCTTTAAAACATTTCGATGATAAATATTTATAAGCATTTTCTTTTTTTATTGCCAAAATTGGATGGTTATGTGTTACCTCTATTGTTTCTCCACCCAAATTTTTTCTTAAAATTTTTACTGCCTGAGTATTTTTAATAGTTTTAAATGTATGTGTGACACTTTTAATTTGTCCGCTGTGCGTTAATACTTTGTCACCAACATTTACTAGCGAAATTGGTGTTAATTTACCATTTTTCATAGAAATAAGAGCACGAGGATCTAAGATACAACCAATTTCCGCAATTTCATATTTACCGGTATTTTCAAGTCGCCTGATAACATTATCCCAATATGTTGAAAATCCTGTCTTGAGAAAACTTGCCTCCCCCACGAAAAGCACTCTTTTCTTTTCATCTGTTTTTGGCAGCTCATCAATTTTTTCTTGCAGTTTTTCTATACTCCATGGCTCAGAAAATGTTCCACCCTTGATTCTACGCAATTTGTCCGGTTGATTCATATATTTCACCCCGTGCTCAATAATTTTAATTACTTGCTCTTCTTTGAACGTCGATTTTTCCGTGTAGTTTCTTGCTTACATGGTCCTTTGCCGCGCCCTGTGCGTGGACCTTTCCCTTCGGGTCCTGTCCTATCTCTATTCGGCATAGCGCCTCCCTTCTTAGAATGGTAAATCATCATTATCCAACAGTTCTTCTTCCTCTTCTTCTTGTTGCTTTGGCTTAGCCTTTTGTGTCTTTTTTGGTTTACTTTGTCTCTTTTGTCTATTGTTACTGTCGCTATCCCCAACTTGAAGAAATGTTTGCTCTGTATCAACAACTGTCATTTCTGTTGCATTAAGAACAACTTTTGATCGTTTCTCGCCCTTTTTCGATTCCCATTTTTCCTGCTTCAAATAGCCAGTAAGTGTAACCATTACATTCGCATCATCTCCATTTGTAAGTGCTGCTGCCCTTTCGGCGTTCTTTTCCCAAAGAGTTACATCAAGATAACTATAATCCTTTCCACTTTTAAAAGATACACTAGTTTGTGCAACAGCCTTACCATTAGAGGTATAGCGAAGGTTTACATTAAAAATACGTCCTGTAATTACTGTAAAATTTGCCATAAGAAATTTCCTTTCTAAAATAATGGTGTTTACTCATATATAATATCTACTAAAGTGCCCAATTTGTTTGATGAAATATTTTTAATTATACCGTCTCTGTCAAATACTGCCACATAACTTTTTTTCCCTGGCAAATATATTTTATTAATACAAAACGATCCATATTCTGCAGACAATTTGCCCTCTATGCAACAGACATCACAATGTTCTAATGCTTTTTTTAATTTTTTATGTACTTCTTCATTATTATGGAAATAGATTGCTCGCTGTCTATCTGTTGAATCATATATGTCAAACATTGATAATAAATTATCTTTTTTGCTTCTGATAGTTATAAAATCCTCTACACATACAAGTATTGGTCCATTTTCAAATTTAGCATACGACAAACCATCATCCACCTTTCTGTATACATCTGCAACAGAATATGTAATAGGAAACCCAATAATTTCTTTTTCTTTTTCTGCTATTATTTTTTTCTTTTCAATCTCGCTTAAATTGTTTTCTACTGCCTTTTTAAGTTTGTCGTTTTTTAATTTATCTCCCATTTCTATAGCCCATTCATTTACTGCGGCCATAAAAGATATCTTTTTATTACTCATTATTTCTTCTATTTTTTCTAACCTTTTGTCTGTAAGCATATAAAATATTTTGAACTCTCTCCACATTTCATAGCGATTATCATAATGGTTTAAAAGAGTTTCATCAAATGCACCACTGAACACCAATGTTTTTATTGTACTTTGATTAATTTTATATTGTTTTATCAAGTGTCTCAAACTATGAATGCACTTTACTCCTTTTAATCTTTCTATTGCTTTTTTTACAGATTTTCCTATTCCTTTCAAATCTTTAAAACCAAAATATATAACACCATCCTCAATACAAAAATCAAATTGAGATTTATTAATGTCTGGTGGCTTTATTTTTATACCAAATTTCATTGCATCATAATATAATTCTTTAATTTCCTGTTGCGGCTTTTGTTCTTGATGTGCCATTCTCAACATTGCCAAATAGAAATATAATGGATAATGTTTTTTGTACCACGCCATAGTGTATCCAAGCATAGCATAGGCCGTACTATGGCTTGCATTAAAGCTATAGCTTGCTGCAGCCTCTATGAGTTCCCACAATTCATCTGCTAATTCCTTATCGTATTTATTTTTAATACAACCATCAATAAATTTATTTTTGTATTGTGCCATTTTTTCTGGCAATTTTTTCCCGACGAATTTTCTTAACTTGTCAGCTTCTATAAGTGAAAATCCTGCAATTTTTCTTGCAACCTTTAAAAGCTGTTCTTGAAAAAGCATAATACCATTGGTCTTACTAAATATTGGCTCAAGATCAGGATGCATATATTCTATTTTTTGTGCATTTTTGTTATCTACATATTGTTGCGCAAGCCCAGTATCGAGCGTTGCTGGACGTATAAGCGCTATAACATCTGACCATTGTTCTATATTTGATGGCTTAACTTTTTTCATCCACGCAATGCCAAGGTGTGATTCAAGTTGAAAAATTCCTTTAGTTTTTCCTTGCGACGCCATATTAAAAACAGATTCATCATCATAAGATTCAGAATCTTTTTTGTTATGGACAATACCATTTTTTTTCATTTCTTTCCTAATAATATCAATTACAGTCATCGATTTAATGCCAAGCACGTCAAGCTTCAAAAAACCCATACTTTCCAATATTCTCATGTCGTATGCGGTTACGTGCCGCTTATTTCTCGCGTCCCACGACAGAGGCACTTCCCCGCCTATATCTTTATCTGACACGACTATCGCGCATGCATGTCCTCCTGGCTGTCGCTTGCACCCTTCAAGTGTTTGCGCGTGTTTAAATAGCATTTTTAATTTTCTTGATCTTTCGTTTATTAGTTCTTTTAACTGTGTTTTTCTTAATTGGTTAGTTGAGTTTTTTAATTCTTTTTCCCATCTTTCTATGTCTTCATCTATCCCTTCTGAAAATCTTTTAATATCTGTTGATGTTTCAATGGCTTTTTCTATCGTGTCAACTTTGTGTGGAAACTTTTTTGTAATTTTATTAATGTAGTCAAACTGCAAATTTATTGCCCTGCCGACATCCTTAAGTGCCGCCTTGCCAGCCATTGTACCAACTGTCATCATTGGATATACTTTATTGTGTCCAAATTTTTGCCTTAGATAGTCTATAATTTCTCCTCGCCTTTCTACATCGAAATCCAGGTCGATATCAGGATATGAGCCTTTCCTACCTTTATTGTAAAATCTTTCCCATATTAAACTATATTTTATTGGATCAACGCCAGTTATATTCAAAATGTATGCAATTAGACTTCCTGCCGCACTTCCTCTGCCTACGCCCCTCGCTATTCCTTTTCTATCAGCGAACTCACACACATCATTCACTATCAAAAAATAGTGTGCTAAATCAGCCTCTTTGATATCTGTCAACTCTTTTTTGACTCTTTCTACATAATCTTTATCATCCTTTGTAAACAATTTTCTTTTAATAGTTTTTTCTCTTGCCTTTTTCAACAATAAATCATAAGCTTCCTCATCGCTGAAGTTATTATAATTTGGAATTTTAGATGCTGGCTTAAATTCTATTTCTACATTGCATCTATCGGCAATCCTTTGACTTTCTTCAACTTCTTCTTTTTTAAATCTTTCCAGCATCTCATCTTCTGATTGGATGTAATAATCATACCCATTAAATTTCATTCTTCCCCACGGCACGCTTTCTGTCTTTATTGGATCATCAAGAGTTTTGCGAGAATATATTGCTTTTAAAATTTCGTGAGAAACATGGTCTTCTTTGTTTAGGTAGTGGCAATTATGTACAATATATGAATTTGCAATATATGTATTATCATTTTCAACTTGTAAATTATAAACGTATCCATTATATTTTTTTTCGTATATTTTATATATTCCAGTGTAAAAAAAGTTATTATCCGAACAAAATTTTGGTTTTGTGTTTTTTGTCGTTTGTATTTTTACATTTTTATCATATTCACAAGAATTAAATTCTTTTGAAAATCTCAACAATTGTTTACCACATATATTTAAAAAATATTGTGTTTTCCACGATGGGTGTTTTTTGTTTTTTATTTTAGTTGGAATAGAGAGATATCCTTTATAATTTAAATATTGAGATATTTGGTATATTAATTTTTCGCTGCAACTACAAATTCCAAATGACTGTGCTCTAATATGCCCATCACAATAAAAATAATATTTTAATATAGTATCTATCTCTGATTCTGTGAACCTATGTATATTTTTTATATATTTATTATGTCCTAAATGTCCAGTAAAATTTTTAAAAATATGACGAAAAACAAAAGATGAGTATGCTATTCTAATATATTCATTATGATATGTTTTATAGGCATTAAAACCAAACTGCATAAAATATTTTTCTACAATATTAACAAAATCATTATGTTTTTTATTGAATGTAAATGAAACTTTATAATTATTAATATTGCCTTCTGCCATATACATGCCTAAAATTTTACACAATGTTTTGTCAATTTTTAAATTTCGTGGAATTTTTATATGTTGTTGTGAATAAGATTTAACATATCCATTTTTTAATATTCTGCCACGTTTTTTCTCGATATTATCCCATATATCATACGAAGATGAAAAATCAGAACGCTTTGGAAAAATCATTTTATATTTTGGAATGCATAAAATATCATTTTCATTTATTTCCCCTGCCGTTTTCCATATCTTAATATTTTTATTCTTAAAATTTATACCTTTATTTTTTCTTTCTTTAACTAAAATTGGGTGATTTTTTGTACATACAATATTTTCTGATCCTAGATATGGCTTAATTACTACAAGGTTTTCGTCTATTTTTCTTTTGTTTATAAATTCTACATTATGTAATTCTCCATTGTGAGTGTATACCCTATCATGTATTTTTAAATTTTCTATATTTCTACAGCCATCTATTGTCGATATTTTTGTTCCTGGAATAAAGCAATCGTTCGTTGCAATAACTGGAATATCATATTTTGCTGCAAATTTTCTCGACACGTCTATTACCGTGTGTTGTTCTGGAATATAATCAATTCCATCTCTGTTTACTTGTTGAATTTCTAAATAAAAACGATCACCAAATTCTTTTTTAAAAAGTTTGGTAAGTCGCTCTGCCTTTTGCGCATCGTTTACCATGTGATAAGGTATAAGCCCTCCAACACAGGCAGTAAGAATAATAACCCCTTCTTTGTGCTTAAATAGCGTTGGCAGATCTATTCTTGGCTTATAATAAAAGCCGCCACCCTTATTCAATGGAGTATTTGCATATGTTGTCAGCTTAACTATATTCTCCCAACCCTTGTTGTTCATCGCAAGTGCAATCAAATGATATGATTTGCGCTCTTTATCTTTGTTATCTTCCACGCAATAAAATTCACAATTATGGATTGCAAAACTGGACAAATATGAGTTGTCATGCTCTACCTCTATATTGTACACCGGACCATTGTACTGTTTTTTGTCGATATTTTTAATTGGGCATTTAATATAGTCATTTTCTACTATTGAATACTTTCCTTTTGTTTCCTTATTGGAAATATGTGCGTAGAATGCAACATGCTTTTGACAACTTTTCCCCTTTGGATGTGATTCTAAAATATTTATAGTCTGACCAAATTTTGCGAATAGATGTTTTAGCGTATACATCAATTTTTTATTAGATAATTTTAAAACATTAAATTGTTTTGTAGTTTTAGCATCTCCTTGACATACTCCATCTAATATGCCTCGATGGAATTTATTGTTATCAATATATAATATTTTCGCATTTATATATTTACCATATGAATATTTTCCGAATAACTTATAGAACAATTCAGCTATTATAGTAGATGAAATTGTAATGTCGTATGTGTTTTTGCCTTTTCTTTTCTTAGCGTTACCAGTAACTCCAAAGCATTTATTGATCATTGACAATACAAAATTAACATATTCGTTTTCATCAATGTTAAATGTAAAACTAATGCCAGTAAGTTTATTATTTATAGAATAATATGAGCCTTCTGCCAAAAATAACCCACAAAGTCTTCCGAAATTGTAGTCTAATTTAAATTCTGTATTTATCCAATGCGATTGCGAATTTTTGCAATCAGATATACCATTCTTTTTCCATGCTCTCATGGCAATTTTTGAGCTTTTGATGATATATTGTTTGTCTGTTATATTCAAAAATTCTGACATATGGAAACTATCTTTTTTTGCAAATTTATATTTTGTGGGGATATTAATATACGATTTCCATAATTTGTTATTTATTTTTTTAGGACTTCCATTCTTATATTTTTCCTGTCCAAAGCATATTTCATCCGCACGAATCCATTTTGTTTCGTTTGTATTATAAGTGATTAGAACAGGATGTTCGTTTGTTAACCACATTTTTTCATTAACCCATGGATCAATTCCATATATTATACCATTGTAATCACGAGTCATAGTCCTTAATACTTTTTTAAACCTACCGTTATGTGTAATAACATAATCATCTGTTGTTACTTTCTCTATAGGTTTCGGGCCATCTTTTGTATATATAATTTGTCCAGGTAAACAACAGCCAATAACCGGCTTAATCCCCTGCTTTTTGCACTCCTTGTAAAATTCTAGAGCTCCGCTGATGTTTCCGTGATCTGTTATCGCACAAGCGTTTTGCCCTAATGCCTTGACTTTTTTAACATAGTCTTTGATCCTAAGACAAGAGTCCAAATACGAATAGCTTGTATGTGCATGTAGGCTTACATATGCCATTATTTTACCTCATTCGACAGCAATGTTGTCCATGTGCAGTCTACAATATTTGAAAACGCTGAGAAATTTCCATTATCATCGTGCGATGTAAGAGCAATTTTTAAATCAACAGTTTCTTCGCCAGTTACAGGCATCGCTCCCATATTAAAAAGTTCTAATAGTGTGATTGTATTCATAACCCCTATAGAACAAACTGCATTTTCTGGATCGTTAGTTGGCTGTTCATCATTGGCATTCCAAATATAAACATGATACCCTGTTACAACACCACTAATGTCTTCATCCCAAACTAGTCTGCCAACACTTTCTTCTATAATCTCTGATGTACACATTTGAAATCCGCTATAGCAAAATAGTTGAAAATCAAAAATTCCATATATTTCATTCACATATAAATATGATGTGTCGCTACCATCAATTGTGTCTATAATACTTTTGCCACATTTAATTTCTATTTTATCATATGCGCTGCCATTTTCCCAATTTAGTGTGATATCTCCTGTGTCATGGTCAACTTCAGTTACTAATAGCTCAACAGGATGTATTTGTGGAATATCAGTTTCACAAAATGTTGACATTGTTTCGTGGACGCCAAAAGTTGACTTTATTTCAAAGAGGAGTTTTCCACTTACATTATTTTCATATGTATACGATGTAGCGTTGCCATCTAAGGTTATTGTGTCACTTCCACAAATGATTATAATATTGTCGTATTCTTGACCGTTCGTCCATTCAAGCAGGATGTTGCCACTCGTATTATCTACATTGCACGAAAAGTCACTAATCCTTTCTGGCTCCCATACAACAATCGCAATGCTCGGAGGCTGTAGCCAATCGCCTTTTGGATTTTCTGATACATTATAAAAATTTGTTCCATTGGGTGGATTAACATCAACAAATTGTTTTGCGTTTCCATCAACTGTAGCAATAATTTTATTATTTCTCAACACATCGATTGATTCACATTTATTTTCTTCAAAAAGCTTCCATTGTACTTTAACACTTTTCTCTTTTGCGATATATTTACCACTTACATTATAAACGTTTGGACTATTGCTTGGTGTGTCATGATTGTCGTTGTGGCATCCAAAAAATGTAAACAGTGTAACAATAATTGTAATAAAATACTTCATAGTTTTTTCCTTTCGATAATTATGAATTGACTAATTCGTTCCACTTTGCATCGCATGTTTGTCTGTCGCATAAATATTTGCATCTAAAGTTGGGTTCCTCCCATTGGCGACGAGGCACCTCTGTCATTGCTGTTAATATGTTCCAGTATCTTTTTATGGCAATTTTTGCACCTTTCACCATTTTGTCGGTTGGTGCTACCCATACTGGGCGCTTCTGCAAATAGTCGAGACAAATATTATAATATTTGTAGCCAGGATATAGAATTTCTGCAGCTATTCTATACATTAATACCTGAGCATCACGGTGCGCTTCCTTTTGAGACATTGTATGCTTTCCGGTTTTCCAGTCGAGAACCAAAAGAGTTTCTTTATCTTCTTCTATTACTAAATCCATAAAACCTTTTATAACTGCTCCAGAATCAAGTTTTTCATTAAACTGTTTTTCTGCTGCAATAGTATTCCATGTCAAAGGATTAAATTTATCTGGCCTATCAAAGACTTTATTTACCAGCCAAAAAATATCCGTCCATACATCTTTTGGGTCTTTGTTTTTGTCTTCTTTTGCTATTTTGTGCAATGTGTGTGCCTTTGGCTTAGCATAATCAATCCATGTGTTGGAATCTATTTTGCCATTAGCAATCTGCTCAAATACATCATGTACAAACGAGCCCAAGTCTGCAGGGTAATTTGATGGCATCTTTATTTTCAGCACATATTGCAAAAAGAATTTGAACGGGCATTGTTTATATGACTTTATAGATGATGCAGACAGGTGTTTCACTTTATGAATTTTCATCATTATTCCCTTTTGTCTCTTGTAAATAAAGTTTACCTAATTCAGATTCTCTCTTAATGACTGTAACCTGTTTGCCCCTAGTGATACGACCAAAAGCTTGTTCAAAATTTAATTGTCTAAAATATAGCGGCTTTAATCCTGTTTGATCTCTAACAGTTAAATCACCAGCTTGCGTTTCCTCTTTAGAAATCTCCATAAATAACAATTCGTTTTTGTTTTCATCTAATGCTAATAGATTTTCTTTAATGCTCATCAATTACTCTCCCTTAAAATTTGTTTAATTATTCTTGCCCACTCAGTATCAAGTTGTTTGATTGTCCTTTCTTTATTATAATCACGTATTGCAAAATCAAAATAATTGTCTGGCATTTCATCAAAAAGGCTTTCACTAGGATGCGTATCTACACCTAAATCAAAAATACTATATAGTTTAACAAGATATCCACCAGCATTCCTTATAGCTTCAAGTTCATTTTCAAATCTTACATCATCTACCACGCAGAGATTTGCTTGAGATTTTTCCATTGCTCTAATAGTGTTCTCTACCCACACATCTTTTTTGATAGCCCTGAAAAGATCTGTTCCAACAAGTTGCAATAATTGTCGATGTGTTATTTTGCCATGTTGAAATGCGTGGTTGGCCCCAAAAAACGAAAGTTTTATCATCAAATCTACATCGCTCCAATAGAGATGTGTAGGTGAGCTTTTATCTTCTTCTGTTCCAACCAGCTTATTATAATCAACATTAAAGATATCTGCAGTTAGTCGCTTTAGTTTTTCAGCAAATGAAAATTTTTGTACGACAAAATTAAGTGGAACATGTTTTTCAATAAATTTATACGATGTTGTTTTACCAGATTGTTTTTTCCCAAAAATTCCTATAATGTTTTTTTGGTTTTTTCCCATTTCGATAGCCATTGTTGGAAGCCCTCCAAATTAAATTCTTTTCTTTTAAGTAAAAAAAGTGGAACTGATGCTGCATCATTATATTTTTTATCAAAAGTTAGCACAGACACTTCATATCCGTGATTTTCTAACATTACACCTATTTTTTCAGTTCCCTTCCATCCTGCCTTGTCGTTATCAAGGCAAAGATAAATATTTTTTATGCCTATTTCATCTAGTGCAATTCTCTGTTCATTACTCATATCGCTACCCAAGAGTGCCAAACTGTTGTGTATATTTGCAGATTCTAATTTTAAAACATCTGCTGGACCCTCTACAATAATTGCTGTATTTTTATTTGGTTTAAACGCATGTATGTTGTAAAACAAACCGCTTTTTCTAAAATTATAATGCTTCCATTTAGGAAATCTTTTATTATTTTTGTCATAACGAATAGCTCTGCCTGTCGCTCCTACAATAGTGCCTTTGCTGTCAAAAATTGGAAACAAAACTCTATATTGAGTAATTGTTGGATAAATACCAACAAGATATCTATCTATTGTGCCTTTACTAATGCCCCACCTCATTGCATGTAAACCGCATAATCTTTCTGATATATTTAAATCTTTAAATTCTTCAAATTCTATTTTTCTTGTATCTTGAACATTGTAGGAATAATCCATATCTGTATCTTCATATTCATTAAATATCAGATGCATTATTTCTTCTGTAGTAATTGGATCAGGACTTCCATCAAGCATTCCATCAATAAATGATTTGGCATCTATTCCATATCGTTCATGACATCCCTTTGTCCAACAGCGCCATCTTTGATATTTTTTGTCCCAACTAAACCCAGTTGGATTATCTCCACCATGAATCGGACACGGCATTCTTATTTCACGCCCATCTTCTATAACAATAAGTTTTGTCAAATCAAAATAATCAAGGATGTGTTTAAAATAAAAATTAAGTTTGTGTGTTTGTTTTTCACTGATCATCTTCAATGTCTTCCACTAACCTACCAATTCCTGTGTCCTTAAAAAATCCACAACTTTTGTCTGCCTTAAACCCTATATATTCGTTAAATTTAATTCCTTTTCCAGCCCTGACTTTATCTATTAAAAACTTATGTGTTCCTTCGTTATCATCCATCATTCTTTCTTGCCTACTTTTTTCTTGAAAATATATAACGGCATCGGCGTTATGTCTTATTCTGTCTGAGCCAGCAATGAACATTTCTTTATTTAACTGAGCTGTACACAGTACAGAAATACCATATTGCTGAGCGACATTTCTTAATTTGCTTACTTCTTTCCCAAGTCTTTCATATTCTTTTTCATTACCATTTCCCCTATCAACATCAAGTCTGAAATAATCAAAAACAAGAAAAGATTTGTTATAATTCCCATTTTTATCGAATTTTACATGTCTATTTACAAATCTTCTGATTGATGAAATAATGCTTTGCTCGCTTTTTCCTACAGCATCTTCATAGAAAAGCGGAAAATTTGGAAATAATCGCTTAATATTGTTATATCTTTCTACTTCATTTTCATTTTTCATCCATTGTGCAGTTTCTATCCTATTGAACCCAAGGTTAGCCCACGCTCCAGTTACTCTTGTTACTATCATTTCTTGTCCAAGTTCTGTATCAAGGTAAAGGGTCGGATACCCTCTTATTGCGTTCTGTAGCGCCGCATGTACAGACAATAAAGACTTGCCCTGTCCTGGACGCCCACAGATAAAAGTCATTGTTCCTGGGCGTATACCGCCGCCTATTGCGTCGTCTAATGTCTCAAAGCCAGTCGTAAGTCCAACAACAGGGTCGTCTGCAAATTTTTGCAATGTTTCTTCAATTACATCTGTAACCCTTACAATTGAATCTTTTTTAATATTTTCAAGAACAAATTCATGTATATTATTTTCTACAATTTCCAAAGATTCTGTGGCCGTATCAGCATCCTTTAGTGCTATTTTTGACTGATCTAATATTTTTAACAATTGTCTTTTAAAGCTAAGGCTTTTTATTTTTCCAGCATATATCTCTATATTTTTATAATCAACACTTGTATCAAACAACTTATGTATATTTTCTTTTACTTTAGCAACATTGGAGAAAGAAAATCCTAATTCTTGTCCTTTATTTATTAAAGATGCTTGTTCAACCGCTATGTTATTGCACGCCAAATCTTTAATGGTTTGGTATATTTCACTATAATATCTATTGCTAAAATCTCTATATGTTACACTTTCCTCATCTATTTCAATACATAACTTTGGATTTTGTGCTATAATTGCAAGCAAACTAAATTCAGTATGTCTACTTATTAGTTTTTCATCTTTACTCATACCGATTGCTTCCCTTCTTTGCTTCACTTTGCTTGCGGAAATAAACATTTTTTATTGTGCTAAGATATGTGTTAAGTGCTATTGGCATTGCTTCAAGTCGCTCTTCCTTTTCCACTTGTTCTTCCATCAAATAAAATATATCAGAAAGCTGTTTGTCGCTTTTGCGTGCTTCAAGCATTCTTTCATCTTTGCTTTTGCCTTTCAGCGTTTGTGAGCTCATAATACGAGCAAGCCTATCATTAAATTTTGTTTGAAAATATTTCTTTAGGCTTTTCGCTTTTGATAACTCATTTGATAAAAAAACAATATATTGTGATAGAAACATTAGTATAATTTCTAATTGCTTCAAGCTGAGGCTTTGAAAACTTTTTGGTTGTTCATTAAGGATAGACTCAACCCTTTCATTTGCAGCCTTCACATCTACAACTGTTTCTTGTGACCACTTTTTTAGCTTTTGCCCTAATTTGCCCATTTCATCTTCCATTGATCTTCTCCAAAATTAATCGTTTTGTTTTGTCAATATTTTTTGCAATTGTATGACAAATTCTTATAAGTTTTATATTATTGAGATCACAAAGTTGTTCTTTTTTGTAATCATTTTGTTTTGCTGTTAAATAGCCGACATAATTATTGTGATAAAATTTAGTAAACTTTTTATGTTGACTGCCATCGACTTCTATTGCCGTTGATAATTCATAAATATAAAAGTCAAGAAAAAGTCCATCTATAGGTAGCTCTTCTATAATACTTAGATGTGGGAAAAGACTCTTGAGCACACTTTTAACATTTCGATGATTGATAGACACATTTTCTTTTTTTCTATTTTTTATTTTATTTATATTGATTATTTGTTCGTAGCCATTAAGTCTTTTTAATTTCATTCAGAAAGGAGCTCCATTACTTCATTTTTCAAACTGTCAAATGCCTTTGTGTTTTCGGCAAGCCCTTCCGCTAATCCTATCTCTCCCTGCCATTTGTAATCATTATAGCTATACCACGCACCGCTCTTTTTGACAATTCCACATTGTACACCAATAAGAGCAATATCAAGCTCTGCGCTAAATCCATTCCCATAAATTAATGGGACTTCACACGCTTGATATGGTGCTGCAAATTTATTTTTTACACATTGTATTTTTACATAGTTTCCTATGGTTCTCTTAGATTTTTCTATTCTCTTAGATTTTTTCAATTGTATGCGCCTGTCTGCATAAAATTTTATTGCTCTTCCTCCAGGGGTGCTGTCGTTGGCTCCATAAGGACTAAGATTGTCACGAAGCTGATTTAGCAGTATGAGACATGATTGTTGTTCAAAAAGGAGTGATTTTACCTTTGGCAAAAAAGTAGAAAAAATACGGGCTATTGGTGCCATAAAATCTTTGTTTGCACTTTCTTCAATTTGTGCCGCACTAATACACGCAGGAATTGAATCTAACACAATCAAAGATTTAGGAGACTGCTTTATAATCAATTCACACATATCGACTGCCTCGTTGCCACTCTTGGGTCTAAAAAAACATTCTCGCAATCTGTCTTTGTCTAATCCATCTACAGTGTCTACAAGAGAAGCTGTCAACCCACGCTCCATATCAATATAAAATGCTTCCATATCTTGCTTTTGTGCGTTACATACAAGCCTAAGCGCCAAGCTTGTTTTTCCAGCCGCCTCGTTTCCATATATTTCTGTAACTCCTGGATTGATACCGCCTCCAATAATTTTATCTATAGACATAACGTTTGTAGGAATTGTGTATGGTGGCTCAAGCCCTTCAAGTGTTGTTTGAACAGATTTTCCAAACCTCTTAGTGATCAATGCGGCAATTGAAATGTCATCATTTATTTTTTGTTTTTTCTTAGCCATCGTATTCTCCGAAAACATTCTTCTTTTGTTTTACATTAAGTTCTATTAAGCGCTTATCGCCATCTTCTTTTCCTATAATATTATGCTCTATGTCTTTTTTATTTTTTGCATCAATTTCTTTTTTTTCTTTTAATGTTATTCTTTTCTTTTTTCTTTTCGTCTTTGCAATTTCTTTTTTTCCGAATCTATCTAATGCAATACCGAAAAAATCTACCGCTTTTATATTAGGCTCTCTATTTAATATTGCATATAGTTTATTTTTTGTTTGGAGAAATGTTTTTCTTGCATTAGGTTTTCCAGAACTTTTATACCAAAACTTTGGACATAAATCTAAACCATATTTTTGTAGGCAAACAAATTCTGCTATAGCATCTATCATATAGAAGGTGTGTCCGGGTGTTGTAACTGACCTGAATGTTTTCTCTTTCATGTTGCAGGAATTCCTATGTCGTTATAAAATTTTGGAATATTCCCCAATACTTCTTTACATAAGTATTTGCCGTCTTCATTATACCAATAAATATAACATTTTTTTATATTATGAGGATGTTTGCACGCAACACCATATCCTTTTTTTATTTTTTGCCAATTGTTTTTTAATGATGCCTTAACATCGTGTACAAGAAAATAAAATTGTGAATGATTTCTTTTTATTTTTCTATAGTCTTTTCCCATAATTTCAAATTTTTTTATTTTCAATTTGTTTATTTTACAATATTTTTGTAATTTTCTCCAAGAGACTATATCTTTTTCTTCATAAAAAACTTTATTATTAGATAGGGTAATTTTAAAATATATAGACATATTGACTTTCTAATTATAATAATTAACAATAATATTGTTGAACATTGTATTTTTAATAAAATCTTTCCGTATTTCTTTTGCCATTTTTTTATATATTTTTATTCTTTCTTCTGCAAACGGATATTGAATATCAACAATTTCTAAATGTATAGTTCTATTAGCCAAATTAATCTCATTTAATAATAAATGAAATTTATATCTATTTAAATATTTCTTCCATTTTTTATACACCTTTTGAATATTCTTATAAAGATAAATCGACATTGAAACCCCAAAATGATTTGTTGTGATGAATACGCTAAACTCTACTAATAATATCTACTAATTTGGCTTTTTATTCAATATTTTTTCTATATGCTCTAATAATTTTTTTGATAAGCTCTCCACGCACTATATCATTCTCAGTAAAATTAATAACTCCAACTTCCTTAATTCTCCCAAGTCTTTTTAGAGCATCTTCTAATCCATTATTTTTTTTGATATCAGTTTGTTCTAAGTCACCAGTTAATATAACTTTAGAATTATCATCCATTCGTGTCAAAATACACTTTAATTGACTTGGAAGACAATTTTGTGCTTCATCTATAATTGTGAATGAACTTCTAAGAGTAATCCCACGAACATGTGCAATTGGAAATGCATGTATTTTATCATCTGCCACAAGCTGTTCAACTACACTTTTGTTGACAATATGTTGCAAATTATCAAGCAGCGGAAACATATATGGCGAAATTTTTTCATCGGCACTCCCTGGCAGTGCACCAAGCTTTTCTCCAACCATTTCTACCGCTGGGCGCATTAATACAATTCTATTCACTCCGCCATTATGTACTTTTGTATACAATAGATCAAGAGCCTTACCCAATGCCAAAAAGCTCTTGCCTGACCCTGCAGGTCCTGTCACAATTACGACTCTTTTTTCATCAATAAGATCAAGGTATTTTGACTGATTAGTCGTTTTGGCTTCATAATGATAGGTTGGTTTTTTAGGTGATTTTTTTGACATTCTTTTCCTCGTTAAGTTGTTTTTTTATAAAGGCCAAACAAAATGCAGCAATTCTTTTTTCTATTTCTTCGATTTCGTTCGAAATATACCATGCAGCAGTTTGTATCCAAGGATGCAAATCTTCTTCTTTTGTTGAATCTTCGAGATATATTACTACAGGGGTGTCGCTATATGCCGCAAATACCATTTCGCTTTTTGTCCCTATTGAGGCGTTACCATTAAATATTGTTAAAACAACATCGGAATTTTTTACACCGTTCAGGTCGCCCTTTATCATTTTGTTTACAATACTTTTCCAGGTTTTGGGGTTATTTTTCTTGATCTCTTTTACATTTTTGAATTCTTCATTATATTCAAATTCGCAAGGATCAATAAACTCAATATCTTCATAGTTGCTAAAAACCTTTTTTATTCTGTCTCGTATCCCTCTGCCGCCATCGCTTTCTTTTTCTATAGGACCACACAGGTATATTTTCATCGCAAACTCCTTCGGCTAAACTTAACCATTTCTTTTATGTTCATCCGGCACTTTTTTTCTTATATTTAATTAAAATATATTTAAAATTAGAATTTTTTGATATTTCATCTCGCATTTTATAAAAAAGTTTTTTTATTTTTTCTGGTATAGTTTTTTTACATCTTACAAATTATACATGGAGAAGTGAGAAATTTTTATCTGCTTCTATTTGTTTACCACGCCATTTGCCCATATCTGTACCAAATTTATTATTTAAATATGTATAATCTACATGATCTAGTATTATTTTCCCTTTTTCTTCTTTAACACCGACACAATATCTACTATAAAGTTTAGAAAAGTTTACATTTTTTATAGTAAGTGTTTTAAACTCTGTTTCTTCACAAATTTTTTCGCTCATGTTTTTATTTCCTTCCTGGAATAACAATTTCTTTTTTGCCCCTAGTGTAAAGCTTTCCGCCAACAACAGCATGGTCTGTTACTGGTACATATTCAAAATTCACATATTTGTCTTTTTTGTCAATATGACAGAGTATAAAGCCATTGTGCCATTGTAGCCCATCGGTATAGCGTGCATCGCGCCTATGCCCACAACCTATTTGATGCCATTCATAAGGTCCAAAAATTGGGTTATATCCATTCCAAAGTTCGTGTTTGTGATTGTGTCCGCTGAAACCTGGAAAGCCCATATTTCTTCCATTGGTACTATAGTGATGAACTAACATACAGTCAAAATAAATTTTAAAATTTTTAGCAAGTTCCTTTTTGTCATCTCTTTTTGTCCATGTGGTTAGATCGCTTTCTGCAATATAATTTATTTCGAATTCATCAAGCTTTAATGCTTTTTCTACAGTAATATCAAGCCAATCAGAAAGAAATGTACCAACAGATGGAGCATTATTTATAATGTTTTTCAATAACCTACGTTCATGATTGCCTTCGATAAGATCTATTTGCGAATCAGGAGAGGCATCTCGTATAGGTGCTAATATTTCATTATGTACAAATTTTAATCTTTTTAATTGATCCCACTCCCTCGGATCTTTATAAAAACGACTAAACTCTGGAAGATCAAAGATATCACCTGCAAATGAAACAATATCTGGTTGTGATCTAAATATAGTATCAATAAGTACGCGCAACAAGAATGGATCAACTTCAATGTCATGAAGATCTGAGGAACCGACTATAAGTTTATATCGTCCGCTATTGGATCTGATATATTTTTCTCCCCAATCTTTTCTTTTGTCGCTTAATTCTCTTAAATTATCGACGCTCACATGTTTTGAAAGATTTAAATCTTCTCTACGTTGTGATCTATTTTCTGTAAGTCCAGCTTGTCTTTTAAGTTCTGCATATGTTCCAAAAAAATTGCGAATTTTTGATTGCGGTGCTAACAATCCACTTACTTCCAAATATTTATCTCTTGATATAACTCTACATGAATGTTTTCCTTTAGTCTCTATTTGACATTTTATTAAATCCTGTATCACATCCTCTTTGCTAATGTCTGACATATTATTATTCCCTTTCTTTTTTGCCATCCTTTTTGCTTTGATGTTTAATAACTTTGTCTTCGTACATTTGTACAGGTTTGGATGTTTTTTTCCCCCATTTTTTTGGTCTTTGGCTTTTGCTAGGGTCCCATACGCCATCTGGAATTTCTTTTGTCGCCTTGTAGGTTTTTCCACAATTTTCTTCGTTAAAATCATCGGCATTTACACCATGTGTCAAGGCAACTGATTCAAGTTTCTTAATCCTTTCTTCAAGTTTTTGAATTTTGTCTTCAATTTCTTTTTTAAGTGAATATAGATTCATCCTACGATTTGTTTTTTCGGCCATTTTTTCCTCCTTATAGTCCAAGTTTTTGACCAAGATAAGTTTTTCGCAATTTGGGGATTATATCAGAAATTGGTATCATACCACATATAAATGCATTCCTACCCCATCCAATTGAAACAAGCCCAATAAGTTTCATAGTTTTAAAATTATATATCCCACCGCCAGATGCACCACCAGCGATATTTACACGCACTAGACATACATTATCTAGGCTGGGAGGAATTTCACCTTTTTTGCCAAAACTTTTTCGTGCAAGATGCCCATCTGAGATAAGTGCTGGCAAAAGATATGGACATCCACTCATTACCACTTTTTTCCCTGGAAGCATTTTTTTAAAAACATTCAGGTCTTCTATTTTCGCCACAGGCAAATTTGCAATTTTACATTTTGGATCTAAAACAACTTTAACTATTGCTGTATCAATATTGTCCCATGACTTATACACAGTACCAATGACAGGGGATGTTTGCTTTGCATTGCCATTCTCATCATAGAACCACCCAGACACAACCAAAGGAGGTTTTTTTGGAATTTCAATTGCCTCTCGTACTGGTGTAGGTTTGCTTGTTTGATATAATGGATAAAAATATGGTAAAATTGGACTAAAATATTGTCGATACATTGAAAAATCTGCGACATGATTTGCGGTCAAAAAATACATTTCCATATTGTCGCCATTCATTTCTTTATATATACATGTCCCACTTCCACCACCATATCCTGCATATTGTATTGTAACAGTGGGATAAAGCGCTCTTCCTAACTCAAAAGTTTCCTTATTATGTTCTGTTTTGTAAAAAACAACAACAAGTCCAACAAACAAAAGTGTAGATAATAGTGCTATTACAGCGAACTTAACTGCGTTCATTTTTATGCCCCCCGCATTTATTATGTTGTATATATAATGTATTTTTTATTTCTTGATATAATTCTTCTAAATCTTTTATATCTTGAACATCCATCTTTTTGTCATGATGGTTTTCAGTCCTAAGTAGTTTTGCCGCTATTCTCATCCACGACATTTTTCATCTCCAATACTTTTGTACAGCCATCGCAAATTCCATAACAAAATTCTTTTATTAATACAATAGGATATTTCTCAGCAGTTTCTCCAATATCTATTTTTGCAATCATTATAATATCAATAGCAGAATATAAAAATGGACGTATTCTTTTGGGAATATTTGTTATTATTTTATCAAAAACTTTTCCATCAATAGTAATTGCTTCATTAGAAGAAATATTAATAATATTAGTTGCAATATCATCTTTCAAAATTTTTGCTATTTTAATTCTTTTTTCTATCTCATCATCTTCATATATTGTCATTAAGGCAAGATATGTTCCATTTTTAGCAAGTTTACGTATTACAATACTATCTTCTATAGAAATTAGTCCATTAAAAACTGAACATCCATTAAAAAACAATAATATTAATATACTTAAAATAACAGTACGCATAATTTATTCCTTTTCTTTATTAAGAAGAGCTTCAATTTTTTCAACAAGAATATCGCTTGTAATTTTTGTTAATCCAAGAAGCTTAAGTTCTTTTGTAACAATTTCAATTGCCTTAGCTAATTTATCACCACTTTCTAATTTTTCATTATGCATTTTTTGAAGATTTTTATCAAGTTTTTCAACATATCCTATAGCTTGTTTACAAACCATATCAATAAGATGTTCTATATTAATCTTATTTTCTATATCAAGTTTTTTTGCAAGCTTTCTAACAGTCCATGCAACCAATAGTGTTAAAATTGGGACACAAATTTCAATAATTGTTGGCAATACTCCAATTAAACTTTCCATTTCCTACCTCCTTATCAATTACAATTTTTAAAAATAAAAAAATACTCTATTTGTATTATACGTCTATTTGCTATTCTTTTTGTGAGTTTTACCTATCTTCTTATTTGCTTTGTCAATTACTAATACGGCCTCTTTTTCTGTAAGTTCGCCGATTGTAGATATGTCTCTACCGATAATACCATAAATATCCCTTATATCTATAACATCTTTGTCAACAAATTGTTTTTTAATAAGATTTTTCTGAATATCAGTTATCGGCCTTTCTTCATCTGATATTTCTTCTTCTGTACACGCCCTAATGTGCAACGCTCTTCGTAACGCTCGTCCTAACGCTCTTGTTTCTGCAAGTGCAGTGCTGTAACTCTTGAAGCCATCTGCCATTGTCCCACATCTTGCATCTGCTGAGCCAGAAAATATAAAACCACTTGCGAATTTAATTGTTACCGTAGCTGTTGCAGACCAATCATTTTTCTTTTCAGGCACTTGGACAACATTGGTTTTATATCCAACAAAATCTGTATGCTCCATAGCAACTCTCATAAGTCCGTCTACAGTAACAAGATAATCGCCATTTTCCGTAACAACAATTTCATCTTCTTTAAGCAAATCATAATAATCTGTTTTAAAATCTAGTTCTTTCATTTTAAAATTCCCTTAATGTTGTCAAATTCTTCTTTGGAAAGCGTATAATTGCCTCTATGTTGTACTGATCTAGATGACGCGAAATTAGCATATTTACAAGCATATTGTATGCTGTTATCATTTATTGCTTTATTAACAAAGATCAAAGCAAATGTAGCAGCCGCGACATCTCCTGCGCCACAAACATCTGCAACTTCTACCGAGATTCCGCTTGCCGTATATTTTAATATCCCATTTTTGTATGCTTTCATTCCTTTCCCACCATTTGTTATTATTAAATAAGTGTTTGGCATATTTTGTGATGCTTCTACAGCAGAAAGCCCCGTAGATTCAAGCTCTTTATTATTTGGCTTAATGACATCAACAGTTGCAATATTATGAAAAGTTGGTCTCTTAGGATCAAGAATAGTATAAACGCCAATCGCCCTAAGCTCAATTGACAAATTATGTATAAAGCCATCTGTTAGTGCGCCTTTATCATAGTCAACAAATATAACGACCCTTATGTTGCTATTGTTGTGAATTATATCGATTATTTCCTTTGTCCATCTTTCATAGTCTTCAGAAGAAAATGGCGAAATTTCGGCTTCTGTGTCGATTCTACACACCTGCTGTTGTTTATTTGCCCATATCCTTTGTTTACGCGGAATTTCAAAATTTACATTAGAAGACAGACGATGTACTTCAATATTATTTTCTTCCAATAATTTTTCAATACCGCTAGGGATATTATTTGAGATTGTTGTCATTGTCGCCCTGCCATTTATTGCGCCTATTTGCTTTGCGACATTGCCAGCGCCGCCAAGAATAATTTCTTTTGATCTTTTTAAGCAAACTGGGATCGGGGCTTCTGGGTTAAGGCGCGATGCCTCACAAAATATGTGTTCATCTATTATTAAGTCGCCAACAATTAATATATCTACACAATTTTTTTCTTCAACCACTTATGTCTCCCATAAATGTTTAAAATAGTTAAAAGTATTGATAAAGCAACAAGCGATGGATTTATCATTATAAGCCCCTGAATAGCGTATAAAATATTCGCAGTTGCGTTAGCCAAAAAACCCCTTGTGTCTTGTTGTGCTAGCAAATAGCAACCCACAATGAAAAAGATGTTTGCCGTCCAGCCAAGAAATTCAGTTGTTGGTGTCACGCTTGTAAAGCCCCATAGATTCTATAGCTCTATAGCTATCATTTTTTTTATCTAATGTGCTTGCTTCAAAAAAGGTATTGTCATTCATAGAGAGTCCATAAAACCTGTGCGGAACTCTTGGCTCTATTGTTATAAAAGAATTTTGAGAAACTTTTAAATCACTATGTGGTTCAAGAATAAGTCTTTTTTGTGGCTTTTGTCGTGCCAATTCATTTACATCTTTTTCTGTGTAGTCTTCTGGTAGTTGCTCCCAAACTTCAAGAAGCACTTGTCCAGTTCTCGCAAGAAAACTTTCTGTTTTGTCTTTATGAAAATGTATGCTGCAACATTTGCCTTGTTC
>Ga0180433_10000460_pt1 | contig 69851 bp, 59 predicted proteins | sample SS_ome_8_FD_132980 | JGI IMG/M metagenome (GOLD analysis project Ga0180433, IMG submission 132980) | Hypersaline lake sediment archaeal communities from the Salton Sea, California, USA - SS_1_D_1 metaG | ecosystem: Environmental > Aquatic > Non-marine Saline and Alkaline > Hypersaline >...
ACATAATATGATATAAAAAGTTGTGTGTTTTTTCGTTTATTTATTTAACAAGTAAACAATTACTATTCACTTGTATGAAAGTTATCTACGCAGTGTGCTCATGGGGTCTTGGTCACGCGACAAGATCTTTACCGGTGATTCGTAAACTTGTAAAGGAAGACAATGAGGTAACAATCATTTCAGAAGGACGTTCTCTCAATCTACTGAAAAAAGAACTTAAAGGCGATATCAAAGAATATATTGAAATTCCAGATTATCCGATGCTTTTATCTGAAAACTCAAGGCAATTCATGGCAAAAAGCATCATTTATTGGCCCATGTTTATCCATAGGATGAGAAAAGGCCTTACAATTCTTACAAACTTACTTAAAGACAGAAAATGCGATAGGATCATTTCTGATTCGCGTTTTGATATGTATAATAGAAAGATCCCAAGTTTTTTTATATCTCATCAAATGCGCATTATGAATCCTTTAAGAATTAAGAGGTTTGAGCGCGGAAGTGAAATATTTAACATATATTTTTTTAAAAGATTCAGAGGAATCATTGTTCCTGATTTTAAGGACGATAGTCTTTCAGGTGATCTGTCTCACAATCTTTATCGTATTGATGAGGATAAATTAAATTATGTAGGGGTCTTATCGGATTTTAATAAAAAAAATACAAAAAAAGATATTGATTATCTTGTAAGTATCTCTGGTCCAGAACCTCAAAGATCTATTTTTGAAAAAAAGCTTTTAGATCAAATAGATAGTTTATCTGGAAAAGTCGTTGTAACCCTTGGAAAGACAGAGAAACTTGATGAGTTTATCGATAAAAAAGTTGAGACGTATTCGTTTTTATCAAAAGAAAAAAGAGAAGAGTTTCTTAATAGAAGTAAATTAGTAATTTCACGAAGTGGATATAGCACAATTCTTGATCTTTCTGTTATTAATGCTAAAGCTCTTATGGTTCCAACACCAGGTCAAATCGAACAAGAATACTTGGCAAAATATCATAAAAAAAAGAAGTTTTTCCATTGTGTAAATCAAGATAAACTTGATTTATCTAAAGATATAAAAATTGCAGAAAATAGAACTGGAATAAAAAGAAAAGTAAGCGTTGAAAGATCAGTTGAGAATATAATTAATCTGATAAATGATCCGCCCAAAAAAAGTCCTTTTTAAGTAAATCATATATATGTTTTTGTTATTCTGAACAAAAAGATAATGGACTCAAAAATTAATAAAAAAATAAGAAATCTTTTCAAAAGTTGGGTTTTTTGGCTACTACTAGTTACAGGTATTGCCATTATAATACGTTCAATTCCAGCTTGGGTTAATGTTGCATGGGGTGGAGACTTTGGAATATACTTTGGTCTTGCAAAAGATTTTGTAAAAACAGGTGCACTTTATAATCCATACTATGGATGGGGCAACAGCTATAATTATTTCCCGGTTTTATATTCAATTTCAGGTATTGCACATTGGATTACAGGTCTTGATATTCTAACTGTTATGACAAAGATGACACCGATTTTTGGAGGGCTTACAGTTTTTATTTTTTATTTTTTAGTGTATGAAATAGTGCAGAGTAAAAAAATTGCAATCTTATCATCCCTATTTTTGGCTGTAATGCCCTTTCATGTCTATCAATTAAGTCATGCATCACCATTGACGATTGGTCATTTTTTCATGATTCTTTCGTTTTATTTTTTTATAAAATATAGAAAAAATACTCTTTACATCTATCCGTTGATTTTATCAACGATTTTACTTATTATGTCGCATCATCTTACAACCTATTTTTATCTTATATCAATTGTTTTTGTAATGTTTTTTGAAAATGCCAGTAGAGGTGCCAGAACTCCTTATTTGAAAAAAGATTTTTTTTATATCATTTTTACATCAGTAATAATTTTTGCTTACTGGGCATTTATTGCAACACCTGTTTATGAAAATTTCATGAAAAAAGGGATAAATATTTTTGGAGTTGCTCTTAGTTCGGAACTTACCATTGTTTTATTTTATGTAGTATTTTTTGGATCGTTTGTTGTTGCAAGGCTTGTTAGAAAGTTTTCAAAGTATTTAATTGATAACAAGACCGATATCAATAGCGATAATAAACTATTACTTTTCTTATATATGGCAAATCCATTTATAAAAAAAGATTATCCATCTGTAAAATCAAGAGCGTATCTTTTTGTATTAGGAATGATAGTCTACATTTCTGCTCTTTTGTATTTTACAAACAGACCTCTTCCTTGGGCTGGTTTTCCACTTACAATTGATGCAATTATTTTAATAACACCTTTTTTAATTGTTCTTGCTTTTGCTTTAGCAGGTTTTAGATATACAAACAAAATACGAAATGGTTTTATCATTAGAGGTTGGATATTTGCTTTAATCTTTTCACTATTTTATACTATGTTTTCGGGTTATACATTGATTTTTCCTCACAGACATTTTGAGTATCTTATGTATCCTGTTTCAATTCTTGCAGTACTCGGGATTGGTAGCTTTTTTTCTGATCCTGAATGGAAAAAAATGTTTTCAAGGCTTAAAAGAAACGTTAAATTTAAGAGAGGGCAGCTTAAAAAGTTTTTTTCAAATCATGGGATGCTTTGTATATTATTAGTTACAGTCCTTGTTATAACAAATGCAGTATCTGTTTATCCCGCTCATTATAAGTTAAATGAGTCTTCTCCTAGAGTACGTGATGTAATTTACGCAGAAGACATCGCAGTTATTTTATGGATGTCTGAAAATCTTGATAAAAACAAGAGTCTTGTTGTTTCTGATCATTGTCTTGAGAGAATGATCGAATCAGAAGATTTTAACACTACTCAAGATGAAATAGTTGATTTGTGGACCTCAGAAAACGTTTCAGGTTGTCTTGAAGAGTTGTTTGGTATTGGAGGAACTCATGGAAAGATTACACATGTTGTAATTGATAAAATGATGAAAGAGGACTCTGTCCAATATGGATGTGATCTAGGTAAACCGAGATGGGCTTTTATGACAAATGAAACATCTAATAAATCTTATGATAAGTTTTTAGAACAGCCCTTTGAACTGATATATAGAAATGAGAGTCTAGAACTCGACCTTACTGGCAAGCCTATTTACTGGGCAGAGGTTTATCAGGTAAACTGGAGTTATATAGAAGATTATATTATGCATGACTAAAAACTATTTTTTCATGTTGATCACTTTTTGATATACTTCTTCATATTGTTTTACAACCGATTCCATTGAGTGTTTTTTTACAAGTTCTAAACTGTTTTTACTCATCTTTTTCCTTAGTCTATCATCTGATAATATCTTTAAAATAGAATTAGCCAGCTGTTTACTATTTTTTGATTTAAAAACAAGGCCGTTATTGTTACCTGCAAGTTCATGAGTTGCTCCTTCATCAACTACCACAACAGGAAGACCAGATGCAACAGCTTCTAAAGTAACTAGGCTTTGTAGTTCAGATTCCCCTGGTAGTACAAATACATCGCCTAAGTCATAGATATTTGGATAATCTTTCCAATCTATAAAACCTGGAAAAGTCGCATTATCAAAAACATTTAGTTCTTTTGTCATTTCAATTATTTTTGTTCTGTAGCTACCTCCACCACCACATATCAAAAAGTGTACATCCTTTTTTTCTAAAACATGTGGTATTGCTTTAATTAATACATCCATGTTTTTTTCTTCATTTATTCTTCCAGCATATAAAACTATTTTTTTGTTTGGAAGTTTAAATTTTTTCTTTAAGTATTTACCATCATTACTTGGTTTGAAAATAGTTGTATCAATTCCATTTGAAATTGGAGTTATGTTATTTTCAAGTCCTTTATCTTTGTACATTTTTGCACCAGTTTCAGTTGGAACCGTGGTCCAGTCGACTTTGTTGTAAAAATAAATCAAATATTTCCAAGTATATTTTTTAATTAATTCATACATCTTAAAGCGATAAAATGGCGATAGGATGTTTCCTGGAAGAATATGTATCGCACCTAACACGGGTATCTTAAATTTTCTTGCCCATATCATCGCACTTATGCTTGTTGGGTAAGGAGAGCAAACCTGTATTATATCTGGCTTGAATTTTTTTATTATTTTTCCTACTCTAAAAAAAGGAAAAGGTGAAAAATTATAGCTACTTTTCATATAGAATGGAAAAGTCAAGCTTCTTGCTCTATATATCGTAGTTCCTTTGTCAACTTCTTTTTTGTTTTTAAAAGAATCCCCTGGTGCAATAACCCTTAAATCATGACCGTATTTTGTTAGTTCGTTTGCAAGGTTTCTCTGTGCTATTGCACCGCCATCTATATTTGGATAATATGATTCAGTTGTAAATAGTATCTTCATTTGGGTTTTTGCAATAAATTGATGTATAATTAAGGTTGTTGATTATTTAAATATATAAGGACTTAGGGAAGATAAAATTGTTTTTGGACTTGAAAAAACATCTGTTGCAAAATATTGATACCAACCACAGCATCTATCACAGTCCTTCATCCATTTTCTTGCTTCTTTTGCTTTTTGTGATCTTAAAAAATCCATTAGTGACCCTTCAGTTAGATCAAACAGTCTTTTACCAACGGTTCTGCATGGATAAAAAAGTCCTCCATCTGAATCAATTATAACAGAACTTGTCGAGCAGCCATGGGATTTATTTATATTATCAAGAAAACCTATTGGTGTTGTAATTGTATTTGGATATTTCTTTTTTAGGTTTTTAATAAGTGATCTGAAATCATTTGGATCTGGATAAAAATCATCTGTTCCATCCAGATGACACGCAGGCATTATAACTGTTCTTGCACCGACATCAAACACTTTTTTTACTTTATCTTCAACTACATCCATTGTATCTCTTGTGACAACTACTTGGATGCATATCTCAGGGCCATAGCTTTGAAACTCTTTTAGTCTTTCAAAAAATTCAAGATTATCATGTCCTTCATCTATGCTGATATGTAGATAATCAATATGTTTTCCGTATTCTTCCATTGGTCTCTTATCTAAAAGATGACCATTTGTTGTAAAAAATAAGGTGAATGGTTTTTTATAAGCATATTCTAAGATTTCACCTAAATCTTTTCTTACTAGAGGATCTCCTCCTTCTAGACTTAAAACAACTATACTACTATTTGCGATATTATCTATTACATTGTATACCTCTTCTGTAGAAAGATCAGGCGTATCCTCCATCCATACATTACAAAAAGAACATCTCAAGGTACATTTATGAGTGACTTTATATGAAGCATAAAAAGGATAAATGCTTTCTCCTGCAAGTTTATTTTGCATAGCATAGCTTAAAGTCCTTAGATATTTTGAGACGGGTAAACGTTTCATGGTAAATCAACTGGTTTTTTCAAAGGATTGTTTTGTCTTTGATAAGGTTTTTGGAAAAGAAAATTTAAAATTACCATAAGTAAAATATATCTTTTCTAAAATAACATCTCTTTGTGTCAAGGAAAGATAAGAAAAAACGGACAATGAAATTACCTATGGTAATTAGTCTTTCTATAAGTATTCTGATAATTATTCTTATTTTGTATTTTACAATTGATGCAAATACTATTCAAACTCTTAGAAGTACAAAAATTAAATATGAGTTTTTCGCCCTTGCTGTTCTTTTAAACATAATTTTTTGGATACTTTGGGGTGCAAGGCTTAAAGTAATTGCAAATAAATTAGAAAAAAATGTAAATATAAATTTGAAAGAATCAACAAAAATCGTTATTACAAACATGTTTCTTGCAAACATTACGCCTTCTATGGCTGGTGGAGAACCAGTTAGGATTTATCTTTTAAATAAAAATGGAATGAGCATGGGTTCTGCAACAGCAGCCGTAGTTGGTGAAAGATTAATTGATGCTATGTTTGTACTAATTTTAGTACCTATTTCCTTTTTAATTTTTAGACAAGTAGCAGATATAGGTTTTCTGAATGTTGCTTTACTTATTGGAGTATTTGTCTTTGTTTTGTTTCTCATAATTTTTCTTTATGCTATATCAAAACCTGAGAAAACAAAAAAGTTTCTAATATGGCTTAATAAAAAACTTAGAAGGTTTTCAAAGAAAAAAGGAAGCGAGATAAGTGTAATTAAAAGAATCAACAGAGAAGTAGATAATTTTCATAAAGGAATCATTCTTTTCAGAGGAGAAGGAAGAACTACTTTAGTAAAAGCAGGAATCCTTACTGCGATTTGTTGGTCTGTAGGATTTATGATTCCATCTATGTTATTGATAGGGCTTGGGCTTCCACCATATTTTGTTGAATCATATGCCGCACAAGTTCTTCTACTAGTAATTGTTATGATGCCTACAACTCCGGGCAGTTCAGGTATTGCAGAAATCAGCATGTACGGTTTATATGATGTACTCATTGGAGCATCAAATAGTTTAACAGGGGTATTCGTGTTGTTGTTCAGATTTATTACCTATCATATGAACCTTATAGTTGGAACAGTTTTCTTTTATAAAGTTTTTAAATCTGTTACATCTTTTTCAATGGATAGAATAAAAAAATAATCAATTTTCTATAGTAATGTCAGTAGACCCGAATGTAGCGTCAATATTAAATATAAGATTACTATTCAGCCAATCCTATGAAAAAAGCAGAAAAATGCATTTCCTGCGGAAAGGGACTAATAGAACAAGGCTGTGCGACATTTCCATGTCCAAACTGTGAAGAAATAATTGGACGATGCAATAGCTGTAGAGAACAAAGTATAAAATACACTTGTATAAAGTGTAATTTCCAAGGTCCATAAAAACATATCAAAGGAGGAATAGATAAATGGGTTCAGTAATAGGACTTATACGTGTAATGCCAAGTGAAGTAATAGAAGACGATAAAATACAAAAAATGATAGAAGATATTAAAAATGTAATAAAACCACCAGCAATACTTGGAAGAATTGATGTGAAAAACGTTGCATTTGGATTGAAAGGTTTAGATGTAACAGTTGAAGTACCAGATGATGCAGGCGGGTTAGATCCAATAGTAGAAACAATAAAAAAAGTCGAAAACGTTGATAACGCAGAAGTAACAGACGTTGGAAGAATATAAAAATATTATTTTTTAATTTTTTATGATGCTTTTCCTTCAGGTTTTTTTAGATGATCTGAAAAATTTCTAACAGATTCAATTCCAATTTCAGTTGGATAGTATACTGGATATGCTGAGTTACTTGTATCTCCATCAATTAATTCTGCCATATACATCTTTTTAATATGCCATTTCACAGTATGATGATTAAGATTTAGAGCATTTGCAATTTCAAGTAAATGTTTTCCGGGGTTATCTCTAAGATATTTCATTATCTCACGGGCATTTTTATTTTTAAGAATAGATTCGGCAATAGCCTCTCTTCTTGCATCAACACCACCTTCGACAAGATAAAAAACCTTCTTCCCACCAATATTTCTACTTCTAACTAAATTTGTTTGCTCAAGTTTACGTAAATGCCAGGCAGCATTACTTGGTTTTAAATCAAGTTCACGAGCAATCTCTCTTAGATGAGAACCAGGATATTCCTCAATATATGAATAAAGATTTTTTCTTATATCTGTATCAAGAACATTATCTGCTGTTACATACTTGATCCCACCATACATAAAAAAAGTGATAACAAAGGCAATTGTTACTACTAAAACAGCAATAGATAAGCCAACTGTTTCAAGAGAAGGTATTCCTATACCTATATCTGCAGAAGCAGATTGAGCGAAAAAAACAAAAAAACATAGAATAACTAATATTTCTAACAATACTATCTTCAAACCTCGCATGCGATCCCATCCTGTTATAGTTAAAATAAATAATTTATTTGCTTAAAAAGTTTACTTATAAAATAAATTTGTATAAAAATAACAAAAAAATATTTTATTTGTGAGCAAAATAACCAATTATTTTACCTTTTTCTTTTTCAATTCTTACAAAGCCAAATCTTTCAAACTGAACTATCTCATCCGTTTTTAGGCTTTGAACTTCCTTTTCTGCATAGCCGTGAATTTTTTTTATGCTATCTTCATTGAATTTTTTGTTTTTAAACAAAAGATCAGGAACATAAACATCCATTTCTATGTAATCATCTGTAGTCCATTGGATTTTAAGAGAATCAGAAATTAGTTTTTCTCCTTTGTATTTACCTTTAATGTCCTTATTTTTATCTTTTAATTCCACGTTATAAAGATCCTTTAATCTAAAAACATCTGAAACATTTATTTTATCTACATCATTTTTTTGAACAAAAAAGACTCCTTTGGTTTTTATTTTTCTACTACCAATATCTTTGTTTGTTGGATGCATATTGATATCTTTTTCAATTTCTGGTGCATCTTGAACAACTAATCTCACAGGATTTGTTACAAAGAAAAATCTTTTTGCTACAGGATCGATTAATTTCCTATTTTCTGATTCAACCAAGCTAAATGTCGCATTTGATTCAACCTTTGATATTCCTTGAGATAAAACAAATTGTTTTATTGCTTGAGGTTTTATCCCACGTCTTTTAAGACCACGAAGCGTAGGAAGGCGTATATCATCAAAACCAGAAACTAAATTTGTATCAATCAACGGCTTGATTTTTCTTTTTGAAACAGGCATACCCTCAATAGAAAGACGAGCAAATTCCATTAAATGTGGTTTTCTAAGTCCTAAAAGATCCAAAAGACGGAAATAGCATTCATCGCGAAGTTCATACTCCTTTGTTCTAAATGGATGTGTGACACCACTAAGACTGTCTTCTACTGCTCCAGCAAAGTCATATGTTGGCCACACGCGATATTTATCACCTTGCAAAGGGTGCTCCTTTTCAATTATTCTAAAAAGTGTTGGATCACGCATAGCAGTATTATCACAGCTCATCTCACCTTTCAGTCGAAGTATGGCATTATCAAGTCCACCTTTGAGCATCTCATTCCATAGATCAAGACTGTTTTCATGTTCGCAATGTCTGCACTCGCATTCAATGCTATTGTATCTACATTCCTTTATTTTCTCGGGTTCACATGTGCAAACATATGCATTATTTTCTTTGATTAGTTTTTCCGCAAGCTTATAGTGCTTTTCAATATTATCTGATGTATTATACTCTTCATCCCATTTGATTTCTAGCCATTCAAGATCCTTTTTTTGTTCATCATAAAAATCAAGAATAGCATTTTCTGGATTTGTATCATCAAAACGAAGTATAAACTTCCCATCATACATTTTTGCATATTCATAATCAACAATCACTGCCTTTGCATGGCCAATATGCAAGTAACCATTAGGTTCCGGTGGAAAACGCGTGACAACCTTTCCTTTCTCAGCATTCGGAAGTTCAGGCAGGGAATAATCTCTTTCTTTTTTTTGTTTTTTAAGGAGAGATGGTGCAAGATTTTCTAATTCTTTAATTTGCTTATTTAGAGGTATTTTGTTTATTTCAGCTATTGTTTTATTAACAACAGGAATTATTTTGTCTGTACCAAAACTTTCTTTTTTAAGAGCTGCAATAACTTTTCCAATAACTGCTTTAGGGTTTGCCTTTCCATTAAATTGTACTGCATTTTGCAGAGCATAAATTCGTGCTGTATCTTTTATTTTATCAGACATGAAAATCATTTATTTTTTTCTTTTGAAAGTTGCATATTCAACAAGATCTATCATTATTTGTTTTGCATCGGTATCGGGAAGTAGCTCTATTGATTTTTTTGCTTTATTACAAAAATCGGTTGCAGTTTTTTTGGCATATTCTATTGAGCCTATTTTTTTGAAAAGATCATGAACTGTTTTTACATCTCTATCAGTTGCATTCTGGTGTCCAAATATCTTTTGTAAAGTTTTTTTATCTTCACCTTTTGCGTTGTTCAAGCAATGGCAAGCAATAAGCGTTTTTTTACCATTTCTAATATCATTTCCTATGTCTTTCCCAAGAGTATCTTCATTACTACTGATATCTAGATAATCATCCCAGATCTGAAAGCCAAGACCTAAAGACAAACCATATTCATTTAACGCATTTACTTGCTCTTTTGTTCCTCCGCCAAGTATAGCTCCTGCTTCTGCTGAATACTGGAAAAAAACAGCTGTTTTTTTACGTATCATCTCGAGATATTCTTCTTCATTTACTATCGATCTTTTTTCAAATTCCATATCCATCTGTTGGCCTTCACAGATTTCTCTAATACAATCAATCAGACCATATTCTACATTTTTAAAAGATTCTAAATCACCTGTTGTTGCGTGGATAGATTCAAAAGCCTTTGCAAAAAGAAGATCACCAGCGATTATTGCTGTAGGTTCACCAAATTTTTTATGAACAGAAGGTAGCCCTCTTCTGAGTTTTGATTTATCCATTATGTCATCATGAACAAGTGTAAAATTATGAACCAGTTCTATTGCAATACTCAAAGGTACAACTTGAATCACATCCCCATTTACGCTTTCACATGATATCATTGATAAAATGGGCCTTAATCTTTTTCCACCTGCAAGTGGCAAGTGTCTTAGAGCATCATATAGAGTTTCTGGCTCCCCTTTTGATAAAAATTTTTCTAATTGCTTATCAAAAAAGTCTCTTCTTTTTTTAAGTTCCTTCTTTAGATCCATAGTTTGTCTCCAACAGCAACCCAGTCAGCATCAGATAGTTTGGATATCTTATCTATTCCAAGTAAATACATTGTCGCACGAATTTCTTTTATTATTGCATCTAGTTCAAACAAAGTTTCTTTTTTACCCTTTAATGCTGGTTCAAGAAGAGCCCTTGCGATTCCTACTGCATCTGCACCAATTACAAGAGCTTTTGCAGCATCAAGTCCATTTCTTATCCCACCAGTTGCAATTATTGGAAGTTTTTCTCCAACAGCATCTTTTGTTTCCACAATTGATGTAGGCGTTGGAATTCCCCAATTCCAAAAGGTTTTACCTCCTCTCTCATGTAATTGATCATTAGCCATTTTAGCTCTATAATGTTCTATTGCAGCAAAACTTGTTCCTCCAAAACCACCTATATCAATACCAGAAATATTTGTCTTTGTAAGTCTTTTTGCAACTTCATAAGAAATACCTGCTCCAGATTCTTTTACTATAACAGGAACATCAAGATTCTTTGAAAGTTTTTTTATTTCATCAAAAACGCCCTTTGAATTTGATTCACCTTCACTCATAACAGCTTCTTGTAAAAAATTAAGACACACTATGAAAACATCTGCATTTATCATATCTACCATCTTTTTTGCGTTTTCAAGAGTCTTTTTTGGCCCCCATATAACAAGTTGAGACGCACCAATATTTGCAAAACGTAGGGGAATATCATAGCTTTTTATCACACTATATGTATCTTCTAGTTCTTTTTTCTCAAGTGCTGAGCGTTGACTTCCAACACCCATCCCTATTTGATATTTTTCAGCAGCAAAAGCCAGATTTTCATTTATTTTTTTACCTTTTTCATATCCGCCAGTCATACTGGCTATTATCACTGGAGCGCCTAACTTTTTCTTGAAAAGTTTTGTTGATATATCTATGTCACTTTTATTTAATTCAGGAAGTGCATTATGAATTAACTTTATATCATCCCAATAGTTATAATCTGCCCTAACATCTTTTTCAATGGATACTTTAACATGTTCATCTTTTCTATTCTGAGTTTGATTCATACTATTTTTCCCCATAAACTATTGTTCCTTTTGCTTCCTCTCCAACTAGAACCTTATATAATCTATCAGGTTTATTACCATTTAGTAAAAAAACATCTATCCCTAGTTTTGATATATCTCTAATTGTATCTAACTTACCTTTCATTCCTCCAGTTACATCAGCATGTTTATCTAAAGCCGTTGAAAGCTTATCGAGTTTTTTTATATTTGTTTCTTTTATAAGTTCTGCATTTTTGTTTAATTTAGGATTTGATGTATAAAGGCCATCTTCGTCGATAACAAAAATTGTTTTTTCTGGCTTGAAGTGTTCTGCAAGTGCTCTAATCAATAAATCACCAGAACATATAGAATACCCTAATTTTTTATCTAATACAACATCACCAAATGTTACAGGTATAAACTTTCTTTCAAGATATCTTTCATAAATATCTAGATTTGTTTTTTCCAAAACATGGTTATTTAATGTTATAGTTGCATGAGGAGGAATTGAGATTGCAGGAATACTATATTTATGTAAGGATCTTAAAACATATGTGTTTAATGTCTGTACTTTCTCAAGAGTTTCAGAAAAACCTTTGATTTGTTTATTACGATAGATGCCTTCATTTAAGTTATATTTCTTTGCAAGAATATGGCCAAATGATCCTGCACCATGAACAATAATTGCTTCTTCACCTGCTTTTTTCATTTGTTTTGAAAGATCATCGACAGTTTTTTGTCTAAAAGTAAACCTTTTAGTTTTGTCTGTGATAACACTTCCACCAAATTTTATGATATACATTGCTTTTGCTAAATTGATTATACTATAAAAAGGGTTTTCATAAAAAAATAATAATTATTTTTTTGTAGTCATCATTGTTTTATCTTTATTTTGTTCATGAATAAGCCATAATGAAATAGGCATACCATCTAAAGAATCATGCATAACAGTTTTTGATAAACTAGTTATTTCTTCTTCTGTATGCTTTTCACAGCAATCCTCACAAACAAAAATTTCATCCTTAAAAACAAGACCTGAAGGATTTTCGCTTAAAGATATTTTTCTACTACAAACAATACAATTTTTCTCAGGCATTACACACCACTGCAATAATTAGAATAAGATTAACATTTATAAAATCACCTAAAGCATAGTAAATCTTATCTAAATGAAATGTTTTATAAAACTTAGATATATATTCAAATTTGGTGGTAGGAGAAATAATGGATTCAGTAAAAGGTGCAGTTAAGGCAAAAACTGATGATAAAGATACAAAACTTAACGGTAAACCAAAGATAGCATATTTCTCAATGGAAATAGGTATAGATAAAAACATACCTAGCTACAGTGGAGGTCTTGGTGTTTTAGCTGGAGACACAATAAAATCTTGTGCTGATTTAAATGTACCAATAGTAGGTGTAACCCTTCTATCTGAAAAAGGATATTTTTATCAAAAAATTGATGAAAATGGAAATCAGATAGAAAGCCCTATGGAATTTCCTGTATCAAAATTCTTAAGCTTATTACCAAAAACTGTTACAGTTAATATTGAAGGAAGAGACGTAAAAGTTAGATCATGGCTTTATGAATATAGAGGCATAAGTGATTTCATTGTTCCTGTTTTTTTCTTGGATACAAATATTGAAACAAATAGTGATTGTGATCGGGAACTTACTAAATATCTATATGGTGGTGACAACAAATACAGATTAGCTCAAGAGATCGTGCTTGGAATTGGTGGAGTTAAAATACTCCAAGCACTTGGATATAAAACAATCGATAGATACCATATGAACGAAGGTCATGCAGCCTTTGGAACCCTTGAACTATATAATCAATCAAACGATGTTGAAAAAGTAAGAAGCGAATGTGTATTTACCACTCATACTCCAGTTGCAGCAGGGCATGACCAATTTGATCTTGATTTAGCAAAAAACATGCTTGGAAGCATCCTACCAGAATTTATTCTAGGAGATGTTACTTTTGATAACAAATTAAATATGACGCGACTTGCCTTGTTTTTTAGTCACTACGTTAATGGTGTTGCAAAAAAACATGGTGAAGTCAGCCGTATTATGTTTCCAGGATACTCAATAGACAGCATCACAAATGGCGTCCACTCAACTACATGGGTATCTGATCCTTTTAAACGATTGTTTGATAAACATATGCCAGGTTGGAGATCTGATCCTTACATCCTTCGATCTGCTTTTAGTGTAGATAAACAAGAAGTATGGAATGCACATATGGAAGCAAAAAAAGAACTTATCAATTTTGTAAATACCCGATATAACGTTGGTATGAACTATGATGATTTTACAATTGGTTTTGCCCGACGTCAAACAGCATACAAGCGTCCTGATCTTTTGATTTCTGATGCAGATCGTTTGATAGAAATTACAAAAAAAGTAGGACCTATACAGATAATATATGCTGGAAAAGCTCATCCAAAAGATACTTCTGGTAAAGATACAATCCGAAATATTTATAGAATAATGAAATCCTTAGAAAACAACGTAAAAATCGTTTTTATTCATAACTATGATATGACTATTGGTAAGTTGATAACATCAGGAGTTGATATTTGGCTTAACACACCTAGAAGACCACGTGAAGCATCTGGTACTAGTGGCATGAAAGCTGCTCATAACGGAGTACCTCAGTGCAGTACTCTTGACGGATGGTGGCTTGAAGGTTGTATTGAGAACATTACGGGATGGAGTATAGGTCCTGAAAAAACAGAAGATGAAGCATCTGATGATGAAGTCGATAAAAACGATTTATATGACAAATTGGAAAGCTGGATTATACCAAAATATTATAATGATCGCGATAACTGGATTCGTACTATGAGAAGTTGTATTGCGATAAATGCATCTTTTTTTAATACAAACAGAATGATACAACAGTACGTTTTAAACGCTTATTTTATTTAAAACACTTTTATTTTCCTTTTTTGGTTTTATATTTTCAATGTCTTCCACCCATGATCTAAGTACTTCTGCAACACTCCATGCTTGACTTATGCATCCTCTTGGTTCATAGATAGGCTCTGCATCAAATATTTCATGTATTGATCCATCCCACAGATTTCCATATACCTGTAACATAGGTTTTAAAAAATCAGTATATGCCTTTTTCCGCTCCTTAGGTTTGTTATTATTTACTTTTACATATGCTTTTATGAAAAAGCCTAATAGCCAAGGCCAAACTGTACCGTTGTGATAAGCAATATCCTTATTGTAATCACCTATAAGTGATCCCTTGTAGTTTCGATCCTCTGGTGAAAGGGTTCTGAGTCCAAATATTGTAAATAGTTTATCTTGAATTTGTTGAACTATATTTTTTTGCGTTTTAAAGTCGATCATTGTGTGATCAAGACTTACAAGAAATACCATATTTGGTCTAAGAGACAGATCCTTTTGATCGATAACATCATATAACTTATCATATTGATTTTGAAACGATTCTTTAACAGATTCGGATAAATCAAAATAAATGTCTTTTTTATCTAATTGATTTGAGAAATGGCTCATAATTTTCAAAGCGTTATACCATAAAGCTTGAATCTCAACTGCTTTTCTAGATCTTGGAGTAGGATAATAATCACCTATTTTTACATCCATCCATGTAAGACCTGGACCATGACTTATTAAAAAATCATCATCCATCTTTATATCAAAATCTGTACCATTCTTATAACCATTAATTATTGACTCAAGTGTTTCCCAATTTTTGCAAAGGAAATCTTCATCATTTGTATAACTCATATATTGATACACACGATCAATATACCAAAGTGATGCATCAACTGTGTTGTAGTATGGTTTCGAATCTCTATCGTTGAAAACATTTGGTATTAAACCATTTCTACAGTATTTTGCAAAGCTTTCAAGAATTTCTTTTGCATCATTAAAACGATGTGTAACAAGAGTAAGACCTGGCAGTGCAATCAATGTATCTCTCCCCCAGTCGCCAAACCAGTGATAACCTGCAATAACGGATTTCCCTTCTCCTTTTTTAACGATAAAATTATCAGAAGACAATATGAGTTTTTCAAATTTTTTGTTAAGATTTGAATTCTCAATAAGTTGTTTTTTCCTTTCAAGTTCCATTGAATATGTTCTACTAGGTGAAACAGTTATTTCATCTTCAATGGTTAGAGCTAAAAAATATTGAGATTTTTTGTTTATTTTTCTAAAAAATTTTCCTGTTCTAAGATTGTTATCTATCCATGCATCGTTTCTTTTATGGTCTTTATTATAATAAAATACTTCCCAATATGGAATTTCTTCATATTTTGCATTTTTTAAAAATATCTTTGTGGTATAAGAGGTATTACTTGGTTTAATTGTTAAGATATCTTTAGAGTAATTCTGTTCAAAATTTAGATATCTATCTTTTGCTACATCATAGATATGACGTGAATTCACGATAGGTTGATGAATTAAGGTAATAGGTTTTTTTGTTTGAACGTCGTACTTTACAACAGTTGTGTTGCTACCATATTCCATAAGTATTGTTTTTTTAACTTCAAAATCATCAAAACTATATGTAAATGATGGAAAGTAATCAAAATTGAAGATTGGCTTGTAATTTGATAAATGTATTTCTTCACCATTCTTTTTAACTCTATCTAAAACATTTGAAATAAAAACCCATCTTTGAGTAGGAGGATTTAAACTTGCGACAAGTAAACCATGATATTTACTAATATTAGTATTATTATATGTTAAAGATGCATATCCCCCCAGTCCGTTTGTAACAAGCCATTCTCTCATAAAAACTACCTTTTATTTTAAAAATTCCTTATAAATATCAAGTGTTCTTTTAGCAACGCTATCCCATCCAAAAGTTTCTAAAACTCTTTTTCTTGCATTTTGACCCATCCATATTGCTCTTTCTTTATCTTGTAAAATTTGTTTAATCCCCCATGATATATCACTTGGGTTATGTGGATTTATATGAATTCCATTTTGATTTTCACCTGTTGGAATAATCTGTTCTCTGAATCCATTCGTGCCAGTAGCACCTACAACTGTCGGTTTTGCCATGCTCATCGACTCAGTAGAAACGATTCCAAACGGCTCGTATATCGAAGGAAGTACAACACAATCTGAAGCAGCATAGTGTTTTATTCTCTCAGGTTCACTGATAAACTCTGTTCTGAAGATAATTTTATCTGAAATACCAAATTCCTCAGCCATATTTTTGCAAGGCCATTCCAAATCACCTATACCAAGTACAACAAGCTTTGTATTTGGAAAATCCTTTAATATATCAGGCATTGATTTAACTAAGTTATCTACACCCTTTACAGTTACAAGACGACCGACAAAAAAAATCATGTTTTCTTCATCGTTAATTCCATAGTTTCTTCTAAGCTGTAGTTTTTCTTCAGTTGATACTTTGTTTGGATTATATTTATCTGGGTCTACACCATTCCAACAAACTCTTATTTTATTAGGTGGAAAACCTAATTTTTCCAATTCGTCTTTCATTGCATATGAAACAGTTATCACACAATCTGCCACTTGTCCCCCTTCAAATTCTATATCTTTTATAGTATGAGAACCTCTCCCTACAGATCGCCCAACTTCTGTCGAATGAACATGAAACATAAGTGGAAGACCAAGTTCTCTTTTTGATATCATTCCACCCATTATCCCAAGCCAATCATGAGCATCTATAACATCAAATTTTTTCCCTTCTTTTCTTACTAGTTGATTAACAAGTTGAGATGCAGACATTGTGTTATAGCTTATAACATCAGCAAAAAACTTGAAATGATTACCCCATGATTTTAATTCATGGTCTGCAAATAAACGAAAAGTCTCTGTAAGATCTGTTGTTTGTGGTCTATATACCTCAATTCCATTCCAGTTCTCATGCGTTTGAAGAGAATTATTTTCATTAAGAGAAAATACAGATATCTCGTTTCCAAGTTCTTTTTGTTTTTGAGTAATTTCTGTTGCAAAAGTTCCAAGTCCACCATATATAACTGGCGGGTACTCCCAGGTAAAATGAGCTATATTCAATTTAGCCTCTCCTCACGATGCTAAACAAGTATATGTTTAAAAAACCTATCAAAAAAATAATTTTTATGCCATCTTTTGTTTTAAATCTTGTAAGATGTTCATATAATTAATAAATCCATCATACGGTCCATCATAAGGACTAAAATAAGCATGAACATCACCATCTGCCAAGCCTTTTGTTGAGCAATAATATAGATGGTCAGATGTTTGAAGTTTTCTCCAGGTACGAAGTAACTCGGGATCATTTTTTTGTTTAATTTCATGACCTATGTTTTTAAGCTCATCAAAACATGCATGTTGCATATCATTTCCAAGCCATGTGCTTACATCACGATCTTCATCTGCCCAAGAAATTGCCCAGGGTACATCTATTTCACCAACAGACTCGTATTTTTCACATGCTGTACTGACTGTTACAAAATCCATATGACCACGTTTGAATACTTCCTCAGGTAGATGCTCAAGAAATTTGAATATACCCGTCTCAGTCCACTGATGTTCTCCAAATGTCTCATAATCCATAAACAAATTGACCAAATCTCCAGGAGTATGAGCCATCCAACCAGCGTATTTATCAGCAGTGAGTGGCCAGCCTTTCCAACCTCTCGCAGAGAACCTAAAACCTACATCATCACTAAGTGTATAATTACGAAGTAAAACCTTTATATCCGCGTTCTTCGGCTTGTATAAATAATTAGGAGATCTCCATCCAAGTATTTTTTCTGTTCCTTCAGTAATGATTCCTTTATAACCCATATCTGCAATTTTTTTTGCTATTCGATTGTCATAAATCGCTTCTGTGTTTCTAAAAACCTTTGGGATATAGTTGAAATTTTGTTTTATCATCTGCCTATGCATTTTTACTTGTTCCTCAAATTCATCGAGTTTTTCAAAAAGACTAGACAGCGAATGATAATAGGTCTCCTCAATGAAATCAACGGCACCTGTTTTAAATAACTCTTTAAAACTTTCCAATACATCTGGCATAAATTCTTGACAATACTCAACAAAAGTACCAGTCAAACTAAAAGAAACTCTGAATTCCCCATCATATCTCCTAATGAGATCAAGAATTAAGTTATTTGTTGGTATGTAGCATTTCTTTGCAACTTTTGTAAATATCTGCTCATTAAGTTTTCTGTCAAAATATTCTGAATGATGAGTATTATTTCCAATATGAAAAACAGAGAATTTGTTTAATCTCATTGGTTGATGCACTTCGAAATACATGCATAGAGATGTCATAAGTTACATTACGCCCCCATAGACATCAATTGTTTTATCAGCGACTCTATCCCAAGTAAATAACTCAATTTCTATTTTCCCATGAGTTGCAAGTGTTCGATGAAGTGGATCATATCTAAGTAGTGAAACAATTTTATTAGCCATCTCATCTGTATCCCAAAAATCAACTCTCAAACAATTTTTAAAAGCCTCTGAAAAACCAGCAGTCTTTGATGCAATTGTTGGTGTTCCTGCAGATATTGCTTCAAGTGCTGTTATTCCAAATGGTTCACTTACAGAAGGCATTACATAAACACTCGATATCCCGTAGATATGCTTGACTTCTTCTTCAGTAAGCCTACCTGTAAAAATCGTTCTATCAGAAATACCAAGATCGATTGCTTGATTGATTAATTGAGGTAGCATATCGCCTATCCCAGCAACAACAAATTTTGTATCAGGTTCAAAATCTTTTACTTTTTGAGCTGCACGAAGGAAAAATTCAGCACCTTTCTGAATAGTAAGCCTTCCTAAAAATAGTACAATTTCTTTTTTGTGTCCTTCTTGAATTGGATAAACTGCGTTGTGAACAACTGTGATTTTATCAGGATTAATTCCATATTTTTCTACACAAACTCTTTTTGTGAAATGGCTTACAGCAATGATTCTATCTGCTTTTTCCATTCCTTCACGTTCTAAATCGATAAACCATTGATTTGGATAAAGCCATCCCGATCGATCATACTCAGTTGAGTGTATAGTAAGAACAAGTGGTGTTCCCCATCTTTCTTTAATTTCAATTCCTGCTTTCATTGTTAGCCAATCATGGCAATGGATTGAGTCGTACTTTCCCTCTTTTTTAATGTTTTCTTCAACTTTTGAGACAACTAAGCTGTTATAATAATAAACAGCATCATAGAAATTTCCACCTATTTCTTTTGTATCAGGTCTATCATAAGGAAAAACCTCTGTTTCGCCGACTTCTATAATTCTTAAGTTTGATTTATCACTAGATACAGATTTATTTGTTTTAGGCATATAAAAATCGACTTTAACATTTTTATCAGATAGACTTCTAGTAAGCCCATAGCAATGAGTAGCCAAACCACCTGCTTTAAATGGTGGATATTCCCAACCAATCATTGCTATTTTCATCTATCTCTCCTTAATCATGACTTTAGTAGGACTCTACACTAACTATTGGTCTGTTGTATTCAGACCCCTCTTTTTTCCAAACTATTATTTGTTAAACCTAATCCATCAAAGCTAAATCATTTATATCATTTGCTTTAATTTTACCCTCACGTGCAAGCCAACCTAGTGCACTATAAACCTGATTATCATCTAGATGGGAAAGCTTTTTTATTGACTCGAAGTCAATATTTCCCCAAGTATCTAAAATATTCCAAACAAGACCTGCATAATTACTAATCTCAGACTCAAGGTTTGTTTGTTCAAGTCTGAAATAATTGTCATTACATGATATTTTGTTTTCTCTTGCTAGCCAGCCAATTGCAGCATGAAAATTGGATTCACCGATTGTTGTTTCATTTAGTAAAATATCTTTTTTTAGGACTCCTTTTTTATTAAGAATATCCCATATTATACCTGCATTATGACCAAAATCAGTTGTTATGTCCCTCACTTAAAGCCTCCAAGGATAAAACTAAGTTTTATAACCTCATCTGCATAATAAAATAATAAAATATAAGCTTATCTAAAAAATATTAGATATCTAAGTTAAATCTGGTCTTAAATAGCGGGCTTGTGGGGATTCGAACCCCAGGCCAATCGGTTAAGAGCCGATTGCTCTACCTAGCTGAGCTACAAGCCCACATCAATAAAACGTATGCAGAAATAGAATTAAATATATAGGTATTACGATAGTTAATAAAAAAAGAGAAAATTTGGTTTAAATAAGTCTAAGAAGGTTTGATATCATGTTTGAAATCATTGGAAATTTTTGTAAAAAATCATTTCCTATTTTATTTTTTGATCTTCCTTGATATACTTTTACTTCCATTGAATCAGACCAGAGGCTCTTTGTTCCAGTAGAGTCCTTAGCTAAGACACTAATATCATAATAATCTGTATATAAGAATCCAGGCCAACTATTTTGTATAGTGCAGATTTCGCCTGATTGATAAGGACCTAGCCATCCGGAGTCTGTTTCATCCCCCCAGTCAAATAAGTACCAAATATTCTGTCTATCACAATCATAGGTCACAGCAGAAAAATCTAACTCTTCATTGAACGCACCTTCTTTATCTCCATCAAGTTCTGGTTTCATAGGCGCAGTGTTTTGATATCCTTTGATATAAACAGGTTCAACTTCTAGATTATAAAAACTTTCAGAATCATGTTCATCCATTGCAGTAACTGTTATCCAATATACTTTTGGATCTTCCCATGTATGATCAACAGACATAATTTCATCCGATTGATATTCGTCTGTAATCGTTGGTTCATTTCCATCTCCCCAATCTATTTTGAGTTTGACTCTATCATCATCAACATCTTCAGACCTGAAGCTGTATGTGTAGCTTTGACCAATTATTCCCTCTATTGGTATCGAGACTTGCTCAGGAGTTTCTGGCGGGTTATTCCCATCAGTGCCATTTCTACCATACGTTCTAAAGCAAAAATCACCATCTAAATCCCTCCAGCTATCAGAACCTGATCTATATTTGGCAATTCCTCTGCTATACGCACTACCATAACTTGACATCTTCCAAGCAATACTACCTCCAATATCTGCCCACATTATGTAATATGTATCTTCGGGTACTACTTGTAAATCTGGAAAATCAAATTCGATCCATTTTTTTGTAAACTTAGTTTCAATAACTTTCACGATATTATTTCCATCAAGTTCTTTTCTTATGGTCAATCTCATTTTACTTGGATATCCGCTATATGCTGAAGTAACTGTATAAATTTGTACTCTTGTCAAAATATTTTTTGTAGGTTTGAAGGATTGAGTATATTCAAATTCATATCCTGAACCACATATTACATTAGATTGCATTAGTTCCTGATATTGATCCAATTCATCATCTCCATCATCTGAAAGAGATATAGTACTTGCAATTGATATACTAGATAATATTGTACTTAACAAAAAGGTAGCAAGTGTAGAAATTGTCAACAGTTTCTTTTTCACAGGAAAACCTCCTTAAAAACATCGTGATTTTTCAAGAAATTTAAAAATAGCTTAATTATTAAGTTAAATTCTCTTTCAAATATTCTTATCTGGCTTTGTTTACTTAACACTTTAGCTTTGCAATCTTCAGGAGGTTCAATAAATGGATGCTCATCTTTATGAGTTATAGGCAATCTAAGAATTTCATCACCAGACCAAGAATCAATTTTAATGCGCCAGCCTTCTATTATATAAGGTTGCTCTCCTATTCCATCATCGTTTCTGTCGGTACCTGTATAATCATCATAATAATTGCCGATGTTTTTTTGTTTGTTGTACCATGTATTTGAGCCGTCATCTCTTGCATTTCCCTTTAAATTGTTCATAAAGGTGTTGCAATAAAAGACATTGTTTTTACAATAAACTGGAAGGTCTGTAGGAAAGAGAACCCACCAAGAATGATCTGAATGCACACCATAAAGTTGATTATTTGAAAAATTGTTTTGATAAATCTTATTGTTGTTTGCTTCATATTCCAAGTGTATTCCATTACTTCTACCATTAAAAAGTGTGTTACCAACTATTTCGTTGTTCGTTGCATAGTCTATAATTATTCCACCCATTGAACTCCAGTCTCCGCCTGTGTTTGTTATAACGTTATCTTTTAAGGTATTTTTTTCCACTAAATCCATCAAAATAACTCCATAATATGGTCCGTCTATAGTGTTGTTTTCTATTAGATTATCTTCACAAAAGTTCCATAATCCAACCCCTGCATTCTGAATATTTTTTATAGTATTTCTTCGTATTATGTTATCATCAGAATAGTATGCAATGCCAATTCCCCTAAAGCAAGTACTGCCTTCTTCACTTGTGATTGTGTTATCTTCGATAACATTATTTGAAGAATACTCAAGATTTATGCTTTCCCAGCACTCTACAACTGAAATATAATTGTTATAAATATGATTAGCATTTGATTGAATGTCAATTGCACCACCTTCCCAACCGTATTTTCCAGTTTTAGTTTTTATACAACAATTGGTAATTTCTACATTATCTGACTTTAGTTGAATAAGATATCTTTCTTGTTTACCACTATGAGTAATAATCGAATCAAGATTGTCTTCACCTTCTAATTTTATTTTTTTATCTATAAGAAAAGTCCCTTTACCGTCTGTACCATATGGTAAATAAGTTCCTTTTTTTATGTATACTGTTTCATCATTACCAGCACTATCAATTCCATCTTGAAGAGTTCTATACGGATTTGAATCTGTTCCCTTCCAAGGACCTTGTGTATTATCATCATCAACATAAAGCGTTTGATGTTCTATGTTGTTGACTGTAATCATCGATGTATCTGTATATTTACTATTGTCATTTGATTCCACGGTAATTTTTATTGTATAAGCTCCATCATCAATGTTTTTAGTATCAAGAGAAAAAAGTTCTCCATGAAAAACCGGTGTGTCAGATGAAACAAGCAATTCCCAATTTCCAGGATCTCTTCCTTGTCCATATTCTAATTTATAACTTTTAAAATTTTCACCATCGGCAGAGCCTTCAATAATAAGTGTATCTTTGATGTTAGAATGATTTGGAATATAATCTATATAAGAAAATATTGGACTCATTGTTAATGCTTTGTAAGCATTAACTCTTCCTGTGCCAATATATTCATCTGATTGTATTTGATCAACACCGGTCTTAATCATAGCAGTGATCATCTCAGGAGACGAATCAGGATATTTCGACTTTAACAATCCAGCAATACCTGCAACATGCGGGGCAGCCATTGACGTTCCACTTTTTTCTGCATAAAATATTTCTGTTGGAATTATAGTTGAAAGAATATCAACAGCAGGTGCTGCAACATCTACATCATCACCATAACTGCTATGTTCATATCTTTGATCTTTATTATTTGTGCCTGCAACTGATATTACATTTTCATATGAAGAAGGATAATGCTTCTCATCCGAATTTGAATTACCAGCAGCCGCAACAAGAACACAGCCTTTTGAATATGCATATTCTATAGCGCCACAAATAGCATTTGAGTAACTATCGCCACCCCAACTCATGCTTATGATATCTGCACCATTATCAGCAGCATATGTAATAGCCTGAACTAAGTCATCAGTTTCGTATACCCCAACTGCTTCTCCAAAATAAAGAAATTCAAACCCTGCTCTAACAGGCATTATACTACAATTCCAAGATACCCCAGCAATACCCTTTCCGTTGTTTCCTACCGCTGAAGCAATACCTGCACAATGGGTCCCATGTCCATGTGCATCTCGTGGATTATTGTCTTCAATTATGTAATCTTCATCTGGGCATATATTTGCAAATGGATTTTGTATAATTGGTGTTATATCTACCTCAACAAAATCATATCCACGTATGTCATCTATAAAACCGTTATTATCGTCATCAATATTATTATCTGGAATCTCATCTTCATTAGACCATATGTTGTCTGTTAAATCTGGATGATTGTAATATACACCTGAGTCAACAATTGCTATCACAACGTCTTTAGAGCCAGTTGTAACGTCCCATGCATCTGTTGCATCTATATCAAAATCGTTTGATTGATAAAGTGCCCATTGGTCATTAAAAAATGTATCATCAGGCCTGGTACAACTTTCATAAATTATATTTGGTTCAGCGTATTCAACATTTGGATCGTTTTTATATTCATTAGCAACCATTAAAGGATCAAAAGAGTCAGGAAGTTTCAGAGCATAGATATTTGATAAAGATGATGTTTTTTCTTCTTCAAACACCTTGTTAAAAGATTCAATCTCAAATTTTTCATTTAAGTTATCAATAGAAGAAACACCAGTTTTTAATGGTGTAGAAGCATCTTTTAAAAGACTTACTTCAGTTCTAAATTTTACTAATATCTCATTAGAGATAATTTTGGATTTAACATATTCTTTAGTACAAGTAATTTCTTCATACTGATTTGATCCTGTAAAACAATTGCCTTCATTACCACTAAAAACATCTAGATTTGATTTTAGTTCTAAACTATTACTAGATGTTAATGGTACTACACTTATTATCATTATTACTGATAATATCGAGAATATAGTAGCATATTTTCCTTTCATATTTATCACTCTTTAATTTATATTATAGAAAATATAGATTAAAATATATTATATTTAAACTTTATGGATGAAGATTTGTTACTTGTCTTATCTATCAAAAAGTTAAAAATTTAGAAGAGTAAGATAAAAAAATGAAAAGTTTAAAGGTAGATATCAATCTATTTTTTCTTTTTATCTTCTTCCAGATTAGAAATATATTTTGCATCGACAGAATCTGTTATATAAACATCTGTTCCAGCGTGGTATATTTTAAAACCATCTTTTTTTGCTTTTTTACCATCTATTATTAAGATTATAGGATCTTCTATTCTTACTTTCCCTGCTTCTCTAGCTTTTTCAATTGATCCACTAAGATGAACTTTCTTTCTATCAACAGGATGAAGGCCACCTTCAAGTACCATATCAGCTTCTTCTTCACTTACAGGATAATAAAATTCATTGATCTTAGCTTCAGGTAAATCAGAAAGATCTACATCAATGGTGTGACCATATGTAGCTCTTAACATACCGCCATCGATCTGATAACGTTCACGAGGATCGGTATCTACTAATCCCTCTATATGTTTCTTTCGTAGCCAACTAAATCCGGATCTACTTGTACCTATGGCCTCAATCAAATCTTGAATTTCAACCCATCCATGTCCATCCATTATAACCCCAAGTTTTTCAGGAAAATGTCTAAGAGCACCAGCCATGATTCTACTTAAAGAACTTAATTCGCTGTCATTCATCAAGAATTTTCCCTTCTTTTCGCAGATTGGGCAATTTTCATCTCGAAAATATCCGTGTTCTTCGCATTCTGATAACATACTACCAAAAAAGGGTAATAAAATGTTAAGTATAAATTTTTGTACTAATTCTGCATTACAGTTTCTTAGGTGAAGTCTTGGATAGAGAAGAATTGAAGAAATTAGCAGGTGAAAAAGCAGTTGATTTTATAAAAAATGATATGATAGTAGGACTTGGGACAGGAAGTACGGTAGAATATACTATTAGAAAAATAGGACAAAAAATTAGAAACGAAGGTTTAAAAATAAAAGCGATACCAACATCGATTCACACAAAAAGAATTGCAGAAGAGGAAAAAATACCTCTCACTACACTTAAAGAGTATCCTGAGATAGATGTGACAATTGATGGAGCAGATGAAGTTGACTCTTATCTAAATCTTATAAAAGGTGGGGGTGGAGCTTTAACAAGAGAAAAGATAATTGCTTTTCATTCAAAAAAAGTAATTATTGTTGTAGATGATTCTAAGATTGTAAAAGCACTTGGAATAGATTTTGATTTACCTGTTGAAGTTGTAAAGTTTGGTTGGGAAGCTACAAAAAAAGCATTAGAAACATTTGGTTGGCAACCATCAAAACAAACAAGCGAAATGGTAGGGTGCGAAGTAAAATTAAGAACAATTATGGGAGATGAGCCGTTTATAACAGATAATGGTAACTATATTTTAGATTGTGAATTTCAAAGAATAAATAATCCTGAAGAATTAGAAAGAGAAATAAATAGCATTCCGGGAGTTGTGGAAAACGGTTTATTTATTGGCCTTGTAGATGAAGTGATTGTTGGTGGCAAACAAGGAATCGTAACACTTGACAAAGAAAAATATGTTGTTTAATCATGATTAAAAAAAATATAATCAAGAATATCAACTATACAAAAAATAAGATTAAATCTCTTGATTTCGATGCGCATTGGTACAGACGCGTTTTTCATACATTTGGAGCAGCACTTGTACTCTATTATATGCTACCTGATATTGACTGGATAAATACTTTAAAAATATATGCCCCACCGATACTTGTTGTATTTGCTTTATCTCTTGAAATTCTAAGGTTGAATGGACATCTCAGTAGCAATCATTTTTTTGGTTTGCGTATGTATGAGCAAAAAAGATTAGGCAGCTATGTATTTTTTGCAGTTGGCATATTGATACTTTTAATGTTCTTCCCACAACAGATAGCAATTCCATGTATACTTTGTGCATGTCTTGGTGATCCAATAATAGGGGAATTGAGAAATAGATCCAATAAAAGATATGCAAATAGCATAGGTTTTATCATTTGTATGTTTTTTTTTATGATTGTTTGGCATAAATCAAATATTTACTTGTTATTTTTAATATCGATAATAGGAGGATTTGGAGCAATTATTGGTGAGACAAAGAAATTTTGGTGGTTAGATGATGATTTTATGATTCAGATATTACCTGCTATACTTATAGGAATCATATGGATTCTTATGCCATATATTGGCTTGAGTTATCCAGATATTATTATCCATCCGTTTAGATGGCCGTGGTGAAAATAAAATGAAGAAAAAAGAAATGGAATATGTGAAAAATCAAAATAGCAATACAAAGTTAATTAGAACCGAGATTCTTTTTGCTCCATTATTATTAATTTTACCTTTTCTTATTGGGATATTTTTAATAAATGATTGGTATGTACGTGGTCTTTTAGAAGGAAACTCTGCTGATTTTTTTGGAGAACTTATAATTGGCATTGTAATAATTTTTGGAAATATCATTTTTGATATTCCTTTCATAAGATCTCTAAAAAACCTCTCTAAAACAAAATAAAAGTAGATTATCTAATCTTTTTAATATCGTAGACTGCGGGCAAAAGTAAAGCTGCAGCTATGCATGACGCAGCGGTCATAAATATTACAACTATTCCAAATTCTTTGAATGAAGGAATATTTATAATAAAAATTGAACTTATACCAGCTATTGTAGTTAAAGCCGCTTCAAAAAGAGATAGGCCTGTTTTTTCTATTGCAATTCTTGATGCATCTAATTTAGATATACCTTTTGCCATCTCTTCCCTTACTCTATGAGTAATGTGCACACCATAATCAATACCTATGCCAACCATAATAGATGCAATGGTTACAGTGATCATCGAAAGTGGTATATCCGTTCCAACAAGAAAACCTGGTTCCCAAGTAAGAACGAAAAACACAGGTATCATCGTAAGAATCCCATATAATGATGAATTAAAAATAAATATCAAAGATGAAAGTACGAGTATTAATGCTATAATCATAGATCTTGCTTGTTCATCAAATAATTTGCTATTTACCGCTACATAGACTGCGTCTTGGCCAGTGAGTTGTGATATACGACCATTATGAGGGAGAGCGGTGTTTTCTGCAATTGAGTTTATCTCACTTACAATTTTTTTTGTTTCTTCTATGGTGATACCTATTGGTATTGATACTATTATTAAAGTTTTTGATCTATCTCTGTTTACAGTTCCACCCTCTGCAATCTTATCAAATATGATAGTCTCTGCATCTGTAAGATCTGCAAATTCAGCAACAATTATATTTTTAGTAAGTACATCATATACTTCTACTAATCCATCAGCAATTGAAGAAGCCGCAAGACCTCTTGCTCTCATTTTTTCTTCTAGGTCATATATTTTTTGTATTAGTTCAGGGTCTTCAAGACCGTAAGGATCTGTTTCAACAAGAAGTGCATTGAAATTACCACCTGTACTAAATTTCTCTGAATATTCAAACATTGCCTCACGTTCAATTACATCAGAGGGTGTCATATCATAATAGTTGACATCTGTTTTTACTTGAGGTATAAGAATAATTGACATCAATGATAAAAATGCAGCTATTATAATCAATCTCTTACGATATTTTAAGGAAAAATTTGCAAGATTTTTCCAACTGGCAGATTCTTTTCTCTTTTCAAAGTTTAGTATTAATACTAAACATGGAACAAGAATTATAGCTGAAATAAAACAGAAAAATATACCAACAGCACATCCAAAACCAAAAGAAACCATTGGACTCATATCTGATATCATCAAAGATGCAAAACCGATAATAGTTGTAATTGTTGAAAGTAAAACAGCTTTTCCAGTATATTTAAGTATTTTTTCAACTCTATCAACCTTATCAATAATGTTTTTTTCTTCACCTAATCTATTCATTAGGTGAATTGAATAATCAACACCCAAACCTATTAGTAATGCTACTATTGCAACAGAGATCAACGTTAACTCAGGTGCTAAAATACCTAACACACCAAAGGTAGAAGTTAAAGCAAATGCAGGTGGTATAAAAGCTATTAAGATACCTTTAAGGCTCCTATTAAATATAAATAAGACAATAGATACAAAAATTATTGCAAAAGGAAAAATTATAAGCATATTATTCATACTTTTTTCCTGTATTGCTTTTTGCATAGCAATGGTTCCGGTAATCGTCATAGATGTTTCATCATTACCTTCCTTATCTATTGCATTTTTTACATCTTCTAAAACTTTATCAAAATCAGCGTTTGGTTCTAGTTGAATGATCATTACTGCATATCTAAAGTCCTCTGTATAAAGAGTATTTTTCATGCTTACAATGTCTACCCTTTCCATGTATTTGTATACATCATCTACATCATCTGGAATGTCATCTTCAGCATTTCCAAGAGGGCTTTTTTCATTGTTTTCATCTCTTATCATCTTAGAAAGGCAAACAATAGATTTAATACCTGTATCTTTACCTTCATTTTTTGGATATTCAAATAAAACACGATACACCGAATCCATTTCCTTTAAAACAACAGGTTCTCTTATGTCATTTGGATCAAGACCTGTTTGATTTATTAAAATTATAATAGTAGAACCTAGTCTAAACTCTTCATTTATTTCTTCCCATATTTCAAGTACTGGATCATCCTGAGGTAGGTAACTGGAATAATCTGAAATCATATAAACATTAGAAGCTTGTGAGCCAATAAGTAAAGTTAACATTGTAAATAGTAGTACGACCGTTCTTGGTCTTGTTGCTAGTATCCTTGCAAGAGGTCTAATGTTCATATTTTATCAGCTCTTTCAATAATCTTTATTTTAACTGAGTTTTTGTTCTGTTTGTCACCTGAAAAATCTAGATTTGCAATCTTGTTTAACTTGCCTTCAATTTCTTTAGTATATTTCTTTAAAAGTTCAATAGGAGGTATTGGAAAATATATGTAAGGATTTTTGCCTATATGATCATTTTTTACTTTTTTTCTATAAATTTGTTTTTGATCATACATCTTAGAAAGTGTTTCTCTAACAGTACTTGGATGAAGCTTTGTTCCTTTTATTATTTGTTCAGTTTTAGCTCCGTTCTTTCCTAAAAGATATACATAAATGCAGGATTTAGCTCTAGACTTAAAAATATCACGTATTGTTTTTTCTATGTTTTTAGAGGACTTGTTTCCTGATCTCTGCATTATATACTGCACCTTTTTATTAAATTTTTTCAATATAAATGTTGTTTTGGGAGTTTAAATACTTTTCTATTATGTCGTTTTTAATGCGACAAAACATTAAATCGGATAAAAAACGACAAATTATAAGATAAAAATCATTTTCAAAAGCTTTTTAACCTAAAATAAATTTATACCTAAAAAAAGAAAAAGTGAATAAAAGATGGTTGTAAAAAAAACAATTAAGAAATGGAAACAGTATAGTAAAATTTCTGGTGTCGCAGCAATAACAAGAAGATATTTTGTTATGAATGCTTTTGATGGAGCTTTAACTATGCTTGGTGTAGTTATAGGAGCATACATTGCAGGTCAACTAAACTCAATAGTAATAATAAGTGCAGGAATAGCCGGGTCAATTGCTATGGGTGCATCAGGTATGAGCGGTGCATATATGGCAGAAAAAGCAGAGAGAACAAAAAAAATAAAAAAACTTGAAAAAGCAATGCTAAGAGATATGAACAATGGCCTACATGAAAAATCCCATAGATTTGCAACAATATTTGCAGCTATTGTAGATGGTTGTTCACCAGCATTTGCTGCAATGGTTGTTATATCACCTTTCTTTATAGCAAATTTTAATATTATTACTATTGAAATTGCGTTTTATGCAACTATAGGCCTTACACTTTTGATATTAACAATACTTGGTATATATCTTGCAAAAATTAGTGATGAAAGTATGATAAAATATGGTATTCAAATGCTTGTCGTAGGGATTATCACAGCTATCTTATGTGTAACAACATCTATTTTATTAGGAGGGGAAGTAGTAGCTTAAATCTTTTCATTTATGATAGAAGAAAAAGCTTAAAATAATGAGTTTGTGAATTATATTTTTATATTTCTATTATTATTTTCATTATTTTGAAATAATAGTTAAATTAAAATACTTCTATTCTATTAGAATATTCAGGATAATAAATATATATAAATAGTAAAATTTATATATGAGCTAGTGTATAATTAATATAGCAAAAATCGAATAAAAAAGAAGACAATACCTTTTAAGGGGGCAAAAAATGAAAAATATGAAAATTACAATAAGTGTAATTATGACGCTTTTGATGATATTATCATCTTTTTCTATGGTTACAGCGGATCCTGAGGGGCCATGTGGACCAAAATCAGATGATACAGAAATCATAAATGTAGACAAAAATGTGTGGAATGGTACTGCATGGGTAGACGCAGTAGAAGCAAATCTAAGCGATATTGTTAGGTTTAATATAACAATTTCATACTATTCTAATAACGACACCACTAGTTATATGGAGACAAATATAAGTGTCGAAGATGTTCTTCCAGATTGTCTTGAATTTGCTGAAAACATACAAATCATATATGGACCATTCGAATACTCAGGATATACAGCTAAATCTGAAGATAACAAAACAATATGGTGGAATCTTACAGACGCAGCAAATGATTGGCTTGATCAGGATATAAACCTTTACAACACAACAAAATATCCAGAATATTTTGACACAGTATCAATATACTTTGATGCAGAAGTTGTAGATTATACGGATTCCTGTGGAGAAGAAAACGTAGTATGTGTCACAGCTTGGGAAACATGCACCACTCATCATGTTTATGGTTATTCCGATGCAACAGTTATCGCAGAAGAACCTGAAAATCCAGATATTTCGATCGATAAAAAAATTAAAGACCCTGTATCAGGTGAGTGGGTAGATGGCCCTCTTAACATATATTATGAAGATCTTGGAGTTCCTGCAGAACTTGAATTTCAAATCAATGTGTCAAATACAGGAAACGTTGATTTAACAAATATTGTATTAACAGATGTCCTTCCAGACTTTTTATTTTATGATCATGCAAGTGAAACTCCAGATGATATTGATGGGCAAAAGCTTAGCTGGGGTCCATTTTCGTTACCAAAAGAAACAAAATGCATGTTAACTCTCGTAGTAGAAGTAAACACATCAGATCTTCACATGATAAGAACTGGTGAAAACTTTGTAAACGTTACAGCAGAAGAGAATCTTTATGATGAAGATACCGTAGAAATTACAATTAAACCACATATAATAGTAGATAAGAAAGTATGGGACAGAGAGAAAGGAGAATGGGTAGACGAAGTTGATTACGTAATCAAATCAGAAAAAGTAAAATTCAAGATTACAACAACCTACTACGGAGAAGAAATAATGACTTGCATGAGAGTAGATGATTGGATTGAAACTCAGTGTGATGGTTGTTTGGAAATAATTAATGGAAGTGAAAAATTCACATATCCATCAGAACATTTTGAAGATCCAAAAGTAATAGCTTATTCACCAACTGGTATTGAATTTAAGTGGGATTGTGATAAAATGTTCAATTTAAGAGATGGTGAAACTGTCGAAATAATATTTGAAGCAAATGTTACACATTACAGTGAATGCATCTTAATTAATTATGCATCTGTTGGATTAGCATGCATATGTCCAGAAGAATCATACACTTATGAAGACTATGATACAGCAATTGTAAGTTGCACACCTCCGCCTCCACTTTTTGATAAAAAAGTAAGAAGAGACAACACAGAAGAATGGGCAGATGAAGTAGAAACAATTGTTGGTGAAACAATAGAATTTAAACTCGAACTTGAATACTACGGAAATACAAATGTTACAAGTATACTAGCGCAAGATAAATTACCTTGCATTCTTGAATACGTTGAATTTAGTGCAGATGCAGAGGTAGTTGGAGGAGATGCAGAACTCATCCAAATAGAAGTAGTTGATAAAAAAAGGTTAACTTTCCATTTCAATAGATCACTAGGCGACAATGGAACAATAACCATAATATTCAAGGCCTATGTAAATGGATCAACTGGTGATTGTAGCGAATGCGGTCAATGTGTAAACCGTGCAAATGTCACAGGAAATATTGGAGATCATGAAGGACCATTCTTTGCAGAAGATACTGTAAACATTTCATCAGATGATAACTGTCCACCTGATCCACTTTGGATTAAAACAGAAGATGGACCAAACGGTGAACCTGGTGATACAATGACCTTTACATCAAAGATATATGATAGAAATGATGACTTAATAAAATACAAATTCAAAGTCGGTGGATGCTACGAAGGAGATTGGTCAGATTGGATTGAATCAAATGAAACTATTGAATTTGAATATACATTTGAAGCAGTAGGAGACTACGTAGTACAAATACTTGCAAAAGACGAGCATGGTGCAGAAAGCGGATGGCAATGTGATGTTAAAATAATAATTAGAGAAGGACCAGTAGGAGAAAATCAAAAACCATTAAAACCTTCAATTGGAGGGCCTACCAAAGGAGAAGTAGACGATGATCTAACTTTCACAGCTTCGACAATTGATCCAGATGGAGACCAAATCAGATATCAATTCAATGTTGATGGTGATTCCGATGAATGGTCTGAGCTAATGGATTCAGGTGACGAAATAGAGTATGAAATATCATTTGACAAGAAGGGAACTTATGATATAAAAGTCAGAGCAATAGATCCAGATGGTAAAAACGAAACAAGTGCATGGTCAAATACAATTCAAGTTAAAATAACAGAAGAAGACGAAGACGATGAAGACGAGGATGAAGAAGCAGAACAGGAAAATATTTGGGATCTAATCCTAAATTTCCTAAAGAAATTCCCAATCATCTTTGCACCATTGATTAAAATAATCGAACTAATGGTTTCATAATAAAAACCATTTTTTCCTTTTTTAATTTTTTTTCTAAAACATCTATTTTTTATATTATAGCATAATAACTATACGATCAATTTATGGATGAAAAAACAAGAATTCAAAAAGATATTATCATGTTCGAAGAAAACATAGTAAAAACAAAAAAAATTAAGCTAAGTAAGTCACAAGAAAAAATTTTAGAACTTGCAAGTCAATATTATGAAGATAGTAAATATTATCTTGAAAAAAAAGATTTTTTTACAAGTTTTGGCTGTATAAATTATGCTCATGGTCTACTAGATGCAATAATAAAATTTTAAAAAGATATCTTTATTTTGTCACCTAACTTTACTTTATATTTTTCTTTAGCATCCCCTTGATTTACAGATATTTCAAAATAATTGCTACTTCCAATTGTTGAAAGAGCAGTGTTTTTCTTTGTTTCACCATAAGTTCTAACAAAAGGCATTTGTACTTGTTTTTTACCGATATTTAGCTTTATTTTTTTGTTAAAATCAAGAGTCTGCCTTAGTTTTAATCCGTCAATATTTGTAATAACATTTCCAAAATCATCAATATGAATCGCTTCTCCTTCTGCAGTTCTTTCTTTTATAACAGAATTATCTAGATCAAGCTTCTTATAGTCATGTATTCTAGGGCCAACTTGATCAAAAAACACTCCATCAAGTATGTAGGATGCTACAGGTGTAAAAATATCTCTACCATGAAACATATCAGAAATACTATCTTCCATCAATTTCTTGTTCTTTATTTCATATACTTGAAACTCACTTATGTGTTTTGCAGCAGGAATCAAAAGACCGTTATCTGGTCCAACAAGAATTTGTGTCTTTGTTGTAACAACTATCCCTCGTCTATCTGTTCCAACTCCAGGATCAACCACTGCAACATGTACAGTTCCATTTGGAAAATATGGAGCTGTAGTTTTAAGGATAAAAGCACCTTCCTTAACGTTTTGAGGTGTTATATTGTGTGTGATATCAATTATCTTTGGATTTGTTATATTTAATGCAACTGCTTTCATTTGCGCGATATAACTACTCTTTATACCAAAATCTGTTAGAAATGTCATTAGTTTCATTTAATAATTCACTTGTACCAAATAACAAATATTTATTATTTAAGTTTTTTAAATGTAAAATATTAAAAAGATATTTTTAGAAAATTATTTATGTTAGAAGCTTACATATATATAAGGTTAGATTTTTGTGAAAAAGGAATATAATAAAAAAAACATGGAGATAGTTGCAAATATTTGGGACAAAAAAGGTGGCTCCATGGTTTGTCCAAAGTGTGGTAAAAATATGATAATGGTTCAAGTTCAGCCTATTCATGATGCTGAAAATGCATACGTTCCATATGATACTGTTATCGAATGTACTTCATGTGATTATAAGATTAGAACAGAGTCGTTTACAATATTAGGAAGCATCAAAGATTTTAATTTAAAAAATGTTGAAATAGGTAGTTGGAGTCCTAGTGGATCAAGAGTTCTTTCTAAATATGAACATATCATTGATTATGAACTTTTGAAAAAACTTAAAAAAACTGGTGAGCTAGTAGAGTTTTTAGTTGTAAATAATCAAGTTGTAGAAGTCATAGGTTGATACAGCAAAAAATTATTACTTTTTATCTATATCAAGAATACATGATCCCGTCATATTCTTCTTGATCGGTTTTTTTACTTTTTTTATGTTTTATAAATTTTCTCTGTCTTTTTTTACCAACAAAATGAATATCATTTCTTAAAAGACTTACATAGGTTTTATCTGGTAAAATATCTAATTCAACAATACCTTTTACTTGAAATTTTTTTAAAACTCTTATCACTATTTCTTCAGAAAGATTCAATTCGTTTTTAATGTTTGTACTTGTTATTGGATATAACTTCTGTAAAAGCTTTATTATTCTTTCTTCGTGTGTATCACAGACTATTTCTATCATAAAACTACAAAAGGTATCTTTTTATTGCATAATAGAATATGCTCTTTTTCCTTTTTTATCCAATCTAAATAGATTTAACACATCTTCTTTCATTTCTTTAGGATACCCATTTGGAAAATCTATACAACCTTTACAAGTATCAAAACCTATTGCTTTATCTAAACTTTTTATACTACAATATGCAAGAGAATCTGCACCTATCTCTTTGTTTATTTCTTCTACATCTTTTATATTTCCATCTTTGTCTCTTGCAATAAATTCTTTTTTACTACGCATATCTATTCCTAAGTAACATGGAGCTATAAGTGGAGGGCAACCTATTCTAACATGTACTTCTTTTGCACCAGCACCTCTTATACCATTTACTAATTTTCTTATATTTGTACCCCTTACAATTGAGTCATCTATCAAAACAACTCTTTTGTCTTTAAGAACAGATCTTAAATATGAAAGCCCTTCTTCTACAACTTTATCTCTACTTTCCTGAGTTTGTTGAATAAAGCTTCTTTCATCTTTATCTTTCATGATACCTTCATCAAGAGGTATTCCTGACTCAGTTGCATATCCTGTAGCATAGTGCCTACCAGATTCAGGGACTGGAACTACAATATCTGCATCTATAGGATACTCTCTTGCAAGAAGTCTACCAATTTTTGCTCTAACAGCATGTACTGATCTCCCATTTATTCTTGAATCAGGTTTTGCAAAATATACAAATTCAAACATACATGGTCTTTCTTTCTTTTTTATAACTTGTTTTTCAAAAACATTACCCTCTTCATCGATAATTATTACTGATCCGCCAGGTATATCTTTGATATATTCGAAGTTAATTTTTTTAAAAACACGGGTTTCAGAAGTAAGACAATATGTACCATTCTGTTTTCCAAGCGCAAGAGGTCTTAGTTTATAAGGATCAGTCATTCCAAAAAGATAAGGATTGCTCCCAGAGTCTGCTAAAAATAAGGCTGAATAACTGCCTTTAAGCATCTTCATCATATTTTTGCAGGCATTTAAAATTATATCAACATCTAGCTCTTTTTTATAGAGCTTATCAGCCATCGGAAGAAGTAAGCTTTGTACATCGCATTCTGTTCTGGGTCTTCTTTCGGTCATTTTTGCAACATCAACACAATTGAAAATATTTCCATTATGAACTGCTGAAAGGAAGGGATTTACCAAATATTCTGGTTGAGCATTATGTTTTAACGATTCTTCATCATCCATCCCAGCTGTTGAATAACGTGTATGCCCCAATCCAATGTTGCCAGAGATGTTGATTTTTTTTTCATCGTTAAATATTTCTCTAACAAGTCCCACATCTTTTGTAACATGTATATTTCCGTCATAAACAAGCATACCAGCAGAAGACTGCCCTCTATGTTGAATAGAAAAAAGACTATGATAGATTAATCTAGATACTGGTTTATTGCCAATAATTCCTACTATACCGCACATAGTTGCATTTCAGGAATAAAAGACCAATTATTTAATGGTTTTTTATTAACTAAATACAATATTATTAAGAACTGATAGGAGTTTTTGGAGAAAATTGAATTTCAGTAGATAGAAATGCATATTATTAAATAATCTAGTCTTAACTTTCGAAACAGAAATTAATGTTGGTTCAGACCATTGACTTTCATGATCATTTATATCCTTTGCTTTTACTCTTACGAGATATTTACCTTCATTAACCCAAGAGTGCATTTCTTGAACCATTTCGTTATTAGGATAAGGCCCTATCCATTCACTTGTAGATCCATCACCCCAATCAAATAAATAATAGAGGTCATCGTTATTTGGATCAGAACTAGAACTTGAAAAAATAATATCAGAATTTGTTTTATTTACTCCAAAGAATGTTGGAGCAGATGGTTGATAAGGATATTTAACACTTGGAACTTTAATTTCAACTGTGGGATCGCCAAATAAGTTCAACTCCCAATAGCTATAATCCAAACTTAACTCAGGATATCCTTCTATTCGGTTAAGGTTTTTAATTTTTGATAGAGTATTTGCTTTTCCAATGCTATAAATATTATCATCAAAGACAGAATCCCAAAATTCACGATGGAAAAACTGATTAGGGCCAAGGGTTAAAAGCAAAGCCCCGAGGCCATAGCGACTATTCATAATAGCTGCAAAAGCACCGTTTTCTGTCTTTACAGTAAGATATTCACCTATGCAATCTTCTTCGTATTTGTTGCCTTGATCATCCATATTGTCAAATGAGCCAGAATAGCATGCCTGACTGTATAAGAAAAATGGTTTTGTATTTCTGACAAGGTTTAATACATCATGATTCTCAACAAAATCACCATTATTTTGTCTTTTATAAGGCTCATCGAGTTTCATTATATGATAAAAATGGCCATGACCAAGATGATTAATCAGATGAAAATTACTGTTTATCAAGTCTAAAAGTTCGTTTTTATCCCATTCATAATATCTTTCATACAATTTTTCAATATGATATCTTGTTTCTGGAATTCCAATAGTTGGACTTATGTATTCATCATTATTATCACAATCATTTATGAGTTCATCCATATAGTTACCACCGTATGTTAAAGGCATTAGTTTCTGTCCAACCATAAGACAGCTATCATAATCCTCGATATTTGTGTCACTTAGATAGTCTATAGTCTTTGTTACAAAATAATTTACTTCATCAAGATTATCCACACAAGCCCTACCAATATGAATCTCTGGCATTAAATCATCATCAAAAAGACAATACCATTGATCACTTGGAATCAATTCGTTTTGCCTTAATGCAGGGTTATATGCTTCAGAATAATGCACAGGTATATTTGGTTCATCAGAACCTAGCAAAACATATTCGATTCCATATTCGTTGTATGCCCCTATAATAAAATCTTTAACATCTGACGCAGTATTTCCATTTATATCAGACATTGTTTTGATAATTGTGTTTACTCCATTATTATTGTGATAATCAACTAATGTTTGAAAACCAGATTTTAGTGCATCGGTTGTAATAATCAAAAGACTATGAGACCCACTTGACATATAAACATTTGATTCTTTAGTATATGAAGATATGACACTTGGATTATCAACAATTTCACTCACAGAAACTTCATCTTTTTCTAAATAGCGTAAGAAATAATTATCGGTCTTTCCATCTTTTAGTTTTATTTCAACATTCAAACTAGAATAATAGCTAATTTTACCTTTGTCGTGTAAATATTGAATAGGATATAAATTTAAAACAAGAATATTATAACCCCTAAAACTAAAGATATCTACTATCTCAAAAAGTTTACCAAGATAAAAATCGTTCTTATCAAATGTTTCAAAATCATATTTTAATTCCGTGTGTTTTTCATTGTTGGAAATAATATTTGTTTTACTTGCAGGACCTATGAAATAGCGTCCGTTTAAGCTATGTTTTTCTCCAAAAACATTTATTTTTTCTACTTGTTTATCTTTTGGTAACAAAATAAAAGCACCTTTTGTTGGAAGATAAGGCGCTCCAGGTTTTCCGATATTTTCAATTCCATTTAATCTAATTTGATTAAAAGATTCTCCATCTATGCTTATTTTTTCAAAATATGGTTTTGAAAAATCATATTTTATATTTATTCCTTGATCTTTAATTTCATCTTTATTTGTTATTTTTGCGTTTGTTGAAACACAGAAGGTTAGTATCAACATTCCAACTATTGTAATTGCTATTATTTTATTTTTCATTGATATTTTCCCCTTAATGAGACTGCCTAAATTTGGATAGGGAGACGATGATAGAATTATTATATAAATATTATGGGATAAATTATAGCAAATAGTCGAAAAAATTAATTTTTAAAATGTTTTTATAAAGATTAAATATCTTCCCACTCTTTCAAAACGGATTCCCATTTATATTCATCAATAGCTTCAATTTTTTCAATTTGTTTGATTATTTTTTCATATCCTTTTACAAGTGTTCTGGTTCTTATTTTTAGTATTATATCATACTTTCCAGCGACCGCACAAACTCTAGAAACTCCTTTTATGTTCCATAGATCCTGCATCAACTTTTCAATATCATATCCTGTTTTGAGTTTAATGAATATATATGCTTTTACTAAAGTAAATGCAAAAGAAGTGATGCCAAGGATAATCAATATTACTCCAAAGATTTTAATGATTAGCCACACTGGATCAAGTGAAAATAAAGGTATTATACCAATTGATGCTAAAAATATGGATACAGGTATTGTGAAAATTATAATTGAAGATCTTACAGCTTGTGTGATACTTGCTTTTCCAATACCAAGGGCTCTAATGTAGAGTACATACGAAAAGAATGTAGCGGACATGCTCAGCCCTACCCACCAAAAATGTTGAATAGATGCAGTAATTGCTTCACCCATATTATTTGTATTCATAAATAAATCAAAGATTGTAACAAGTATCATTGATATGATACATGCAAAAATGACATTCCAAAATCGAATGTTTATTGAATCGTTTGGTTTTTTATCGATTTTTAATAACTTTAGCCTTCTTTGATAAATGGTAAATAACGCCCAAGATGGACAATATATAAGAAAAACCAATAAAAGAGAATCTAGACTAATTTCTCCAGAAAGACTAATAGAACCAAGTATTGCACCGAATGTAACAATTACAGATGACTGAACTTCAACTAAAGTCGGTACATCTTTTTCTGCAACTGAGTCAATTAACAAAAGATATATTATAACAATCTGTGAAAAAGGTAGAACCACTGAAGGATCACCAAACTGTGTAAGTAATAAAAAGTAAGAAATTGTGAGAATACTGTTTCCAAAGCCCGCAAATATATGATATTTTATTTCTTCTTTTCTAATAAGTCTAATACGTTTAAAGGAAGGATCCAGTATCCTTCCACCAATTGATTTACCATTACCAGTTGGAATTGATAAAATAAGTGTTATTACAAGAGTAACAATAATTCCAACCATAAAACAAGACATGCCAAAAGCCCAAGGATTTTGAATAAACAATTCTCTAATTGCTGTATCTATACCTACAACTATTGACGAAATTATTGAAGAAGTAATAGCAAGTAAATAAAATAGATATTTTGTTCTAATTTTTATTTTCATAGCGCGATTTCTTTTTCTATTACATGAGTGGTCGTTTTTCTAACGCCTGAAATTATCTGTATTTTATTTGTGACCTTCAAAAGATCTTCAAGTTTCTGCACCTTTACACGTACAACTACATCGTATTCGCCTGCAACTATAGATATCTTTGCAATGTTTTCAATTTTCCTCATCTCATTTATTGCTTTTGCGGAATCACCGGGCTCCATGTCAATTAATATGTACGCATTTATCATATGTTTTTTCACCTTAATTTGGACGCGGAATGTAGGCTAATATATAAATATTACTATCAAAAAAGAATATAACAGATTGCTTTACTATAAAAAAAATCATTTTTATAGAAGGAAATAAGGAAAGATTTAAATCATAAGATTTCTATTCCTGCTATGGAGGTAAAAATTATGGCATTTACACATGAAGGATGGACGCTATATAGTAGAGAAGTTAAGCTTAAAGGTGGAAGGAACCAAAGAATCTACTTCTTCAGCAAAAAAACACCAAAAAGCGGATCACCTTGTGATAAACCAAGCAACTACACTGTTGGTGTAAACAAAAGAACAGGTCTTCCATACTTAAAAAAGAAGTAAAAATAAAAAAAATATTTTCAAGTTTTCTCTTTACTTCTTTTATTTTTTATTTTTTACACATATCCACCAATCTTTAGACTGGGGTCTCCAAACAGTTCCCATTGCTGTACCATTTTTACATCCATTTTGGCATCATCACCAAGGAACTTATGCAAGTATTCTGTCATCGTCTGGCCGTGATTAAGACCTAAATCCTTCTTATTTTCTAAACCATATAGCTCAAAAAACCTTAGTTCTAACCATCCATCCAGTATCTCAAGATAATCTATAACACCGTTAAGATCTTGATCGCCATCACCATGAGTTCCAAGCCCAGTGTTTGCAATTGTTGCTATAGCACCACCATTTGGTTTACTTGTAAGCCACCACGCCCAACATTTTGGAGTCCAACCATCAAATAAAAATCTTCCAAGGAAGTATTCAAGACCTTGGTTTTTTACTCCTTCAAGTATGCTCACAAATATGGTTTTATCAAACTCTCCGTTATGGCACCCTCCAACAACTGTAACGGGTATTTTTTCACGATTTTTCAGTTTTATCATATCACTAACATGATAGCGTGTTGTCCAATTGCTTGATTCATTTATAGGATCTGGAAAATGGGTACTCCAAGATACACGACTTCCATGACCGCAGAAATATGCAAAACCAGCGCCTTGATTGAACTTATTGTTTACTGTTTGTCCGTTTATATCTTCATTTGAGGAATAAACCTTAAGAGAAATGAAACCTGGTAATTTATTAAGTGTTTCATCACAGGCAATCTCTCCTTCTATTACAACTTCTCCTTCAGGCCATTGACCCGTGTTTACATATGAGTCACCTGCAACCAATAAAATGTTTTTAAACCAATCAGTATCGGCAACACCTGATTGTTCGTAATTAATGATCTTATTTACCATTGTTTTTACTTCTCTAACGTTTCTACAGGCAATACGACCTAGATAAACATCAGGATAAAGATCCATTTCTTCTTTGAAATCATCGTTCCAAACTGAAAATCTACTATCACCGTTTGAATCCCAACTTGAAAAATTACCTATGCTATTATAAATATCAGCATAGTATAAATCGCTAATAAATCTCTCTTCAGGATATTCTTGTTCCTCTGTTGGAACAACATAGCTATATCTAACTGGTAAATCCCAATTAACACTCTGACCGTTAAGTCCACCTACAAGCAAGACATGTGTTATATTCCAATTCTCTATTGCTCCTTTTATGAAATATTTTATATCTTCTTGTTCATCACGACCATCAATTGTTTTTTCATCATAGATTTCTTCAGTTGAAAAGAGTTTTGTTTTAACGCCTTGATCTTCCTTGAAAGAGACCAAAGGTTCTAATGAATTTACATACTTATCTGGTGAAATTATTAGTAAATCTGCTTTTTCTTCTTCATTGATTAGTGGATACTTAGGTTCAACATAGCTAACGTTTACAGTTATGCGTGATGTAAAGCCAATTTGATTGTTACTTGGATAATATCTAGCAGGATATACCCTTAAAACAAAGAATGTTACTCTTTTACCATAAGATAAACCCCCACCAGTGTGGTAAAGCACCCAATCATTTGGATATACGCCAAGATTATTGTACAAGCTTTCGTAATTTGTTGATTCTACATCATCAAAATTTGATTTACCAAAAGAAAGTTTATGTTTAAGATTAATAATTTCAGGAGAACTATTTTTGAAACTCACATCAATTATCTTTGAACCAAAAGGAAGCTCAAAGACAGATAGATTAACAGGCAATACCGGATAATTGGTATTGTAATCAAACATGATTATCCTATTATGGTTAGTTTCATTTACTCTTATAACAGAATAGTTATATTGTTCAACAATTTCGGGATATGAAAAAGAAAAATCAATTTCAAACGATTTTTCAATATAGTTATTATCGTTTTTTATCTTATTTTCTATATTTTCACCAAAGACAGTTATGCTATTTGATAAAACTAATATAGCTAAAACTAAAAATGAAGTCAATTTTATTGTATTTTTTTTATTCGTATCCGATACCCCCTTAAAAATACCTTAATATTTTAAAGGGAATATAATATAAAAATCTTTCTTTTAAATCCTATCTGTAGTTTTTTAATAAAAAATGTCATTATTTAAGCCAATTTAACCAAAAGATTTATTGAATCTGATTTGATATAAATCCTTGAAAAATGAAGAATAATAAGGTAGATCTTAAAACAATAAGTAAAATGCTTTCTCTTTTTGGTTTTGTAATTTTTGTTACATATTTTATGGTGAGAATATATGCAGTATCCCAAGGCTTAGACAGAGAGTTTTATGGTGTAGCTCTATTTATGCCGGATCGCATATGGCAAGTATTATTCATATCATCGGTTATGATTATTTTAGGTATAATCCTTTATTATGTAGATAAACGAAAAGTAGAAGGAAAAACTATAAAATAACAGAATATAAAGCTAAGTAACAACTATTGGTCTAAAAAGCTTATATACTTTTATTTATAAAGTCATATTTAAATAAAGATTTCGATTTGGATGTGATAAATATGAACAATAAGATTTTTACTATTTTTATAGTTCTTATTCTTGTTTTATTGACAAGTTCTGTAAACACGCTAGCAGAACCACTACCTGAAAAAACAATAGAAAAGCCATTGGTTTTAGAGAAGTTGATTCAACCAAAGTGTCTGGGTAAAATTTATGCTTATATTTGGGCTATAATTTTTGCTATAGCTTATCTTATATCTCAAATCGGTTAAAAACAATCAATCTTATAAAGGTTTAACTAATTTTTATATTGAGGAGTATTATATGTATATCGAAAGAGATGCAAAAATTATATTGATTTATGGTTCAATAAAAGGAATCATCTGGTTTGCTGCACTTTTTATTTTTATGGCTATGATTCAATCAGCACACCCAAATGATAATTTTAATATAATTCAAATAATGACATTTGGAATAATTTCTGCTTTAGCATTAATACTGATAGGAAGTAGTTATTCACTAAAAAAAGAAATTTCAACTCAACAAAAATACATAAAAGAACATGGAAAAGCAAAAAATATTTCAGAAGAATATGTAAAAATACCATATAACAAATCAGGACTTTATTCATTGATAATTGGATCATTGATTGGAGTTATAGTCTTTCTTTATCTTTATGGGATATTTATAATCCAACCTGCTCAAGAATATAAGAATCAAAATATAGGTGTTGTATCAATGATGATTTTTGTGTTTTTAGTTATTTTTATAATTATTTTAGTTGTGAGTTTCTTTAGTTTAACGAAAAAAATTCGTACACCGTTATACTATAATTTTAAAGCATGCCCTAGATGCAGTAGTAATGATATCAATAAAGTAGAATACTCTTGGTGGGGGGGATTGATAGGACCAGTTTTGGTGCATCAGGTAAGATGTAAAAAATGTGGTATGACATATGATGGAGCTACTGGGACAAATATTACCAAAAGAGTAGGAAGATATATTGCTATTGTCATCATAATTATTACGATATTGCAATTATTGAGATTTATTCTATAAGAAGTAAAAAAATCTCTTTTTTTCTATATCTCTAACTAGAGCAAATTCCCTTTAATTTTGTTCTATTTTATAACATAACTATTTTATCTCTAAACAGAAGTAAAATATTTTTATGTTTATTAATAGTAACCTTCAAAAACCATTAGTATATTCTAAGGAATCCCGTGGGCGGGTAACAAAGTGGTTATATTCTACACTTTTGCCATAATATCGCCGAAAATATCAAAGAAAATTTACTAAAAACCAATTTCTTTTGCTATAAAATATATCATAATATTTATAAATATAAAATTTATAATATGAAACTGTTCTAAGGGGGGACATATAGAATGATAAATAATTCATTAAAAAAGAAATTAGCAATCTTAAATATTTTTTTATTTGTTGGAGTCGTCTTTACAGCAAGTGTGAATGGAGATTTAGAAAAAATAAGCATAAAATCAGAGACCTATATAAATGGAGATATAAGTCTTTATGTTGACCCGCCTGAAATATTATGGGATAAAACGTTTGGAGGAATAAATATGGACTATGGAGTAGACATAAAACAGACTAAAGATAACGGATATATTATAACAGGATCTACATATTCATTCGGAAGTGATTTATCTGATGCGTGGTTAATAAAAACAGATTCTTATGGAAACGAAGAATGGAACAAAACATATGACAAAAAATATGAGATTGACACAGATGAAATGGCTTTTTCAGTTCAACAAACAAATGATGATGGATACATAATTGCAGGTGATGTATCGCCATATTGGGAAGGCTATTTCGATCTTTTTTTAGTTAAAACAGACAATACTGGAGATGAGCAATGGCAAAAAGTATATGGCGGAAGTGATGTAGAAAGAGCTAACGAAATCATAAAGTGTATCGATGATGGATACATAATTGCAGGGATGGAATGTTCTTCAGGAGATAGTTGTGATGCTTGGTTATTTAAAATAGATGATGACGGAGAGGAGTTATGGAATAAAACTTACGGTGGAGATAACTTGGAAAGTTTTAGATCATTAAAACAAACAACTGATGGAGGATATATACTAACTGGTGTTACTTACTCTTATGGAAGAGGTTGGGGTAATATTTGGTTGGTAAAAACTGATTCTAATGGAAATGAATTATGGAATAAAACCTTTGGAACAGGGGCAGCACACGATGGGAAATATGTACAACAAACAACCGATGGAGGATACATTATACTAGGGGATACAGGATCTCTTGCTAGCGTAGATAATAATGCGTGGTTAATAAAAACAGATTCTTATGGAAACGAAGAATGGAACAAAACATATGACAGAAACAATGGTTATGACCATTGTGATTCAGTCCAGGAAACAAATGATGGCGGATATATTTTAATTGGTGATACATGCTCTTTGGAAGAAAATACTTGTGATATTTGGTTATTTAAAACAAACGAATATGGTGACAAAATATGGGAGATGACTTTGGGTAGAGATAATATCGAGTGGGGCCAATCAGTTCAACAAACCAGTGATGGCGGATATATTTTAATAGGGACTATAAGATCAAATGACACGTATGGTTTAGATCGAGATACCTGGTTGATAAAAATTGCATCTGAAGATACTCCAAAAAAACCAACTTTAAACGGCCCTGTTAATGGGAAATCAGGTGAAAATCAAGAATATACAATTTCAACTATTGATCCTAATGGGGATGATGTCCTTTATTATATTGACTGGGGAGATGGAACAAACAGTGGATGGATTGGTCCATATAATAGTGGTGAAATTTGTAATATTAATCATAATTGGAGGGAAAAAAATACATATATAATAAAAGCTAAAGCTAAAGATACTAATGGATTAGAAAGCGGATGGTCAACTTTAGAAGTTAGTATGTCAAAAACTAGAAGCAAAGCTGTCAATTTATCGATTCTAAAATCCTTAGAGAGAGGGAATATGGATATTATTCAAGTAATATCTTTAATACTAGATTTTATATCAGCATTCCAATAAAACAATCTCTTTTTTCTCTATTTATTTGATTATTACCAATTTAACAAAAATTTGTTCTATTCTATCACATAACCATTTTATCCAATAAATTCTGTAAAAATATTCTATGTTTATTAATAGTAAGTTTCAAAAACCATTAGTATATTCTAAGGAAGCCCACGGGCGGGTAACAAAGTGGCTATGTGGCGGACTGCAGATCCGCATACGGGGGTTCAAATCCCTCCCCGCCCTCTTATTGTTGTTATTTTTTATAATGTGTATCTTTCTTACATTAAACTCAAAGGGAAATTTGTTGATAAATGAAGTAATGTACAACCCAAAAGAAAATGAAAACTATTACGAGTGGATTGAGCTATATAACCCAACAAACAATTCGATAAATATATCAGGCTGGTCAATAACAGACAATAAATACACAGATTACATAGAGCCAGATTTTGATCATGGAAACGGAACTTGTATAATTCCTAAAAAGACTTACGCAATAATAGCTGATAAAGGAACAAAAATTTATGATCTTTATAGCATTTCAAATGAGACAATTTTTTTATATATAGATGACAAAAGCATTGGAAATGGCCTTAGCAATAGCGGAGATAAAATAATTCTTAAAAATATTTCAAACGAAATCATAGATTATGTTGAATGGATAAATAATTACTCAGATGTTTTTGGAGATCCTATACAAGAAATAGAAGAGAATTACACTATTTCAAAAATAAGACCAAAGAATACTAATGATTCTAAAAAAGACTACTATGAAGGCATTCCCACACCGGGCAGGAAAAACATATTATTAGAAAAAGGTGTAACAAGAATTAACGTTACAAAAACTGATTTTCTAATTTCTAAATATGAAACAGCAAAAATTGACTTAGAAATACAAAATCTTGGAGATTTTTCTGATAACATTTCAATTAAAATCGATTTTATTAGTTATGGCTGGAAAGCAAAACTAGAAAAAAATACTATAAATTTAAAGCCTAAAGAAAAACAAGAAATACCTCTTGAGATTACTCCTTGCAAACATAACTGCTATGAAGGATTTATAAAGCTTATTGCAAAATCTGAAAAAAAGATAAACGAATCAAATCAAATAAGAATTAATTTTCAAATAAAAGATCCTGACATTTACATCAAAAAGATAAAGATATATAATGAAAACAAAGATGAAAATAATAAAATATTCCAAGGCGAAATAATAAGAATTAAAAGTTTTCTTAAAAATCTTGGAATAGAGCCTGCTATTAATACATCTGTAAAATTTTATTTGGATGAATATAGACAAGAAAATTTTATTGGAATAAAAGCATATGATTTGGTTGATAAATATCAGAAATATCCATCAATTTTATTTGATACTATAAAAATTAAACCTGGGACACATAAAATTATTGTGATTGTAGATGAAAAAAATGAAATTAAAGAAATAGATGAAGACAACAATATTTTATCTTTTAAATTTGAAATAATTGATACAAGCCCAAATCGTTTTCAAAAAAAACTATGTATTACAGAATTTTACTATAACACTCACCCTGGCTTTAAAAATGAATATTTTAAAATTTTTAACCCATCAGAAAAAAATATTAGTTTATCTGATTTTTACGTAACTAACAACCCTCACAAATCAAAATTTGATCAAAATAAAATTGTTTTTCCAAAAAACACAATAATTGAATCAAAAAAATATTTATGTATAACACAAACTGCGAATGATTTTAAAAAAGAAACAGGTGACATTCCTGATTTTGAATACTACAAAGATTCAGATGAAAATATATCAGATATGGTTACATCAGAAAAGATTGTTTTTGGAAATAATAAAAGTATATTATCTCTAAAAAATAGTTACAATCACACAATTGATACAATTGTTTATGGAAACATTAGCATCAATAAAAGTGAATGGAATGGAATCGGAATAAAAAATGTAGATTCTGGAATAATTTTAAAAAGAATTTTTCAAAGAGACAATCCCCTTGATACAAATACATCAAACGATTGGTTACAACCAAGAATATATAAGATAGGGCAAACCGAAAAAAAATCTAAAATATTTAATTTTACAGGGGAAGTTAAAACATTTACATCACCAGACTCTAGTTATGAAACAATTGTCGATGAAATAAGAAAAGCAAATAATTCAATTTTTTTGAATATATATGAATTCAGTAATCCTTTTCTATGTGATGAGCTGATAAAATGTCTTTTAAAAAATATATCTGTAAATATACTGATAGAAGGACAACCAGTTGGCGGTGTATCTGATAAACAAAAATTTTTATTAAATAGAATTAAAAATTATGGAGGAGATATAAAAATAAAATACTCAAATATCCAAAAAAAGATATACCCTCGTTACAGGTTTAACCACGCAAAGTATCTAATAATAGACAAATCAAATACAATTATAGAAAGTTGTAATTGGGGTGAAACCGGTGTACCATATAACTCCAATTTTGGAAATCGCGAATGGGGGATTATAATTAGAAACGAATCTGTATCAAGATATTTTATGGATGTCTTTCTTGATGATTCTAATAAAAATTTTTCCGACATATTGCTTTTAGAAGAGACCAATTGGTATATACCATACAACTTTTACTTAGACACAAATTTTTATAATGGATTTTACGAACCAAAGTTTAAGTCAGAAGTTTTTTTTGAAAATCTATCTGTTGAACCTGTTTTTAGTCCAGATACAAGTTTTAACTCTATCTTTAACTTTCTAAATAAGTCAAAAAGTAGTATCTATGTGGAACAGCTATATATCTACAAATATTGGGATGAAAAAATTAATCCTTTTGTTAAGATCTTAGTAGATAAAGCAAGAAGAGGATTAGATGTTAGAGTAATAATGAATTATAATCCCATTTATGATGATACCAATGAAAAAATAAATAAAACAAAAAATTTTTTAGAAACGAATGGCGTGAAGGTAAAGTTAATTTATACAAACTGGTCGATCTTTACAAATATGCATAATAAGGGAATAATTGTTGACAACAAATCTGTTTTGATTTCTAGTATAAACTGGAATGAAAACTCTTTTATGAATAATAGAGAAGCAGGAATAATTGTTTATAACAAAAATATTAGCAAATATTTTTGTAGTGTATTTTTCTATGATTGGAATTTAAAAAAACCAATAAAAAAAGATTATTTTGAAGTATTAAATGAAAACAATGATAAAAACACTATTTATATAGTAATCATATTTACTATGACCTTTGCATTAGTCATCCAAGATTGGAGAAAAAGAAAATGGACATAATGATACAAGTTTTATCACCAATATCAATATTTATTATAGTTTTTATTATTGTTTCATTAGTTGCAGCATACTACAAAAAATGGATGCTTACATTTGCAATCACTCTCATAAATTTTGTAATATTTGTATTATCTTTGTTATTTTCTCCAGTAGTTATAAACGAACTTGCGTTTAAACCAATTTATCTTACTATCGAGCAGATTCCTCAGATATATACTCTTTTTACATCTATGTTTTTACATAGCACAAGAGATTTTTTCCATATTCTTTTTAACATGATAATGTTTATTTTAATAGCACCTAGTTTTGAAGAAAAAATTGGTGCAAAGAAGTTTATCGCAATTTATATTTTAACAGGTATATGTGCAGCTCTTTTTCACTCAGTAATAGCTCCAATTCTAACAGATGGGACAAACCCATATATAGGCCTCATCGGAGCATCTGGAGCAATTTCTGGCATTCTTGGTGCCTATGCTGCAGCTTATCCTAAAGATAAAGTATTTTTCCCGGTATTTTTCATAATAAGAATGCCTGTGTTAGTTGCAGGTATTATATTTTTAACAATACAGACATTTTATATTTTAACAGGTGGAGAATCAAATATTGCATATCTTGCTCATGTGGGTGGTTTTATTGCAGGAATAATACTTGGAATGCTGCTTATTAGAAGCAAAGGTCCTGGTTTATATGAACAAGTTCCAATAGAAAAAAGAGTTTATGATTCATACTCGCAACAAAGCCGAAGAAAATTTAATTATTCAAATCTGAAAAAACTTGCAACTACTTCTAAATTAAAAGAGATGCTTAAAAAAATTGAAAAAGAAAATGTTCCTCAAGTCCAAGATATATGGCTCGAGCATTTTCTTGAAAAAACTCATTGTCCAAAATGTAAAGAATCTTTGAATCATTTTAATGGAAAAATTTGGTGTGAAAATTGCGATTTTAAAACCAAATATTAGTTCTATATACTAAAGGACAAAGCTAATCCTTTTAATTCCCCATACAACAATAGACTAAAAAGTATATAGCCCAATATTGCACCACTACATAACAAAGGAAGACCTGCTTGTGGTTTTCCACGCATTACAAATATCATAAGTATTGAAAACCCAATAAGCGTTCCAATTATTATCCCAATCGAAAGTAGTAAACTATCTGGAATGCTGTTATAAACCGAGGCAACAAGTATTCCAGGCATTACAATGTCTCCAAGACCCATAAAAAAAGCATCTCTTTCTTCATTATCCTTTAACTTTTCTTTTAATCTCTTTGTCTCTTTTATAAGAGAATAGTTTTTTATTTTAGGAATAACAAGTAGTACGGGAAGTTTTAAATCCATAACAGTGTCAGCTAAATCTATCATGTGTTTTGTTTTATAGACTGATATTGCATCATATATAGCGAGAGCTACAAGAAATACTATTACAAGCAAAATACTAAGCGACATGCCAAAAATTGCTATCGCACCAGCTCCAATTATTATACCAGTTATATCAATAATATACCATTCAGGATATTTGTATAAAACATAAACCAATAGTATTGCAAAAATAACTGCAAGGATAATAGGGATTGTAATTGGAACAAACGTACTATCCGATATAAAAATATTAAATCCATAAGATATGGGCTCAATCAAAGAAAACAATGGATATATAACATATAAAGCAGTGTAACCTATTGCGCCAAGAATCAGTATTTGTATCACTTGTTTTTTCCAAAATTTAGATATTAAAAGAATGGTGAGAGTAAAAACAAGAAGTATTGCAAAAATATATACTATATTCATAGGATCATTAATATCTTCAAAAGCAGGTTCTATTCCTGCATCAATAAAAGGCTTTGTTACAAGAAGAGCAAGGCCATGGATTAAAACAAATAATCCACCCATTAACACAATTGGGATAAAATCAGTTTTATCCTTTTTTTTAGAATTTGACATGTTTTCAAAGAATAAAGTTTGTCATATTTAACTATTTTAATTTTTTAGATAAAATTGAAACCAAGAAAAGTATACCAAATAAAAACAAAATATATTACAAGCATTGCAAGTCCTTCTAGTCTAGATATTTTATTTTTAGTAAAAATTATTGGAATCATTAAAAGATTAACAAATAAAAGAACAAGTATACTATCCATAGATCCGGAAGTATTTAAAGGTATGAAAAGTGCAGCAAAACCAAGGATCAAAAGGATGTTAAAAACATTCGATCCTAAAACATTTCCAACAGCTACATCAGATTCACCTTTATATGCAGCCATAGCAGATACTACAAGTTCTGGCAAGGAAGTACCTATCGCAACAATTGATATTGCTATTATAAATTTGTCAATACAAAAAACCTCTGCAATTGTTACAGATGATTCAATTAAAAGCCAGGCCCCTAAAACAACACCTGCAATTCCAAGAAAAATAAAAAGTATGTTTTTCCATGTTTTTCCTGTTTTATATTTTTTATTATTTACTCTTTCTTTTTTTGCACAGTAAATAAAAAACCATACGAAAACTACAAATAATACAAGGAAAAAAAGGGCACCAAAATATCTATACTGATCAAGTAAGCCAAAAAAAGAAGATGCGACGAGAACAACAGTTGCACCAATCATAATTGGCATCTCTCTTTTTATTATGCCTTTTTTAACATCGATTGGTTTTATAAGTGCACTAATTCCTAGAACAAGCAATAAATTTGCTATGCATGACCCAATAATATTTCCAAGAGATATGTCACTTTGACCTTGACCCGCTGCTCCTACAGATATTGCAAATTCAGGAGAAGAAGTGCCAAAGCCGATAAACAAAACAGATATAATTAATGCAGAAACACCAAGTTGCGCTGCTGTTTTTACAGTTCCATCGACAAGTATATCTGAACCCTTGTAAAGAAATAATACTCCTAAAATAAATGCTGGAATAGCAAGTATTTCATAACCTGTTGGAAACATGATGATGCGTAATAAAAATACTTATTTAAATAACCTAGTGAAAACAAAGGTTTTTCAACATTAATCAATTCAAGTTTTTTGAAAAACATATGACAAAAGGACAATTAATATTCATTGGCTTAGGGCTTTACAACGAAAAAGATATTTCATTAAAAGGTCTAGAAGAAATCAAAAAAAGTGATAAAGTCTTTGCAGAGTTTTATACATCCAAACTAGCTGGATCAGATATTAAAAAAATAGAAAAAACTATTGAGAAAAAAATAAAAGTTCTTTCAAGAGAAGAAACAGAAGAAGGGGGTTTGATTCTTGATTCAGCAGAAAAACAAAAAACTATTTTTTTAACTGCAGGGGACAGTATGACTGCAACAACTCATGTTGATTTGAGGATAAGAGCAATAAAAATGGGTATAGAAACAAAAGTCATCCATGGAAGTAGTATCATTACAGCAGTATCAGGCCTTTTGGGGCTTCAAAGCTATAAATTTGGAAGAACAACAACACTTGCATATCCTGAAAAAAACTATTTTCCAACAAGCCCATATGAGATCATACTAAAAAACAAAAAAATAGATTTGCATACACTAGTTTTACTTGATATACAAGAAGACAAAAACAGATATATGAGTGCAAATGAAGGATTAAAACTTTTAACTGATATGGAAAAAAAACTTAAAAAAGATCTAATAAAAGATAAAACAATAGCTTGTGTTGTTTCAAGAGCAGGATCGGACAAGCCTACAGTAAAAGCAGGTTTCATAAAGGATTTAATAAAATATGATTTTGGAAAGCCTTTGCATACGATTGTAATACCTGGTAATCTTCATTTTATGGAAATTGAAGCACTTAAGATACTTGCACAACTACCTGCACAACAGATAGGAAAATTACAAAAACTATAAAATACATAGCACCTATTATTCTTTAAATAGGGGATTTATCGATGCAACAGAAAGAAGATATTGCCGGTTACATCTATGGAGATGTAGGTTCAACAGAGTTTAATTTTGCAGTTAATGGACAGAATATAAGAAAATTTGATTATATTTTTGCACCACATAAAGAAGGGAAAATACTAGCACAAGTTATGGATATAACTCAACGTTCAGATCTTAAATTCGATGATGCGACATCCATTATGTCTGGAGAAAAAATACCTGATATAAAATCAAAAGTTTCTGCATTTGCTGATGTTATTGGTTATAGAGATAAAAAAGGCCTTTTGCAATCACCACGTACTCCTTTTAATGCAGGTTCTGCAATAAGACTAGCTGATGAAAATCTTATAAGAAATGTTCTAGGGCTTAATGCATCAAGAGAGGATGGGGCATATATCGGTCTTTTGAAAGGTCATAGTTTACCAGTTTTCCTAAACATTGACGCGCTTGTTCAAAAACATATATGTATACTTGCAAAAACTGGTGGCGGAAAAAGCTATGCATGTGGAGTACTAATCGAAGAATTGTTAAAGAAAAAAATCCCAATGGTAATAATAGACACCCATGGAGAATATCATTCCTTAACAAAGCCAAACAGAAGTCAAAAAGATAAAAAAAACATGGATAGGTTTGGTGTCAAAAAAAATAGTTATGAAAGCCAAATAAAAGAATTTTCACCAATAGGTTCAAGAGGAAGCATAAGTCATTTGACGCTTAGTGGACTTAATCTAGAAGCAAGAGAGATAATAGATCTACTATCTGCAAAGTTATCTGGTCCACAAATAGGTGTTTTATATCAAGCAATAAAGGAAGTCAAAGAATACAAATCAGTTTACAATCTAAGAGACATAATTGATTCTGTAAACAGATCAAAGAGCAACGCTCGATGGAATGTTATAGCATCACTTGAATCCCTTGATTCAATAGGGGTTTTTTCTGAAAATGGTACACCCCCTTCAGATATTGTAAAAAAAGGTAAATGCACAACCATTAATATGAAGGGTGTTGCACCAGATATTCAAGATGTAGTTGTAGCACGTCTTACAAAACAGTTATTTGATGATAGAAAAGCAGGAAAAATACCACCATTTTTACTTGTTGTTGAAGAAGCACATAATTATTGTCCTGAAAAAGGAGTTGGAAGAGCTGTTTCATCAACCATATTACGTACGATAGCATCAGAGGGACGTAAATTTGGAATGGGTCTCTGTGTTGTAAGTCAAAGACCTGCAAAAGTAGATAAAAATGTTATCTCTCAATGTAACACAAATATTATTTTAAAGGTCACAAACCCAAATGATCTAAAGGCTATAATACAATCAGTAGAAGGTCTTACCACTCAAACTTATAGAGAAATACAGAGACTACCAATAGGTATAGCACTTATTTCAGGGGCAGGATTACAGCAACCTGTTATGACTGAAATTCGTACAAGAGAGACTCAGCATGGTGGAAAGTCTGTAGATATATCAAAAGGAGGAGGAAAAACGAGTGAGCCGAGAATTCCAAAGGAACCCGAACCAAAAGAAGTTGCTTACGAGCCAACTCAACCCTCTATTGAAAACATAACTCAAGAAAAAACACCTCCGAAAAAAGATAATTCTACAGAAAAAGCAAAAAATGTCGCAAGAGTTGCAAATAGACTTGGTTGGGTAAACACAACTGATCCTGATGAAGCAATGAAGACTCTTACTAAAGAAGCAGAAAAAATGAATGAAAATGTTTTCAAATATTTAGAATCACTTGCAAGACTTGGTAAAAATTTCTGCTCACCTGAAAATCCTAAGTGTATGAATTGCCCTATGAACCAGGGATGCAAATATAGAATTGAAATGAAAAGTCAAAGTAAGAAAGGATTATTTAGAAGATAAAAAATGGTTTTTTAAATGAAAAATAGATCAATTCTAAAAATTCTGTCTTTATTTTTAGTTGTATTATTAGTTAGCGGATGCACAGAATTTTTAAATCAAACAAGTGGAAAAATCGAATATGAAAAACAACCTACAAAAATTAGTTACACTATATCATACGGGTGTAAAATAAATTGCAGTGGAAATGGATATTTTAAAATAGTTTACGATTGCGATACTCCAGAGGTTATAAAAGGATTAATAACAGATACAAATGTCTTAAATGATGAATACGTAGATAAATTAAATGTAGCAACATTTAATGATTTGAAAAGTTGGAACATAAGCAAAACAAATCAATGTGAAAACTATCAATTCGGCATATCTGCAAATATTATTTCAGAGATTTTTTTTGTAAACGATTTAAATGGAGAAAATGCTTTAACATTAGATGAAATAAATGAAAATCATCCGGAATTAGTAAGTAAGTATTGTAAGCCTCAGTCTAATAAAACAACTGTTTTTATTGATCCATATAATGAAGATATAAAAGAAAAAGCTCTTGAAATTTATAATTCTATAAAATCAAATAATTCTTTTATTGCTGCAAAAAATTTATTCATATGGTTAAAGCAAAATACAAATTATGAAAATCATACAGGAAATAACAAGGTTCAACCAGCATCTGTTACTATAAACAAAAAAACAGGGGATTGTGATGATTTAACCTACTTATATCTTTCATTATGTAAATCACTAAATATTCCATCTAGGTTTATTAGAGGATATCTAATAAGTAACGAAAACGCCGTTGCTCACGTATGGGCAGAAATTTTTGTTGGAGGAGATCTTGGAGACAACGGATGGATTCCTGTAGAATGTGCAGGAGATAATGGAAATAAAGAAGAAATTAATCCAGAAATACATCAAAACTTTGGTACAGAATCAGCAGATCACTTAAGACTTTTCAAGGATGATGGAAGTAACGAATCAATCAATATCTCACTATCTGGTATATATTATGTATCTGATCAAAATATAAATTTTGGAAGCCCTGTGTTTTTTGCAGATGTTACATCATATGAGATTCTAAAAGAACAGAATCTTGTCATAGATGAAAATAACTATAGAACTTATAGTTGAGATGAGTTCTTAAAAAACATTACAGTTTTATATATCAAAGTTATTTCATTAAAAGGATGGGAAAGCAAGATAAATCTAAATTTGGTTTATTTAGAAAAAAAAATGATAAACAAATTAGATATAGCGTATCGTTAAAACTTACTTTAATTGTCGTTTTCTTGTCTATCTTGATTATCATTTCGATATCTTTCATAAATTTTTATATTCAACAAGAAAGAGAAAGAAGTCAAAATGAAATACATTCACAAAAAAATATTATAGCATTTGTAGAATTGCATTCACTTTTGGAAGATGTTGATGATTATCTCTCAAATTACAATAACTTAGATGATACAGAAAAGCTGGAAGAATATATATTAGACTTACGTATGGAAATAAATCAGAATGGTTCTAGCGGAGTCGAAATTTTAGTGATAACTATATATAAACCTATAGAAAACAAACTACATGTTTTTGCATCTACTGATAAAAAAAATGTTGGGTCAGTATCTAAATCCACAACTAATAACGATTCATATAAAGAAGGAGAATTTTTTTATGTAGCAGATGGAGATAACCTTATTTTAACTATTTTTTCACCAATAATTATCTCTAACAATATAGTGGGCACATACGAAATAAGTATATCACTACCACATAAAATATCCTGTTGTGATGAACAAATTAAAGTGATTCTTTTGGTATCATTTATAGGAATAATTCTATTGATTTTCAGTCTTCTTTTGCTCTTAAAAAAAATAATTGTAAATCCAATTATTGAATTTAAAAATAAATCTGAAAAGATTTCTGAGGGGAACCTAGATAATATAATTGATATTAAATCAAAAGATGAAATCGGAGAACTCGCGAATGCCTTTAATGATATGACAAAGAGCCTAAAAGAAAGCAGAGATGAAATTGAATATTATAATAACATTTTACAAAAACTCTTAGAGCAAAAAGATGAATTTATAGGACAACTCGGGCATGATCTTAAAAATCCATTACAGCCAATTATAGGTCTATTACCAATACTAATTGACCAAGAAGAAGATCCAAAGAAAAAAGAAACCCTAAAAGTAATGAACCAAAATGTTGAATATATGCGAGATCTTATTGTTGAAACTCTAAAGCTTGCAAGACTACGTTCAGATAAAATAGAATTCAATTTTGAAAGATTAAATCTACGAAATGAAATCGAAAAAAGTTTATCTTCACAAAAAATTGACTTAATTGAAAACAATATAAAAATTGAAAACAGAGTAAAAGAAGATATAATCATATTGGCAGATAAATTAAGATTATCTGAAGTTTTACAAAATTTAATCAGCAACTCTGTAAAATATATGCCTGTTTTTGGTGGAGCAATAACAATAGACGCGAAAAAAGAAAATGATATGGTAATAGTAGGTATAAAAGACACTGGTATAGGTATGGAACAAAATCAAATTAGTAAAATATTTAATGAATTTTACAAAACAGATAAAAAAACAAGCGATTATCATTCCACAGGACTTGGTCTTGCTATAAGTAAAAGAATTGTAGAAAAACACGGAGGAAAAATATGGGCAAAAAGCCCAGGTCCCGGGAAAGGTAGCACATTTTATTTTACACTTAAACTTGCCATCTAAAATAGAAAGCTAGTTAAATAAAAATATTATATATTTATTTAGGGATGAAGTAGAATGGTAAAGAAAGTGATGATAGTTGATGATGATCCAGGTGTAGTGTATACTGTTAAAAATGGTATAGAAGGAATAGATCCGGACTACGAAGTAATTCCGATAGAAAACGGTAGAAAATGTTTAGAGATATTAGAACAAGGAAATTTACCTGATCTCTTACTTTTAGATATTATGATGCCTGGTATGAATGGATGGGAGATACATCAAGAAGTTAGAAGGAGAATATCTAATACATTGCCAATTGTTTTTTTGACAGCGCGTACAGATCGTATTGCAAAAAATGCTGGAGACTTTCTTGGTGATGATTATATTGAAAAACCATTCAAGATTCCTGAGTTGAAAGAAAGGATTGATAAACTTATAAAAAAATAATATTTTTTGAAAAACCTATTTTGTTTGTAATTACTTATTTTTTTCTGACATTTTACCTAGTTAGGTTTATATAGAATAAAAAATAGAATATAACATATAGCAAAGGATGGCAGAGGATGAGATTAAAAAATACAAGACTTACTAGAAAAATTCTTTGCATAAGTGTTATTACATACTTATTTTTAGTTTCGCTTTCCTTGGTTTTTTTGAGTGTAAGTAAAGCTGGATTTGAAGATATAAAAACAAGCGAGATACTCACAATAGATTCGGTTAAGAAACCAGATAAACCAAATGACGACCCGCCAGGTGGTGGCGGTGGAGATGGCGGAGGTGGTGGTTCTTGTTTTTTATTGGGAACAAAAATAGCAATGCCAGATGGAACATACAAAAACATAGAACAAATCAAAATTGGAGACATAGTAAAAGCATATAACGCAAAAACAAAAGAAATAACACAAGAAGAAGTACTACAAATATTCCATCATAAAAGAGAACAAATGACACCATACTATCTAATAATAAATGAGGATCTAAAAGTAACGCCAAACCACCCAATATACAAAGATGGAAAATATATAGAAGCAGGAAAACTCAAAGCAGGAGACAAAATAAACATAGAAAACAACCAAATAACCATAAACTCAATAGAAAAAATATACACAAAAGAACCAACCTACAACTTCGAAGTAAAAACACATCACAACTACTTTGTAAAAATAAACGAAGAAGAACTACTAGTACATAACAAACCAAGTGGTGGAGATGATGATGACGATGAAGACGATGATGATAATACTTTTGATATCTTTGATGATTCCCAAGATAACGGATATTCTGGGAACAATGAAGAAGTTGGGGATGGAAAAGGAGATGAAATTACAGACGACGATGGAAAAGGAGATGATGACGACGATAGTGGTACAGGAGATGATGACGATGACGACGATACAGGTGACGATGATAATTACGATGGAGGAGACCCTATAGGAAATGGTGGAGATGACGATGATGACGTAGGAAATGCAAATAATCAAAATAATAAAGGTAAAGGAAAAAATTCTGGCAAAAAAGAATCCCAAGATACTTTACAAGAAACTTATAGTAAAAATGATGTTGATGATAATAAATTGATGACCCTACAAAACGACATATTTAGCTATAGTACCATGGACAACACAAATAGTGCTGAATTTGAGTTACCTTCAATAATTGGAAATGTATTAACAACATTTGATGAAGCAACAATATCATGGAAGGTATTGATTGGATTTATAATATTTTCAATATCATCTTTAGTAATAATTTTGTTTAAAACTAAATGCATTTATTTTATTAGTAGATTGTAAAATCAAAGATAATAATTAACTTCATATTTATTGATTAATTCTTTTTTTGATATTTTACCTAATTAACTTTATATACTAGAGTCAAAAGAATATAACATATAACCAAAGAAGGTAAAGGATGAAACTAAAAAATATCAGATTCACTAAAAGAGTTATTTGTATCTCAACAATTACATTTTTACTTTTACTTTCATATTCATTAATTTTTGTAAATTTAAACAAAGCAATGGGCGTACTTGATGCTGACGACCCGTTGATAGGGGTAGTAATAATACAACCTAATGAAGGCGATACTTTCGACGTTAACGAAGTGACGCTTTTGTGGATGGTATATTGTGCCAATGGGGCTTCACATAATCAAGTTCAAGTTGACGAAGAAGAATGGATAGAGGTAGGTCCAGATACATCATATCATTTTATAGGACTTGAAGATGGTGAAAGAACACTTAAAGTAAAATCTACAGATAGTACCGAAAATATAGCAATAGATACAGTCAATATCACCATCAACGCAATATCAATTGAAAATGAACCACCAACTGCTTATTTTAGTTTTGATCCATCATCTCCATCTGAGAATGACATTGTAAGTTTTACAGATTATTCAGAGGATAATGACGGGTTTATAGATTCTTGGCATTGGGATTTTGGAGATGAAGCTACCAGTACAGAACAAAATCCTTCGCATCAGTTTAGTGCAGGTACATTTACAGTTAGATTAACTGTTACTGATGATGGAGGAGAATCTGATACATATAATACAACCATTGATATAGAAGCTGATGGTACGGGCGACCCACCAATAGGAGGAGGACCAATTGTGAATATAACATCCCCAGATAATGGTGATGTTTTTGACGTTGCTGAAGTAATAATCGAATGGAGCGTGGATTCATACAATACAATTGACCATTGCGAGGTCAAAGCCGACACCGACGACGATTGGATCAATGTAGGAAATCATACATCACATCATTTCTTAGAACTTCCAGAGGGTCAAAGAATTCTCAAAGTAAGAGCTATAGATAATTATGGAAATACAGGAATAGATGAGGTTAATATAATAATCGACACAGAAGACGACCATGACGAAGGCAACAACTCACCAATAGTAGAACAACCAGAAGGCCCAACAAATGGGAATATAAACACAATTTACGAATTTAATTTTGTAGCTGTAGATCCAGAAAACGACAATGTATCTTACTTTATAGACTGGGGAGATGAAACAAATAGTGGTTGGCTTGACCAAGATGAATCTGGCAAAATAATTACCAAGTCACATATCTGGATTGTCGAAGGTTCATATAACATCAAATTAAAAGCAAAAGACATTTTCGGTGCAGAAAGTGAGTGGTCTGAACCATTAGTTATAGAAATTGAAGATGCCGATACAGTAGAGTATGATGGAAGCAATAACAATGGAAATAATGGCGGCAACTCAAATAACAACAATAACAATAATAACAACAATAACAACGAAAATGAAGATGAGGATAATATAGAGAACCAAAATGAAGAAGAACAATTAGCCCCATCATACAATGAAGAAGATCAAGATAATACATATAACAGTAAGTTTAACTTACCATCAATAATAGGAACTCTAACAGATTTTAACAATCCAAATATATCATGGATAATAATAATTGGTATAATAATTTCATTAATTGCGATGTTGATAATATATTTAATAAAGTCAAAAATCATCTATCTTTCAAGTAAATCATAAGAAATACTGGATATTATATTCCTACTCTTTTAATAAATATATTTTAGTTAATCAGTTATATAAAAGATTTAAATATCAAAAGTACATACAGCCTTACTCCTATTCAACAGGTGAATCAAATTGGGAAAAGGTATAAACGCAGCAAGAAAGCTTAAAAAATCAAGAAAAAAGCAACTCTGGAATGATAGATACTACAAAAAAAGAGTACTTCATTTAAAAGAAAAAGCAGATCCGCTTGAAGGTACAGCACAAGCTAGAGGAATCGTTATAGAAAAAGTAGGAATAGAAGCAAAGCAGCCAAACTCTGCGATACGCAAGTGTGTAAAAGTACAGCTCATAAAAAACGGAAGGCAAATTACGGCTTTTGCGCCTGGTAACAATGCTATAAGTTTTATTGACGAGCACGATGAAGTTTTAATTGAAGGAATAGGTGGACGTATGGGAAGATCATATGGTGATATCCCAGGTGTGCGTTTTAAAGTAATTAAAGTTAATGATGTAGCACTTAATGAAATGATTAAAGGTAAAGTAGAAAAAGCAATGAGAAGATAATATGGCAAATAAAAAGACTGACAAAAATAATTTTTTTCAAATACTAGATAAATACGACATGGACAAAATCGAAGTGGAGGACAAAGGTCTTGAAAAATACATAAACTTGGAAATGAGCAACATATACTTGGGAGGCAAATATTCAAACAAGATGTTTGCCAAATCAAAAGTTCCGATTGTAGAAAGACTGATAAATAACATAATGAGAACAGAAAAATACAATGGAAAAAAAATAAAGGCATACAAAGTCGTAAGAGATGCTTTTGAGATAATTGAGAAAAAGACTAAAAGCAATCCATTACAAGTCTTAATATATGCTCTTCAAAATGCAGCACCAAGAGAAGAAACAACAAGATTGCGTTTTGGAGGAATATCCTTTCCAAAAGCAGTAGATGTAGCACCACAACGAAGACTTGATGTAGCAATAAGGAATATTTCACAAGGTGCGGTAAAATCCAGTCATAAAAGCAAAAAAAGAATGGAAAACTGTCTTGCAGATGAAATAATAAAAGCAAGTAAAAACGATGCAGAATCATTTGCCGTAGCAAAGAAAAATGATGTAGAAAGAGTTGCTAAATCAGCTAGATAGGTTTAATAAATTTATAATGAAATATTTGAAGGTTGAGTTAGAATGGGAAAGAAAGAAGACAACATAAAAAAAGCAAAAAACTTAATGAATGATCTTAAACACATAAGAAACATTGGAATAGCAGCACACATAGATCATGGTAAAACAACACTCAGCGATAACCTACTTGCAGGCTGTGGTATGATGAGTGAAGAGCTTGCAGGTAAACAGCTTGCTCTTGATTTTGATGAACAAGAATCAGAAAGAGGAATAACAATTAACACAGCATCAGCATCAATGGTTCATGAATTTGAGGGACACGAATATTTAATAAATCTTCTTGATACACCAGGACATGTAGATTTTGGTGGAGATGTCACCCGTGCAATGCGTGCAGTTGACGGATGTATTGTTGTTGTATGCGCAGTAGAAGGTGCTATGCCACAAACAGAAACTGTAATTCGTCAGGCGCTCCGTGAAAAAGTAAAGCCAATTCTTTTCATAAACAAAGTTGATCGTCTTATTAATGAACTTAGAGTAACGCCAGAGGAAATGCAACAGAGATTTGTAAAAATCATTGCTAAATTTAATGAACTTTTAAATAAGACTGTATCTGATGATTTCAAAGACAAATGGAATGTAAAAGTAGAAGATGGAAGTGTTGCTTTTGGCTCAGCTTACTATAACTGGGCGATATCTGCTCCTTATATGGAAAAAAGTGGCCTTAGTTTCAAAGATATTTATGAATATTGTAACACAAACAAGCAAAAGGAGCTTGCTAAAAAAACACCTATACATGAAGTATTACTAGATATGGTTGTAGATCATCTTCCATCACCAGATATTGCACAAAAATATCGTATACCTCATATATGGCGTGGGGACCAAGAAAGCAAGCTTGGAAAAAGTATGATAAGCGCAGATGAAAATGGACCTTTAGCACTGATGGTTACAAAAATTGTTATGGATCCACATGCTGGTGAAGTAGCAGTAGGAAGATTATATAGTGGTAAATTAACAAGAGGACAGGAAACATTTGTTGCAGGAGTACCAAAAATAAATCGTATACAACAGGTTAATCTTATGGTTGGTGCAGATCGCATACCAGTGGATCATGTGAGTGCAGGTAATATTGTTGCAGCAACTGGTATAAAAGATGCTGTAGCTGGAAGCACTGTAGCAGATGACCCAGAGGAAGAGCCTTTTGAAAAAATTGTGCATGTAAGTGAACCTGTAGTAACAGTTGCAGTTGAAGCAAAAAACACAAAGGATCTTCCAAAATTAATTGAAGTATTAAGAATAGTAAACAAGGCAGACCCGAGCATTAAAGTTGATATAAACCAAGAAACGGGAGAAAACTTAATGTCAGGTATGGGAGAACTACACCTTGAAATCACAGAATATAGAATAAGAAATGAATACAAAGTAGATATTGTTACATCTGAACCAATAGTTGTTTATCGAGAATCTGCTAGCAGCAAAAGTAAACAAAAGTTCGAAGGAAAATCACCAAACAAACATAACAGATTTTATATTGAAACTGAACCACTTGACCCTAAGATAGTCAAAGCAATATATGACAATGAGATACCTGATAATGTTAAAAAATATCAAAAAGAAGTTACAAAAACATTACAAGACTTAGGAATGGATAAAGTTACAGCAAAAGGTGTATTTGGAAAACAAGGTCTAAATCTAATAACAGATGTCACAAAAGGTATCCAATATCTTCATGAAACAAGAGAACTTATAAAAGAATCATTTGATGAAGTAATGAAAAGTGGGCCTATTGCTGATGAACCATGCCAAGGACTTCTTATAAAACTTGTTGATGCAAAGTTACATGAGGATGCAATACACCGTGGACCTGCTCAAGTAATACCAGCAGTAAGAAATGGTATATATGGTTCAATTATGGTTTCTGATCCAATACTTTTAGAACCAATGCAAAAAGTTTTTATAAGCACCCCACAGGACTTAATGGGTGATGCAAGTAGAGAGTTAAATCAAAGAAGAGCAACAGTAAAAGATATGACAACTGAAAAAGATATGGTAAATATTGATGCAAAAGCACCAGTTGCTGAAATGTTTGGTTTTGCAGGTGCAATTCGTAGTGCCACTGGTGGAAGAGTTCTTTGGAATACTGAAAACATAGGATTCGAACCGTTACCAAGACAATTACAAACAGACATAGTTAGACAAATACGAGAAAGAAAAGGTCTTAAGCCAGATCCAAATCCACCAAGTTACTATATGGATTAGAATCCTAATTTTTAATATCAAAAAATTAAAAACTATTATAATTAAGTTAATATTACAGAGTTGAGTGAGGATGCATTATGGATATAGGAACAATACCAATAAACAATAACTTTGTACTAGAATATAGATACTACGATAAAGATTCAAACTACAAATATTTTAACAGAAAATTTGAAATATTTGTTCTTGAAAAAAAGACACTTAGAAAGAATTATTTGATGCATATGGATAATTCAGATGTCCATCAGATGATGCCAGGACTATACAAAGGGTCAACTGGTAAAAGAAGACATGACTTTGGTATAACAACATTAAATTGGAATGATATAAAAACAAAATTTACAGACTATATTGTAGACGAACTAGGCGAAAAACAGAGAAACAAAGTTAAAAAAGCTGTAGGAAAACTTTCTTCACCTAAGATATAGTATAGGGCTCTTTTAATATTCTGTTATTCTATATTTACCATGGGTAGGTTCATATATTTGCCCATTACGTTTAAGACGATCTAAAGCATCTTCTACTTTACTAGACTCAAGCCCCTCAATTTCTGCTTCTCTTACAATATCTCCTCTAGATGCATTACCTTCTTTTGATTCATCACTTATTCTTTGAATAATATCCATAATATTTCTCATACGATCGTGTTGACTGTGGCTTATACCTGTTGCTATTATATCTATATCAATCTTTCCAGTTTCACGATCCATACCAACTCTACGCAAGTATTGTTCTATGATATATATTGCCCTTTTAGCATCTTTGATTTCAACTTTTTCACTTAATCTTATCTTAGCACTGGCTTCAGCAAGTCTTACAAAAGCTTCTAGTTGACGAGGAGTAAATGTAACTGATTCCTCAGATTGGCTTCTGAAATCAACATAATAATTTTTGATTATCTCAATTGCATCATCACTCATTACTGGAAAAATATTTCTTTTTGCATATGCTATATATTTGCGTAAAAACTCAGGGACAAAAATAGGTTCAACAATTTTTATCAATTCATCCTTTTGTTTTTTAGTATATTTTGTTTTCTTAGACCTTTTAATATTTTCACTAACTTGACCTGCTTTATGCGTAAGAAGAATATGAGAGGCGAGATTAGTATCTCTTGTACGATCAGGTTTATCAAGAATCGAAAAAATCAAATCAAAACGAGAAATAAGAGCAGGTGGCATATTTATCTGTTCATGCATTGGAATAAATTCATCAAAACGACCTAATTTAGGATTTGCAGCAGCAAGAATTGCACATCGAGACTTCAATGTAGCGTTTATACCCGCCTTTGCAACAGATATCTCCTGTTGTTCCATAGCCTGATGAAGCGAGCTACGATCTTGATCAGCCATCTTATCTATTTCGTCAATACAAGCAATACCCATGTCAGCAAGAACAAGCGCTCCTGCTTCAAGAGTCCATTGGCCTTCTCCAAACTCATCGCGAACTGCTGCGGCAGTTAAACCTGCCGCTGAAGATGCCTTTCCAGATGCATAAACACTACGTGGTGAAAGTTTAGCTATATAGCTCAACATCTGAGATTTTGCAGTACCTGGATCGCCTACAAAAAGAGCATGGATGTCTCCCCTAATGCGGGTTCCATCTGGCATTTCTTTTGGAGTGCCACCAAAAAGTTGTAAGATTAATGCTTCCTTTTCTACATTCATACCATAGATGGTAGGTGCAATACTGTCTCTCATTTTTTCGTAAATCTTTGGATCTTTACTTATTTTAAGGATTTCTTCTTCATCTTCAGGCGAAATTTCCACTTCTTCAAAAGCATATTCCTGGGTTTCCATACTTATCGCATCCATGGTTTTATCAAAAGAAGTCAAGCGATATGTACCTCGACGACGCTGCATAGAATGAAGAATACCATTAGCTATAACCCTATCACCAGGTGCAATTTCACCTACTAAATCATCTTCAAGATGAACGCTGATACGCTCAGGCTGAGCACCTCCACGAAGTCCTTCAGGATTTTCTTGAATTTCAATTTTCTGTGAGTCAATAAATTTAGAAAGGCTTGAAATAAGTTTAAAAGAAGAAACACGACCACAACCGCCTTGATCTTCCATACATTCTGAAGGTTCCTTTAGGATATCCTCTTCTTGTTCTATTCGAATAATGGCACCGCATTTCTGACATTGAAAAGCTGCAACCTGAAGTTTTGGGCGAACTTCGGTTCTTTTCTTTACAAGACCTTCGATTGACATGAGATGGCCCAAGTGATTAGCACGAATATTACGAATTATAATCTTGTTGGTATCAGGTAGATTTGTAACTCTAAAGTTAAGTTTTAATTTTTGTTCAGATGAGACATCAATATTTTTTAATGCTTCTTCAGCATTGAACATAGCTTTATATGGTTGATTCAAAAGAAGCTCTGCAAGTTCTGAATCTGCCTTATCAATAACCCAGTAGTCAGCAAATAAACTACGTTTTTCAGGATATTCAAGAGAGACAGTTTCAATGTCTGATTTGCAATTCTCCTCAAAGAAATTTTGCCATTTTGCAACTAAATTATCATCTTTAAGTAACTTAACCGTAAACATTCCCCCAAAGGTAAAAATATGATAACAAACTTCTACTTATAAATATTTTTAGGAGTTAATTAAAAGTTTTTTAGCGGGCATAAGAAATCCGTGAGTGAGTGCACATCTCATCAATTGACTACCCATCTGCATTCATCAACCCCGTTAACCCTTCAAGCATTGGTAGTCTATGGTAAGGCTGCTCACTTCCGTGCCTAACCCGATTTCCACAGCGAAGACGGCTACATAACCCTCCAGTTATATAAACCGGCACCTCCAATCCCAAAGGACAAGGTATCATCGTCAACAGATGGATCAAAAGACAGATGGAACACCGCCTCTTGGGTTCGACCTCTGCATAAAGACGATTTCAGATTACAGGGAACGTCTATCTCCCCAGTCTATCTTACACCTATCGCCAAACAACGCTTTATTATAGAGACCTACGCATAATGGTAGTTATATTTCTAATTAACTGTACAAAGATTAACGAAAGAGCAATAGAGATAAATGCTATATCACGAGCAATCAAAAGCCACTCGTCTCCTACATATTTAAGTCCACCTACATGTAAACAATCTTTTATTAGAAAATAAAAAAATAGTCCAACAACAAAAAATAATATCAAATTAATATAAATAGACCATTTGTACCAAGTTTTTTTGCTTGTGTTTCTAATTAGACCCTCAACCATAAATATCATTACCCCTAATCTTTCCTAAACCAAAATGAATATAAAATAATAGATATATGAATATTTTGTATTATCAGATTATTAAAAAAAATCATCAATTTTAGTAGTTCTAATTCTATCACTTATGAAAAGAGAATCAATTGATTTTTCAACAAGAACTATCCTTTGATATGAGTAAGAAGGAATGTTATAGCGCTTTGCGATATCTTTTGATATATCAAGATATTTTTTAACTGATTTTTCATGAACCGTAAGAGTAAGTTTTCCATTACATTTAGTACAAACTCCTCTTAATGGAGGACGCCGATAGGTTATGTTACAAGTGGGGCAACGAACAGATTGTTTACTGAAAGCACGTAAGTTTCCTAAAATATCAGGTAAAAAATGTCGCTCAATTACTTTATATGCAACATCTGCTTCATCTACGGCACGAATCTTTGCTGCTAGATTTAGTTGAGCGTTCATCTTATCCATCATTGTTTTCAAAGTCTTATAGTTAGATCTTGTCGGACCTTGGGAAATATCATCTGTATCATGTGTAAATCCAAAATTTTCATACTGAAGATTGGTTCCTATTCTAGATGAAACCATATCCATCTTTGATTCAAGTTCTTTAGAATGCTCATGTCTAAGAGAGGCTCTATAAAAATCAAGAGGATAGCGAGACAATGTATCTATATTATGTGCTTCTTTATCAACTTCTGATGGGTCAAGA
>Ga0180433_10000461_pt1 | contig 69842 bp, 124 predicted proteins | sample SS_ome_8_FD_132980 | JGI IMG/M metagenome (GOLD analysis project Ga0180433, IMG submission 132980) | Hypersaline lake sediment archaeal communities from the Salton Sea, California, USA - SS_1_D_1 metaG | ecosystem: Environmental > Aquatic > Non-marine Saline and Alkaline > Hypersaline >...
ATAAAATATATTTTGAAAATTCTAAGGGTTCTAAAGCAGAAACTAAATATCTAGTCTATTAACCTTTTTTCGCGGAAATGAAAATCCCCCATTATTAAACCAAAAATAAAGATAAAACTCATTATGGATAATACCAATATAAGAGCCAAAACTCTTGATGGAGATAGAGATAATAACCAAAATGAATAAAGAACAAATATAAATTATATAACTAATGTCCTAAATCATATAATGATAACTACTGACTAAAAGGAAATAGAAAACAAAAACATTTAATATCTACTATGGAACAAAAACAGATATAAGCGACAAAATAGATAAAAGACTAACATATTGGTTCAGAAGTAATCCAAATATCGAAGTTGTAAACACAATTATGACAAATATAGAAAATGTTAAAATTATATATAATATAATATATAAATAGAATAATATCCCCAAATAGCTAATGTCAATATGAGGATAAGAATAACGACTCACCAGAGATGACACAGCTTCCAACAAAGAGAGTAATCAAAGAAAGAGTAGTAATCAAGCACTGAATAGCGATTTGCTCCAGTTCTAACACCAGAGACTCTCAAAGAGAGAATCTTGTTCAGAGACCTATAACACCTTATAATAAATCACTTCGTTAAGAAGTATATTCGCTTCGTTATCATATATTATAAGCATGGTAATTAAAGTGGATAGTAGTGGAGCAAAGTGGCAGAGAGTGGTGCAGAATGGTAGGAATGCCCTTTTTAACCCAATAAATGAGATGGGGGGCAAAAAAACTATAATTCAATGGTACCCCCTTATAATTCAAAAATAATAAATATTATATCTATTATTGACCTAATAACTAATATCCTTAGAAAATAGCACCGAATAAGGTATAAGAGATAACACTAAATAGGGAATTATAACACTGAATAGAAAATTCTCATCGACCCATCTCTCTTTAACGTGTCCACTTTGTCGCCAAAAATTAATAAATATAATATCTATTATATCTCTTATATTAAGTACCATCATTGGCGACATTTCACCAGACACTTAAAAAAGTTGTACCACCGAATAAGTAAAAAACGAGAGGTACAGATTTTTAGTTGTCTGGTGGGTCGATATTTTTGCTTAGTTCACCAGACACTTAAAAATTGGATCTTATATTGTTGTAAGATATCTCTTGCACCGAATATTTAGTTGTCTGGTGAGAACTAAATTTCGGTATATCACCAGACAGTGAAAAATAATATAATTATTTAGTTGAAAGTGCTTTTATATTATGTTATAATCACTTATATCAATAATAACGTTATTTTATAATGGAGCAATAAGTTATGGCAGAAGTTGTTAAAAATTATTCTGACATTGAATCTGGTGTTGAAAAGTGTTTAGGTGAGCGTGAAGATATCTTTAATAGGAGAGGTTTTTTAGTTACTCCCCGCAAATATCACATGACAATAGATCAGATAGATAAGGGTAGAAAACGTTGGTTAGAGTCTATAAAAGACGTTTCTTCTGATATTAAGTTAAAAAATAGATCATCTCATTTTTTTAATCCTTATCGTCCTAATGGTTGTTATTATGGAGCGGTTCAATCTCTTTATCTACTTGGTGCTAATGAATGGCACTCTTTTGGTCAGGTAAGGGGTAAGATGCAGGAAGATATGAGTACTCGTAAGAGTTCGACTAATAGGCATAATAGTTGGGAAAAGTTTGCATATAGGGGTGCCCGAGAGGGTGCTGCCTCTACTAAGGATCTAATGGGTAGAATAGTACAGAACTTCCGAACCCTTCAACGTTTGGGAGGCATAAATCCTTATGCCTATAAGCTCAAGCAGTTGCTGGCGACGGTCGATATTCGTCGAGAAGCAGATGGCATATGGTATTTCAAGCTCAATACTAGTTGGACTAGCACTGAATTGGTTAAACCATTTTATAACGTTTCTGCTTATGGCGTAAAACCGGGACCCAAAGGTAGAAAAGTGGAAGGTAAGGTTATAACTTCTGATGAAGTTGCGGTATAACCCCCTATAGTTTGAGAGGGAGTTCTTACTTTCGTTTTGGTGGGAATTCTCTTTCTTTTATTCTCGCGAAAAATAGTTATGATAGCACTGAATAAAGTAAACCACAAGATGTAGAGGGTATGATATTAAACAGAGGGCAATACCCTCTATATATAGTATATGAAAGGAAAGAAGTATGGGTTTTAATAATTCGGAATTAAGTCAACGTTCTCTTAAGATTATATCATGTATATCTTTATTCTTAATAGGTCTAATCGTTTTACTTATTGGTTTATGGATATGTAAAATTCCACTGATTGGTATGGTTTTTGTTGTCTTGGGTGGTGCATCGGTTTTCTTCGGGATAATCCCAATGATAGCTTTTTGGTGTACTTGGCAAGATTTAAGTGATAAGTAACCACAAGATGTAGAGGGTATGATATTAAGTTGAGGGTAATACCCTCTATATATAGTATATAAGAAAGAATAACTATGGGTCCACAAAAGGAATTAATACTAAATGAGGGTGAAGTTGCCTTTTATAATGGCACATTAAGGTATAAGAACCCTTATAGTGATCCTGAATCTATTGAATGGTGGTTTCTTGGTTACGATGCAGCTGAAGAGAAGCATAACTTATTTGTTGATAACAAGAGATTGTTACTGGAGAACGAGGAATTATCTAAGAAGAATAAATCTCTTAATTGTCATATTGTAGAATTAAGTTCAGAGCAGTCAACTGAGTTAAATGATTTAGAGAAGCAGATTCGGACTCTGACTTCTTCCTTAATTAAAAGCAAAGAGATAGTCGGTGATCTGGTAGAAGAGATTAATGATAAAAACGAGAGTATCAAAAAATTGATATCTTGGATTGATAGTAAGAAGACTCTTCTTTTTATATCTCGCGAAAAATTAATAGCTGATTTAAAAAAAATATTAAAATAGTCCTTGACAATGGTTGTTCGATGTGATATATTAGTCACAAATGGAATAACTTTAAGAGGCAACAACTATGTTCAAGAGATTAAATGACATTAAATATTCAGAGGCAAAACGCTTTTCTACTGGAATCGCTGACTTAGATTGGATATATAGTGGTAAAGGTAAGAACTGGGGTCTCCCTGAAGGCAAGATAAGTTTATGGAGTGGTCCCAGTGGTTGTGGTAAAAGTCGGTCTTTAATTACTCTGTCGAAGAGAATGAGTGAGGCTGGTCATAATGTTATCTATTTTCAGAACGAAGTTAACTTAGGTGATTTTCGTTCATGGGCTGGTAATGAGCCATTATCTCAGAATCTTTATGCCTCTGATTCCACATCTCTAAAAAAACAGATTGATGAGATTACGATGAGTAAATCTCGGGTAGCTATTATCGATAGTATTGGTTTGATAGATGAATTTGGTAATGGTCATGAGAGTAAGGTAAAGGATATTTATTCTCATTATCGTGAATTATGTAAGAAGACAGGTGTCCATGTCATCTTTGTCTGTCAGTTAAACAGTAATTATCAGATAAAAGGTTCTACTTCGGTCTTATATTTGGCTGATATCTCAGTTGACTTAGATAGATACGTTGTTGATAATAAGATAATAAAGAACCATTTCCGTATTGGGATAAATGGTCGTAATGGTGGGAAACATAGATACGGTCCAATGGGAGATGATATTACTACTCTTTGGAAGTACTCACCTGAAGGTGCTGAGTGTGTCTCTACCAATAGGTTGAAGGACAAAGAGTGGTGTAATGGTCATGATTTACAGCTAAATCGTTTTGATAAAAATGGTTATGATAAGAACGGCTATAATAAGCTAGGTTTTGATAAGGATGGTCATTATAATGAGCAGATACTCCGAGATATTTTAGGAGATGAGCGTGTAGACGCTATCAAGGTTAAAAATGCTAAGGCTAGAGAGTTAGACGATGGTCGTATATTGTTCGATAAGAATAATCCTGATCGTGGCTATTTTTATCCTTTAGATCCTGTAACATTTAAAGAAATTAAAAAAAATGTTTGAAAGTGATTTATTTTATGTTATAGTAGTATTTGTAGTAATCAAGCAGTTGACCTAATGGATAACTTGCACCGGTGTCTGTCCTACCGATAAAGATGACAGTTCTCTTGATTACTACATTTTTTTTAAAAAAAGTTAATATTTTCCTTTGAAAGTGTTTTTATTTATGGTATAATGCTTTTTCGAGGCAAGGGCAATGCGTTGTTGCTGCTTGCAAGTAATGTCTTCTTTGTGTTTTTATTATATGGCATTGCGATTTAGTAATTGGAATTGGGGAGACCCTAAAAACTCTAAAAACTAGGGTTATCCCCTTATTTTAAAAAAAGTATCGAATTTAGTAAAGTTTTGCTTGATTATTGACGATATATAAATATAACGACGAAGAAGCAGTTGGGTCTTATCTGCTAACATTTGGGAAACTTCTTGTTAGTTTTGGGGCGGTTCGAATCCGTCCTTCGCCATTTATAATATTATAAAGTTTCCTATACAAGGAGTATAGGAGTGAAGGGATTATACACGGTTCTTTCTTTATAATTTTGTGTGATTTAGTAACGGATGGATGAAAACCTAGTTTAGCGACATGGTGAGCGTCTTGATGGTTTGACCTTTCGCTAGGGTTGTGGTGTCGAATCCACTTAAATCATTTGTTATTACGAGGCATGAAACATTACTTCGGTAATAGGCAAGCTAACTTGTTTTCGCGACGTAGTTAGTTGAAGGTTCGACTCCTTCCTTCGTAGTTAAGTCCGACATACTAAAATATTTTTAAAAAAGATTAAAGTAAAAAAAGGATTATTCCGATAGATAAGGAATAAGAGTATAATAGAAAATTAACAGAATCAAGGATTACCCAAAATGACAACTTTTACAAACAATTTATTGACAGAATGGTTATGTTCGAGTATTATACTCAGACAACAGCCTGTGTATATGCACGTCCCTGCCAATTTTGCGTCAGATAAAGAACGTGATGGGTAGCCGCTTTTGATTTTATATTTCCTCCCCCCCAAATCAAAGGCGACTATCGAAAGACAGTTGCCTTTTTTAATGGATACTAATAAAATGGAAAACGAGATGACAGAATTTTTAGAACAATTGAATAGAGCAAGCGAAATCAGAGAGTTTTATATTCTCGCGAAGGTAAATGGTTTTGTAGAAGGGAATCCCGAAGTAGAGGGATATAAGCCCGATTAACTCAGTACGGTTAGAGTGCCACTCTTACAAAGTGAAGGTCGTTGGTTCGAATCCAACATTGGGTATTAAAAAGTAAATAAGTAATAGCATGGCCCGGTCGTCTAATAGTTAGGATACGACCCTTTCAAGGTTGAGACATGGGAGCGTAACCCATTCGGGCTATTATAAAAGTAAGCGGGTAGACCCGTAACGTAGAGGTTAAGTTCTTCCTCGGTAAAAAAAAGAACTAGTTCTTTAAAAAGTAAATAGAGTTATAAAGTATTGGAGAAGTAGCTCAGTGGTAGAGCGAGAGGTTGAAGGTCTCTGCGTGGGTGGTTCGATTCCACTTTTCTCCATTTTTATTAAAGGATTTTAACTTAAAATATGGAGTTTCTGACAATGCAATAAGGAAATGGTTAAAATAAATTATTGGGGTGTAGTTCAGTTGGCAAGAATAACGGTTTTTGATGCCGTAGGTCGCTGGTTCGAGTCCAGCCACCCCAGTTATAACGCAATAAGAAAATGGTTAAAATAAATATAGGCTGTTGGTGAAATTGGTATCATTCTGCTCTCCAAAAGCAAGGTTTAGGGTTCGAGTCCCTAGCAGCCTGTTTAAGGGGAGGTAGTTTAATTGGTAAAACATCTGTCCACGTCTGGCCAGACTATTGAAAACAGAAGATTGTACGTTCGAATCGTACCCTCCACGTTTATGCGGATGAAGCTTATTTGGTAAAGCACCTGACTTTTAATCAGGAGTCTTCTCGGTTCAAATCCGAGTATCCGTATTTAAACTCTCTGTAGTATAATGGCAAACATGCATGTTTTGGGAACATGTGATGCAGGTTCGATTCCTGCCAGGGAACGAGCAAAAAAGATAGGTATCTACCCAGGTACGCTAATTAGGTAAGCGGAACGGCTGTTAACCGTTTGTAATCCGTCTTGAACGGTATGGAGGTTCGATTCCTCCCTTGGGTGTTTGATTGTCCCTTGGTGTAGAGGTAGCATTACGGTTTCTGACACCGTCGGCGAGAGTTCGAATCTCTTGGGGACTGTTTTGGGATAGATAACAGTGGGAGCCTGCTGCAGCAGTTACGGGTTCGATTCCCGTCTATTCCATTTATAACTCTAATAAGTTATATCGTAATATGTTGCGACTTATGTCTTAATGACGCGTTTTGTCGCCTTGTATTATGAATTGTTCTTTTAAAAATTAATATGAGTATATCCAAAAATGTTAAAACCTCACTAGAGGAGACTAACACTGAATAGAGATCCTCTTGAAAGTGTAGTCCCTCTAGTTTTTACAGACCTGAAGCTCAGTCTGGTTGAGCAATCCGCTGATAACGGATCGGTCGGTGGTTCGAATCCACTCAGGTCTATTTTAACGCGATATCGTCTAGTTGGTCTAGGACATCACCCTGTCACGGTGAAGACCGGGGTTCAAATCCCCGTATCGTGAATTTTGAATATATATTTGTAAGGGTTGCCAGATTGTTGGTTATCGCTATTCGGAAGCAGTAGTGTAGGTTCGAATCCTACTCTCTCGATTTAGTATTTTTTCACCGAGAGATAGTGTAATGGCAGCACGCTTAAAAACTTCAACTTTCACCTTTTCATCTTTACAAATTTTTGATTATAAATAGGGATGTTGGCTTAGAAGCAGCCATCATTTAAAGAGTAGTTTGCACTTAGCGAAGAAATGACGGACGGTAACAGTCCTATCTAAGTAGCGAGGATAAATGTGGAACTTTTGGCGTAATAGCACACCTATTATTATAAGGCAGTATTGAGCAGTTGGTGGCTCGGGTGGCTGTAACCCACTTTCCGTAAGGACTTATAGGTTCGAATCCTATTACTGTCATTAAAGGTTTTTTCCCGCGGATAAATAATATATATGTATAATTTATTATTTGGGAGATATATTATGATTGAAGTTTTAAAGACATTGGCAACGAAGGTATCAGGTTCAGGTCCTATTGTGACGACAGCTATGATACTTATTTATATGTTAGCTACAGCAGCGACAGTATCAAATTTTCTATTAAGTGTTAGTTTGATTACATTTCTTGCTGTATTTTCCATTGTTATTCAATGTTTTAAAGGGTAGGCAAGCCAATTGGCGATGGCACCTCACTGCTAATGAGACGAGCGTAACTGCCTTGGAGGTTCGATTCCTCTTCTACCCGTTTCCATATGGATTTCTAAAGCTCTTGTGAAAGCTCTTATGAGTTAGTACAAAAAATCTAACGCGGAAACGTTAGGTCCTTCTATACAGTTTGGGAAGGAAATTGGATGATAGCGGGGAAGGTCCCCAATGAGCCTTGAAAGCTCTGCCAGCCGCAAGGTTGATGGTTCGATTCCTTTATCATCCGTTTTAAAAGGTGATGGAGGTTCGACTCCCTCTCCTTCCGCTTTTTAATTTTTTGAAAATAAAGTATTGGAAAGTGAAATATAATCCGATATAATAATGATATTGCGGGTGAGTGGCATGGACATATAAACCACGCCAGGCTCATAACCTGGAAATAGCAGCGTTCGACTCCTGCACCCGCTATTAAGCCGTAAGGCTAACGAAGACCTGTTTGTTGTACAGGTACATATATAAGGCTTGAGCTGGACGCACCGGCAGAGAGATAATAGATATGTAAAGTCTACTGAGTGTAAGGGTAAATGCGAATAAGTCCTGGAAAGTAAGTAGATACTGGAATACCAGGTTAAATCCTTCTGGTAACTGAGTGATCATGTTGTACAACAGGTAAAACCTTTTGAGTGTAGGTATAGGCTAAACACTTATTTAAGTAATCTTGGCATGAATTAACATGTTAGTACTGAGCAGAGATGATGAGGCACTGCGAGATTACTTTTTATAGCTATATGGTGTAATTGGCAAGCACGTATTTTTCATAAGAATAAAGATTAGGGTTCAAATCCCTTTATAGCTATTTAATTTGTGGGTTGACAGAGTGTTGATTATCGTCTATTAAACGAGAGTTGCACGTTCGAATCGTGTCGTTCGCACCGTAAGGTGGAGCGTAGCTTAATTGGCAAAGCACTAAAAACTCAATGTTCAACTTTTTATCCACAAATTATTTTATTAACTCTCATTGGGGAAGCCTGGTCATCCCGTCACTTTTGGAAAGTGAAGAACTCAAGTTCGAATCTTGAATGAGAGAGTTATTTTAATATTTTTTAAATCCGATTAAAGGGATTTGGACAAAAATCTCCAATACTATAAGTAGGACAAACTTATATTTGAGGTCAGTTATGGATTTAAAGGAAATAGTACAAGAGAGTTATTCTATCGCAGAAGTAGGTAGAAAGCTAGGTTATTCTTATTTTAATGGTAAAGTACGCAACGAAATAAAAATAAAAATTGGTGATATCGATTGTAGTCATTTTAAAAAGAATGGCGATTCACAAAAAAAATACAAACATATAGAAAAAGATTGTCCTGTTTGTGGGGATAAGTTCACTACACAAGAGGGACATAAAAAAGAGAAGATAACTTGTTCTCATTCTTGTGCAAATACTTTTTTTAGAAGTGGTCCAGACCACGGGAACTGGAATGAAGACGCTTACAGAACAACTTGTTTTCACTATCATTATAAAAAATGTGTTTGTTGTAGCGAAGAAACTATAGTAGAAGTTCATCATATGGATGGAAATCATCAAAATAATGAACCTTCTAATTTAGTTCCGATGTGCCCAACACATCATCAGTATTGGCATAGTAATTACAAATATGTAATTGAGGATTTAGTTATAGAGTACCATGTCAATTGGAAAAGAAGTAATAACGGGCTGTAGCTCAGTTTGGTCAGAGCGTTCGGTTTGGGACCGAAAAGTCGGAAGTTCGAATCTTCTCAGCCCGATATAGTAGTAATTTTAGGAGATATAGAAATGGCAGAAGTACAAATAGGTGGTTGTAGTTTAGGAATGGTTTTATTTATAGTCTTTTTAGTACTTAAATTGACTGGAGTTATAGCTTGGTCATGGTGGTGGGTTACTTGTCCTCTTTGGATAGGTCTTGCACTGTTCTTTGGTATTATAGCACTGGTATTATGTTTTGCTGGTGGACTTGTTGGGCTAGCTGCCTTATTCGGTAAAAAATAATTTACTTTGATAAGTGTTTTGGAAGTTGTTATACTAAATTTTTATAACACCGAAAAGGGAGTTTCTTTATGAGTGAAGGCACTGTACGTTGGTTCAATTATCAAAAAGGTTATGGTTTTATTGAGTCAGATGAATTCGAGGGTGATGTTTTTTTACACCACTGTGCGTTCAAAGATCATGAGGACCAGATTCACGAAGGAAGCACTGTTATCTTCGATACTGAAGGTGGCGAAAAAGGATTAAAAGCAAAAAATGTAACACTGAAATAATATAATGGGTTGTAGAATTGTTGGTTATCGGACTAAAACGATGATGGTGTAATAGCCTCATTGCCAGTGGGGTTCAAATCCTCACACCCTCGAAAGAGGAACTTCCAATATTCCCTTTTTATCCATTATTTTTAACATTAAGCACCGAGGCGGGCTTTGCGGTCATAGAATAGCTAACTATGGTGTAGGTGCTTATTTTTGGGGCCCTGGTCCAATGGGAAGACATCTGGTTTGCAACCAGAAGATACGGGTTCAATTCCCGTGGGCATCCATTTTTATAACACTCCTGAAGCTTAGTCGGAGAAGCACTGGTCTTGTAAACCAGAGAACACAGTTCGAATCTGTGCGGGAGTATTTTTTTGAAAGTGTTTTAATATATGTTATAATACTTTCATAGCAAACATATTTGATAATTGGTCTTTAAATAGTCTCACGACAGTTTTTAACAGGCAACCGCCCCCCTTCGTCTGGGACCAATTATCTTTTTTTTCAATTATTTTAAGATTTCTCTTGACTTATCCCCAATATTTTTATATACTATGTCCAACGTAGTGTAATGGTAGCACATGAGTTTGTGGAACTTAGAGCGTGGGTTCGAATCCCATCGTTGGTCCTTTATTTAGGAAATAGAAGTATTATGGAATATAAAGATAATGGTAATAGTGATTTAAAGAACGGTTTTATTGCTTTGTGTATCTTTGGGTTAATAGTCTTAGGTATAAATTCTTGTTGTTCTTTAACTAAAAAGGGAGTAGAGAAAGCAGTTGTTGCGGAAAAAAATCACGAAGAGAAAGTAGCTGAATATAAAAGCTCTCGGGAATATAAGGATAAATTGGCCAGAGAAGAAAGATATTGGGCTTTATCTGATGAAGAAAGAGAAGCTATGGATGAAGCTGATGGTCTTTGGAAAGAAGGTGATTTCACTTTCGCAAGAGATGGTGAAACATCATTTATAGAGTCCTGTTGCTGGGTCATATTCTGGCTCTTCTTTACTTCAGCTGCTTTCGCATTGATGCCAGAACTAGCAATACAAGAGTTGTTTGGTCATAAGGATAGAAAATAAGTAGTAAAGATATACGATGAAAGATGAGAAAAAATGGACCCTTAGTTCAATAGTAGAACGGGGTGCTCAATCTTTTAAAAATAAATATTTGGAATAAGGCACTCTTAGCTCAGTCTGGCCTAGAGCGGCAAGCTCATAACTTGCGGGTCGTTGGTTCAAATCCAACAGGGTGCATTATACTTTTAATGACCATACAGGGATACTTAAAATATCATTATCTAATTCCCAGTGGTGATTACCACATAGCAGAACCAAATTAGAAGGGTCATTTATCTCTTTTATTTTTGTATTTGGCGAAAAAACTTTAATATCTTTGATATGACAAGTTTCAACGTGTAAAGAATATGTTATTATATACGTAACACTTGTCCACCAGACACTAAAAAACTGAAACTTATAACACTGTAAATGATAATTTTGCGGGAATAAAAAATGATAACAGAAATTGATGAAATAGAGGATATATAATGTCGCTTAATTCACAAACAGTTGTTCTTCCTCGAAGAGAAGAAAATCTTGTCGCTATTGTTAAATTTAATAGTAGAGGTGAAGAAAAAGATGGTATGAAAAATATTGTCCAGGGAATTACTAATTGGGTAAAACATACTGAAGAAGGTAAAGCCGCTTGGAGATATACAGTTGGCGATCTTAATATAGGAGATTTAGATTCCTATCTGGATCCTAGACATAATGTATTGTACCAGTATCTTAACAAACAAGGCATTTACAATCTTGATATTCATATCATAGGCACAGGCGATTATGCCAGAGACTATCACTATGACACTATATTGGTAGATGAATTACAGTTGGATGAAGAGTAGTCCACCAGACACTTAAAAATCGAATCTTATAACACCGAATGGTAATTTATTTTATTAAAGGGTTTAAAAATGAGTAACATGAGATATTGTATGTTTCAGAAAACAGTTGGCGATATGGAAGATTGTATCGAAAGAATCGATGAAAACGATGTAAGCGACCTCTCTGATGAAGAGCAGACAGCATATGAAGAGTTCATTGAGCATTGCGTTAATATCGCTATCGATCATGGTCACGTTATTAACAGAGAGTGTGAAGAAGTAAATTAAAAAGGTTTAAAAATGAAGATTTGGCTAACAATTAAGTTTATTGTAGCATGTATATCAGGTTGTGTTCTAACGAGAGGTTTCCGAGATGTATTAGGGATGAATCATGCCTTTTTTGGTCTTGTTCATTTCATTCTTAATTGGGCTTGGATAAGTTATTGTTGGAATTTTTATTTTCCGGAAAAAGTTAACACTGATATCGATTTCAAGGATTTAAAATGAGTAAATCAGAGAACGAAAAAATTGCAGCACTGCTTCGGAAAGATAGTTTAGAAGACTTATGTAGTCTACTTACTGACCCTTGCGATGGTTGTGACGTTGACAGTAATAGATGTTCTAGTCCTATCACTTGTGGTTACACCGAACAAGATGGTTTAAGAATTGGTGCTCAGCACGCAATGATTGAGTTAAGAAGACGAAAAGAAATTATAGATAGAGCATTACACGCGGGTAAAGATTATTAGGTAAATCACCTGCCTCTTAAGCAGGAGTCTTCTCGGTTCAAATCCGAGTACCCGCAATTAAAATAGAAAAGTGGTGAATCTTTGATGATACCAACCTAGGTAAGGGTATATAAAGGGATAATCTTGGCATATAGTGTAAAAAGGCCGCACGCTGACGTTAAAGTCGGTAGTGAAGTTCGAATCTTCTATGTCCTCTATTTTTATTATGTTCGTGTGTCCGAATGGCTAAGGAGGCGGTCTGCAAAGCCGTTAACCCCGAAAGGGATGTGGGTTCGAATCCCACCACGAACTTTTATGGAAAACGAAGAAGAAAAAACTGAAGAAATTTGTAAATGGTGTCATTATGGTAAATATGACCCTTATGAAGATACAATAACCTGTATAATGACAGGTGATATTGTTGAAGAAGATGAGTTTTGTGGTGATTGGGAAGATTGGGAAGATTATACTTTATAAAACGTTATGTTAACAGACGAAGATAAAAAAGAATACGAACTCGCATTAAGACAGGGTAAAAAGAGATTTGGCTCTCTTTGTTTTCATGCAAAAGTTCAAAATGGTAAGTGCTTGCACTGCTTTAGAAAAGTAATAAAGGATAAAAAATGAATAATTGGACAAAATATATCATATCTCAGACTGTATTATGTATTGTATATGGTGGAGTAGTAGCACTAATAGGTCTATCTCCATTAGCCGGTTTTGCCGGTGGTATAATTTTTGGAGCTATCAGCATGGCTTCTCTTATGGCATATTTTGATTTACCTTAAAATAGGAACTCAATTTCATGAGGCAACACAATGGCACAAGATTTTTATGGTAAAACAATTAGAACCGGCGATACTGTTCGTAAAGTTGGCAGTTCAAACGATTACACTGTAATTAAGATTGCATCAAGTTCAGGTAGCGAATTACTTGATATCGATGGAACTTGGACTGAATACGGGGTTCAGCCCGAAAATGTAATAATACAATAGATAAGCTCAAGTGGCGAAATTGGCAGACGCGGCAGACTAAGAATCTGTTTCCCATTAAGGGAGTGGAGGTTCAAATCCTCTCTTGAGTATTTTTAACGCTCTCTTGGCGAAATTGGCAGACGCATATGGTTTAAGCCCGTATATCCGTAAGGATGTCCCGGTTCGACTCCGGGAGGGAGTATTAAGAATGGTAGGCTTTCTAAATAATTAAAGGAAGCCTACCTTTTATGTAGATTGGTCAGAATATTCCATTATATCCTCTCTTAAGCCTCACCTTATTGCCAAGCGTGGTCACAAATGTGAGAAATGCGGTTTAGAGAAATGGTTAGAAAGCCCTATTCCTCTTGAGGTAGATCATATATCAGGCGATAGGACAGACAACCAAGAGAGCAATTTAACGCTCTTATGCTGCAACTGTCACGCTCTGACACCGACTTGGAGAGGAAGAAAAAATAAGAAAGAGCCAATAAAATACCATTGTAGTAAATGCGAAAAAGAGATAACAAGTACTTCTAAAAGTGGATTATGTGTTAAATGTGTAAAAACAACTATTTCGGCTGATATGCATTATAGGAAAGTGAAGAATAGACCTTCTGTAGAGCAACTGAAGAAAGAAATAAAAGAAACAAGTTACGCAGCTTGTGGTAGAAAATATGGAGTTTCCGATAACTCTATTCGAAAATGGATAAAATAAGCCGGGGTAGCCCAACTGGCAAGAGGCGTTAGTTTTAGAAACTAAAGGTTGGGGGTTCAACTCCCCCTCCCGGTATTTAACTATTCACCAGACACTTAAAAATCGAATTTTATAGGAGTGTTAATAATAATTTGTTCAAGGATGGTTATGGATTTGTTTGTAAAAAATTTAGAAGAGATAAGACAGATAGCAACTAAGTTGCATTTTATACATGGTAAACGCTATGAGGTTAATGAGCTGATCAATGCATCTTATATTTTATTCAAAAGAGCTATTACTAATAATCCTACATTGTTAGAAAAACAGTTCTCTAAACTAACTACTCTCCTTTTCAGGGTTAAATCTGATATGAAATGTTACATTAGAGATGAGACTAATTTTCGGATACAAGAAAGATTGGTAGCAAAAGGTATAGAAGTACCTATGTTTCAGAATGCTTCTTTCCAAAAAGAATACGAAGAAGATACTATTCCTTTTGAACCTTCTAACACTGAATCTGGTTTTGAGGAATTTGAAGTAAGTGATTTTCTAGATAAACTTTTTATGGAAGTTCATTTAGAAAATGATGAGTGGGATATAATTCAAGGTTATTTCTATGATGAAAAGGAATTAAAACAAATCGGTCAAGAGATAGGCAAGGCTGAATGTACTATTTCTACTAAAAAGAAAAAGATGTTAACAAAGATGAGGCCAACTGCACTTAAGTTAAGAGAATCTATTTTAAAATAATGTTAAAAAAGTTGTTGACTTATTCTGAAAAGATGATATAATAGAAAACAGATTAGAGGGTAGACCCTTTATGAGTGGTTTGGTTCAGCCTTCCACGGTAAAAAAATGGCTGAGCTGAAGCTCTCGTCTTCTAGTCGGGTAGGATGCGACCCTCTCAAGGTTGCGACATGGGTTCAAATCCCATCGAGAGTATTATAAGTATTGAGATAGTGCTTTTTGTTCTATTGCACCGTATCCTTCGCAGAGGCTACGAGAATAAAAGGGGAAGTAGAGTCTTGAATGCAACAAGGCGAGGGTCACAGAATACTCCGTATCTTGATACTTATTTTATGCACGCATAGTCTAATTGGATAAGGCACTGGTCTTCTAAACCAGCGGGAGTAATCCTTTCCAGGTTCGAGTCCTGGTGCGTGTGTTATGAATAATTATAGAGGCATAACATATTTTAAATTTCTAGACAACCGTTTTTTTCATTGGCTGTTTAAGAAATATTTCTGTAAAAAGAATATTCACCTATTCGATGAGTGCGAATCTATTGAATGGCACTTTTTGTCTTGCGACGCTTGTGGCTTAGAGGTTCATATCAAAAAAATAATTGAAGAGAAGGATTCCGACATAGAAGATATGGAAATAAGGAATGATATAAAAGCTCCTGAAGCTTAAATGGATGAAGCACCCTTATAGTATAACAGGATAGAACAATTGCCTCCTAAGCTTTATGTCCTGGTTCGAGTCCAGGTAAGGGTAATAAAAAATATTGGATAAAAAAGAAGTGATAGTAGCTTATGTCTGTAAAAGAAGTTTCGAATCGTTATTTTTTACACCAGATGAAAGAAAAAACTATAATATTATTGTTAAGAAAGTAAAAAAATGAAACACGAAATCGAAGAAGCAACAAGAGCAATCTTAAGACAATCAATCACGGCTGCTCGAAGTAAATTTAACTTAAATCGCAAAGATGCTGAAAGTTATGTTCGCAGAAATCTTGGCACTTGCGATGTCCACGATGCTTTGATGGAAGCTATTGCGGATGACATTGCCGAACAAAAAGAGTATGAAAAAGGCATGAAAGATATATAAGCCCGCGTAGCTCAGTCCGGATTAGAGCAGTACGCTACGAACGTAAAGGTCAGGAGTTCAAATCTCTTCGCGGGTATTTATTGCCCGAGTAACGCAAATTGGCATCGCTCTGATACTCAAAGCATCAGGTTTGTGAGTTCGACTCTCACCTCGGGTACTTATTTTAAATTAGAAATTATGATTTTTACGTCATTAAAAGCTTCTTTTAGTATCTTATCAGTTGATACTAAATCAGGGATTACTATAAGATTGATGTCTTTGTTAGATGCTATCTTAAGTTTTTCGGTATCTCTAGTTTGAATATTATCTAATTTGGTTTGACCATAGATAGGTTTAAAGTGAACAATGCCATTCCATTCAATAGCAAGTTGAAGTTCTGGAATAGCGATATCAACTTCATAACCATCTAACATAGTTTTATCATTAGATAAAATATCAAGTTGAGGAAACTCTTTAACTATTAGGTCATAGAACTTAGCTTCTATTTTAGAATACCTCAAATCCTTTTTATTTTTTTGTAAAAACTTTTTGAGGGACTCCGAGTCGGGGTATTAGGATATGCTCATTTTAAATTAGAGAGATACTGGCGTTTTTAAGTCTCTCTTTTTTTTTCGCGGAAAAATAAACTCACCAGACACTAAAAAATCCAATCTTATAGGAGTAGAAAGGTAAGATTATGAGAATAGGTATAGATTTAGACAATACGATTACAGCAACTTCTAAGAGTAAGAAATTCTTTTCGATGTTAAGTAGTTTTTTCTCGAAATGTGGAACTATTTATATTATAACACATAGAAGTAATGATAAACAGTCAATTCTAGAGACTAAAAAGGAATTAGAAGAGTTAGATATAACTTATGATCATCTTATTATTACGGGAGAAAAAGATAAATTTATTGTAAATGAAGGGATAGAAGTTTATTTTGATGATACAGATGAATACTTTTTAGACTTACCTCCAGAAGTATTAGTTTTTAAGATTAGAGAAGAGGGGAACTTTGATTTCTTTGAAAGAAAATGGGTATATGGAGATGAAACAGGTTTAAAAATTTAAAGGTTTTTATTCTTTTTTATCAAATGTATTATTTATGAACTGGTACAAAAAATCCCAATTACAAGAGACTTTGCCATATTTTAAGGAATTCGAAGAATATGGAGATTATGTCCCTGAAGAAGAATCTTTAAACGAACGTTTAATGGACACCTATGGCGTCTCAATCATTAATGATATTGGACAAGGAGACTCAGGAATTGCTTATCTTTTATCTGATGGTAATGTTCTAAAGATTACTACGAATTCTCAAGAAGGACAGGTTGCAGATTATATAAAAAATAATCCTAATCCCCATATCATTGGATATAAAGATGTATGGAAGGAAAAAGATTTATACTATATCATCATGGAAAAAATAGACGAAATGGTATCAGATAATGTCGAACTAACATCTTTTTTTGAACACTTAAATGATTTAATGGATAGATATAAGTGTTATAATCCTCAATGTGCATATAATCTCATAGCCAAAGAAACTTCTATTCCAGAAGATAAAAAAAATGTTCTTTTAGAATATCTGATGTATTTGTCGAGTGTCCCTTTAAAGATTTTTGATTTTCTTAATCCTAATAACATCGGGATTAAAAATGGTCGATTGATATTCTTCGATATTACTTAAAAAACGAGAGAGATAAAATTTTAGTTCTCTCTTTTTTTTCGCGAAAAATTAAACTCACCAGACACTAAAAAATCGTATCTTATAGAAATAGAAAGCTAAGATTATGCCATTGAAAAATAAAAGAACTATTATAAAACAATTTTTAGGAAGTTTTACGAATGGGTAGGAAAGTAGAAGTAAGGGATAATAAAGGTAATATCATTTTCGTTTACTATATCGTTCCTGGAAAGAAGAATACAGAATGAAACTATACATAAGTAGAGACGAAGACAGTGATGACATTTGGCTATGGCTCCAACCCAGGAAGGGTAACTGGAAACCAGAAAATGTCTGCGGAAAAGAATGCGTTAATTTTCAACGTCAATCGATGGACGAAATAGATAGATATTGTTGCTATGATAAGACCGACTTCAAAAACAAGTTCGGACAACTTATCAATAAAAAGACCTGTAAGTGCGTCCACCTGCCTAATGAACTAGTTATGGATAACGTAGACGCTAAGTATGGTTTGTATATCCACAAAAAATAGTCACCAGACACTAGAAAATCTAATATTATAGAAGCAACGAAACAAAACTTTTATTTTTTTAGGAATTGTAAAATGAATGATGCACCAACAAAAACGAGACGGCAGTTAAAAATGCATCCTAATCTTCTATTGGATGTAATTGGTAGGCAAGCAGGCACCTTCGATAAAGCATGTTTAGAGGGTGGCATGAATGGTATTGAGGCTATTAACGCCTTAATAGAAGATGGTGGCAACTGTAAGGATAATGCTATTCGCTTTACCTATTCTATAGTAGATGGCAAAGGTATTTGCTGTATCTCGGATATGGGTAAAGGTATTACCACCAAAGAAGAAATCGAAAACTTCTTTGAAACCTTTGGTACTCCACATGACGAAAGCGAGCATAAAATCTACGCTCAATTCAGAATGGGTAGAGGTCAAATGTTTAACTTCGGTAAAAACGTATGGAGAACAGGCACTTTCGAGTTGACAGTCGATGTCCTTAAGAATGGTCTTGAATGGGAATTAAAAGAGAATCTTCCATTCGTAGAAGGCTGTCATATTACCATTGAACTATATGACAAATATCTTAATCTCTATCCTACTAGGACGGTAGAGAGTTTGAAAGATGCTGTTAAGCAACAGATGGAATATGTAAGTACTCCAGTTTTCTTCAATAATGAACAAATCAGTTTTCCTCCAGAATCTCTTAAATGGGATTTTGAAGATGAATTCGGTTATTATATGTTTAATAATGGCGATGATTTAAAGATTTACAATCTTGGCGTATATGTCAAGGAAAAATGGAATACGCAAGGCATCGTTGTTAGTAAGAGACAGATGAAGGTAAATTTTGCCCGGAATGATGTAATGTCGGATTGTCCAGTATGGTTTCATATGGACGAAGTTATTCGTAAAAACGTTGTTAAAAAATCCACAAAGAAGTATGTCAAACAGTCTGCTAATGAGAGACGTTCAATGCTTAAGGATTTACGCAATGGCGTAACACTGTATAAAGATATTAAAGGGTCTAGAATCCTTCAAACGGCTCAAGACAAGTATATTACTTTTGGGATGTTCTTCAAGAGTGACCAACCTTGGACGTTTGCCGATATTGGCAGTCGTAGGGCTGATAGGCTTATCGAGAGCGAGACGCATATTGTATTCGCAAAGTCGATGCTTTATGCCTTGAACTATAATGGCGATGAGAAAATGTTCTTTAATTGGTTATTAAAGACAGTTATAGACAACAACTCTTATGGCGGTTCTAAATGGCAAGTTAAGGATTACCATATAAACGATGTCGTAAAATCTCTTGAAAAGAAGATAAACTTTTATGAGAATTTTGAGTCTATATCGGTTCAAACTAATAACCGATATTCTACTCTTGCCCATAATAAATTGACAAAAGTAGAGAAACGTATTCTTGATGTTATGGGCACTTGCGATTGTTGGGATGGCAGAACGATAAGAATTGGAATATCTGATAATGCATCGGCTTGGACGGATGGTAGTTCTTACATAAATATCGACAGAGGATATTTGAAGGGTCTTAGATTTAATCGGGATTCAGACATTACAAATCTTTTCGCTCTTTTGACTCATGAATTGGCTCATACTAATTCAACAGTAGATACCGATATTCATGGGGAAGATTTCTATGAATCCTTCCATGAATTATGTATGTCTCGTTATAATAGTCCTATGCAACATGTTTTGTCTTTTCAGGCTAAAATGTATTCTGCAATGAGGACAGAGCAAAGAGAGAAAGAGAAAGCGAGAAAAGCAAAAGAAATGAAAGAGTTGGCTGAAAAGATGGGTAAACAATAGACAATTCCTTGGGGGGTAGTAGGTATTGCGTAGATATTTGCTATCCCCCTATTTTTCTCTTGTAAGTGATTTTTATTTATGTATAATTTTTAGAGTTCACCAGACACTTAAAAATTGAATCTTATAATAATGTTAGTAATGAAGGAAATAAAAAATGTATATGTTAGCGATGATACCACCACCAGTTATTGTTTTACTATTGATTGGCATAATCTTATTTTTGATGTGGCTTGTACCTTGGCTTAAGAATAGTCGAGGGGTTGACAAGCTTGCTGATAACCTGTTTAATCCTCCTGTATCTCATACAGTTGACGAAGCGATAGACAGTATTAAAAACAGTAAGGATGCTTTAGTTCAAGTAACTAAGGATAATGCTAAGAAGGCAAAAGACCTTGCTAAAGAATCTGCTGAGGCATTAAAAGGTTTGAAGAAGTAAGAGTTCACCAGACACTAAAAAATTGAATCTTATAGTAATGTAAGTTAGTTCTATAAAAAGTTAATAATAATTATCTTTAAGGGAGATATTGCTATGAAGTAAAAGTGGATGTAGTAAACACGTAGTAAATGTAGTAGAAGTATTAAACTAAAATGTATTTAAATGTAAGGAGTTCCGTTTATGGGACCTAAAAGTATCACAGTAATAGTATTGGTCGTAATTGCTCTTGGAGCAGTTGTAGCAGGAATGAATGGTTATTTTGGTCAGAATGACGACCAGGACTGGCAAGTCCTCCAGAGTCCGTTCGGCACGATGTCGGTCCGAACCGATTCAGGTATTTATCAGAAGCAGTTTGCGAACGCTTGGACTTATCCGAAAGTTCAGCGAGTATACTTCTCTTCTGATGTTAGAGAAGGTTCTTCTCTTGATGAATCTTGTAAAGTAGTTTTCAGCGATAAGGGTACGGCATCTTTCTCGACTATGGTATTGTATCGTTCTCCTTATATGTTGAGCGGTTTAGCTATTCCTGATATTAATGACGAAGGGGATCAGCCTAAAGGTTTGAAAGAAGGAGCGGTAGCAAACTTCCATCGTCTTTGTAAGGGCGATATTAAGATTGCCGATGCGACAGTTTTAGCAAGACTTAAAGAGTATGCACGTATTGTCGCTTCGGATTACAATGCTTCGCAGTCAGTTGATAGTCAGGACGCTTTTATCGCTTCAATTCGTAAGTCTTTGAAAGAAGACAAGACTCTCGTATCTTATGGTATTGATGTTGAAGAAGTAACTCTCAGCGATATTTCCTTTGACGCTAAGACGATTGCTCAGTTTGAGAAACAGCAAGAAGCTATTTTGGCATCGAAAGAGGCTGAAGCTAGAAAAATTCAGTACGATATGCAGAAGCTTGAGACTGATGCCCAGTATGCTCAGAAGATTGCCGAGCAAAAGGGTATTGCCGAGATGGAAAAGATGAAACAAACCACGGATGCTGCAAGAGACGCAGAACTCGCGACTATCGAAGCTCAGAAGAATGTTGACGTTGCTACTCTAGCTAAGGTTCAAGCCGAGACAGAAGCGGCTATGAAAGAGTCAGTAGCTAAGATTGAAAAAGAAGCCGCTCTTATCGTTGCTAGTAAGTCTTTTGAAGTTGCTCAGATTGCGGCTAACGAAGCTGAAGAAGAGAAAAAAGCAATGATTTCTCTTGCTGAAGGTAAACAGAAGTCTATTGAGCTTTCAGGAGCTATTACCGAGCAAGAAGAAGTTTTGGCTAAGATTGCTGCTCAGAGAGACGTAAGTATCTCAGCAAACTATGCTAAGATTGCTGTTCCTAGTACTATCTTTATGGGCGGCGGTAGTTCTGACGGTAAGGGTTCGGCTGATTACTTCGGTAATCTTATGAGTTATGCACTTGCTCAGAACACTGGACTTCTTCCTAAAGAAAGTCCTAAGTTTGTACCTATCAAAGTATTACCTAGTAAGTAGTATCCCCCTTTTATATAGCTTAACAGCACAAACCCCTATCAGTTAATCCACTTTCTGATAGGGTTTTTTTCGCGAAAAGATATAGACTATGTCTTGTTACCAGACACCAAAAAATCCAATATTATAGTAGTAACGAAAACAAAATACTTTTTAAGGAATTGTAGAATGAAAAAACCATTAGGACTAATACTGTATAAGGGACCTTCTAATATTGATGGTAGGATGATAGTAGTTATTGCTACCTTTAAATCGTCTAACGATAAGACTGGTAAGATGGTTCAAACTTGGATAATGTGTGCCGATGTTGACCCTATTCTAGCTATTAAAGAAGGTAGGGATTATTCTGTATGCGGCAATTGTAAACACAAACATATTGGGTCTTGTTATGTCAATATAGCATTCGGTCCTGATAATGCTTTTAAAGCCTATATTAAAGACAAATATACTCATTATAACAGTAGTCATGATTCTATGTTTAAAGGTCGAGAATTAAGATTAGGGGCTTATGGTGACCCAGCGGCAGTACCTATCGAAGTGTGGGATAAGTTTACTGCTCTTTCCGATGGTCATACAGGATATACTCACCAGTGGAACACTCGCAAGGTACACCCACGGCTTAAAGATTATTGTATGGCAAGTTGCGATAATGAAGCTGAATACCAAAAAGCTAAAAAGTTGGGTTGGAGGTCTTTTAGGATTAGATTAAATAAAGACCAGCCATTACTTGAAAATGAGTTTGTCTGCCCTGCTAGTAATGAAGCTGGCAGAAAAACAAGTTGTAATAAATGTAGGGCTTGTATGGGGCTTGAAGCAAAAACCCAAAAAGACCCTTGTATTATTATTCATGGTCTCCCGCATAAGCTTGAAAAGTTTAAATGGGGTATGGAGCGTATCGCATGGAAAGAAGCCTATCGTAAGGTATTTAATTATCCACCACCAAAAAAGAAAAAAAATCGGAGGAAAAAGGTGGTATCAAAAGTAAAAAGGAAAGTATCACCAGACACCAAAAAATCGGAACTTATAGTAGTATGAAAAAGAAAACAAGTATAATACTAAAAGACGAATTTGATAATCCTAATATATGGAAGCATATAGCCATATCATTAGGATAATCACCAGACACTTAAAAATCTAAGTTTATAGAGTTGAAGGGTAAACTTGTCACTTACCGCAAAATTAGAATAAGGTGGACAATCAAAAAAACAAACCTCTAACTATAGACTTAGGTTTTTAATTTAAAAGGGAATTTAATCATGTCAGAAATAGTAGAACACAAAAAATTCATATGCGTAAACTTTAAAGCGTCAAACAATAATAAGGTTTGGCAATATACTATATATAAAGATGGTTCGGCTTTAACCGAGTGGGGTAGAGTAGGTCAAAACCTACAAAGCAAAATGACCACTGAATCAGCTGCGTTATCTAAAATGCGTAAAAAGACTAATCCGAATAATGCTTCTGATAAACTCTATACAGAAGTTAAAGTGGCAGAAGGTACAGAAGGCTCATCGAGTTCTGGCAGAGTAGTTAATTCTTCAAGTTTGAAGTCTATTGCTCAAAAGCAAATTGATATTAAAGACCCAACATTAAAAGAATTAGTTGACTTTCTCGTTAAAGAAAATGTCCACGATATTGTACAAGCTTCGTCAGGTTCTATTCAATATGACACTTCATCGGCTCAATTCAAGACTCCACTAGGGGTTATACTGCCCGAAATGGTATCTGATGCTAGAGATTTACTAGATGATATGGCTGATTATGTAGTCAACCAAAAATTTGATAGTGTCGTATTGGCAAGGAAATTAAACGAATACTTACGGTTAATACCTCACGCGGTGGGAATGAAAAAGATTACACCAGAACTTATCTTACCGAATGCCACAGCATTACAGACAGAGAATAACTTGTTAGATGGCTTAACAGCTTCTTTCAATAATATACATTCGGGGGCTATCGCTAAATCGTGTAAAAAAGATATAGTACAACCTAGACTATTCGATGTTACGCTTGATGTGGTAAGAGATAGGGCTTTAATTAAAAGAATCGAATCTTATTACGAGAGTACTAAAAAAACGATGCACCAAAGTTTTCGTTATAAGTTGCATAAAGTATATGAGATAGAGATAGGTTCCGTTAAGAAGAATTTTGCTAATATCGGCAAAAGTGTGGGAAATATACAGGAGTTATTTCACGGAACTAAATGCTCTAATCTTCTTGCTATTCTTAAAAAAGGGCTTATAATTCCTCCATCACGATCAGGACATGTTACTGGTCGTTTATATGGCGATGGGGTTTATGCGTCAGATATTAGTTCAAAAGCGTTAAATTATGCGACTAATTTTTGGGGTTCGGGTGGTTCTACAAGTAGGATTTTTATGCTTTTATGTGATTTTGCTATGGGGAATATTTATTATCCTGATGGCAAATATGGAGTTAGATATCCTGTTAAGGGTTATGACTCTACTTTTGCAAAGGCTGGACGTGGAGGAGTGTACAATAACGAAATGATAGTATACAAAACTGGACAAGTTAATTTGAAATATTTATTAGAGTTTAAATAAAGGATATTTTATGAGTTTTCTATAAAGTATATACCATAACCTATTTTTAGATATGGAGTGTACTTATGAATAATAAATCTTACAAATATCCTTTATTGAATGATAAAGAATGGCTTTTTAAAAAATACATAGAAGATGAATTAAGCACTGTTGAAATGTGCAAAATGGCAGGTGCCAAAACTGCTAACTCTGTTAGGCAAGCTCTAATAAGACATTCTATACCAGTTAGGACTATTGGCGATGGGTTACGAGTTAATAAAGAAGATGGCTTTATCGCCGACAAAGAAGTTATTGACGGTTGTCTATTAGGGGATGGATTTCTTTGTAAGTGGAACAAAGAGAGTGAAAAATCGTTTCCTTATTTCGCGAAAAGAAATAAATATTATGACCATATAAAATATGTTGCTGAAATACTTTTTAAGGATAAATGGCAAGAAAGAGTCAAAGAGAACAATGAAAAGTTTTTAGATAAAAAATGTGTAGTATTTTCTCTAAGAAGTTTATCTAATAAGTCTTTAAAAACATTTTACGAGAGATGGTATCCTGAATGGAATAACTATAAAAAAATTATCCCTCAAGATATAGAGATAACTCCTAATCTGCTTTTACATTGGTTTCTAGATGATGGTAGTTCTTATCTAAGAAAACGAAATAGCAAAACTAAACAGGTGGTTATCACTTTTTGTAGCGAATGTTTCTCGAAAGATGACCAAGAAATGATTATGGATAAAGTTAATAGCCAATTCGATTTGTCTATGAGGCTGAATAAAACTAATTCTGGGGTAGGGTATAGAATAGTAGTCCCACAATCGAAAGCTGATAATTTCTATAATATAGTTGGAGATTGTCCAGTCCCCTCTATGGAGTATAAATGGAAATAGGTTCACCAGACACTAAAAAATCTAATCTTATAGTAATGTTAAGAGTTAGTAATTAAAGGAAAATAAAAATGGGACAGTATTATAAAACAATAAATATAGACAATATGGAATGGCTGAATGCTCATGCTTATGATAACGGAGTCAAGCTAACAGAACATTCTTGGGTAGGAAATAACTTTGTAGGGGCTGTTATGGCTCTGCTACAGCCCGGTATGCCTTGGCATAAATCTCGTATTGTATGGGCTGGAGACTATTACGATGAAGTCGATTGTGGAGAAATCCCATATTATGATATGGTACAAAAACAAGACGAACAAAAAAACGTACTTCCAATTACTAAAGATATGCAGAAGTTGGCTATCTTAGTAAACCATACTAGGAAAGAGTACGTTGATTATCGGAAATTGACTGGTAAAGATGGTTGGATAGTGAATCCTCTTGGTATCTTGACTGCTCTTGGTAATGACCGAGGGGGTGGGGATTACAGAAGCGATCAACCAGATTTTGAAAAGGTCGGGATATGGGCTGGAGATAGTCTATCTGTTGAGACCGAAATCCCTTATGGTTTTTGGGAATTGAAAGTTAATTTTCAAGAGAATTGGTAAATCACCAGACACTCAAAAATTGTAACTTATAGTAATGTAAGAAGTACTAAACTAAAACAAATTTTATTTCATGGAGATTCCTAAAATGGATTCTAACGATCAAAACACAAAAGTTTCACCAGTAGTAGTCGTAACTGACTGCCTAAATGATAAGGTTATCGACATTATCGCAAAAATGACTGGTCGAGATTCAGTCTTTACATCTTTTGATGTTACAAAACTGATTCGTATTGAGAACCCGACAATGAACGTACCTCACAATGATGTCCGAGATATGGTTTTTGAAGCGTATCAGAATACCTTCTGCGACGATTATGAGAGAACCTTGACAGAATTGTCGGTTGGGTATTCATATGTCTATCACCCTGATACCGTCTCAGCTTCTACCCACCCGTTGGCAGTACAGCCAGTTGCTGACGATACTAACACCGACCCGGCTGTTATCAATGATACCGACCTGACGACTGAAAAGCGTCTTAATATTTCCAAGACTCATTTGGATGCTATGGGTCTGAAATCTGGAGATATGGTTAGACTTGACACCGAGAATGGTGTATTATCTATCACCGCCTGCACCAGTTCTCCATACGAGACGTTGTTTGTCAATTCCGATGGTCGGCTTCGTTTGAATGCTCGAACGCTCACAAGGGCATTCTCGAAGCTTCACGATAAGTTCGAGATTCTACTGTCTTCTGATAAGACTGCTATTACTGTCCGTCCTATCGAAGTAATAGCAGATTAATTTTGTCTTCTGTTCGCTACTACCTGCGAACCTCCATAAAGGAAGGGTTCTCCTACGCCCTTCCTTTTTTTTATGAATAGAAAGTATTTTATAATGAAGAACATGAAACTACAAATATATCAATATATATTTGATTTAAAGATTAACAATGAAAACAAAGTTATTTCCTCCGCTTTTACTGTCGAAGGTAAACGTTCTGCTTCTATGGATGACACCGAGTTTAGGCAAGGGGAAACATATCAGCAAGAAATTTTTAGGGGAAAATGGGATTGGTTAATAGATAAAGAAACAGATATTATTTTACCTATACATGATATAGTGGTTTCTGTTGTAGATCCTAAATATTATGGGGCTTATCGCTTTGGAGGAGGTTCTATAGGTAGTTCTATGAAGATAGTCTGCGAGCATTGTGGAAGTTCTGATTGCGATTTTGATTGTATAGATGCTCTTAAATGGGTAGATATTTGTGATGTGATGGATCGTGAAGAGAAAAAAGATGAGTTAAATGGTAATAGAGAGTTTAATAAACAATGTGACGCTCTTGAGGCTATGATATTGGGTCACGCTGTAGCTGGTCTTCATGTCGATGAAGAAATGTATATAGAAGGCATTGTATCTGCATTAGATGCAATGGGTAATCAGTAACTCACCAGACACTTAAAAATCCTACTTTATAGAAGTGTTAATTATAACACTGTTTAGGGAATTGTATTATGAAATTTATTGTAACTGGTATTGCCAATATCGAGATAACTGCTGAAATAGAAGCAGATAGTAAAGAAGAAGCAAAGAGTGAATTTGATTCGGCTGATTTCTGTCCTGAATCGACTGCTGATATAACCATAACATCCGCTAATCAATGTGGCTCAGATGTTGAAGATGTAGTATGGCTTGCTGCTGATAAATGGGAGGAGTTATCTCCATTAGAGAGAGCCATTATCCTCAAAGAGAACGGCGTTTCGGACGAAAATGCTTTGAATATTTGCCAAAGAGACTATCTAATTGAAATAGATGAAGAATGGTGGGAATACTTTGACGGAGACTAATCACCAGACACTTAAAAATCTAATTTTATAGAAGTGTAAATTATAACACTAAATAAAGGAAAAAACGATGCCTAAAAAAGAATATAGAAAATGCGAGAATCATTGTCCTAAATGTAACAGCGAGAATATATCTAGTATTGGTACGTGTTTCGCTGATGTCGTTTATCAAAAACTTGTTTGTAAAGATTGCGGTTGTGGGTTTAAAGAGTATTATAAATATTCAGATACAGAAATAGATGGAGAGGAATAAAATGGGAAATAGAATGTATGTAGATACGTTTCAGAGAATAAATACTCGTACAAATATTAGTGATTATATGATTGAAATCGCTGACGATCACGACTATACAACTCTTATTTTCGCGGGAGATAAATCTCTTAGCAGTAATAAAAACGAGATATTACCTGGCGATAATATGGAGCTATTAAGGCTCCTTATTAAAGAGAAGCATAATGAAGAACACGGCTCAAGTTGCGAAGCATTGGAGAATATCCTCGAAAGAGCAAGAGCCAATTTCCGAGGCGTTTGGATAGGAGGTTATAACTTTGATGGGCAGTTCCTCAAAAAAGTCCTCGACCATGATATTAGAGAGGTTTATTTCTGTCCCGATTGCGGTTGGGAAAGTTTCTCTGATGTAGATTATGAAGCTGATTGTGGCAATCCTCAATGTGATGGGGAAATGTCTGAAGTAAGAGAAGAATGGTATGAAGTTTAAAGGGAGCGATAATGTTTTATTTTATTGAACAGACAATCAGAGAAGGCGATAGAGAATATACTACTAGGTGGACAGAAGAAGCCAATTCGGTGGAAGACCTTGAAGAAACCTACAATGTCGAGCATGACGAGTTCGGTGCCAATGTAGATGATTTTGAGATATGCACTGAAGATATTAGTGTCCGGAAAATGACACAACATGAATTTGATGTCGTAAGTCGTTTTCTGTAATCACCAGACACTAAAAAATCTAATCTTATAGAAGTGTTAATAATAATTTATTGGAGTAATGATATGAGCGTTTCAATAGGCAAAAACATGGATACAGGTATAGTTTCTCTCCGTTTTGACAGTACTGGTAGAGCGGTCGAATTGATGCCAGAAGAAGGTATCAATCTCGATAATAAAATGCGTATGGTAAGAGCCGAGGGTAGATTGATTAAAGACCATATCGGTAAAGAAGCTCTTGTGTTCTTACAAGAACTTGGTAAAGCCATCTGCGATGGAGACCCGAATACTATTGCGGACATGTGGGTCGGTAATGGCAGTAAGATTGTCGAGAAAGCGATCAAAGAAGGGATGCTATATCAAGAATGTATCCCTAATCCGTTTAAACTCTACTACCTTGGTACACAGCCTTGTAGCGATAATTATAATGAGAAAATGGTGCAAAAGGCTATTGATTGTACTACAGAGATAAGAGCTATTCTTAATACTCTATTCCAGAGAATCATTCATGCCGAAGATATGTTCACAATAGACAAGGAAATCGAAGGTTATGGCAAACTGATTTGTGCTTATAAGGGGGGAGGGCTTGGCGTTGGAGACACGGCAACCGATGAAGCTATTCAGCAATATCTCATTGATAAGTTAGAAACTATTTTCGATGAAGAAGATGTTGAAATAATTGGCAATTGTTTTTATGATTCGATCCACTGATAACTAGACAACTAAAAATTAAGGCTTATAATATTATGCTAGTAGCAAAGTTAATCACATTTAGTATTACGACTAGGGTTCTAGTTGACGGAAACAGTACCGAAGAAGAGCAATTTGACGAAGCTGTTAAACTTGCTAGACCTAAAATAGTGGACAATGCAAAGGATATTCTTTAAGGTGATAATGTCGTAGGATTTGATGACGATGAAGAGTGTCCGTATGATCCAGAAATTGATTAACCACCAGACACTTAAAAATCTAAAATTATAGGGGTGTTAATAATAACACCGAGTAGGAGTTTTAATGTATATATTAAAATTTCATAAATCAGATAAAGTCGAAGATATGAAAATCGGCACAAAAGAAGCACTAGCAGATTGGGTTATGTTGAACACCGATGGGCTTATTCACACTAAAGAAGTCGATGGTAAAGTTTATGTTAAACGGTATAGTAAAGAAATAGCTATTATATCAGAAATAGAGGTTATAAATGATTAAGGGTACACTAATAGAAGTTATTGGCGATGTTACTGATCCTCAAGTATCAAGCGAAAACGAAGTGGCTATAATTCCTCACTGCTGTAATAACCTAAAAGGTTGGGGGGCAGGTTTTGTGTTAGCTCTTAACAAAAAAGATAGAAACCCAATGGATTGTTATCGAAAGATGTTTGAAAAATACACTATACCAAAAGATAAAAAAGATATGTTAGGGTTAGTATCTTATGCCTCTTTTTGCTCTGCTGTCGGTTTTCAAGAGTTCGATGGTTCCAGATTATATGAGAGCAAAGATGCTATTTTTCCATCAACAATGATAGTTGCTAATATGATAGCACAAGATGGAGTTAGAGGTAATTCGGATTTTGATACACCTTTAAGATATGTCTCCCTAATTAAATGTATGCTTAGGGTTGCTTTGTGGATAAAGGTAGAACAATCTAAATATCCAAACAAATTATTTACTATCCACGCTCCTAAATTTGGAAGCGAACTCGCTGGAGGTAATTTCGATTTCATTCTTGAGCTAATCAGAGAGATTTGGTTAGAAAACGGTATTAACGTTGTCGTCTATGAGTTCGGTTAATCACCAGACACTTAAAAATCTAGTATTATAGAAGTGTTAATAATATTTGATGGAGTTGCTAATGAAAGACGAAGACGACATTTACATTGAGGAAAAAGCAAAGCAAGTAGCAGAATTGCTAAAAGATGCTGAAGGTAAATCTCATATACATACAGGTCAAATATTAGTGAAAGCTCTTGCCTCTATTAAAGAGGGGGATGGCATGGTAAACTATCATTTGGAGGATATGGACAGACATGCCAGAAACGTAGCCTTCGAGTCAAGAATGCACTTCTTTGATAAATTATGGAATTTTCTGCATGAAAACGGACATAACAGAGACAATCCAAATATATCAGAGCACGATTCCGCTTGGTGTCATTCTTTTTATAAGGGGGCTAAAAAAACATATAGCGATGATGACGGAAAAAGAAAAGTTATTGTTATAAGCAATATGATGGGTGGTGCTTCTCACTTCTTCGTTAAAAATGAACATATCATAGGAGATGAAGATTGGTCAATTTATTATATCGTAAGGATATGGGATGACCCTGAACGATTCTTTAGAGAAGACAGCCAAAGAAAATCTTTAAAAACTCTTGTAAAGAATGGTAAACTAACACTCTTTAACGACAATTATGCCGATGGAAACCGTAAAAAGTCTTGGCAAGACTACGAAGAAGAGGGTTATTCACCTAGAATGTATGAGCATGATTATGAAAGATGTATTTTGAAGTATGATTGCCATCGTCCCGATTCTGTATTACGGAATTACTTCACACTTGGCAGGCATTGCGAAAATGCTTTAATGCAATTGGAGTCAGCATTTTGGATGAGAACTAAATAATCACCAGACACCTAAAAATCCAAACTTATAGCAATGTAAGGAAATAATAACACTGTTTAAGGAATTGTTAGATGCTAAAATTTATTTGCCCAGTATGTCAAGATTGCGGTTTACAGTTAAGGCGAAAAGAAGAGAATGTAACTCGTCTGTATGCCGATAGAGACGATGACTTCGATTATGGTAAAGAAGAGGTTGTTGATTGCGATATGTCTGTAGTTGAATGTAGTAACGGTCATGTTCTGATGCTTAAAGATGAGACAGAAGTTCAAGACTATGCAGATTATCTTAAATGGTTAAAAGAGAATAAATAATTTTGGAGTGAAATTATGGCAAAGAAAACGTTTGACAAAATAACAGTAGGCTTTGTTATCCAAGAGTACCAAACAGAAAAAGATGGTTCTCATACACCTATAAGACAAGAGTTTATAGCTTGCGATCAAGTTGACTATGAGGACACCAACGGTGAGCCAATAGAAGTTGACACCTTAAAAGAGACTTATTGTCCTTTTGAGATGGTACAGCCGACACACCGACCATTTCCACCGAGTAGAGAGGGCTTAAAGTTTATTTGCCCCGACTGCAAGGGTACAGAACTCGAATGTGTTATGGAAGGTGGTTATAGTTCTATAGTCACTGTTATTTCAGAAGACGGTGAATTTGAATTCGACAATTCCTTTGTTGAAAGCGATTTATCTCATTATCAATGCAACTGTTGCGGTAAAAGGTTAATGTATCCGGACGACTGTGATGCTGAATATGAGATACAAGATGATGAAAAGATTGTCGAGTGGATAAAACTTAATTGCCCTCAAGACTAATCACCAGACACCTAAAAATTTAATTTTATAGGAGTGTTAATAATATTACTATAGGAGTCTTTATGAATGAAGCTATTGAAACAATCGAACACGTTGGTCAAACTATCGAAATCTTTCAAGATGGAGATAACTGTTCCCCTAGAGAAAATGATAATATGTGTATTTTTCATGTAGCTCATCGGCGATATTCTTTTGGCGATAAAAACTATTCTTCTCTTGCAGATATAACATCGGCAGAAAGAAAAGCAGTTGCTAAAGGTGATATAGTTTTACCACTGTATATGTACGACCATTCCGGCATTACAATTGCCCTTACACCGTTTCCTTGCCCTTGGGATTCTGGACAGGTAGGTTTTGTTCAAGTCAAAAAGTCTGAGATTATCGCAAATTGGGGTAAAAAAAATTGGACAAAGAGTCTTCAAGAAAAAGCACACGAAGTTGCGGGAATGGAAGTAAAAGAGATGGATTCTTATCTTCGCGGCGAAGTATATCTTTATAGTATCAATAACTATGAAGAAAGTTGTGGAGGATATATCGGAGATATTACGTATTGTATCGAAGAAGCAAAATCTGCAGCTGAGTACTTAAAAACCTACAAAGAAGAACAAGCAAGAATAGAGGCACCACTGCCATTGTTTCCTAAAGATACAAAGATACTTTCTTAATCACCAGACACTTAAAAATTCACTCTTATAGTAGTGTTAATAACATTACTATAGGAGTTTTTTATGGAAACAATAAAAATAGAAATCTACTGTAAAAAATGCCAGAGAACATCTGAAGCAGATTACGAAGTAGCTACAGGCTATATGTCTAAAACAAGATGGATGTGTGATTGTGGGGAAATGTATCATATCAGCGACTATGTAAATGGACCAACTTATGCTTCGCATATGTCTAAAGAAGAAGATGATAAATATACTAAATATATGAGAGAACATACAAGAAAAGATAGAGCAATGGATAAAGAAAAAGGTAGAGAAATGTATCAGAGAGTAGAAAAGTGGCTAAATGCTTTATCGGTACAGGCAATAGCTAAGATTGAAGCTCAACGAACTTTTCATCAAGCGATAGATAGAGACTATACCATCGAAACAATTCTTGAACATTGTAAGTACGAAGATGACTTACTGGAGAAGTTATATAAAGAATCTTTGGTGTCTACGATTGCCTTCAATGCCGACAATAATAGTCCTCAATGCTTTACCGATAAAAAGGATTGGTATATCCTCGAAATGGTAGGTTGCGTTGACCCTTCTTTAAGTAGGTCTTATAACACCGAACTAGAGGTACAAACTGTTATTGAAGTTATGAGAGACATGCCGGAAAATAGCCAGAATTCTTATACTTATTTGTCGGTTACTAAGGGAGCGGATATAAACATTTAATCACCAGACACTTAAAAATTAAATCTTATAGTAATATAACAAGGAAAGATGATGATTAGGCAAAGGCATATATAAGAGCCGAAAGTTATGAATAGTAACCCTCAAGCCTTTAATGGCGGTTGGGTTAGCCTTAGATCACGGGTTTGTCCTTGTAGACTATCGAGACCGGAAAATTGGTAGTTGAAAAGCCCGTACTGTAAAGAAGGCATCTATTCCCTTGTTTTATTAAATTTTAATTTAGGAGATATTATGGACAACAAGTATAGAGATGAAAAACTAAATGAGCATATGTTTAGAGTTGAAGCATTGCTAACAGCTATATCAGGTAAAGAAACTAAACATCTCAATGTTCAGGATATTCTTAAAACAGATACTTTAATGTCTTTTGATAAGGCTGTACAACTCGGTATGATGGAAACGGCTAATGAGGCTATTGTAGAGGTAAAAGCTCTTGCTGTTAGTCTCGATAGGCTTATCGCTATGACTAAAGAGATAATAGGGGTTATGGACACCTGCGGCTTAACTCAATCTAGTTTATATAGAAGAAGACTTAAGGTATTGACTAATCTTTCTCGTATTACCGATGAGTTTAAACCAAAATCAAATCATCAGTTTTCTCAGATTTAGTTCACCAGACACCTAAAAATTCAATCTTATAGAAATGTAAGGTTAATAATAATAGTTTTTTTGAAAGGGTTTACAAATGGAAGGTTTACTTTTAGACACACCTGGTAGCGGCATAGTAACAATGGAACAAGCTTTTAGCATTCCTACCCCAGAAGCGACTAATACTTATAGTCCAGTTGGGAATAAAGACCTTTGGGATATGCTCTCTCGTATCGCCGATGAGCGAGGTCTTGAACTAGGGACACCCCATATTGGCTTAGCTAATAAGGGACAAAGAATGTTCGGTTCAGTCGAAATCGTTAATCAGAACCAGCTCGATGACGAAGTTAGAATGATGCTCGGTTTTCGTAACAGTCTCGACAAAACTATGTCGATCGGTATCTGTTTCGGGAGTAAGGTTTTTGTTTGCTCGAATATGTGTTTTTCGGGCTATGCTTCAGACGGTAATGATGCAACTGGTATCGTTCACCAGCGTCACCAGTCTGACGTTTTCGGAAACCTCGAAATGGGTTTGAATGAGTCAATGGATAAGTTTGAGGTTTTCAAGAACTATCAAGAGAAGCTCTACAATCGCTTGAAAGAAATCAGTCTTTCAGACGAACAGGCTTACCACTTGATTATTCAAGCGGCAAGAGCCGAGGCAATCAATAATACTGATTGTATGACAATCGCTAATGAATGGGATTTTCAGGTTACCGGTCCGACCAATGAGGCTGAAGAAGAGCGTTGGCATCCAGAATTCACTCCAAGAACTGCATGGAGTCTGTTCAATGCCTTTACAGAGCAAGCTAAGACTTACCAGCAGAAAAACCCCCTTAAGGCTAACTTAAGATCGATAAAAATGAATTCGTTGTTCCACCAGCAGTATATGACGAATTAAGGGAAATACTTAGAGAGGGAGAGAGAAATCTCTCCCTTTTTTATCTTATTACCAGACAGTGAAAAATCGTATCTTATAGTATTGTAAGATATAAATTATAGGAATGTAAAAATGAATAACGCAGTTAAAAAAGTAGAAATTCTTAATCTCTTAGATAGAGAAGATGTTACTGAACAGATAACTGGCAAGAGTTTAGACGTTACTTTATCTGATGGGAGTAGAATAACAATTGAGTTGTTTGAACGAGAAGGTGACGCGGCTATCGAAATCAGGGCTGGACTTGATAGGCTTGTGATTATGCCCGTAGCGTCAAATGTTATAAAAGTTAAGACAGATAGGAAACAACAATTTTAGTAGGTAATTTTTATCTTATTACCAGACACTTAAAAATCGTATCTTATAGTAATGTAAGGAAAGACAAGTTAATAATTTTTTTAAGTTAATTTAGGATATATAGTTCAGATTATCTATATTACCTGAAATATTTAGTCTACTAAGTTTGACTAATTTAACAGTATCGTTTTTTAGCGTTACAACTGCAATGAGTAGTTGGCGTTTATGATGTTCCATTTACGGAGCTTTAAAATGAAGAATGTAATTATGATTTTGGTAGTATTGGTTGTAGTATCTGTTAGCGGTTGTCAGACAAGCAAAGGGCTTTTTGAAGACCTCGCAGGAGGTTCAGCATGGGTAGCTGAAAAACTCGAAAAGCCAGCAGCCGAGGCAGCAGAGCGTGACGCTGATAGAGCCGCGAAAAAGCTCGAAAAACGTCAAGCTATTTTGGCTGCTCGCGTTCGTTTGGCTAAAAATGAGGTGCAGTAAAATGAATAGGATAGCCATTATATCTATTTTGTTTGGTTGTATAACTCTCACCAGCGGGTGTATCGAAGTTTCTTATAAAACTGAAGCTAGATTAACTTTTGGCGGGAAAAAAGAACCGACAGCTAGACCTAGAATAGTTGATGATGGCTATCCTAAAACATTGCCAGCAGTATTTGCTAGTAATGAGAATGTTTACGATAACCATAGTTCTTATAAAAGTAGACCTACAATATCGGCAATTAATTCTAAACGTAAACGAGGCTTTACAGCTTTTAAGAGACGGGAGAAATAAAATGTTTGAAATGATAGAAGGCGGTTTTAATCTTTATATAAACGAAATCATAGATATAGATATTTCATGGTTCGCGAGTACCATTGCTTTAATTATTATGAATGCACTGTTATCGGTTCGTAGATTTGGCGTATGGTGCAAACAGATGCAAAAGGCGGCAGATTATAAATCAGCGGAAAAGAAACTGGCGAAAGCGAATAAATAATGAATGTAGACCTAATTTTTCCTTTAACTGTAGTCTTCTTCATGTGGTTTGTCCGTAAAATAGATAAGTCACCAGACACCTAAAAATTTAGTCTTATAGTAATGTAAGTTAATAATAACTAATTGAAAAGGGTAGTAAAATGAAATCAAATTTAAAATTATGGCAAGTTCTAATTATATCATTGCTTGCTTGCGGTCTATTGTATTGGTTCTTCGGTCCTCATCAGTTTAACAAGACAGATAACATCTTAAATGAAGCGTCAACAATGATAGAGCGGCATGAGGGAAAAAGTCATAACGTCTATGACGATTCAAGGTCTATACCGACTATTGGTATCGGCTTTAACCTAAACAGCCCATATGCGAAAAGTAGGCTAAAGTTAATAGGGGTAGACTATGACAAAATTATCGCTGGAAAGTCTTCTTTAACTAAAGAGCAGATGTATCATCTTTTTTATCAAGATGTTCAGACAGCAGTTGATGATGCTCGAAAGTTCTTACCTGGTTTTGATAAACAGCCTAAAGAGATACAAATTGCCTTAATTGATATGTCGTTTAATCTTGGGTATAATAGACTGATGCAGTTTGTAAAGTTCAGACAAGCTTTAATGGATAGAGATTATCTTGAAGCGTCAAAAGAAATGATAGACTCAAGATGGTATCGTCAAGTCGGTAATCGGTCGAAAGAATTAGTTAGGATAGTAGCCGCTCACCAGACACCTAAAAATCTAATCTTATAGTAATGTAAGGTAATAATAACATTATTTTAGGAGCAAGAAAATGTTTGGACAAGGTATAATAGGAAGTAGTAAAGACGTTCCTCAATGGATACTTGACTTAGTTGAAGAGGTTGAGGGTTGGGAAGGGTTCTGTACAGATGGTATCTACTTTAAGGAGTCAAAATCAGATTATAGGGGAGCTTGCTATAATGTTGGCGGCAGATATATAGATTTGTATTTCGGTCGCGAAAAAACAGTTGAAAGAATTTGGATAGTATTGCATGAATTGGCTCATGCTTGTCAACATCTTGAAGCTCCAGAGACAATAACAAAGAAAAAGCCTGGGCGTAGAAATAGAGTTGTGCATAATCCAGCATTCTTTAAAATCGCTGCTCGATTCTTTTTAAAGTATGGTGGACAAGAGGTATTAGAGTTCGCTGCCAACAACGAATATAAACGAGGTCGTAAATATATGGTATCACCAGACAATTAAAAATCGAGGTTTATAGTATCATGTTTAGAATAAAGAAATTTGAAATAATAGTAACAGTAATTATAGTTGGCACAATTATGCTATGCGTATACTGTTCTATACAAAAGGAGAAAAAGATGGCAGACAATATCTACATGAGAGTCAATCACATGTATACGCAAGATGGTGAACATTATGACAAGCATATTCCTGTAGCTAATGCAGAAGAAGCCGTTATTGTTATCAATAGAGAAGCGGATAAACAAGTAAATGATATATCAGTTGGTTGGAACGCCTTTAGTTTTGAGGTTTGGGATGTAGATTCTCAAGAATGGGAATACTATTACGACGAAGAAGGTCGGGATATTGAAGAAATCATGTTAGAGACTGACTAATCACCAGACACCTAAAAATCTAATTTTATAGTAGTGTAATGATATTTGTTAAGAGGTGATAAAATGGAAAATGAGAATAACTACTTTCAAACGATTAAGCCACCAGTAAAAGGTGGGGTAACTATTCGAAATAAAAAAGGTTTCTCGGGACTATACAGTGAGTATAAGAGCGAACCCACAAAACTAGGTCTAGAACTCTGGCTTATATTACAAGAGAACTGGAAAAGTTTAGGTCGGTTAGCTGGTCAAATGCTGCAGTATGGATATTGGGAAGATTACTTAAACGATGGAATATGTCTTTATTGTGGAAAGCACGATGTTGGACACTGTAATAGTGCTTCTGGCGATCTTGTGGTTAAGATGAGAGAGGGAGAGATAGCACCTGACCCATTAGCCCTAAAACACACTCATGTCCCTTCTACCCCTATGGTGTCGTCTGAGAATGAGGAACAAGATGGGTTACATCTACAATGGATATATGTAATTGACCCAGAAAATTCTACGCTGGAAGTTTTGAAGTCGGTCCGTAAAAGAGGAACATGTATTTCAATGATAAGAAATAGAAAATATCGACAAGAGTCATACCAGTATTTCCCTGTCGGTATATTCTCTTTACATGATAATATGCCTGATTGGGACGAAGTAGAGCAAAGAGGTCTTGATTTCGCTAAGTTCTATCATGAGAAGTATCAGGCTCACCAGACACTCAAAAATTTAATCTTATAGTATTGTAAGGAAACAATATTCTAGGAGTAATAAAATGGGAACTTATGTTAAAGTAACGATAGAACAATTTGACGAACTACTGAAAGCTTCTAAAGGCTGGAAAAAAGATATTTGCGGAAAAGAATTTGTCTATAATTATGAGATGACGCGGTTTCCTAATATTATAATCAAGGTTCTTACAAGCATTAAAACAGAAAGTAATGCAGTAAGAGGAAAAGGGCAAGACGCAATAAGGGTTTTTGTTGTCCGTAAAGTAACTAAGGGCTTTGTAGGTTATGCCAAACAGGTCAGAGTCAATAGGACGATGAACTGGAGAGATAATGTCAAGAAAGCATTTATGAAACAAAGGTCTGGTATTTTAGCAAGGGAATTAAAATGAAAAATATTATGTCAGCAATTATTATATCCTTTGGGGTATTGGAGTTTGTTTATCTTCTATTACGAGAGAATAATGAAAAAGAAAACAGTATGGCAAATAGGTCGTAAATCTCAAGTATTGGTGGAGAGACTATCCAAGAAAAAAGTTTATGAAAACTTTGGAGACAAAGAACAGCGTAAACTTGATACATTTATTGGAGATTTCTACTCTTATACTCCAGAAGAACGTAAGTATATATCTCGGATAACTAATTCTTTTAGAGAATGGTGTAGGAGTTATACTGGCTAATCACCAGACACTTAAAAATTGAGGTTTATAGTAATATAAGAAAATAATAATATTTTAGTAAAGGGTAGAACAATGTATAATTTTCAAGTAGTAGTCGGAAACATAGGGACAGTTTATGACGGAGATGATGCTGGCGAAGCGACTGAGACATATGAAGAATATGCTAAACAGTCTAGAAAAGGATATGGCAGAGCTGCAGATGAAGAAGTATCTTTGTTCATAGGCGGCGAATGGGCTCGTCATAATCATTCTGAAGAAGCGGATATTATAGTAATATGAAAGTTAATAGAGCAGATATAATCGAATATTTAGCAGACGATGGATGTTGGGAAACAGCTATCTGTACTGAGACTGGGACTGAATCTTTTGGTTTCCTATGTTTGGATGGTCAAATGAGGATTCTTTTTTATGACGATAAGGATATTAAATGGAGACTTCCAGAATGAAAAAACATTTTTATATACTTCGCGGCTTGCCGGGCAGTGGAAAATCAACAAAAGCTAAAAACTTAGCCGGAGAATTAGGTCAAGTCTTTTCAGCAGATGACTATTTCTGTATAAATGAAGAGGGAGAATATAGGTTTGATGGTGACCAGCTCGGGCTAGCTCATCAATGGAATCAAAGACGATCGCTCGAAGCTATAAAAGCGAATATCCCTATCGTTGTTATCGACAATACAAATACAACTCTTCGAGAGATAAAATCATATATCCCACATATTAAACTCGCTCAAAAGATGGGATACGAGGTTAGTATCCAAGAGCCAGATACAGAGTGGGCTATGGATGTTGAAGAGCTGTTCAAAAGAGGTACCCACAATGTGCCCGAAGAACATTTAAAAAAGATGTTAAATAGATACGTTAAGGGCGTTACGGTAGAAGACATACTTGTTTCTAAATAAAGTTATTGTTTTCGTTAAAGTTTTAAGCCCTCAGAAATGGGGGTTTTTTTCGTGTATCACCAGACACCTAAAAATTCAATCTTATAGAAGTGTTAATAATACTAACTTTTTTGGGAGCAAAAAAAAATGGCAGACGAAAGAATCACAAAGTTGGATGCGGCAAACATGGTATCTGATTATAATGAGGGTACCATCTTTACAGTAACTTTTGTAAAGAGAGGTGACGGCTCGTTACGAGAGATGAATTGTCGCAAAGGCGTTAAAAAGCATATTAAGGATGGGATATTAAAGTTTGACCCTAAAAAGAAAAACCTTGTATCTGTTTTCGATATGCAGAAAAAAGAGTATCGTATGATTTCCCTTGAGAATATTACAAAGGTCGTAATGAAGGGTAAAACCTATATTGTAGAGTAATTGTCTTGAAGCCCCTTAATTGGGGGCTTTTTTATCTTATCACCAGACACTTAAAAATTCAATCTTATAGTATTGTAAGATATAACACTGAATAGGGAGTATTAAAATGCTTAAGATGAGCGATATAGTATTATTGAATGTTACGGTTGCAGCTGAAATGTCATCAGCAAAACCCAATGATAAGACAATGAAGAACTATTTGCAACAATGTATTCATATATCCAGACAAGTATTAAAGGGCGAAATAGATTTAGAATTTTTTGAAAAATTCTTTACTACTCGTTTCCCTAATGAACAGATTGACCAACGATATTGTGAAGAATGGTTAAATAACTTTTCTAAAGGTCAAGAATGGCAGTTTGGTGATTATCAAACAAGATATGTATTGCAACAGATAGCCCCTGATATATACCCAACTGATAAAGACGCTTATTTTTTGAGAGAAGTGAAAGGTTCAAAGTGATGAAAAGGCTAGATGATAAAAAAGAGTCCTTGCCTCAACAATCAACTCCAGCAGTACAGCAAGTTGAGGTAAGGAGGGTGAACAGAATAAGGTTCAATACGTATTTTGCTGACTTTGGTGAAAGAAGGCAAAGAAAAGTTGGAATTATATTCAATGTAAGGTCTTGATTACCGAATAGGAGTAATGGTATGTTTTTTAATATTACAAAATCTTTACATAAACAACAATGTAAGCCCGTATTCCATGACCGTTGTAATCACGTGCAAGGTTCTTATGTAGGTTCTATCACCGATTTAGAGGGTAAGTGGTATGATATTTATGTTTATAAATCTACTCTAAATAAGAATAGTCAAGATGTCTGTATTAGATATGGAGAAGAGGATTATGAGTATATCTCTCCTGGCAGCCTCTTGAATGTCCTCAAATGTAGCGGAGAAATATACGAACTTGCTACTTACGTCATATTGAAGCATGGAACTATTGAGTTTATCCGAGACCCGAACGAGAAAGTAGATTGGTAATCACCAGACACCTAAAAATCCGGTCTTATAGTAATGTAAGGTAATGACACTTTAATTTTGGGAGTTGAAAAATGCTAGATATACAGTTCTTATCAGATGATATATTAGAGGTAAAAGAAACCACATTTACCTTCTTAGAAACAAAAGTCAGATATTTTTACTATGATGTCGTTAATTGGATAAAATACAATTACAGACCTGTAAGCACTCCAATGACAGTTGAGTTGATTAAAAGCAATCCTACACCTGATAAAAAATACCACGACGAATGCAATATGAGCGAAAGTGATATACAATGGTGTAAGACATACTATATCCCTAAAGCTAAATCACCAGACAAGGAGGTAGATGTATAATGGGTAAATATTATCTTGAAGATGGTGACGAAGTAACAGCAGACTTTGCAGAGGTAGAATATGTTAAATCTACTGGTGTTATGAGGTTCATGGGTTGGGGAGAATGTAACTATTTTTTTGCGGGGAAAAAGGTTAAATACGATAAAAAAGATAGAGCGTATATAGAATTAGAATAATCACCAGACACCTAAAAATCTAATCTTATAGTATTGTAAGATATAACACCTAATAGGATATATCATGGCTAAGAAAAAGATAAAAAGACGAAGAGTATCTACAGGTAGAAAAGGTATGGCATTACGCAATATGCCAATTATTATTAAAGATGGAATAACTCTTGAACCAATAATTAGGATGAATGTCGGACAAATGAGTGACGAATATATAAAAGATATTCACGATGATTTTTTAAGAATGGAGACAATAAATGTCTGAAAGAATAACTACACCAGAAGAAGTAGCAAAAGAGATGATGGAAAACTATCAAGAATTTGCTATTGAAAAAATATGTTATTTTTTAAACGATAATCCAGAGATTTTTAAGTCTTGGACTGATTGGCTAAATAAAGAAGGAGAGTTTTCAGATTAGTGATAAAGACAAAGTAATGGAGATTATCGAGAAACAACAAAGTATCCGAATTGGTGACCTAGAGTATAAATCAGGTATCTTTATTGTAGACCTTTTTAATCTCATCGAGGAGTTGATAGAAGAAGGCAAGATAGAGTGTAAACGTAATGGGATATTTAAGTACTATTCTATCACCTAATCACCAGACACCTAAAAATCTAATCTTATAGTATTGTAAACTATAACTTATTCGGAGTCGATTATGAAACCTATACTATTCAACAAATATAAAATCAACGGAAGACAAATTGCTGAAGCTATGTGGGGAACTGGAGGAACTCACGCGGTAAAGACTAACAGAAAAGGAGCCTATTATTATTCATGTTCGGCAAACGGGGGGTATGTAGTTAGTTTGAATGCGTTAACAGAAGAGGAAAAATCTCTACTTAATCAATACACCGAAACAATGAAAATACAAGCATTGGTGCAAAACAGAACTGATGGTGACTATATTATAGCAGTATCTTTATCTGGAATACAGAGATATGTCGGCAAAAATAGACGATACAGATATACTCCACACCTCGGACAAGTCAAGTGGGTCGATATCGAATTTTATGCTTTTGAAGAAGATTGTGACTGGGCGATTCTTGAGAAGTTAACGGATGTAAAAACTCTTGATAGAGAGTCAACTTGCACTCCAGAAAAACGTCAAGAGATTGTCGATAATACGTTTGAAAGATGGGCGACACCGAAACGTAAATCACCAGACACTCAAAAATCTAATCTTATAGCATTGTAAAGAAAATGACATTTTTTTAAATAAAGATAATTATGCGAAATCGAAAAAAACACGTAATATTACCGATACAGATACCTCAGGATATTCTTGATATACTCATTGCCTATCGAGAATGGCGTAAAGACCAGTATGCTTATCCATCAGGTCATAAAGATGTCATGCTTAAACAGATGACAGATGCCTGTAGAAAATGGCATTTATGGAGTTATTGGGAAAATTGTGCAGGCTCTTTCTTTATTCACTTGAATAATGGACTCGTAATATATACCCATATTAATGAGGATGAACCTCTTGTTATCCGGACTTGTGTTAATGGCGACCAGTTCAATCCTTGGGATGGTTCTTATCCTCGTAAAGAAGAGGGAGAATATAGAGAACAGTCGTTTGTTTATGATTGGAGTAAATACGAGGATATAACTATAAAATAGAATCTTTCTTTTGTTGCTTTTTTACATATAAGGGTAGTCTTAATTGGCTACCCTTTTTATCGTGTTACCAGACACCTAAAAATTTAATCTTATAGTATTGTAAAGGAATGATAATTATATTTTATTTTAGGAATTGTAAAATGGTAACGAAGAATTGGGAAAGACCTGAAAAAGGTAAAGCAAGACGGTTTATGATGGCAAGCGAGGGAGCGTCTCATCATAAGAAAACAGCGAAGTTTTTTATGCCAGCAAAAAAATGTTACGACATTAAAGAGGGTTTAAAGAATAAAACTCTCAAGAGGCAAGACTATATCGTCGCGGTCGATAATAACCCAAAAGTATGTAAGAGTATTGATATATTCCTGTCCAAGAATTTCGACAATTATCAAGTAATTTGTAGCAATGTTCAAGAAGTCAATCTTATAGAAGTCTTAGAAGGTAAGAAGATAGATTTTATCTTTTTAGACTTATGCGGCAGACTTAAAGCCGATCTTTGCAATTGGTTATATCAGTATAGGAATTGTTTTACCGATACTTGCCAGTTTGGTTTAACAGTTATTGCTTTTAATAGAGCTTCAAAATTTGAGCCTATTATTCATGATGAGATAAAAGGTACTGAATATCTCGAACAGCTTGAGTCTCTTTTGGAAGATTCAAGGAACAATTTAACTAGAAGTATTGTAGGTAAAAAGATAAAGATTGGCGACAAAAGGCAAGAAGTCAAAAAAGCCCAAGCTGTTATGGCGGTTAATGTAATAAAAAGCATTAAAGCTAGTTGTTATTCTTTCCTTATCACAATGAATAATAAGGATATATCTATAAATAGACTATACAGATATAAAGACAAAAAACATTCAGAAATGGTTTTTATAGATTTTCGTTTTAATGGTAAAAAGACCGGAGATAACTTTATAACTAAACTTATCAAGAAGTATGACGATAATGTCAACCCTGTAAGTCAAGTTTTCAAATCTGTTAAGGTAAAGAAAGCTAAAAAAGGCATTACCCCAGTTATCGACAATGTATATACTATTATGGCAAAGCTACGAGAGAAAGCGGAGATTGAATTACCTTTAACAGCGGGCAAAAAAGCGGCAATATCTAGATGGGCTAAAAAAGCTGGTAAAGACCCAATGAGAATGCAAAGAAAAATTGTAAATATACTTTCTAAATCAGTTTAGTCTTTAATCCCCCTTGAAATATAGGGGGCTTTTTTATCTTGTTACCAGACAACCAAAAATCGTATCTTATATGTATGTAAGGAAATGTTAATATTACTTTTTTAGAAGGGGATACTTATGAGTATCGCAACACGTCTTGGGATTATGGAAGCATACGAGTCGTATGACGCAATCCCACCAGCTAAAAGGGCTTGGATTACGATCAAAGCCAAGAAAGCTGGACTGAATCCGAATATGGTACATGCTGGCATTAAGGCAGCTTTCACCAAAAGAGCAAACCGCAAAAGTCGGTGCCATGCTTGCGGAAAGTAAGAAATTAGCCCCCTGAAACACGGGGGCTTTTCTTTTCTCACCAGACACCTAAAAATTTAGTCTTATAGAAGTGTTAATAATAACACTGAATAGGGAGTAATAAGATGAAGATGGAAGAAATAAACATAAACGTACTGATGCCTGGCGATACGATATTCCACGATAACAAAGAAATGACGGTTTGCAAGAAAGATCTAAAACGAGGCTTTTGTGGGATAACCGTTTTCGGAGACAGCTACAGAATGGGAACGATACCCGTTTTGCGAGTATTGGAATAGATACTTAATCACCAGACACTTAAAAATTTAGTCTTATAGTAATGTAAGATAAAACTTTTTTGGAGCAAAAAATGTACGACGTAATAGAAAAAAACTTATCAGAAGAATTTTCAACGGCTGCAAGAGCAGACCAAAAGGGTGTAAATATCCTTATTCTAAGGAATATCAATCCTATTAAGCGTTTAGACGGGGAAATGGCTGATTATTCTCTTGAACACCAGTGGTTAAGAGATATGAGAGATATAACGTCTGTATTAGGTAGCGAGTATAGCTATTGGCAGAAAAAAGAGATTAATTGGAAAGAATGTTTGTTCGACCAAGTAAATCTATTTTAACCACCAGACACTCAAAAATCTAATCTTATAGTAATGTAAGGAAACGAAACTGAGGGCGTATAACGCAGTCCTTATAACCAAAATGAGGCGTTATTGATACGAGATAGATATTATCTAAAAATTGCCCTATTCGATTCTCGTTAAAGAATAGGGCATACGTTATTAAAGGCGGGCAGAAATGCCACCCTAAATATAATATTGTTAATACTAGATAGGTATTGTATTTAAATACGCCCTATTCTATTCTAGTTAAAGAAGACCGGGCATGGGTTTTTGAGGAAAAATACTATGGAACAAAATATTAAAACTCTATTAGAATTACTAGCAGATAAACTAAGTATGGAGTATAAGGCTGTTAAGAAATGGTACAAGACTAACAAATACGACCAACAACAACTAGAAGTTATAAATAGACAAGTAGCGAATAATGAAATAGTTCTACATACTCTTGTTGGAGCAATTGTAAATAATTCTGGATATAGAATATCCATTTATTAACTCACCAGACACTCAAAAATCGTATCTTATAGTATTGTAAACAATAACACTGAATAGGGATAATGATATGAGAAGACTAAATAAAAAACAAATCAATTTCATCAAGACATGGTTTAAAAAGATGTGGACTGAAGTAGGCTCTGTTTGCACAATCGATCAGATGAGCCAACCCGAACAAAATCAGTTGCAAGCCATGAATGACTACGAAACTCTATGGCAAAATGCCGATAGACTGATAAATGACTTGGCTCTTGAAGAAATGTATAAATAGATATTCTTTTCTTGCTTGAATGGATAACGCCTAATTGTGTTGTAGGTATCTTTCTGCCTTTTTTCCAGTATCGGACCATAATCACGAGCAATTAGGAACAACGTTACTATTCATAACGTTTTTTTTCTTCATAATAGGAGTGGCGACATTATGTGTCGTCACTTACTTTTATCACCAGACACCTAAATATCTAATCTTATAGTATTGTAAGATAAAACTTTTTGGGAGAAAAAATGAAACTAAGAATAAAATATCAAGACGAGATGTATGATGTCGAGGTTCTGGGCGATTATAGAGTAGTAATCAAAGACTACAATACAAGCTTTTACCAGCAAGAGGGAGACGCAAAAATAAACCTAACACTCGACCAATGCAGACATTGTGGAGAATGGAAGTCGGAAGATGAAGAACTGTATGGAGAGGGATTTTGTTCTAAATGTTCGGCAATGTGTTTTGAATGTGAGGGATATTTCAACTATGTGGATATGATACCTCCAGATATAGAAGCAGGACAAGAAGAGCCTGTATGTAAAGAATGTAATCTAAAGATGGCTAAAAAATTGTGGGCTGAATTTGGAGACGTTCCTATAGATGAAAACGAGGATATAGATACAGATTGGAGAGAATTCCTGAAAGGAACTAACAAGTTTACTATTTGGCATTGGTTTGAAAGAGAATACAATGTTTCAATAGCTAAAGACCTACAATGTACTTAATCACCAGACACCTGAAAATACAGTCTTATAGAAGTGTTAATAATAACACTGAATAGGAGATTAACAATGGAAGATGATATAAATATAGTAGAGGTCAACACCGAATTAAAGGTCTTGTTTCAATTGAAAATCAATTGGGGACTAGTACATATCTACCCAAAATGTTCTAAAGCAGAAGCCTTTGCTAACTTGGTCAATAAGAAAACCCTATCACCGAATGATTTGAAACAGATTGCTTACTTGGGATTTAGGATAGACTTTATCGGTATTCCAACGTCTGATTATGAAGAGTATAACAATAACGGTTTTGTCGGCTTTCAAAAGTTTTTAGATAATTGGAGCAATTAACCACCAGACACTAAAAAATTGAATCTTATAGAAGTAATGAGAAAAACCGAAATATCGAAACCTTAAATACTAGCGAAAGAGACGGTGCTTTATGGGCTAAAGTAAGATGGAGATCAGACTCAATAAAAATAATACGTTTGGCAGTATCGTATAACTGCCCCCCTTTTTTATCTTGTTACCAGACAACCAAAAATCCAATCTTATAGTATTGTAAGGTAATGATAATACTATTTTAAGGAGTTGAAAATGGCTAAACGAATAAAAGCACCTCTATCTCTTTTTAACGTCGATACGGCTCAAAAACTTGTAGACCGTCTAAGGTCAGAACTCGATTTTTATTCATTCGTATCGGCTCGGATAAGTACGCTGGGCGGCAATGATAACGTTGCGATAATGCTGGCGGTATCGACAGAGACTAAGGGAAATTGGCAAAATGGAATATTCGAGAACTCGAATTACAGGCGTTTCTCTATCTTTAATGATGGAACAGTTGAGAATTTCACGACTTCTGGACTTAATAAAGTCAGAAAGTTTACAGCAAAATCAGTAGACGACTTAATAACTCGGTTAAATAAGTAATATCCATAGCCCTCTCGGATAAAACCGAGGGGGTTTCTCTTATTACCAGACACCTAAAAATTTAGTCTTATAGTATTGTAAGGAAAACAAAAACTTTATTATAAGGAGCGAAAAATGAGATTGCTAATTGAAAATGAAAAGAATAAAGAGTTTTATATCAAGATATTCAAGACTTACACTGACGCAAGGCATTGGATAATTAACCACCTCGATTTGTCTTTAAAATGGAGCTGCACCGACATTGGAACAATTGACCACCAGACACCTAAAAATCCAGTCTTATAGTATTGTAAGGAAACGATAATATTACTTTTTTGGGAGCAAGAAAATGACTATGAACGGAACTGAAGTATCAACAAAAATATTCGACAATGCAACTCGTAAAGCAAATGTCGAAAAAACGAATGTAATTATCTTTAAATCAGAAATCGTTATGGGGCGAGGGAAAACGGTATCCTACGCAACTGAAAAGCAATTTAACGAAAGCCCTATCCGTCACGAACTCGAACGTATTCAGATGATAACCCCAGAGGGTAGTTTCGTTCATTAAACCGAAAAGAACAAACTTTGGATTAAGGGGCAGAAATGTCCCTTATTCCTTTTTCTCGGAAAACCCACAAAAAAGATCGATTAAATGCTCTTCAAGATTAACCACCAGACACTCAAAAATCCAATCTTATAGTAATGTAAGGAAATGATAACTTTATTATAAGGAGTAATGACATGTTTAATTTTGATGATGATAACATATTTCCAGCCGATGCCGACATAGAACAGCGTCAACTAGAACAAGCTGGAAATAGTATTGCAGCGTTGAGGAAACAAGGGATATGCCTTCATGGACATTTACAGACTAGAGAGTTCAAATGTCTTGAATGCGGAAAAACATGGGACAATGAAGATGAGATGTATACCGAAATAACTGATCTCCATATTGAATATGGAATATAACCACAATAGCCTCTCGGATAAAACCGAGGGGCTATATCTCGTTACTAGACAATTAAAAATCTAATCTTATAGTCAGGAGCCCACAAATGCTATCATATGTAAACAAAAAGGGTAAGATTATACCTATAACTGTAAAACGTCACGCTTATGCTCAATTTTTTGAAAGATACAAATTAGTTCTACCTAAAAAAGACCTACAAAATGCACAAGTCCCAGCCGAGTTCGAAAGACTCTTTTCTATATCCAAAAAGGTGATAAACCTAAACAGAAAAGAGAAAACTAGACTTAAAAGATATGGAGACGATACAATGTTCTTTCGTACCAATTTCTTTACCTTTGTTGTCCAGAATAGATGCGTTGTAACTGTAGAGATAAGTAATCAGGATAAACGGTATCTGAATAAGAGACATCACCAGACACCTAAAAATCCAGTCTTATAGTATTGTAAGGAAATGATAATTTTAATTTAAAAGGAGTAAAAAAATGGCAATGGCAATGGCAAAATTCATCAGAGAAAACAGAGATGAAATCACGGCAAGAATCATCAAGCTACATCCAGACCTTGAAAGTCTCAAATCTATAAATGATGAAGAACGGCGAGTAATGATTATTAACGAGCCAGAACTGACAGAATGGGCAAGAGCAAATGGAGTTGTAATCTCCTAAATTAACTAGCCTCTCGGATAAAACCGAGGGGCTATAACCATTTACCAGACACCTAAAAATCCAATCTTATAGTATTGTAAGGTAATGATAACTTTAATTTGGGAGCAAAAAATGAAAACATTAAAAGACATTAAATACAGTAGAGATACTAAAGAGATTGCTGAAGTCCTCGCGGCTACGACCATTTTTGATAAGATGGAATTTTCAAACATAACTAAGGAAGCGGTAAAAGAAAAGCTACATTATCTTGAAACCGTCCAAGTACCAAACCGAGATGTTTTACTTGAAATGGATGATGAAACTCTTGTTTTCTGTTGGCTCAAAAATTGGATTCATCCCAAACTTAAACATGCAGCACCAGCCGCACCAGCAGACAAACGAGGTTGCACCCGTAGGGTTTTGGCTATTGATGCTAAAATGGATTCATTACGCTTTATGGAAAATGGACAACATAACTACAGTTATACGCTCGAAGATGTTAGAAATTGGGTCAATTCATAACCACAATAACCCTCTCGGATAAAACCGAGGGGGTTTCTCTTTTTACCAGACACCTAAAAATCTAATCTTATAGTATTGTAAGGTAATGATAATACTATTTTAAAAGGAGCAAAAAAATGACTGATTTAAAAGAAGCGTTGATAAATGGACAAGATATGTCGCCAGCCGAAGCAGATGAAGTTATTGAGGAGATGAAAGATCGACTTTACGAGGGAGAAGACCCAGAAGAGTTACTGTATGAACAAGGTCTTGAACCTGATTATATTTTCGACCTTCTCGATTGATAACTAAGCCCTTCGGATAAAACCGAGGGGCTTTCTCTTTTTACCAGACACCTAAAAATCCAGTCTTATAGTATTGTAAGGAAATAATAACTTTAATTTTGGGAGCAAAAAAATAGAAAAGACAAAAAACACAATCAGTTGGAACCTCAAACCATTGAATAAAAAAGCCGAAGCAATCTTTAAAAAGATTATCGACGGAGTAACTCCTGATAAGGAAAAATATATCGGTGAAAAAGGTAAGGCAGTAATGCAAGTTATTGCAGAGCAAATATATCATGAAAACGACTACGGCAAAGTCTATGCAGTAGGTCACTACTTCATACAAAATGGAGATAGAATGTCCGACCCCGAAATGACTTTCCTTGTAAACGATTCAGATGGTAAAGTTTATCCACTTTCTTTTGAGATGCACGGAGTTTTGGCGATATATCAAGAATCAGCAATATTTACAGATGGTAAGCTATCAAGCAAAATCCCAAAATGGAATAATGAACATAAGAATTTTGCTAATGGTTGGATGGAAAACATAAACAATCAGCAAAGTCTTTAATATTCACAACCCTCTCGGATAAAACCGAGGGGGTTTCTCTTTTTACCAGACAACCAAAAATCCAGTCTTATAGTATTGTAAGGAAAACAAAAACTTTATTATAAGGAGTAAAAAATGGCAATGAAGACAAAAATACTCTCTTTCGTACCCGAAAGTTTTATGTTTGTTGGGGCAGATCACGACAATGAAGGTAAGTTGGGTCTTGTAACTTTTATGGAATATTCTGAAATGGATAAAGTAGCTCAACAATCAACAGAAGAAGCGTTGAAAGACGACAAAGGCTATCAAGTTTTAAAAGATATGGTAGAACGGAAAGTCTATCAAACACCCGACATTCAAGATAAACAAGCTCGGAAAGCATTAAGCGATATTTGGAGTATTTTATACCATAAGTTTCTTATTGACGAATTAAGACAAAATGGATGGACTATCCTACAATGTAGGTCTGAAGACTTTGAAGGTCTTGATTTAACAAAATATCCCCTACATATTGGATAAGAGGGTAAGATATATCTTGTTACCAGACAACCAAAAATCTAATCTTATAGTATTGTAAGGTAATGATAACTTTAATTTGGGAGCAAAAAATGTCAAGAAAAAATACAAAATTCGCAAAGCCACTAATGCTAATAGATATATTCGGAACCCCCGATGATGTATTAAATTATGCGGAATTTTACAGAGGAAGATTAGAACAAGCCAAAAAAGACCTAAAATCTTTTCCTCCTGAGGAAAGAGAAAACATATTAAAATCTCAATGGCTCGGAACCGATGCCGAGAAAGAGTGGTTCGATGTCCACAATCCCTGTTATAAAGTCACAAGTTCTGTAATTTCAAAGATAAAAGATATTGAATTGCCTGAACTACTAGATACGATGTTAATGCCATTTAATAGCTTTCTTATCGTTTTACCAAAAGACGAACATTCGCTGATTGTTGCAGATAAAGGTAGACATTATATTGATGGAGTAATGGTTAGCCTACAAGAAGATAATGATAAAACATATATCTGTTTTATCTTTTATATGAGATGGGCAAAAGGCTCGTATATAACTAGCGATGTTTTCAATATGGAACATCCTTTATCTCAACAAGTCCAAACGAAAATGGGAAATGAGGACTTTAAAGAGGAAAATACTATCTTTATGGAACTGATAAAAACAGCTTTAAAAATATCTTTTATAGCTTCAAATGAGATACTTATCGAAAAAGAGAACAAAATACTTGTTTCTAAAAAGAGAAACACAAAAGAAAATGTAAAAGTTATAACAGACTTTATTTGTTCTGATTATAGGCGATTCCTTTTACCTAATTGGCAAGATATACAATCAGTTTTGTCGGGAATAGGTCATGAACTACATTACCAATTCACAAGAAAAGGACATTGGAGACATTTTAGAGATAGTTTGGGAAACGTAGTTAATAGGGTTTGGGTACGACAATCTCTTATACGCCCTGACTTGCCAAGGAAAGCCGAGCTTATGAGATAACATACCCCTTTCATCTTGTTACCAGACACCTGAAAATCTAATCTTATAGTATTGTAAGGTAATGATAACTTTTTAAAAGGAGCAAAAAAATGAGTTTAGGCGATAATACAAAATGCAATTTATCAGCAGGACTTGCAGAAATTGACCTTGCAATACTGACTAAACAGATGGAAATTCACTTCTATGGTCTAATGGATAAGATGAGAAAAAAGGTAACAGATGTCCAGTATGGCAATATGGCTATCGAGAATAGAAGAGAAGCCTTAGCCTCAATGTCCTCAACTGGCTCAAAAGATATATTGAATATGGCTCGAAATATCGCCGAGGTTACGGAGCTTTTACATACTCTTTATGAAACATTCGACAGGGAAATAGAGATTATAAGAGAGTAATATCCGTAATAGCCCCTTGTCAATTAAAGGCGAGGGGCTTTATCTTTTTACCAGACAACCAAAAATTTAGTCTTATAGTATTGTAAGGTAATGATAATACTATTTTAAGGAGTTGAAAATGACTGCAACCGAAATTATCGCAAAAGCAAACGAATCCGAAGAATGTTGTTTCTCTGATTGTCTCGCTATCGAACTAAAGGGTAAAAAAGACCCAGCAAAGCTAGTATTCGGAATCTATCAATCTGCGGCGGGACATTATATAGGTCGATATTGTCCAGAATGCGGACCGTTCGACAGACAGAGCGGTTACTTCGAAACAAGAGAAAAGGCTGAAGAATATCTTGAACAGATGGCTGAATGTTTTGTCGAGATTTAATATCAACAACCCTCTCGGATAAAACCGAGGGGGTTTCTCTTGTTACCAGACAACCAAAAATTTAGTCTTATAGTATTGTAAGGCAATGATAACTTTAATTTGGGAGTCAAAAAAATGTCAACAAAATCAAAAATCAATAACGGTACGATAACGCTAATCAATAACGACAAAGGAACTCATTTAACCCTAACTGTCAAAACCGTCAAAAGAGGTCAACTTAAAGGCAAAAGGATTATTGCTAAGCTAGTCGGTCGAGATAATACAAGAGATTATGAGGGTTTTGGGTTTGTAAATAATGACGATACGATTAGTCTTTGGACCAGGCATCGGAACGCTAAAAACGCCCAGATTGCTCTTATCGTCCGATCGTTGTTTATCCAAGGAAACGCCAGCCCGTTCGCAAAATGCGTCTCTATGGAAGTCTCAAAGCGTTGTATAAGATGCAACCGCAAACTAACAACCCCCCAAAGCCTAGCCGATGGAATCGGTCCAGAATGTATTAAAAAAGGCATGGCATTTTAACCCAAACGGGGGGGCAAAAAACCCCCCAACTTTTTACTTGACAAGCCTATAAAAATATGATATAATAAAGGTTGAGTAAAAAGATACGAAGGGTCTTATTACCAGACAACTAAAAATTTAATCTTATAGTAGTAGTAGGGAGGGAATGATGGACACTAAGAAGACAAGATAGGTCTTGTTACCAGACACTAAAAAATGCAATCTTATAGTATTGTAAAGAAATAATAATTTTAACTTTTTTGGGAGCAAAAAAATGAATGAAACAAAAGAAAAAATCGCAATCGTACCGATGACAAATATCAATGCTGATAACCTTGTCGAAATGCTGTTAAATCGCCGCGGAGCAACTTTTGTACGTCTTGACTCCAGAACTACGCCAGATATGGTCAAAACCAATAATCCTTATTGGGATAAAGCGACAAAGACGATGAGTATTGTCAAGGATTCGTCAACAAACGCTATGATTGGCGTAAACTACAAAAATCTTGTCAATAATGCCCGTAACCGCGAAGCCCTTAACGAAGTAAAAGAGGCTTTAATGTCGGCTTTAGGATTGTCTGCCAAAGACGCTAAAGCGTACCTCGATTCTCTTCTTTCTGACGCTGGCGAAATGGTCAATACTAATCCAACTATTTTCGAGCCGAAAGAACGTAAATGGGGCGTTCATATGACCGACAAAGAAGGTCGATTATCTCATACAATGGTCGAGCATACAAACAAGCAAGGCGTTTACAATCATTATATACAGATAATGATTATAAACTCAACAACTCCAGTTTATCGCTATGCTGATAGCCTTGATGAAGTATCGGAACAAGACCTTGAAACGATTAAATCTTTGCTGTCCAAAAAGTCAAGCAATGCCGACCACCAAGGTCTTAAAAAGGAAATCCTAATAAGGGATTACAAGGTACAGAATGTTAGAACTCTCCGTCTAAATAAGACCGAGTATGTCCTAAGAGACGATGCCGAGGTTGTAGAGTTAACCGATACCAAGACTCCCAAAACTGCTAATGTCTAGCAGATAAGTTATGAGAGATAGCCGACTGAGAATGTCGGTTATTCTCTTGCCCTTATTGTAGAGGTTTGGGATAGACTATATAGAAGACCTTTAATGTCTCGCCCAGAGACGGTACCAGAAAAGGATATAGGGGGTATGGTATATAGAAGACATAGATAGTAGGTTAAGGGGTAGGGTATCGGATATACTAGGTCTTTAATGTTTATTTGCGTCACCCCCACCCATACCCTATAGCTATTTTAGTAAGGTATCCCCGTGGTATAGGTGCTAAATCGACATTTTCCACACAGAAAATTTTAGGCTCAAAATTAATAGATCTTAAATCTATTCCCCTAATTTGGATTTTGTTCTTGAAAGTGCTTTTAAGTTATGGTAAGATATTCCACATGAATGAACTAGAACTATTTAGAACGAGATGGAATAGATGGCTTGGGCAGAAGTGTCGCAAAGATAAACCCTATTGGACAACTCTCCTTAATACTAATTGGAGAGGTTGGGCAACGAAAGTATTACTTAAAAATGACATAAATACTTCTAATCTGGTTGCTGCTTGTTTAGATAAAAGAGAGAATGTTAAAAAATATTTCGCGATAGCGATACAATATGCTGATATGAAAGACCTTTACGCATTAGATAGTTTATATTGTCAAGATAAGATAATTAAGATAAGATAATTAAGGAACATAGTTATGCCATGTAGAGACGAAAGAAGCATTTATGATAATAACGGCAATCTTCGAGAAATCACGGAATTACAATCTAGACTCGATGAAGTCACTCAAAATCTTTGTTATCTTTGTGGGAAGGCAGAAACGACTGCCTTACATATCTTAAAAGGCAACAACAGATTGGCTGACTGGTGGAAAGAGCATAAAGCATCTGATACCAAAAGAGTTACAGAGGCTATGAAAACATTTATAGAAGAAATTTTCGCTGGCGATGTATGTCTAAATGCTAACGTCATAGCTGAGCAATTTATTGCTGACGCTGAGGCTGTCCACCCTGTTAGTGATTTTCATAAGAAATGGTTTCATAGGCTTGCTAGTCAAGAAGTAAACTCTTTTCTAAAAAGAGAGAGCGAAAACGAGCTAGCTAAAATTGATATTAAAAATAAATTATCTCCTAAAGAGATAGAATATATTAGAAAGTATGGGATATAAATTATGAAAGAGATATTATGTAAATTGGGTCTTCACAGACCGTTATTTGGTCATAAGTCCAATTTTACTGATTGTGTATCTGGTAAGATGGTATACAATACTGAATGTAAATGTGGTATTCTGTGGCTAACTGACAGTCGTAACAGTTGGTTAGGTAGTAAAATGAAGAGACCATTTCAAAAGTCTCTAACTTTATCTGATTTGAAGCCAGGCGAGAAAGGCATAATTACAGCCATTACTTGCAAAGGTGATTTAGCGAAACGTTTAGCAGAGTTGGGTCTCAATAAAGGTGAAGAAGTTGAGTTCGAGCGAATTGCTCCTCTTAACGATCCGATAGATATCAAAGTAAGAGGGTATCATGTCTCTGTAGGTAGAAAAGTAGGCAAAACAATTTTAATAAAAAGGGCATGGGAAGATGGGTTATAGAAATTACATATCTATGATAAAGAAAGAAGATTTTGTTGAAGGACAGGATTGGTGGGAATATAAAGATGAAATTGTAGAATTACATGAGTTGGGCAAATACATTGATTCTGAGATTAGAGACGGTTTGATCGTAGAAAGCGAAAAATTTGCGGAAGATGGAGAATTTGATATCATAAATATTGAGTCTATTCCTCATATTGTCTCTTGTTATGCTAAGTCATTTAAGAAGTTCCTTGAGTCATTAAAAGAAGGTACAAATCGAATATATACTTCTGAGTCTTATATTGAAGAGCAGATAAGAAGATGGACCGATGCTGATAGTTTAATATATAATATTAAAAAAGATCAAGATAAGTTGGTCAGTAGTTGGGAATATCAATATGAAATTTTCGACTTGATACGTATCTATAAGACGTTTGATGTTGAGAATTGTCATTTATTATGGTTAGGACATTAAGATGGACAAAGAAAAATTAAAAGAGATAGAGAAGCGAGTCGTTCTCGCAGTCTCTCTCTTATTGGGAATAATAGGTGGCATCCTGCTTATATGGAAAGTCTCATTTTGGGCTTGCTTAGGTGTCTTTTTTATAATATGGGGGGATAACATTTCTAAGAGGTATTTTAAATGATAATAATAGAATATAGTCCAGAAGGTCAAGCAATTGCCGACCACCAAGCAGAAGAATTTGTAAGGGGTTTAGTAACAAATATGATTGAAACGAAGTCGCTTATTGATGCTGAACTTTCTGACAGTGAAGCTGAGGTAAATCTTGAGACTTCTGTAAGTACTGAAAACGTAATTTTTGCGGCGAGAGTGTTAAAAAAGGAGACTGGCGTTGATATTCAGTTCAAGTTCAAAGGTGAGATTTTAGTTCCAGATAAAGATGGTAGACTAGCAGAATGCCCTGATGGTTTTAACGACCATTTTGATCATTGGTTAATAAGACTTTTAGACCATTAAGATAATAAAACTTTTTAAAAGGAAAAATTATGAGTGAAGAATCGAACATGGATTTGAAAACGTGGAAATGTGACGCATGTGCAGAATCAGAATGTGGTTACGGTTTGCCATGCACTTTGACTAGTGCGTTACTTCCTGAAATAGGTGTTTGCCCTGTATCAGGCGACGAGTGTGAGTGGACAGAAGTTGAATCCAACCATACTGAAAAGGAGCTTTTGGAGGAATCATACAGAAAAGGTTACTGTGATGGGTCAGACGACAATCACAAATCATACGAAGAACATATTAGAAAGCCATTAGAAAAAAAAGTAAAAGAACTTTCGGAAGTGTTAAGGGAATATAAAAAGTTGGTCCAGGAACTATTGTTGCAGTATATGTCAGACACTGATATAAACGAGTTGTATTTACAGGCATGTAATAAAGCTAAAGAGAAGAAATAGACCACTACCAACCGTAGCCAAGCTACTTACGATAATTTAAACCAAATAATAAAAGTTATAAACAATACATATTAGAGGTGAAGAGATGTCAGAGATTACATCAGAAGGATTAGACGAACTTAATAAGATGGCAGACGAACAGTATGCTTTAGAAAGGCTTATTGATTATATCAAGAACCCTGAATATACGGTTATGTGGAAAAATGGCAAAGGTCATTATCTTTTGGGCGACACTGTTAGATATCATGATGACGAATTAAAAGTAGATGTTAAAGGCATTATTGGGGTCGCTGATGCTTATATTGATTTATATAATGTAAATATGGAAGATATTAAGATTTTTAAAGAAATAATAGATAGACATATTCATAAACAATAATACTTAGATAGGAAGGTTAGAAATGGAACAAGTAAAAGAGACGCTGGAACGCTATGTGAACGATAGATGCCCTACTGGGGGGTTTCTACACGCTGTACTGTCAAATGACCTCACAGAGGCTTGTGCGAGGGCTGACATGCGTAATCAGAGGCAGTTGCCTGAGATAGTAACATATATCTACAACAATATACCAAGTATTAGTTGGGGTTCTCCTGAAAAGGTAGAAAAATGGCTAAATAGAACAGAGCAACTATAAGTCAAAAAGATAAAGGAAAACTAATAATGAAAAAATTATTAATTGTTATTTTAATATGTGTATTTTCTCAAATATGCTTTAGTAAAGACTACTGCCAAATTTGGGTTAAAACGGAACCTTCTTTTGGGGGCAATGTAACCCCTTCGGTAGGTGTTCATGATGCAGAATTGGGGCAATGGTTACGTCTACAAGCGACTCCTAAGTCAGGGTTTAAATTTTCTCATTGGCTTGGTTCCGTTCAATCCTCAGAATCTAAAAATACATCAATTTTTATGGATGGAACAAAAATAGTTTACGCAATATTCGAAAGAACTGACTATTCATCAACTGTCGGAGGAAGCGGAGGTATTCCTCCAGTCATAACTATTGATAAGATATATCATTATTATGACCCTGTTATGTTTAGGCACTACCATTATCTTCGGCATAAACAAGAAGCTCGACCTACCCCTGTTCCAGAGCCGATAACAATGGCTTTCCTTGGAATCGGAGGTCTATTAATAATAACAAATAGAGGAAAAACAAAAGATGTTCAAATTTTTTTCAAAAATAAATGACAGAATAAATAAATTTTTTGAGGAACGAGAGAAAAAGAAGGCTATTTGCTCCGAGTGTCATTTTTGTAAATTGGAGTTAGAGGGTAGCTTTTGCCTTCATCCTAGTAGGGTAGAGGTCAATAAAGACTATGTTACTGGAAGAATGACGAAAAGTTATGATTATTGTTCTTTTCATAATGGTTATGGTAAATGCAGTAAATTTAAACAGAAAAAAGAAAACAAATGATGAAGAGAAAAATAATGAGTAAAGATATAGATAGACCCTTTGAGGATAAAATTTGGATAGAAGCAAAAAAAATTGCGGAAAGATATAACATTCGTATAAAGGGTAACTCCTCTTTAGGTTATGTAGCTAACTCAATTGAGATGCCTACAGTATGGGCTGATGGCTTAACTCCTAATACTTGTTTGAAAGCTTCGATAGAAGCACACACGGTCGCTGTAGCGACTATTTTGGAGTTAGGGGATGAACTCCCCATACCTATGAAGGATCGTCCCTTAGAGGAAGAAGAAGTACAAATTATCCCTAGTTTTCTTAACGATGTACTGCCTCCTGTAAGGGATGAAGACGTACCTCCCATGCCTAAATGCAAGCCTCCTAAAGAGGAGGACAGGTGGTGCTCTAATTGTATTTATGTCTTTGAAGCTGATGGATGGTCTGGGCTATCTTGTAATCATCATGCTAGAACTGGTTGTACTGGGCATTACCAAGCTTGTGATTTTTATGAGTATAATGATGATATAAAAATAGAAAACGTTGATCAAATTATAGATAAACTTACTAATGATGGAGACTACAGAAATGGAGATTTCGACAGATCCTTTGTTTGTAAAGAGGATGATGACTTAGGTTTTTATCAGCAAGCTTGTGCATTCTTGTTGGAAGGGACTGCAATAGATGGAGGCAAAGAGATTCAGACAAGATTAACTGCTAACGCTGAAGACTTCGATAGTATCATTGTGGATATATTGAAAAAATTAGCAACGATTCAAACGTGTGAAAAAGGACATCAGTTCGTTGCGAATTCGCATGAATATGTTTGCCCTTGGTGTGTTATAGAAAAAACTAGAAATAAATTAAGCTAAGGAATAGTAAAATGACGCAGAACAAACTTGACCCTAATTCAATGGAATATATAGATATGAATTCAAAAAACATCAAGGACGATAAGCCTAAGAACTATGAAGATGATGGACTATTATATAAAGTCATCAAAACTGAAACTTGCGAAAAGACTCATAGAAAAAAAATTAATAAGATTAAACTAGACCCTTCTATTCAAATAGAGAATATAAGAACTTTGTATAACGTAGAAGATGGTAAAATAATATGGAACAGTATTATATTATATAGAGAGAAAGATATAGAGATTATTAATGAGGATGCTATGACTTGTGATGGTTGTCAAGAATTGACGATGCGAGAAGATTTAACGATGTATATGGCTACTCAATTGTCTTATTGTAAAAAATGTATAGGAATGTAATGTTAATAAACTTTTTAAAAAATTTGATATTTGGTGGATGCTACCATGAGTGGGGTCAGTGGAAAGACTGTCCAGTAAAGATGTATAATGAATGGGGAGATTATATGTATACTGAAAATGGACAACGTAGATATTGCAATAAGTGTGGTAAGAAAAAAGTTAAAAGTTAAAAGGAATATAATATGGGTAATATAGCAGATTTATATAGAGCGTTAGTAAAGAGAGAATCAATTTCAGTTGGAGATATTTTTATCTTCACTGCGGGAAGAGACGAGAAAGACCCTTTTAAAGGAAAATCGTTTGAAGTCAAGGTATTAGACATAAAAGATGGTTATGTCCAATACAAAAACCCTGACTTTTCTTTTTGCTCTGCTGAAAGTAGCAGTATCTTTATGTTTAGGTCGATGTACAAAAGGAAGAAATAATTTCATTTTTATAGAGGAAAGTGATTTATTTTATGGGCGAAAAAATGGAATCAATTTATTCTTAGTAAAAGTAAAGGAATTGTTATTTTATTGTTGAATACTTAATTATCTTAACTTAATTTAAACTAAGGATATATGTATGAATTGGTACAAACAAGCAGACTTTATGGGTAGAGACCCCTACAGCGTTGATTTTGCATATGAGGAATCTAAAGCAAATAAAATGGAAACAGATTCTCTATTGGGGGCATTGAGCGATGCTATTGAAGCTTCTCAAACTAGTATCAATCAAGGCAAATATACAGACCAAGCATCTGTATACAGAAAAGAGCTATTAAGTAGAGGCATGAGTATTCCTGAGCAGGATGCCGCTATAAACAAGATTCCAAGTTTTCATTTCAATCCTGAAGAGACCAAACCAGCTAAAGATCCTAAACAGAAAAGAGAAACTGTTGAGAACCATAACCCTAAGGATCATACATTTAATTACTATCCTAAATTTCAATTAGATCCTGGCATGACAACTGCAAAGGTTCTAAGGACTTCCAAACGCAAAAAGTTAGCACAGGATTTCAATCTTAATAACGTTGATTCAGAAGAAGATTTTATCTCTAAACAAAATGAAGCTTTATCGAGTCAAATCAATTCATTTATCTATGACCTATATACTCAGAATCCTTCATTAGATTTAGATCAATTATTCAATGAGACATTAGATCAATTCCTTGATGAAGAAGACTTTGTCAATGCTCCTGAATATGCCGAAAGAGTTCAGAAATTGATTAAGTTGGAGATTGCTGGTCAAGAGAAAGCAAGACGAGATTCTGAAGACGCAGATGCTCAATCAGCTTATGAAGCAGAGATGGGTAGAGATACTTATCTGAATCATAGAGATGGATATCAAGTATAATATATTGGGTAATTTATTGCCCCTGCCACCACCCCCCGCAACTCTCTCCTATTGAGGAAAGAGGGAAGACTGGAACCCGAAAGGAACCAGTCTTTTTTTTATGTCCTCCGCAAAAAAAAGTAGGATTTGGTATTTTTTTATCGAAATATATTTATTGACTATTCTCCTATTATCAAGGATACATGTAATGAATATAAAGAAATTTCTTAAAAAAATAGCTCAGATGGCAGACTTTCAGTCTCCAAATGAGACTATTATCGAAGAACCCGTTGCTCGTCCAGGGGCGGCACAATATGGTGTGGTCGAACCCGGAGTAGTTGAGACTGGTCCATTATCTCCAATTCAAGAATCTCCTTCGATAATACAGACGGATGTTGCAGAGTGGCGTCCTAGTAGAGGGCGTAATAAGGGTCAGACATATTACTATCTTCAATTGACTAACGTTCCCGAAGGCGAGATTGGTAAATTTTTGTTATCTTTAGGTTATAAATTTAATGCTAAGTTCGGTAGTTGGTCGAAGCAGGTTAAAGCAGATAATGTTTTGTCGATATCCGGCGAGTTAGATAGTCTGGAACAAAAATTTCGCGTGGCCGTCGGCAGGGAGGGAGTCGGCAAATTACAAGACATTTTCGGGTTTACCGGAGAGACTACAACCGACTTAGGGTCAGCAGAGGTATCCGATGATATTAAAAAAATCAAGTTCGTAGAAGAAGACAAACAACAAGAGTTAGCAAAAGAACTAGTTAAAAACAAATTAGAAGAAATGGCAAATAACCTAACTAGCGACGAGACGAAAGCGTTCATGGAGCAATATCTAGCAGTTGCCAAGGCTACCGAAGGAAAAGTTCATCCATATAGTTTTCTGAATACGATGTTGGTTTCTTGGCAAAATTATGATTTAGATGAGAACGGTAAAGCCATTAGTCGTTCTGGCTTTATTGCTCCAGCAAGTTTATGGAAAAAAGAATTTGGTAGAGAATTGAAACCTGAAGCTCAGGGAATGGAAATTTTTGTTCCAAAAGGTGGACAAAGAGAAATGAAGAGTGCGGGAATGGCAAGTATTTTAAAAGTTCTTGGACAATATTCCGCAATGAATCAAGGTCGAACTGATTTGACTGGAGATGAGGGTATTCGTAAATTCTTTGGATTTTTAAAAAGTCTAGTTACAAAGAAACAAATGTATCAAAGCAATTATAGTTATATTAGCTCTTTAGTTAATAAAAATAGGGACCAATTTAAAACTGTCAAAGATATTCAAGATTATTTAGGGGGGAAATTAAATAAAAAGCAAACTGATAAATACTATACTAATACAACTTTTTTGATTAAACCTGTAATTTACGACTTAGACCAAACCACTGTCATCCCCGGTCAAGAGCATTTAGACCCTAAACCAAAGATGGACGCAGTCCGAAGTATGTGGTTAGGTATGCGAAACGAACCAGACAAATTGATTGACACTTTATATGATGCTCTCGCAAATGCTGCTATTAACGGCAATCTAATGGGTGGCAAAAAGATTGACATCAATGTACAAGATACTGGTTCCGCCGGAGGTTATTCTTCAGGAGGAAACATTGCTATTGACCAAGGTTCATTAGGCGAGCGTAGATTCAGGTCATTAGTTCACGAAGCTGCTCATGAGTTGTTGCATTGGGGTACAGATAGACCTGAACATTCAAAAGCCGACAAAGAAATCGATGCTGACGCAACAGCTTATATTGTATTAAATCATTATGGAGTTGGAACAGGAGCAGAATCATTAAATTATATTTCTATGATAACCAAAGACAAATCTATTGTTATGAAAAGACTTGAACCAATTCTTTATGCCTCTAATGCTATAATTGCTGCTATTGAGAAACAAAAAGGCGATGAATACGACGCTGCTAATTCTAAACAAGCTAAAACTAACTGGTATCATAAATTTAAAATAGCTCATTATTCGGAACCCGAACAAAAGGGGGAAGGTACAGGAGGCCGCGGTACCAATCAATTTGGGGATAGACGACTAGGTGATTGGGAAGAAGAACATAGAGAACAAGTTAAAATAATGTCAGCTCTTATTGGTCGTCAAGACTGGGATGGAGTTGAAACTTACAGACGAAAATTAATGGATTTTTATGTCCCTCCGAAAAATAAATCTATTGTTGATGGTATCCTTTCATCTGCGATGCGAGGTCAAAAATTTTAAAGGATAATTTTCCCTATTTCGGAATATATAGATATAGGATATGATAAAATTTAAAAGAGATAAACTCTATATTTATATAGTTTTTTATCTAACACTTTCACTAATCCCGATGGGGGATAAGGCACTCTAATTTATTTTAGGGTGCTTTTTTTGTGATTTTTTTTATTTTCTTCTTGATAGTGGTTTTCCAATATAGTAGAATACTCTCAATAGTAAACATTTACCAAATTAAGGACAAAAAAATGAGTAGCAATTATTGGGATGACTTCGAACGAAGAATCGGCGAAACAGTTAAGCATGTTAGAGAAGGCGAGGCTCTTAAGGTAAGAAGAGTTGCAGTCTTTATTACTAATAGGTGTAACTTCAAATGTAGCTATTGTAACGTCTCACAGAACCCTGAAGAACTCTCAGAAGAACGATTTGATGATATCATCAAGAAATATGGGGGTGACGCTATTATCCATATAACAGGTGGAGAACCTTCAGTTGTTTCATGGCTTTATGATTATATTGAGTCAACGCCCGATGTTCGCTTCCACTTGAACTCAAATATGTTTATTATGCCTCCAAAAAATATAACTAGACTTAAGGTTTCTTTGGATTCTAATGATCGTGATTATTTTGATACTATTGTTGCTAAGAAAGGTGCTTTCGATAAGGTTGTAGCCAATATTAAAGAAGCGAGTAAGCATTCTTCTACTTCTATCACTTGTACTCTTACTAAAGAGAACTATGAGAAAGCTCCTGAGTTTATGCGTTGGTGTCGAGAAGTATTTACTGACCTATACGCTGTATTCTTTAGCGTCTATAAAGGTACTGATGAAAGATTCATGTTTACAACAGAAGCGGCTAATAACTTCTTTGAAAACGTAAAGCCTTTATTAGAAAAAGAAATGGACAAAGAAAGTTTAGAACTGTTGCATGAAACTATTGACGAAAAGATCAGAATTATGCAAGCTGTTCGTTTTCCAGAAAACTCTGAGAAGAAGCCTTGCTATATTTCTATGTCAGAGAGAGTTATCGACCCTAAAGGTGATGTTTGGAATTGCTCTCATTTGTTTCGAGATTGTATTAAACAGTCAGATAATTCCAAAAATAAGAAGTGCCTTTACGGTTGTAACCGAAGATTAATTGCTTTCAATGAAGAAGTTGAGAAATTACTTACTTGAAAGTGATTTATTATTATGTATAATAAGATGAAATAAGTTAAATTAAAAAAGAGATAGATATGAGTGCTGATAGCGGGAATTTAGAAAGAGGTTGTAAAGTCTATTTTGATAATAAAGAAAAGACAGTAAGAGATTGGTTCTTTGTATCTGATGACGGGTGTCATAATAGCGATAGAATCGTTATTAGGTTTACCGACGGTACGGACAATGAAGGTTCTGGCTGGCTCAAAATTAGGTCAAGAGAGAACTGTCTGTACTCATATGAGATGGACGAAGGTCTTATGTGCTGTAAAGAAGGAATACGTCCTGGGACACTGTGCGGCGAAAAAATAGAATGTCTTTGTAAGAGTTACCATAGCGTCACTTTTCCCAGAAAAAGTGCGAACTTAATAATAGATAGAGATATGGAAGAATTAATGGAATTAGAAGATAAGGCTTTTTCTGGTGGCGTATTACCAAATGGAATGGTCGTTCCTGCTGGCGTTGGAGCGATTAGCCCCGAACTGCTTGAACTTATTAATAAAGGTCTAAGTGTTGATGTAAGCGACTTCGCAAAGAAAAGGCATTTAGAGCATCTACAGTTTACTCATTACAAGGGCAGTTGGAATGACCTTATTGCAAAAACTAAAGAGCAGATGAGGTTAGGCAATTGGTCAGAAGGCTACAGAGATGGCGTTCGCCTCCTTCATATGGACAAGGACGAAGTTAAGCTATTCTATGGCTATGATGGTTTCAAAAAGTTCGAAGGCATGAAGATGGAAGCTGTCGTTGAGAAAGTTCCCGGCAGAGAGCATGAGCCTGCTAAGCTTCAAATCAGAATCCTTGAGCCTAAAATTCGTATGCGTTACGTTGACATTATCCTTTATCGTAAGGACGTTCTCGAAGAAGATGGTGATCCAGTAACGGGTGCTGATTGGGAAATTGTCTCCGTTAATGGTAGACTTCATAAAGATCCTCCTCCAATGGACTCTATGACAATGGTTCGTAATTATAGGCATCTTCCAGGTGGAACAGCTATGCCTGGCAAAGACCCTGTAGAATTTCTTGACGAACTTATGGATGCTGTTTTATATGAAAATGGTATGAAACATTTAATTAGAAAGAATAAATAAAATGGCACTAAGAAAACAAAAAGGCAATATGTATGAATTCGTAACTCATGTTTGGAGTCCTTTAAGAGGAAAATGCGAACATGATTGTTCCTACTGTTATATGAAGAAATTCGAACAGAAGGATATGAATTTGGACATGAAAGATTTAATGACTCCTCTTGGCAAGGATAGGATCATTTTCGTTGGTCATACAGTCGATTTGTTCGCTTCTAACGTCCCTAAAGAATGGATTGAGTTGATTCTTACTCAATTAAATATGTATCCTAAGAATAGATATCTTTTGCAGAGTAAGAATCCTGCAAGAATTATTGATTTCGCTAACCAGCTTCCTCCTGATGTCTTTCTTGGAACTACTATCGAAACTAATAGAACTGAATACTACGAGTCAAAAGCTCCTTCGTACATTGAGAGGGCAGAAGCTTTAGGTAAATTGAGCGAAATTGGTTTTGATACTATGGTAACAATCGAGCCTATCTTCGACTTTGATTTAGAAGAGTTGGTAAATATTGTAATTACTGCTAATCCGGGATGGATAAATGTCGGAGCAGATAGTAAAGGTCACGATTTACCTGAACCTTCAGCAGAAAAAATTACAGCGTTAATTACGACTTTACAGGAAAAAACTGAAGTTGAACTAAAGAGAAATCTTGAGAGGATTTTAGGAGACTTAGATTGAAAGAAGTAACTTTATATTCAGATGGTGCATGTTCTGTGAATCCTGGACCTGGAGGTTATGGGTCTATTTTAGAATTTAATGGAACAAGGAAAGAGTTTTCTGATGGATTCAGAAATACCACTAATAACCGCATGGAGTTAATGGGAGTTATCGAACCTTTACGTCTATTGAAAGAGCCTTGTAAAGTTACTATTTATACTGACTCTAAATACATTGTCAACTCTATCGAAAAGGGTTGGCTTGATGGTTGGTCTAAAAAAGACTGGAAACGTAGCGATAAAGAACCAGTTAGAAACATAGACCTCTGGAAGTTGATGCTGGAGATGCTGGAAGTCCACCAGTTAGATTTCAACTGGATAAAGGGGCATAACGAGCACCCAGAGAATGAACGCTGTGACGAGCTTGCTGTGGACGCTAGATTGCAAAGTGGATTACAGAAAGATGCTGAATATGAAAAGGTATTAATTAAATGACGGATAATCTACCTAAAATATATGCTTTTTATGATAAGAAATACGAAACGCCGCATGGGGGTCCAGTTGTTGCTATAACAGCAGAGGGGAAACTGCTCGCTGGTCATTTTTCTTCTAGCGAAGATTTTGCATGTGCTGACATAAGCACGAAATATAAAGAAGAGAATTTCTATTACGTTGAATATCCTGGAGGGTATAAATTTGTTTATGTATCGGGCTCTGGAAATGGGGATAAGGACTTTCTAGAGGCTAAGGAAAAATATCATGCTAAAAAAGAAGAAAAAGAGAAGGAGAAGATAGAAAAAAAAGTAAAAGATAAATTGAAGAACCCTGAGTTTACCTATGCTGACCTTCAAAAGACAGATAGAGATTGGCAATTTACTTTGCAGTGGGGTGCCAAAGGTCTCGGTTTTGGAGAGTTTACTTTCTTTTACAAAGATGGTAAATTAATGTTAGACAACGAATGTATGAGTAAGTCATTCGTTAAGAAAGCTCTTTGTGCAATGGTAGATAATTGCGAGAGTGTAGATTAGAATAATGACAATAATATGTTTTAGAGAATAACTATGAACGAGAATATCGAAGATCAGCAACAAGAAATGGAATTAGAATGTGATTATTGCCCTATTTGTGGGGAATTGGTAAGCGAAGTCAACCGGAAACATATCTGCCCAGAACATATTCTTGATGAGATATGTAGAGAAGAAGAAGCAAGGTCTGAGAAATATGACGATGATGACGACAAAGCCTACGGTGAAAGATTAGATGATGCAGAGTTTATGCTAAATTATTACGATGAAGAATATGAAGATAATGACGAAGACTTGTTCTAGAATAGGGGATATTTATTCCATAGGGTTTCATAAGCTTTTTTAGCGTCGTCATTAATCCAGTCAGCTTGACATTTTAGACATGGACAAGGTTGCTTTATGCAATCTCCGAAATGCTCTTCTAAAGCTCCAGTTTTCCAGAATTCTTCATAGTCTTTTAGGACTTCCTCGTCACTTGGATCAAACTCAAAGAAATGACAATATATTGAATATCTAATTGATTCAAATAATTCTGTTTTGGAAAATTTCCTTGTCTCTTCTTTCTTCCATTTTTTTTTCATATTTATCTCCTCATTACTCTTCTAGTTGGAGAAAGACCATCGCCTTCTTCCACCTTAAAGACTTCTCCTGTCTCGAAGTATTTTTCTAGTAGTTTTTTAAACCTATCTTCATCGATATTATTTGTTTTTTCAAACATAGTTTTATGAAGTACTGCCCATTCAGGATCCCATGCGTGTTCGGCATGACTTTGATACTGGTCTCCGCTTGTATGTATAATGAAAAATTCGTTTCCTTCTTCGATATGTTTTAGAGGGTCATCTAGTTTTATTTCTACCATATAAGCATCTTCTAAACCTTCAATTTCTCCTTTAAGAAGGAGATTGACCATTGCCACCACTTCTAGTGGTAATTTATCAACATTGTGTGTTATATCATTTTTTGTCATTGTACATCTTTTCAAAATATGTTTTTTCTCTATTAGCAGCTTCTGCATCGAATAGGGCGTATTTCAATTCGATAGTCTGTTTTTGCAGGATATCCTCTAGATTCTTCTTTTCCTCTTCGAGGATATCTATTCTTAACTTAAGATGTTCTATTTCTGGGATAGCTGGGTCCATATTACAATACCTCTATAATTAAGAGTAATATTAATCCAAAAACTGCTGCTTGTATTATGGCAATATTATTTCCATGTGTAAGCTGATTATCTTCTCTTGTTAAACATTTATCTATTAATCCTTGTTTGATATCATTTATAAGATTTTTGTTTGCTCTAAGTTCTGTAATTATTGCATCTGTTTGTTCTCTTGTTATTATATTACCATCCTTTTAAATTAAGATCACTAAATCCTGTAATAATTTTATCTATAAAGCCATATTTCAAAGCTTCTTTTGGGTCCATATAACAATCATTTTCTAACATTTTATTAAGTTGTGTTTTTGTTAGTTTCGTTTTCTTCTGTATGAAACTCCTGAATTGCCTATCTAATCTTAAAATCTCTTCAGTGTAATTCTGTATATCGGACACTGTCCCCCCGTTCCAAGAGGATATCTGATGCATCATGATACGAGAATTCGGAGTAGCGTACCTACATCCCTTAGTCCCTCCGATAAGAATCATCTGGCCGCTAGACATAGCCTTACCTATACATAAGGTATGTACCTTACAGCTAACGAGGCTTATAGCGTCTTGCATCGCCCACATCGAATCTATATATCCTCCATAGGAGTCAATTATAACAACGATATCTTTTGCGGGGTTTTCCAATTGCAATTGTAGAATTGATTTAATAAAAGATTCTGATTTAGCTTCATCGATATCTCCCATTAAGTAGATAGCACGTTTCTTATCTAGTTCCTTTTTTTCCGACATTTAGTCTCCTATCTCTTTTTTAAAATGGCTTCTTTTGTTACTATTTCCTAGCCTTTGCTTTTTTTATTTTTTCTTTTATATTTTATAT
>Ga0180433_10000463_pt1 | contig 69655 bp, 65 predicted proteins | sample SS_ome_8_FD_132980 | JGI IMG/M metagenome (GOLD analysis project Ga0180433, IMG submission 132980) | Hypersaline lake sediment archaeal communities from the Salton Sea, California, USA - SS_1_D_1 metaG | ecosystem: Environmental > Aquatic > Non-marine Saline and Alkaline > Hypersaline >...
ATATTTAGATATTGATAATTGATCATTGATTTGTCATTGATAATTTGGCATTGAACATTTAGAAAAACTGGTTTTTTCAAACCAGGCTTTGTTGCTGTGGGTGAGCGTAGGAACCTTGAATTAACTCCTGACACTCACTTTATTTAGTTTTTAGTTTTACCTAAAGTCCTCCTATTAAAAGAGTATTAAAAAAGAACGCAAATATATTTTATAACAAATATGGTATAATCTTTCTATAAACAGGAATAGTTAAGTAAACACTTAATCAATATATTTACCAAGTACCGAAATAATTCTTTCAAGATTTTTTTCGAAAATAACATAATCAGCATATTTTGTTACACAATCATCAGAGGGGTTAAACGCGATTCCAAGACCTGTTATATCAAACATAGGTATATCAAAACAAGAATTTCCAATTGATGCAATATTTTCAAACGAAATGTTTTTTTCTCTCGAGATTCTCTTTATTGTTTCGTCCTTGTACATAAGTTTTACACCAATAATACCTTCAGAAGTTATAAAACCATGTTGATCAATTTTCACACCATTAGAATAAACATAATCTATCCCAAGTTTTTTTCCAACTTTATCTGCAAGAATATCTAGCCCTGCACTAACTATTGCTGTTTTTATTTTTTTTTCTTTCAAATTTCTAATAGTTTTTTCTGCACCTTTCATAAGTTTAATTTCAGATAATATTTCAACAAGCTTTTCTTTTTTAACAGGTTTATTGTTTTCAACCCATAGATTTGCATCTCTTCTTATAAATTCCATGTCGTCTATTTTTCCTTGAATATAATCTTTTACTGATTTTTCATTTGAAGTTTTAAAATAGTCATGTACATATTTCCATGAAGAAAGTGTGTCTGTTAGTACTCCATCCATATCAAAAATTACAAGTTTTAAATTTTTAAGTTTTTTTGTATTGTATTTTTTATTTTCTCTAGTTTTTTTATAACAATGGATACATTTTTGTTTAGTCATTTTTTTTCTTAGAATTGGCATGAAAGATGTATTATTTATGTTTTTATATATAGCTATTTAGTATTCTGTAGGTTAATCATTTATAGCATATTACCATATATTACAAAAGTATTATATAGTAATAAAAATATATTATTATTAGGGGTTGTATATGAAAATGAAATCGGGTTTTAAGAAAACCGTTATTTTAGTTGTAATAGGCTTGTTTATTTTTGGATCTGTTATTCCTTCTTTAAATGCAGAAATTGTTAATAATTCAAAGGATGAAATAGAAACTGAATCACAAAATGATTTAGATCTTTTAATTATCTGCTACCCAGATTTTAGAAGATACTTAGAGCCATTAATAGAACATAAAAAAAATCATGGTGTTGAAACCAAGATCAAAACTCTTTACGATGTCTATGAATATGACAAGGGTAGCGATAATCCTGAAAAAATTAAGTATTATATAAAAATGGCATATGACACATGGAATGTAAAATATGTTATGCTTGTTGGTGACTACAAGAAAATGCCTGTACGTTATGTTTATAATGCTGACATGAAGTATTTACCTTATCCTGAATCAAGATATATTTCTGAGCTTTATTATGCTGATCTTTATGATGATTCGCATGTTTTTCAAACATGGGATTCAAATGAAAATGGAGTTTTTGGTGAATGGTATGTAAATGTTAGCGATGCTCGTGATATAAATATTGATCTTCATCCGGATTTGTATGTAGGACGACTTGCTTGTAGAAATGCTTTTGAAGTAAGGATAATGGTTGATAAAATCATAAAATATGAAACAAGAACTTATGGTAGCGATTGGTTTAATAAATTTGTTGTAGTTGCTGGGGATACATACCATAATACTAAATACCCTGGTGTCAACACAACTGGTTTTGAAGGTGAAGAAAATACCAAAAAGGCACTTGAGAATATGACACATTTTGAACAAGTAAGACTTTGGGTTTCAGAGGGTACTTTAAGAGGACCTAGAGATGTTATTAGAGAAATCAACCGTGGCTGTGGATTAATGTATTTTGATGGTCATGCAAATCCAATGGCATGGGGGACTAATTTGTATAATAAAAATGGAAGCGTAGCTGGTCTTAGAAACCAGGATATGTGGAGGCTTTGGAATGGTTATAAACTTCCAGTTATTGTTGCTCCTGCCTGCCATAATGGTCAGTTTGATGTTGATCCACTAAATCTTTTAAAGGATCCCAAACAAGCTTTCCAACATGGTACATGGGCATTTGAATGTTGGGCTTGGAAATTAACTAGTAAACTCTTTGGAGGTGCAATTGCGGTTATGTCAAATACTGGTCTAGGGATGACAAAAGAAGACAAAAAATCTGTGGAGGGAGCAGGTGATTATATGGATCCACAGTTTTTTTATGTGTATGGTAACAATCAATCAGATATCCTTGGTGAGTGTTGGGGAAAATCAATTGATAGATACATTGATGCTTTTCCAGTTGATTGGACTATATCTGATAATTCAGCATATGTATATGATGTAAAATATGATCTAAAAACACCTCAACAGTTTACACTATTTGGTGATCCAAGTCTAAAAATAGGTGGCTATCCACCAGAATAATTTTTTTTTATTTCTTATTTTTATTCCAGTTATATTTTTTTATTTTTTTTGTTTTACCAAATCCACATGCTGCGCATACTTTTTTTTGGACATGATACGCATGTTTTCCACAGCGTCTGCAGATTGTATGGGTTTTTTTCCCACCAAATTTAGATGTTGTTCCTTTTGTCATAAAAATTAATCCTCACAAATCTTATGGTGAGACATATATTATATTGTCTCCACGTACTATAACCATGTTGTGTTTATCTTTTGTTTCGTTGTTTAACATTTCTTCTGCATTTTTTAAAACTAGGTTCATGTGTGGCACATCGTAACCATTCAATATCCCATGATATGATCTGCCGCTTCGAAGTTCGACCATCACGCGATTGTTAAGGCTCCCGTGTAATATTTTAAGTGGTTTATCCATTTCCATTACCTTTGGAGACTGGAAATAAACATCTTATTTATAAGGGTTTTGGGGGCCTTTGTTTTATTCTTTTGTGGATTTAAAATAATTATCATACATTTTTTTAACTATATATCAAACATAAAAAATTTAAACAATCTTAAATTTATATCATTTATTGAGATGTGTAAAAAAATTAAGAATAGACATAGACTTAAAAAAAAGGAAATAAGAAATCTAGAAGAAAAAATATTAGAAAATTTTGACTGTGTACTTAACATAAAAGATTCCGTTGTTGAAACAGGTATAATTAAGGATAATAAAGTAGTATTTGTTAATAATGAGCCTTGTTTTATTCTCAAAAATTCTAAGGTTATTTTTACTATTTTTGGACTTAATAGGTTTCAACCTAAAAACAAATATGTAATTGTTGATATGGGTGCTGTGAAATTTGTAACTAATGGTGCTGATGTAATGGCTCCAGGTATAGTTGATGCTGATGAAAGCATTTGTAAAGGTGATCAGGTCTGGATTTGTGATTCGAGAAATAAAAAACCTTTGGCCGTAGGTTTTGCATTGGTCGATGGAACCAGCATGAAAAATGTAAAAAAAGGCAAAGCTGTAGATACCTTTTTATATGTTGGAGATAGTTTGTGGAATTATCTCGCCAAAAGTTTATAAAGACAAATATATATTATCCTTTTGTGTTTAAACTATCAGGAGATGGTTATTATTATGGGAATAGTCAATAAGATTTTTGGTGATAAAAAAACCGGGGATGTAGAAGGATACGTAGATCTTGAAAAATACATTGAATCAACAGGCGAAAAAATGGCTGCTAATATGTTTGTTAGAGTCGGTGAGATTCAAAGATATGAAGATCTTAAGGATTTTACTGATTATGTATATGGTGGAAATATCTTAATACTTGATTTTTCTCCAATTGCAGATGAAGAAGTAATCCTGAAAAGAATAACAACTGATCTTAAAAAGATGGCAAAAGAAATAAATGGAGATATAGCTGGTATTGGAAATAACATGATGATTGTATCTCCATCTGATGTAAAGATTGAGCGTAGGAAACTTCGCGGTACCTATTCATAAATCCATTTTTTTCCTTTTTTTCTCAAAAGTTTATTGTTAGAGAGAGAAGGGAGTAGGAATCTGGAAGGGTGGATGGTAAAGATGAAAGGAAGAAAAACAGTGAAATTTTTGTTTTTCCAGATTCCTTTGAGATATACTCTGTAATTAATGCTATTTAAAGTTTATGTGATATTTTGTCAATTTCACATATTAACCAAAAACTATAAATAAAGAAAAATCACGGACCTGTGGGGATTCGAACCCCAGTTACCGGCTCCGAAGGCCGGTAGGATATCCAGACTACCTTACAGGCCCAATCCGATCACTTTTTATGTTACAAGAATAAACTGGATATAAACTTGTCTAATTAAATTTATACTTTTAATCGATTTTATAATAAGAACCTCAGTCTATTAACTTGTTATTAAAGAAAGATATTTATATCATCTACGGCATAACAAAAAGCAATTGGATGAGATGCGCGTATAGTGCAAAAAAGTTAGTTTGAATAATGATAGAATTAATATCTTAGTCTAACTGAAGGGATGTGGATGCTTAAAAGAAACGATATTAAAAATTTGAATAATTTTTTAGGAGGGGTCTTTCTTGAGTGAAATAGATGAAGAATCCCGCTCAGAAAATAAGGATTTTAGCAAAGAACAGATAGATAAATTAATCAATAAAATCATTCTCAAAAATAGAGAGAAACTAGAAGAAAATCATCAAAAACAAAAAGATGCTGAATATTTCACTAAAGTTTTAGAAGACAGAGAAAGGATATATTATCTTAAAAACTCTGAAGATAAAAAAAAGAAGACACAGGAAAGTATAAGTGGAAAGATAATCAACGAAGCAAGAGAAAAATTAGGAAAAGATCCAGTAGAATTAGATTCAGAAGAATTAAAAAAACCAGATTTATCAAAAGACGAAGATAAACAATCTAAAAAGAAAAAACTAAAGATAATAATTGGTAAAAAAGAAAACCCAAAATTAAATGAAGAACAAACTTTTATAGAGAAAAAACAACCAGTTGAACAAACAGAGGTTAACAAAACTAGCGATATTATAAAAGGAGAAGAGTATAACAAAGTAATATCTGAAATAGAAAGCCAAGTGGATACAATAAAACCAAAAGACAAAGAACAAACAAAAGATCAAACAAAACCAGAAGAAAAAACATTAACAAAGGAAAAAAAACATACAAAAAAAGAAAAATCTGTACAGGATATTCAAAAAAACCTAGAACTAAAAAAGAAAACAATAGAAACTTCAGAAAATATTACAAGAATTGAACCTCGTGAAAATAAATTTTTTGGTAAGAAACCAGAAAAGATTCCTGAAGGCACAGAAAAAAAAGAAAACAGGTTTTTCGGATCAAAAAAGAGTAAACAAAAAGATGAATTAACTTCTCCAAAATCACATAATCTTAAACTGAAGTTTAGGGTAGAAAATCTTCCGGATACTTCAGAAAAAGAAAAAAAACTAGTTGACGAAAAAATAAAAGAATCTTCAGAGAAAAATGGAGAGGATAAGGCTAAATCTGATCTTGATGAGGCTGCTAAAACTCTTGCAAAAAAACATTTAGGCACTAAAGAAACCAATTCTAATCAAAAAAATAATACAGTTGGTTTAGGTGGCTCTGATGCTCCTACTAAACAGGATAACAGTAGTGAACATGTTTTCTTTGACGAAGACGGTTCTTTTGATGGATGGAGCCCTCATGCAACAGATAAAGAGAAAAATACTTTGTTTTCTGGATCTGACACAGAACTACAAAAAGAACTTAAAAGCGATCGAATTGGCGAGGTTAAAAATGTAGAGCTTCCTAAAGAAGCGTTAAGTGTTGATTCTGTTAAACTTTCAGATTTGGGTTTTTCTGAGAATGAATGGCAGGAATTAGATTTTTATCCTCTGTATGAACCTTTTGTTTATGTTGAGATATTAAGAGAGAAAGAAACACTAGAAAAAAGATATTTTCTTGTAGAGGTTGATTTAACTGATGAAGAACAGAAGATATTGGAGTTTATCTATGAAACGATATTCAACATAAATATTGAGACCGAGGATATGGAGTCTTTCGGTGAAGAGGATTATTTAGCTAAAAAAATCCAGGAGGTAGTAAAAGAATATCGTCTTGATATTGATGAGGAAGCCTTAAAAAAGATTCTATATCATCTATCAAAGGATTCTTTAGGTCTTGGTAAAATCGATCCTCTAATGAAAGATCCAAATATCGAGGATATTTCATGTGATGGCTCTAGGGTCCCTATTTTCCTATATCATAGAAAATATGGGTCACTAAAAAGTAATATTCATTTTAAATCAGAAGATCAACTTAATTCTTTTGTAGTTAAACTTGCTCAGAAATGTGGCAAGCATATCAGTATCGCCGAGCCCATGCTTGATGCTACTATGCCTGATGGAAGCCGTGTTCAGATGACTCTTAGTGATGTCATTACAGCTCATGGTAGTACTTTTACTATCCGTAAATTCCGATCAGATCCTTTTTCACCACCTGATTTAGTTGAGTTTAATACAATGAGCTCTGAAATGATCTCATATATGTGGCTTGCTGTTGAAAATGGTATTAATATGTTATTTGCTGGTGGTACTGCTAGTGGTAAAACATCTACTTTAAACGCTCTTTCTTTGTTTATACCCGCTGAGTCAAAAATTGTTAGTATTGAAGAGACTAGGGAGATTAATTTACCTCATCCTAACTGGATACCAGGTGTTTCACGTAGTGGTTTTGGTGAAGTTATCGCGGATAAGACAGTCGGCGAGATTGATATGTATGATTTGATGAAGGCTGCTTTGCGTCAGCGTCCTGAGTATATTTTAGTTGGTGAGATTAGAGGTAAAGAGGCTTATGTTTTGTTTCAGGCTATGGCTACTGGTCATTCGACTTATAGTACTGTTCATGCTGATTCAGCTCAATCTTTGATTCATAGGCTTGAGGGAAAACCAATTAATATTCCCCGTGTAATGCTCCAGTCTTTGGATGTTGTAGCTTTGAATGTTATTACTAGAGTAAATAATAAACGAGCAAGACGATGTAAACAGGTAATTGAGATAATTGATATTGATCCTAATACTAAAGAAATCCTTACAAATGAGGTATTCCGGTGGGATCCTGTGGAAGACAAGTTTGTTTACTCTGGTAAAAGCTATGTTTTAGAAAGGATTAGAGCTGAAAAAGATTATTCTAGAGATGCGATGACTAAAGAAATTAAAGATAGAATGAAGATTGTTGAGTATATGAATGATAATAATATAAGAGGATTTAGAGAAGTAGCTCATCTGGTATCAAGATACCTTGATAACCCAAAAGAAGTGATGAGTAAAATAAAAAAGGATGAAAAAAGTTAATGCAGAAAAAAATTGCGATTTGCCCGGCTTGTCATACAAAAATAACTTGTGAGGGAGAGCTAGGTGAAAAAGTCAAAATTGAATGCCCAAAATGTGGAAAAACAGGTAGCATTACTTTTAAAACTGAACTTGAGCAACTTGATTTTTATCCTTTAAATGAACCATATGCATATGCTAAGATTTTGAAAAATACTGATACTCTGGAAAAATTCTACAAGGTGGTAGAACCCCATCTATCAGATGACGAACAAAAAATATTGAATTTTATATGGGAAACCTTGATGAAATCATTGAATATGCGACTTGATGAGTTAGTTGAAACGGAGATTGAGAATTATCTAAACGAACAAGTCGTAAAAGTAATTTCAAATTATGAACTTGATGTAGATGATGTAACTCGAAAAAAAATAATGTATTATATCAAAAGGGAATCTCTTGGCTTTGGAAAAATCGATCCATTGATGAGAGATCCTAACATTGAGGATATATCATGTGACGGTGCAGATGTACCAATTTTTCTTTATCATCGCAAATATGGTTCGGTGAAAAGTAATGTTAAATTCAAAGACGAAGAAGAGTTATCTTTCTTTGTAGTACGGCTTGCTCAGAAATGTGGCAAGCATATCAGTATCGCAGAACCCATGCTTGATGCTACTATGCCTGATGGAAGCCGAATTCAGATGACTCTTAGCACAGAGGTTACAACTAAGGGCTCCACATTTACAATTAGAAAATTTAGAGCAGATCCTTTTACACCCCCTGATCTTATATTTCTTAACACTGTATCATCTGAAATAATGGCTTATTTCTGGCTTGCAGTGGAGAACCGTGTAAATGCTTTGATTGCTGGTGGTACTGCCAGCGGTAAGACGACTATTCTTAATGCTCTTTCTTTGTTTATCCCTCGTGATGCAAAAATTGTTAGTATTGAAGAGACTAGGGAGATTAATTTACCTCATCCTAACTGGATACCTGGTGTTTCTCGTAGTGGTTTTGGTGAAGTTATCGCGGATAAGTTAGTCGGCGAGATTGATATGTATGATTTGATGAAGGCTGCTTTGCGTCAGCGTCCTGAGTATATTTTAGTTGGTGAGATTAGAGGTAAAGAGGCTTATGTTTTGTTTCAGGCTATGGCTACAGGTCATGCTACATATAGTACGGTGCATGCTGATTCAGCTAAATCCTTGATTCATAGGCTTGAGGGAAAACCAATTAATATTCCTCGTGTGATGCTTCAGTCTTTAGATGTAATCTCGATTCATATTACTACTAGAGTAAAAGGCAAAAGAGTGCGTAGGTGTAAACAGATAATTGAGATAATAGATATTGATCCAACTACTAAAGAAATATTAACAAATGAAGTTTTTCACTGGGATCCAATAGATGATACCTTTGTTTATACCGGAAAAAGCTATATTCTTGAGGGGATACGTGCTCGTTGGGATATGTCTAAAGAAGAGATAACAAAAGAAGTTAGACAAAGAGCTGAGATTTTAGAATGGATGAATAATACTAATATACGGACTTTTACAGAGGTTGCAAAGGTTATCTCTAGATACAGTGAAAATTCCGAGGAATTCTTAGAAAAAATGAGAAAGGCAAAGAAAAAAAAGAAATCTAATTCTGAAACTAAAAAAAGTAAGAAAATAGAAAATTTTGATAGAGAGACAAAGAAAATTGAAGATGTAATGGATTTAGATGAAGAAGATGTTTTTGGAAGTTTTGAAACCATCAATAAAAAGCTATCAGAGTTATTAACAAAAAATGGTTATAAATCTGTTGAGTCTCTTAAAAACGTTACAATAAAGAAGCTAACTGAGATTGAGGGTATCGATAAAAAGACTGCCAAAAAAATAATAAAAGAAGTTAAGAAAAAGGCTAAACAAAAAGATAAAAAAGAAGATGATGCACCGGAAGCAAATAAAGAAGAAAAAGATTATATGCAAGCATTTAAAAACATCGATTGCATTGATGAGAATGTTGCTAGAATCTTATTTGAAAATGGGATAAAAACTATTGATGATTTAAAGAATAGTTCTGTGAAACAAATTTCGTCTATTAAAGGAATCAAAAAGAAAATAGCGAAAAATATTAAAAAAGAAATTGAAAATAAATAATTCTGTCATATTAGGACAGAGGAAAAAAACACTAGGTGAGGAGAATTGCCCTTAAATGGTTATCAGAAGGTATGCTATCGCTGGTTTGGGCGTATTGCTGAAAATATTGCTAAAGAGAAATTGAAATCTGACTTGGAACAGGCACATATAGAGATGCGTGCTGCTGCGTATCTTTCATTTGTTTGGATGAATACTATTTTAGCTGCTGTTGTTTCAACTTTTATATCTGTTACTTTTTTCCTTGTTTTGAGTCTGGATTTAATATTTGTTATTATTTTTGTTTTAATTCCGGTATTGTCAACAGTCGGTACATATTTTATCCTTATGAATTTACCTTCAAGTAAAGCTAAAGCTAGGGCTAAAAAAATTAATCTGCATCTACCTTATGCCCTAAATTTTATTTCTGCTATGAGTTCTGCAGGTATCACTCCAACTGAAATTTTTAAAAGTCTTTCCAAACAGAGGATATATGGTGAGATAAGAGAAGAGGCTTTATGGATTTATAGAGACGTGGGACTTTTAGGTAGGGATATTATTTCTGCGATTAAATCAAATATTACTCGCACTCCTTCTGAAAAATTTAAAGAATTTTTACAGGGGGCTGTTGTCACTGTCCAATCTGGTGGGGCTTTAAAACCCTATTTTATGTCAAAGGCAGAGCAGTATACAAGGGAGAATAGGATTTCACAGAGGCAAATGATTGAGAGTCTTGGTATTATGGCCGAAACCTATGTTACTGCTGCTGTCGCTGGAATTTTACTTATTATAATTATCATTCCTTTGTTGATGATTATTTCAAAAAGATCAGTTACTGAACTTAACTCTTTATATCTATTTGTGATAGTGGTGATCCCTTTAATCCATATTGGTTTTTCAGTGGTACTTTCATCTATGTGCAGGAGAGTGTGAGGTGTTGAGTATGGTTGAGAAAAATATGGAAAAACCGATGGCGAAGAAAAAACAGGGTTATATCAGAAAGTTACAGTTGACTGGTCAATTAAACAGGTTTTTGATATATCTTGCATCAATTATACCTGCTGTTATTTTAATAATTTTAGCAGGGGTTGCTTTTACACCTATTTTAAACCCTATTAAAATAGGGGGTTTTAGCTTTGGTGAATGGTATGATTATTTGGTTTTAGCAATAATTATTTCAACTGCTATATATGGTATTTATGAATTTCTTAGACTTAGAAGAGTTAGAAAAATCGATGACCGTTTTCCAGATTTTATAAGGGATATTTCTGAATCAAGACGTGCTGGTATGACTTTTACAAAAGCGATAATGTATTCGGCTAAAGGTAATTATGGTGTTTTAACATCTGAGATTCAAAAAATTGCTAGGCAGATATCGTGGGGTAGCAGTGTTGATGATGCTCTAACTGCTTTTTCTAAGAGAGTAAATACAAAGCTTATTAGAAGAACGATTTCTCTAGTAATAGAAGCTAGTAGGAGCGGTGGTAATGTTGCAGATGTTTTAGAAGCAGCATCTAGAGATGCTAGAGAGATAAAACATATTGAATCTGAACGAAGAGCAAACTTACTTTCTTATGTTGCTGTTATTTATGTTGGTATGGGTATATTTCTTATGATTATTGTTGTTTTATCTGGTATGCTTTTACCTCAGCTCACATCTACAGGTGCAGCTGATATGTCAACTTTTAGTTCATCTGTATCCTCTCAGATTAAACAATCTGATGTGACACCCATTTATTTCTGGGCTGCAGTTATTCAAAGTTTTGGTATGGGGCTTGTCACAGGTGTCTTTGAAGAGGGTAGTGTGATTGCTGGTGTAAAGCACATATTTATTATGGTTTTTCTAACCTGGTTTGTATTCAAAATATTTATCGGTATTTGATTAATTAAGTGATAATATATGAAAAATACAAAAATAATAAAAAAAATACTAATTCTTTCATTTTTCTTAATTATATTATCTACTAGAGCTATTTCTTTGGATAGCTATGATTATTATTTTGAAAATTCTGATTCTGTTAATGATGTTTTTGAAACTAGTAATGAATCTAATCTAAGTACAGAACATTCTTTTATTGATCTTATATATGCTCAGGTTTTTGACTATGGTAATAGAATTGATTTTACAATCAAAACAAAGGGTGACATGTTGGACAGTGATGGTGTCAGTTATGGTTTTATTATTACATCCAGCGAAGATAAAGAGTACAAAATAGTTTATTCAAATGATATTGCAACTTTTAATAATTATCTTAATTGTGAAAATGTAAGCTATAATGAAACTATTATAGTTACTATTCCAAAAGATGTGATTTCTCATATTACTGTTCCTTGGAATGTTTCTGTTTATGCTAAATTCTATGGCAACTATAAAGACACTTTGTATCTCGAACCCATTATCTTTGAGTATGAGGAAGATGATAAGGATACTGAAGATCAAGAGGATGATAATGATAACACTGCAACTGATAATAAAGATACACCTGGATTTATGATAACTGTAATAATTTTATCAGTTTCATTAATTATTTTAACAAATAAACTAAAAAAGAAAAAATAGAAAATAATTAAAGCCTAATAATAGAGGATGGGATACACTTGTACCTTAAAAATTTACATAAAAAAATCAAGAAAAGTAATAAGAAACTTATAAAAAATGATGCTGTAACATCATTAATTTCACTTATTTTAATTCTTATGATATATTTTTCTTCTATCGGGGTTATTTTTTTGTGGGGTATTCCTGCAATTGAGGAGATGAAAGATAGAGCACAAAGGGAGGCTTCTCTTAATAATTTTCAAATTCTTGATTCTCTTGTCGATGACCTTGTTCAATCAGGTCCCGGATCGGAAAGTTCAATTAACATTGAAAATACTTATCAATCAGGTTCGATGAGTATTGATTCCTCGGGTGATCGTCTTGTAACTTATTATACAATTAGTGATGATTATGAACTTGATATTGAGGATATTAAAGAAGATGAGATAATTGTTGATGCTGATCATGTTACTACTGGTGAAATCGATATCGATAATGTAGATATTTATTTTGATACTTGTTTTCTTGCAGGAACAAAGGTTTTAATGGCTGATGGTAGTAGTAAGAATATTGAGGATATAAAACCTGGTGAAAGTGTTAAATCTTATGATTTTGAAGAGGATGAATTTGTTGATTCAATGGTTAGTTTTCATCATGTTCATAAGCCTTGTGAGATGGGTGATTATTATCTAGTTATAAATGGTGATTTGTGTGTCACACCTAATCATAGGTTTTATACTGATGGAGGCTGGGTTTCTGCAGATAACTTAAAAATTAACGATAGATTGTTCTGTTCTAGTAAAACTGGTTTTTCTTCAGTTAAATTTATTAACAAAGTATATGAGCCTGTAGTAACCTATGATTTATCAATAAAAGAATTGGATAACTATTTTGTTAGATTAAACAACAAATTTTTGTTGGTACATAATAGTGATATATTAAATCTACAAGCAGTAGAAGATATTGAAATGTATCAACTAGAAGGAGTTGACTCTTTTTATGCTTCTTTTATAAAATTTAATCTAGCTGGTTTGTACGAACTTGGTGATATAAATATTCTAAGTGCAGAATTGGGTTTATATGTCACAGATAAGAACTCATGGGATCTTGAACCTGTACTTCTCATAAAAGATGGTGGCGAGGAATGGACTGAATCATCAGATTCAAGAGTTATAGAAGAGATGATCGGAAGATATAACTTTGAAATTACCGGTAGTTTTAATGGTGATGTAAATAATTATTGGTATTCAGAAGACATCAGAGAAATACTTATAGATGATTATGAAAATAGGGAACCTTCGTGTTCATTAAATATTAATCATCCTGAGTTTCTATTGGAACATCTTGATGGTATTTCCCAAGGGACAAATAATAAATTATCAATTGGTCTTTTTGGTGGAAGTCCTGTTAATATAAAATTTTCTGATAGAGCAGGTTTGCGTCCCGCACCTGTTTTGAAAGTAACATATGAGGAACAAGCTTCAAATAATCCCCCGGTTATATCAAACCCCTCTCCGAATGGTGTTTCTAATGTAGGTCAAAATTCATCAGACGGAGTTGATGTTAATCTTTGGGTGAAAATTACAGATGCTGATGATGATCCTGTGACTGTTAATTTTTATAATGCTGATGTGTCTATGGCTACCGATCCTCTTATAGATTCAGTATATGTAGAAAATACTGCAAGTGGTAGATATGTTGGATGTTGGTGGAATAATCTAAATTATGATACAGAGTACTCTTGGTATGTCACAGCTGATGATGGTAAGGTAACTCAACCTGTTAATTCTTCAACTTGGTCTTTTCGTACAATTTTGAATCATCCTCCCAATGCAGTTGATGACAATCCAACTGTTTCTGAGGGATGTGTTAATCAGTCATTGAATGTTTTATTTAATGATGATGATATTGATGGTCATAATCTTTTTATAATTTCTGCAACTAATCCGCCTTCAGGAGAGGGCACTATATTATGGGATGCAAGTGATGTTAAGTATACTGCGGGTGGTTTTGTAGGAACGACGAGTTTTACTTATACAATATCTGATGGTTTTGGTGGAACAGATACTGCAACTGTGACTGTAACAGTCAGTAGTACTAATATTGCTCCTGATGTTCCATCAGATCCAATCCCTGATGATGGTAACCTTAGTGCCGGGGTTTCTGATTTAAATTATGTTAATGTAACTCTTAGTGTATATGTTTTTGATCTAGATGGGGATACGCTAGATGTTACGTTTTATGTTGGTAATGAAAATGGAGTTTATTTATCCTCTCCGCCTATAATTAATACTGTTAATGGTGTTAATAGTGGAACTAGTGCATCAGTAACTTGGACTCTTTTGAATCATAACCAGAAATATTATTGGTTTACAGAGGTTTCAGATGAAACAGAAACTGTTTCATCTCCTACATGGAATTTTACAACAGTCGATCTCAACAATAATAATCCTGTTGCAGAGGATGATTCGTTTGTTGTACCAATGAATTGTGTTGATTATACTATGGATGTTAGGTCAAATGATAGTGATCCAGATGGTCATAGTATAGCTATTACCAGTGTTACTCAACCTTTAAATGGTACAACAATCAACTATGGATCTCATATTAATTTTAATGCCGAAACAGATTTTACCGGAACAACAAGCTTTTCTTATACTATATCTGATGGTTTTGGTGGGACAGATACTGCGACAGTAACTGTCGAGGTCGGAGAAGATTTGTCTGATTTTATTTGGTATGATACCGATGGTAGTGGACCTGGTACAATTATTTCGTTTAATGCTGTTACAAGTGGCCTCTCTAATTATAGTTGGGATTTTGATTATACACCAGGTACTCCAGCAAATGAAGATGGCTGGGGTGAAAATGTTTTTTATGATTACGGCGATACAAATGTATATTGGGTAAACTTAACTGTTGATCATCAGTATTCAACATCAAAACAGGTTTATGCAAGTATAAGTACGATTTCATCTACTAAACCTAATTGTAACTATATTGATTTTTTTAACGGAACAGATTATACATTTACTGCACAACCTGGTGACTCGTATGGGGATCGTAATTATTCGTGGGATTTTAATGGAGATAAAATTGCTGATTTTAAAGATAGCAGTACATACAGCTCTGGCTCTCAAGTTGCTCAAGCAACCTGGAATTGGACAAAAGCTGGTATCTATTTTGTAAGATACAAACCAAATTATGAAAGTGAAGGTTTAATAAGCAAGTGGTCTAATCCTTTAGCTGCAGTTGTTCAAGAAAAATATAGATCTCCTGAAGGTTTTTTAAATAAGATATCATCAAGAAATTCAGAAATTCTGCTCACTAATACTAGTTCCTATAAAATTGAAATACTAACAGGCGATAAATTAGAAGGAACTGTGAAAATAGATCTTTATAATAATGCTATACCCTCTGGAGCTCCTGGTGAGGTTCCTTTTGCGTGTATCTGGATTCTTGACCTTGGATATATTAGTTTTTCAATGAGTTCAAGAAATGGTATCTTTGATTCATTATATGAAAACAATGCAATTCTATCAGGTTATAGTTCCGATATAAAGTATATTTCTACAGATCCTGAGATTAAGTTAGATAATAATGATTTGATTTTTAATTTGATACAAATTAGAAAAGGATCAACTGCAAGTTCAATTACAGGTAAAGGTTTGTTTAAATTCAGTGTAGAAGTTTTGGAAAACCCTATTAATGATGCCTGGTCTGAAGATGCAAAAAATATCAAAGTCCAAATCTATGGAGATAACAATCAATCCTGGGAACAATACCTAGATGATAAATGTAATTTTGATTTTGGTACTAATCCTGATTATGGTAATACTTTAGAATATAATGGAAACCCAGATCGTTTCCAGTTTTTTGTATCAAAAATACAAATAAAACTCGAGGGGTTTAGTTAATGATTTTAAGAAGAGTATTTAACAATAAAGCAGTAAGCCCTGTTATTTCAACATTACTAGTAATAGGTATAGTAACTGCTACAATTGCAACTATTGTAGTATGGGGTGTACCATTTATTGATGAGTCAAAACATGATGCACAGTTTGAAAATTCAAAAAACGATTTGCTTTTTTTAGAAGAATCAATTAATCAACTTATACAGACAGGTAGTGGCGCAAGAAAAATTGCTTATATTTCAAATTTTGATGAAGACTCAACTGTTCATGTGAAAAATACTAGTACGAAAATGATCATGTGGTATTCCTATAACACTAGTATAATGAATTTTTCTGTTTATGGTTTAGATGATGATGATAATGAATTTGTTGTACACAAAAATTCAGGATCTGGTTCGTTAGATAATATATCAGTTTATTGGTTAAATGATACTTGTTTTCTTGAAGGAACAAAAGTTTTAATGGCTGATGGGGGCAGTAAAAATATTGAGGATATAAAACCTGGTGAAAGTGTTAAATCTTATGATTTTGAAAATGAAAAAGTTGTTGATTCAATGGTTAGTTTTCATCATGTTCATAGGCCTTGTGAGATGGGTGATTATTACCTTGTTATAAACGGTGATTTGTGTGTCACGCCTAATCATAAGTTTTATACAAATGGAGGTTGGGTTTCTGCAGGTAATCTAAAAATTAATGATAAGTTAGTTTGTTACAAAAATCAAGAAATTTGTAAAATATATTCAATTGAAAAAGTGTTTGAACCTGAGGTTTCTTATGATTTGACTGTTAAAAATACTCATAATTTTTATGTATTGAATAAAAGAAATTTTGTGCTAGTTCATAATCAACCACCTTATTTTCCAAATGGAAATAGTAAATGGTCAATTGTTAAACCAACAGATAGCCTTTTTACGGGTTATCCATATAATTTTACATTCGACGGTGCAGTAAATCCTGATGGCTCAGATGAACCAATATATTATAGATATTACTGGAATGGACAAACAGATGGCGAATGGTACAGTAAAAATTGGACATATAATATTTTTACAAGAACAATATCTCCTTCGGAAGAATATAAAATCAAAGTTGAAACAAGTAATTCTCCAACTGGGGAGGGTGAGACAAAAAATGAATCAATAGAAGTATCTTCTGTTAATTATGGGGAAAATTTTCCTCGAGATACAATTAAATTAAGGTCAACTTTGTTTTCATACCATGATCCTGATTATATTCATATTGATGGCCCAGATGCAAATAATAATTATACTATTACTACACAAAAAGACATCAAAGGTCTTATTCAGATAAATCTATATGATTCAACTTTAGGCAATTATTATACTTTAAATGGAACTCTTCCTTTTGGTAAAATATGGATTTTTGATCTTGGATTAATAAGTCATAACATGCGATATTCAGATAAATCTTATAATAATATTTATGAAAATGGGGCTGTATATTACTATAAGGATGAATCGAACAACCCTGTTTTAACCGATGATTTAAATCTTTATGAAAATAGTGATGAAAATGTTGTTGGTTTAAGAGTTGTTCAAATAAGAACAGAAGATGGATATAATCTAAGTGGTGTGGGAAAAGGTACTTTTAAAATTAATTTACAAACCAAAAATAATTATGTGCGAGATATGACTCCAAACAAGCCTTCTGCAAAACGTACTAATATTTCTAATTTTTATCTGAGATTTTATGGTGAAAATAGTATTTATTGGATAGATTTTCTAAGTACTTATTTTGATTTTGAAATGGTTGATTCAAATACTGTTAGATACAAACATGAAAATGTTGAATTGATACTTGCCTCGGTTATTATGAAAGCGGATTTGGTGATGAAATGAGAAAGATAATTAAGAACAATAAAGGAGTATCTGAAGTTGTAAGTTATGCTTTGTCTTTAGGTATAATGGCTCTTTTAATAGGTGGTATTTATGTCACGGTTAATGCTGCAATTGAAGATAAGCTTTCTACATCTGGTAGTGTTGTAGCAGAAAACATTGCAGATCATATAGCTGACGGTGTTTTGAATACTATTTATATTAAGGAGAATCATCCTAATAGTGATTATAAGGTTGATTTAAAAATTCCTTTGAAGATTTCTGGTAAGGACTATTATATTAAGCTTACAAACGATAAGGTTTTTGTAAATACAACTGATGGAACTATAAGTGAATATTCTACTTTTTTTAATGTTTCTAAAAGAGCTTGTCTTGATATCAGTAGCGAAGAAATCTATGGATCTCAACAATATGTAACAATTTATTCGAAAAAATCAGATTATGTATATAAGTTTGATTTTGGTGGTTTCAATGATGGTGCTCCTTGGGAAAAATTTGATGGTTATATTAGAATAACAAATACAAGTAATGATAATGTTCCTGGATATGATATTCTAAATGTACTGGGTTTTCATAATTGCACTCCAATAAAAATAGTTAATCCAACCGATGAAACTATTGAATATTATCCAGTACTCATCCAACTTGATCCAGCAAACTTTAATATTTTTACAGCTTCAGAGAACGGTAGTGAAATCTGTTTTTATGATGAATATACTCACGAATTAGATTTTTGGGTAGAACGATGGAATCCCTGGAATACTTCTACTACTAGAATTTGGGTTGAACTAGAGGTTATTCCACCTGAGGGACTTTATATTTACATGTATCATGGTAAACCTGGTGGAGCGTCGGCTAGTAACGGTGAAAATACTTTTATCTTCTTTGAAGATTTTAATGAAGATAGTCTAAGCCAAATAGATCAGGAATGGGATTTCAGTCCTGCTAATGAACCATATTTAGAAGATGGTAAATTGGTTTTGGATTCAAGAAAAGGCGGAGGTAACGTTGATTGTTATGCTGAGGTTCAACAGTTAGATTTGCTTGATGGGATTATTGAAGCTAGAGTAACGTGTACAGGCAATCAGAGAGATTGTAGTTTGTTTGCTAGGAAAAACGGAAGCTATCGTTATATTTTTCATTCTGGTAAATATGATACTCCTGCTGGTTTTTTATATCCTGAGTGGGGTGATTATTTTGATTGCTCAATCTCTGTTAAATGTTCAAACGGTAAAACTCCTCACGAACAATGTCCAAAAATATATTTACGTTCATCTAGTGTTTCAAAAGATTGGAATAGACTTGTTTTAGTTTTGAATCAAAATGATTTAGCAGGGGCTAGATATTATTATGATAACTATGAGTTAAATGGTTTTGTTGATTATAATGATTCTGAAGATGTTTTTATGGATAATCATTCAAATGGTGGATCATTTGGTATAATAAATCAAATGGGAAATAAATCATATGTAGACTGGTTTTTTGTTAGACCTTACATCGGAAAAGACGATTTTGAGTCAGATCCTGGTGATAACTATAAAGATAGGTATCCATATGCTGTTGTGGATGGAACGATTTCTGAGTACTTCAACTGGAGCGATACCTCTAATCTTAAAACAACTAGTAAAGGTAGTGGGGTAAAAGATGATTTAAGCCGTGATTGTGTTTATAGTACTACTGTAGATGGTGAATTTTTAATAAGTAACTTAAAACCTTCTACAGAATATAGTTTTGTTTACACAGTTGGTGACTTTTTTGATGATCCGGGTGATCCAGATATTGGTATGCAGATTAGAGCAGTTGGCTTGAATAATGAAATCAAAAAAACTATTAATAATGTAGGTAAAGGAAATTTTACAACAGGTTGGTTTACAGCTTTTACTGATAACTCAGGTGAAATCAGTATTTCTTTTGAAGGTCTTGGCGGTTACTGGAGTATTTGTTCCTTAACAGTTGAAGAAGGTGTAAGAATTGTTGAAGCGAGGTAGTATAAGATGAGAAAGAACAGAAAAGCTCAGGTTCATATATTAGAAGTAATAATAGTTGCAGGTATGCTTTTTACAGCTCTTTATTTTGTTCGAGGTTTAAGTACATCTACTTACACATCAGTATATGAACCCAATCTTTTGAAGACAAGAGCTGATACAGCTTTAAGCACTCTTGATAATGATCCTCATGATATATATCATACAAAACTTACTAAATTGATTGTAACTAATGATGCACGGAATTTTTCAAGTAGTATAATAGGTGCTATAAGGCCTTGTTATGGTTATTCTGTTTATGTATATAATATTACAAATATGTATAGAAATTCATCTGTAAATTTAGAAGGAAATAAGAATACTTTTATTAATCAATGGGCTCCAAAAGTTGGTGATAAAACACAGACAAGTAGATTAATTGTTTATGATGGTTATGTTTATGAGGTCGTCTTGGAGCTCTGGTATCTATGATAAGAAATCTATCAGATAAAAATGGGCAACTATTGGTTGTTGCAGGAGTTATAATTACTATAATGATTGTAGTAGCCTCAATAGCAACAATCAATATATCCTCTGTGACTCAACCTATAGATAAATCAGGTTTTATTAGAAAAGAGTTTGAAAATGTCAGATCAGATTTTGGATTTTATTTAGACGATATGTTAATTTCTGAGATATTAGAGGACCCGGTAGAATTGAATAAAGTTTTCAATGACTCTGTTAGATTATTTAAATTTGCAGAGGCTAGACACAATTATTATTTTGATGCAGAGCTAAAAGACATAATCACTTACAGCGATGCGCCTGACGTATTAAAGGTAAATCTAACATTAAAAGATTTAGATGATTCAATATCTGAATTTGTTTATTATCATATAAAATAAAAAAAGGTGTAAAAATATGAACTCCAAAAAAAATAAAAAACACGGGTTATTGATATCAAGTGTCGTTTTTTTGTTAGCGATATTTTTAGTTGTAAATCCTGGTAATCTATCGACATATATTAGTGATGAACAACCTGGAATTAACGATATCGATTCAGAAGAAATTTGTAATGAAATACTATCGACTCTTATTGATAACACTGGAGAGACTTTAAATGGAGATCCAAACTGGGAATGCTACGAACTGACTGGCGAGAACATTAAAAAAATTGGTTTAAAAAATAATAATGATTTAGTAAACTCTAATTTATATGGTAACCAGAGATTTGGATGTCTACCTTATGGTACCAAAATTAAAATAAATGAATATAAAAATAGAAATATCGAAGATATAAAAGTCGGAGATAATATAATATCTTATGATTTAGAACATGATAACATTATTAATACAAAAGTTGTAGCTATTAATTCTTATATTTCTGATGGAGTTTATTCGATTAATAATGGTTTAATAAAAATTACAGAGGACCAACCTGTCTTAATCAAAAATAATTTTGGGAAAAAAACGTGGTGTTCTATAAATCCATATGAATCAGAAACATTCTACAACTATCGTGATGTTTCAAAATTAAAGGTTGATTATAATCTCTTAAATATAAATGATGGGTGGGTTGAGATTAATAGTATTGAATTTGAATCCGGTAAAGTAAAAGTTATAGGTTTGCAGGTAGAAAATAAAAATCACAATTTTATCGCAAATAATTTTGTTGTAAGTAACGCATTTTATACGTTAAATGGTTATGTTGAAGGCGTTCAGAGTTTAAACATTGAAAATTATATTATACTTAGTGAAGATAAGATAGATGCTTTTTATGATCTATATAATCAAGATTATCAATTATTAAGAAATTTATTAAATGTGCCACTTAAGTACAATTTTAAAATAACATTAAAGTATGGTTCAAATTCACCAGTTACAGTTGGATCTAGTACAGACTATTCTTATTCAGATTATTATGCATTTAAAAAACAAAATGTTTTAGTATTGCCATCAGGTGCAACTGATCTAAGCAGCCTTTCTTATGGATATATTATGGTCGAAGTGTTTTATGCATAGCTATTTTTTCATTTTGACAAAATGTCAGATAAACTTTATATAACAAATTCAACAAAGTATAGCTTACTAGGATAGTCATATGAAGATTATCCATCTAAAAAATGGAAGTGTCAGGAGTTGAAAAAAATGAAACTAAGAAGATTCATAAAAAACAATCTTGGAGTTGGTCAACAAAAATCTTTGTTAACTGCTATACCTGTAGTGGTTATTTTAACTGCAGCTGCTGCGACAGCTATAACATCTGAACATCAAACAGATGTAGCTAGACAGGGTTTTATTAATGCAGATGCTCAAGCAGAAAAGATAATAACATCATTAATTAATTCTGAAGGAAGATCTGCTACTGAATACGGTACTGATTGGTCAGAAGATCCCTTATTAGTGCCTGAGATGTTAGAGGATCCCGGTTTATTGTTTGATGATGAAACTATCTCTCAAGATATAATGGATGATAGTAATCCTCAGGTCGAAGTTGAGAACAATAATTATGATGATTTAGCTGTAATATCTTTAGAATATACAGTTGTTTCTTCAAGTGAATCTGGTGGTAGCAGTTCATTTGGTGGAACATCTTCAGAATCAGAACTTGGAGGAGATCCAAGTCAGTCTTCTAGCTCAGGTGGAACAACAAAAGAGGAAGATGAACCAGCAACTGGTTTGAGTCCTGGTGATGAGATTACTGTTACTGCAACTGTAAAAGATATGTTTGAAGATATTTCACATGAAAATACAGGATTTGAATATAAAATAGTATTATGGCCTATTTATTTAATTAATGAACAAGGTGAACTTGAAGGAATGGGTGCCGGTGGAGATTATGAATCAGTTATAGAAGAAGGTTCACATGGGCCTGTTGGAAGTGCAGAAATAAAAATAACTTCATCAACAATGACCTTACCAGCAACAGCGGTTTGTCATGTTAAATTCGTTATTACTGAAGTTTTGAGTGTGGATGACTATGATCTAAGTAATAACGATAAAACAATTGATTTTGAACTAAATATTGATTTAAATAATGCGCCTGAGATAATAAATATTTTCGGTCCAGATTATCCATTAGAAGGTGCAGAATTTATATATACGATACAAATTTTAGAACCAGATGATGACCCAGTATGGGTTACAGTAGACTGGGGAGATGGCAGCAACCCGGTAACTTATGGGCCATATACTTCACTTGGTGATGTAATAGATTATTATGGTGATGATAGCAACTTTGGCGGAGATAGTGGTCTTGGAACAAGTGGTGCTGGTTCTTCAGGTTCATCTGGTGTTGATACAAATGATGGCTATGTACAAGGTTTAGATGATGACTATGGTATATATGTAATTGTTGAATTAACTTATACTTATCAAACAACTGGACAAAAGCTGATTGTTGTTGAAGCAGAAGATGATCAGGGTGAAAGTGATACAGATACTTATTCAGTGACAGTTGAATCTGATGATTCTCCGTTTCTATGGGTGGTTTATGGTGTAGATCAATATCCAACTGGAACTAATGGAGGGTATTGGTATGAAACAAATTTTAGTACTTCACTATGTCAAATGTGCGCACTTAATCCTGACGGTTCCTGGGGTGGCCCAGATCCACTATATGACTACACTTGGTTTAGTAAAACAATAGAAGAAATAGACTCAGGACATTCTTACTATGAAGACCCGCATCTTAATTCAGAAGATCCAATAGATAAATTCATCGCTTATACAACCCATATACTCATGGGCAGAGGTGTTTCTATTGAAGTCTACTATGAATCTGGAGCAGAAGGACCATTTAGGGTTAATACTCGTGAGTTTACACCTTTGTATCCACGACCTTTCCTTTCCTTTGATATAGAGGGTTTGTTAGGTATAAATGGCATACCAACAGGTGCGGGTGCTATAGGTCTATTTGATAACTTATTAGTAAATACTGGACAAACAACAATAGTAGTCGCTGGCACTCAAAGTACTGTTCAATCCATGGATATCTTCAACGATGTAGTATTAGGCGGGACGGACGATATTGGATTAGGAGCCGGTGTTGTATTAGGCGGTAACGCTATTTAATAAAAAAATAGAAACAGTAAAAAGGTTATTATAACCTAAAAATTTTGGGGTTATAATAATTCTTAAAACTTTTTATTCTCTTTTTTTATATACTTTTTTTGTAAACTGATGTCTAAAAACAAAATAGATAAAAAAAACCAAAAAAAAATTGCAAAAAAAAGAATAGAAAAACTTTTTTTACAAGCAGAAGTAAATGTACAAAAAAAAAGATTTGATTTGGCTGATAGATATGTACATATTGCAAGAAAAATTCAGATGAGATATCAAATCAGAATGCCTAAAAAATTTAAAAGAAAATTTTGTAAACATTGTTACTCTTATCTAGTGCCAAATGTTAATTCACGGGTAAGAATCAACAGAGGAAAAATTATTGTTTATTGTAAAAACTGCAATAGATACATGCGTTTTTTAATAAAATAAAAGCCTCCGTTATACTTAAATAATTATTCATTTATTAGGGTTACTCAATTTACCTATATAAAGGGAGTAAATACTATATGACAACTGTATATGATGTTCCACCAGAAGAATTAATCGATGAAGTAGCAAAAAAACTTCAGAAAGATGAAAATATAAAGACACCTGATGCTAACAAGTTTTCAAGAACCGGTGTTAATAGAGAAAATCCACCTAAAAACAAGGATTGGTGGTATAAAAGATGCGCATCAATTCTCCGTAAGATATATATAACTGATAAAGTAGGAACAGAACGCCTACGATCAATGTATGGTGGGAAAAAAAACCGCGGTTCAAAGCCATCTGAAACACGTCCAGGTAGTGGAACAATTGTTAGAAGGGCCTTGCAGCAACTAGAGAAATCGGGATATATAACTAAAATAAAGGGAAAAGGGAGAATGCTAACTCCAAAAGGTAGATCCTTTTTGGATAACACTTCGCACGAGGTTTTTGAAAATATAAAGGACTACTACCCTGATTTGAAAAAATATTAAATATATGTTATAATAATTAGGATACACTGTATATTATGGATGAAGAACTAGAAAAACTAAAGAAAAAAAAATTAAATGAACTAAAAAGAGAAAAAGCTTTACAGGATAACCTAGAACAACAAGAAGAACAAAAAGAAGAATTTGAAAAACAAAAAAAGATGATATTAATAAAGGTGCTCACACCAAAAGCAAGAGAGCGCCTGGGTAACATTAAAGTGGCAAGACCCCAGATTGCAGAGCAAATAGAAAATCAACTAATAATGGTTGCACAAAGCGGTAGATTAAAAAATAAAATAGATGATAAACAACTAAAGGAATTGCTTTCACGAATAATTCCTAAGAAAAGAGATATAAAAATTAAAAGAAAATAAAAAAGGTTTAGAAAAATGTCAACGCATAAAACACTTCCAAAAAAAATACGTCTTAATAAAGCAACAAAGAGTAATAGGCGGGTTCCCGCATGGATTATGATTAAAACAAACAGGCGTTTCACTCGCCATCCAAAAACTAGGAACTGGCGTAGAAATAAACTTAAAAAAAGTTAAAGACAGGTAATGAAAAATGGCAGAAGAACTAGAACGAATTTTTATAATACCCTTAAAGAAAAATAATTTCAAATCATCAAAAGCAGCTCCAACAGCTGTTAAAAGAGTAAAAAAATATCTAACTAGACATATGAAGGTAAAAGAAAAAGACATCTGGATCGATGATTCCTTAAATAGTGCTATTTGGTCTAATGGTAAATATACTATGTCTAGTAAAATAAGGGTCAAGGCAGTTAAGTTTGATGACGGAATTGTAGAAGCTTATTTACCTGAAACTGAATTTAAAAAATCACGTCGTGAGCTACTTCGTGAAGAAAAAGAAAAGAAAACTCCTATTCTTAGAAGAGAAGAAGAATTAGAAGGCGGAGAAGAGGAAACTGGTGCTGATGACTATGAGATAGCTCCTACTGCTGATGGTGATGTAAAAATTAAAAAGAAAAAGCAAAAAGAAGAAAAATCAAAGGATGAACCTAAAGATAAAAAGACAGAGAAAAAAGAAAAAAAACCTGAAAAGAAAGACAAACCAAAGCAAAAAACAGAGAAGAAATCAAAAACTACAAAAGATAAGAAAGAAAAAACAAAACCAAAAAAGAAAACAAGCAAAAAATCTTCAACTTCTAAAGGAAAATCAAAAAAAAGTAAAAAAACAAAAAAGAAAAGTGAATAATTCATTTTTCTCATACTTTCACTTTCATTATCTTTTTGATTTTTATAATAGGTTTTTTTGTATTAAAAGTAGAATACTAGTGAACATTAGCAAAACATAAACCATGCTAATTATCAATAATAAGATTTATAAAAACTAATTGATTCCTGTTAAAAAATATCGAAGAAAAAACTATGAAAAAAATTTACATAAAATTGTATATAAAGGAGGAAAATAAACATTAAGGCTGATAAACCCCGTTTCTTAATCACTGACTTTAATGAGAATCCTAATGTAGGTGTTTTTTGTAGAGCATGTGATAAAGTTGCTTTTTTACAAAAAGGTCTTACTAAAAAAGTAAAAAATAATATTTCCTCTGTTTTAGATGTAGATTTAGTTGAACTTACTATAGCTCATTCGTCTATTATTGGTAGTTTGTTATCACTTAATAGTTCGGGTGCTGTTGTTTGTGATTTTATAGATAAAAAATCTTTTGATTTAATTAGAAAAAAAGGTTTTGATGTAAAAGTTATTTCTGATAAGTTTAATGCTGCTGGAAATGATATTTTGGTTAATGACTATGGATGTATTGTTCATCCAGATGTAAAAGACAAGACAATAAGGGATATAAAAACCATTTTTGACGTTCCAACTTTTAGGGGTACTATCGGAGGTTTAAAAACAGTGGGTATGGCAGCGGTTGTAACAAATAAAGGTCTTTTATGTCATCCTAAGGTTACTGTAGAAGAAAAAAAACAACTTGAAAAAGTATTTGATGTGCCAGTTATGATTGGTACTGTAAATCATGGTTCTCCTGTGATTGGTAGCGGTCTTGTGGCGAATAATAAAGGAGCAATTATTGGCAATCTTTCTACAGGTATTGAGTTGGGCCGAATTGAGGAAGCGTTGGCCTTTATATAAATATCCTTTTTTAATTATATAATAGAAAAATTTATAAAGTACTGTTATATTATAGACCTGTAAATATAAAATTTAGGTTGATAATATGATGAACGATAAATTTAACTCAAAAGATAAAAAAATAATCAAGGTCTTCACAGAACTTGGTATGCCAAGAAACCTTGCTAAAACACTTATGTACATATCAAGTACTGAAGAATGCCGATCTGCAGAAATCGAAAGAAACGCTGATCTAAGACAACCAGAAGTAAGTGTTGCTATGCAGGAGTTACAAAGAAGAGGATGGGTAACAAAAAGAGACCTAAAAAAGAAAGGAAAAGGCCGCCCAGTTCATATCTATCAATTAAGATACCCAATAGATAATATTGTAGAAGACTTTGAAAAACAAAAGTTAAAAGAGATAAACCACGTTAAAAAAGATCTAGACGAGTTAAGAGATCTTATAGAAAGTAGATAATTATTCATTTTCTACCTTTTTTTTAAAATTTTACGTTGCAACTATTTAGTTTTGTGTAAAAACTTAAATAAATAATATGTTTTTTGTTCTAAGATAATTTAAAATTTGGATGATTATACTGATGAACAATAAAAAACTACTAACAATTAGTATTATAGTTCTATTCTTTGTTACTGTAGGAGTTTTTGCTACTCTAGGGGAAAATAGTTATTTTCTAAATGATGAAACAGAATTTGAAAATGGAAGTTATGGTGAAAACAATACAACAGTTATAATAGAATTTTTTGTTAGCGCAGTGGAATGTGACCCATGTGAAGATGCAAAAGAAGTAGTCGCAAGCGATATAGAACCATTTTATCTAGATAATATAACAATAAAAGAATATCCCGTTTCATATTCAGAAGAAAACAAAGAAAACCTAGAAAAATGGCGATCCTATGGTTTTGAATCAATACCATCTATTGTAATAATAAACACTTCATCAAAAAATATCAGTAAACTATCATACGAAGATATAATTACACCAAACTACTTAAAATCAGAAGTTGAAAAACAGTTATATGGTAACTATTCAGAATCACCAAAAGACAAAGAAAAAAACATTGAGTTTTTTGGATTTGGAATTAACTTAAATGATTTTTCGTTACCAGTGCTTACTATTGTTTTAGCAGGTATAGATAGTATAAATCCATGTTCTTTTTTTGTATTATTGTTCCTTCTAAGTATATTACTATACACAAAATCACGTAAAAGAATGATTCTAATTGGTTCTATCTTTATTTTTATGTCAGGTTTGATCTATTTTTTGTTGATGACTGCGATACTTAGTGTTATACAATACATAGGAATACAAATGATCATTTTCTTTATCGCAGGTATCATTGCAATGATATTTGGTGGATTAAATATCAAAGATTTTTTTTATTTTAAAAAAGGTCCAAGTGCAAGTATCTCAGATGAGAAAAAAAAGGGATTATTCAAACAAATAAGAAAAATTACAAAAATAAAATCAATGCCCTCTCTATTAATTGCATCAGTGATCTTTGCGGTGAGTGCTAATACTGTTGATTTACTTTGTTCCTTTAACCTACCTGTGATATATACAAGTGTTTTATCTTCTTATGAGTTCTCGGGTCTAGAATATTACTCATATATCTTTTTTTATAATGTAATATATGTACTACCCTTACTCATCATTGCACTTATAATGATATTAACACTAGGCTGAGGGAAATTAACTGAGTTTCAATGGATAATATTATACTTATTCTCAGGTTTAATGATCTTTTCGTTAGGAGAAATTTTGATAATAAATCCCCATATCCTAAATAATATCCTCATAGCTCTTGGTCTTGTTTTAGTCTGTGTGATATTAACCTATATCACAAGTGTTTTATACAAAAAAAATGAAAAAGCTATTGATAAAGTCTAATTTTCAATTTGATATTTTAACAGAATAAACTTATATATCATCTTTTCCAGAGTTTACAGTGAAATAGATATGGGAGTATGGTGAGATGGATAAAAAATATAAAAAAGATGATGAAGAACCTTCCTTACTTGATGTTTTTAAACAAGGAGACAGAGTAAAACAAATTTATTATGATCCAGAGGGATATGAAAAGGTTTATTCTGGTAAGGTTATAAATATTAAAAAACATTGTATGGCTATACAATGGGAATCTATCAATGGCAATCCTAAATCAGATCTAAATGAAAAGTATAGTGTATGTCATGTCTATGAAGTATTTAACGGCGATAGATACTATTCACCGATAACAAAAGAAAAATAATTATAGCCTCTTTTTTTCTATTTTTTAAATATTTGTAAAAAGTAACTTTTATAAGTTGAAAATGTTTGACCCCTTACAAAATGTGTCTTATGGGGTTAAAACCTAGATGGAAAAATATAATCAGAAAAAACTAGAAAAAAAATGGCAGAAACACTGGCAAAAGGAAAAAATATACAATTTTGATTTTAAAAGTAAGAAAAAACCATATAGCATAGATGTACCACCTAGATATGCTTCAGGTCCCCTTCATGCAGGACATGCCGTGCATTATACCCATATAGATTTTGCTGCTAGATATAAAAGAATGAAAGGTTACAATGTATTTTTCCCACTGTGTTTTGATGTTAATGGTATTCCCATAGAAGAAAGAGTAGAACGAAAACTAGGTATCACAAGAAAAGATATTGATAGACATAAATTTACTAAATTATGTTCTGAGTTTGCCAATAAAAATATAGACACTATGACCAAACAGTTTGTGATACTTGGAGAAAGTATGGATTCTAGTATCTACTATCAGACAGATGCCAAATACTATAGGCGGTTGACTCAGATCTCTTTTATAGAACTATTTGAAAAAGATTTGATCTATAAAGGAAAATTTCCAGTAAACTGGTGTCCTAGATGTATGACTGCTATGGCAGATGCAGAAGTTGTTTATTCAGATCGTAAAACAAAACTCAATACAATTAAATTCTATTTTAAAGAAGAACCATCAGAACAATTATTAAAATATCATGGTATTGGAAAGGATAAAAAAGGAACATATGCTGAAATAGCAACAACCCGGCCTGAGATGCTACCATCCTGTCAGATTGTAGCAGTACATCCAACAGATGAAAGAGCTCCATGGCTTGTCGACAGAGAGCTTATAGTACCTCTTTTTGATAAAAAAGTAAAGATTGTTGAGGATGATGCTGTAGATCCAGATTTTGGAACAGGCATTGTTATGATATGTACAGTTGGTGACAAAGAGGACCTAAACTGGGTTTTTAAGTATAATTTACCAATAGAAATGAGTATAGATGAAGAAGGAAAAATGACTGAACTCTGCGGCAAATATCAGGGAATGAAAATTAAACAAGCTAAACAAGCAGTCATTGATGATCTAAAAAAAGAAAATATCCTTATTAAACAAGATGATCTTGAGCAAAGTGTTGGGGTATGCTGGCGGTGTAAAACACCTGTTGAGTTTGTAAACGCTGAGCAATGGTTCTTAAAAACTACTGATTTTAAAAATCTTGTTTTAGAAAAAAGTGACGAGATGAACTGGTACCCAGAGTTTATGAAGATAAGACTAGAAGAATGGGTGAATAGCCTTGAATGGGACTGGGTGATTAGCAGGCAAAGATATTTTGCAACACCAATACCCTTATGGGAATGTAGTAAATGTAAAAAAGTTATTTTAGCAAGAAAAAAAGATTGCTACGTTGATCCAACAATTGATAAGCCACCTGTTGAAAAATGTCCAGAATGTGGCGGGAAATTAGTTGGATCTGAAGACGTGTTTGACACCTGGATGGATTCAAGTATATCTCCGCTCTATAATACATTCTGGCATAGGGATAATGAAAAATTCAAAAAACTTTACCCTATGAGCCTACGTCCACAAGCACACGATATTATTCGAACATGGGCCTTTTATACTATACTTCGTTGCACCTTACTTACTGATGAAAAACCATTTGAAAACATGATGATGGGTGGGTTTATTCTCTCAGAAGATGGAACACCCATGCATGCAAGTCTTGGAAACGTGATAGATCCATTGAAAATAATAGATAAATATGGAACAGATGCCTTCAGATGCTATGCAGCAAGCTGCGCTTTAGGAGAAGACAACCCTTTTAGAACAAAAGATGTAATACGTGGAGTAAAACTTCTAAGAAAAATATGGAATGTTCAACAATTCATAAAAAAAGTTATAGAAGATAAAAAACCTAAAAAAACAAATCCTATAGATATAGATAAATGGATTCTCACAAAATACAGTAAACTAGTAAAAAAATGTACAAAACAAATGGATACTTTTGATTACAGTCAAACAATGAAAGATATAGAATATTTCTTATGGCATGAACTAGCAGATCATTATATCGAGATGGTCAAATCAAGTATATACAATAAACAAAACATAGACAGTATAAAATATACACTTTACACTATTGGATTAGGAACGCTTAAACTTTTTTCACCTTTTATACCACATATCACCGAAGAAATCTATAATGAAAACTATAAGAAATTTGAAAAAGATAAAAGTATACATCTTTCAAACTGGCCAGATGAAATATTAATAGAAACCGAGAAAGAAAAAGCAGGTGAAACAGTAAAAGAATATATTTCACAAGTTAGAGCATGGAAAAGTAGTCAAGGAATTCCCTTAAATTCTAAAGTAAATATAATTACGACATACGGGCCAAAAAAGGCTATTTCTCAAGTTAAATCAAATAAAGATATTGTGATATCAACCCTTAAATACCCTGACTCTCACAGATTTTTAGTGGGTAAACCAAAAATTGAAGAAAAGATAACTGAATTAAAACCTGAATACTCAAAAATCGGTCCTAACCTAAAATCAGAAGGCAAAAAATTTGTTAATTGGATGAAAAATAACAAAGAAAAAATAATAGAAGATATAGAGAAAAAAGGAGATATATCATTTTCAGAAATACCTTCATTGTCAATTAAATCAGATGAAAAACTTGTTGATGATGGCTACATAAAAATAAAAAAAGAAATCAAGATGAAAGGAAAAAAAGATAGTAACATTATAAACATAGATAATTTTTATTTAGAAATCAAAGAATAAACACTGTTTTTTAAGTCGTTTTTCTCGATAGATATAAATATGTTGATTTTATTTCGCCCGCTCATAGGGAGTTAATATGACAGAAAAAAAACAAGTATTAGCTAATCCTGCGCCTCTTGGTCTCATGGGTTTTGGTATGACCACGGTGCTATTAAATCTACATAACGCTGGTTTATTCGGTTTAGGTACAATGATTCTTGCGATGGGTATAGCCTATGGAGGATTTGCACAGATCATAGCTGGAATAATGGAATTTAAAAAAGGAAATACCTTTGGTGTAACTGCTTTTTCATCATATGGATTATTTTGGTTATCTTTAGTGTTTCTATTGATATTTCCGATTGTGTTCCCAGGTTTTGAAGGTCCTAATGGTATAGCAATGGCTGCATATCTCTTCATGTGGGGTTTATTTACATTCTGGATGTTTTTGTCAACTCTAAAATTAAACAGAGCTTTACAGTTTGTATTTATAACTCTTACAATTCTGTTCTGGTTATTAGCACTTGGAGATGCAACAGGTATAACAATGATTACAAGGATAGCTGGATTCGAAGGAATTATATGTGGATTTTCTGCGATATACACTGCTATGGCTGAAGTTATGAATGAGGTCTACGGAAAAACCATATTACCAATTGGTCCAATGAAAAAATAAAAAAATTATATTTCTATAATTTGATATGAGGCAGATCCAAGCCCAATCTCCTCACCATATTTTATTTGTTTTTCTGGATCAACTTTGTTTTCTTTTTTAAATACATCTTTTTTAACGTCGTTTATTAAGTCGAGGCTAGCCTTGTCTACTGCTACTGGATCATCAGAGATGAGGTAACCTATATCCGGACAAATTATCGGATCTGAAAAAGGATCACAATCACAACTTTTTGATATACGTTTCAGCTCATTTAAATATATTACGTTTTTATCTTGAACACATGCTTTTGCTGAGCATGCGAGCAGATATTGAAGATTTGCATCTTCATGTTTAAGTCCACCATTTTCACAATTTTCAACACATACACCGCAACCAAAACATTTAATATTACTAACCTTCCATGAATTGTTTTTAACTTTTATCGCATCAAATGGACATACTTCTGCGCATACTCCACAATATGTACATTTATCTTTTTGGTATAAAGGTCTGCTACCATGATGAATTTTTCTTTTTGTATCTTTAGTAACGCCACCCATACCAAAATTTTTAATAGCTCCTCCAAAACCTGTTGCCACATGTCCTTTAACATGTGAAAGAGCAAATATATGACTTGAATTATAGATATGGTTTGCAACTTCATAGTTTCTATTTTTTATTGATACGTTTACGCCGTCATTATCGATAACTATGTCACAACCAATCTTCTTTTTTGTAAAACCATGGATTCTTGCTACTTTTTCATATCCTTTTTTTGTCGTTCTAAGAGCTTTGTATGCTACAGTTGTATCATAAAGATAAGGAGATATTTTTAATTCTTTTAATGTTTCAACCACGTGTTTTACAAAATCGGGTCTAGGATAATATTTATTTTTAATTTCTCCCATATGTAGTTTTAAGGGTACGTCTTTATTTTCGAATCCTTTTAAGTTAAAATTTTCTAGTGCTTCTGATAATTTGTTTTCATCTGTAAAAAATACTACTTTTTTCATCCTATTTTTTTCTCCCATTTTTTGACTTTTACTACAGTTCCAAGTGATCCGCCTTTTTTTATTTCTTCTCTTATACGATTTTCGTGTTCTTTTACATCAAGAGCTCGATTAGCTATTTCTTGGGCTATTTCCTGTGGAACCACTACAATACCTGAATCATCTCCTATTACCCAATCTCCGTTTCTAACTGTTTGTCCTCCACAATTTATCTCTGCGCCTATTTCACCAAGACCTTTTGGTTCACCGGCATTGGAAGATATATACTTACTAAAAATCGGAAAATCTATTTTTATTAAATCATCAAGATCTCTAACTGCACCATCTATAACAACACCTGATAACTCTTTTTTCTTTGCGCTCCAGGTGGCTAGTTCGCCCCATATAGCTGTTTTTCCTCCATTAACATCTATCACTATTACTTGTCCTTTATTTGCTTTATCTATAGCTTCTACGGGTTTTGCCCAATCCCCGTCTATTGTTTTTACTGTAATTGCCCTACCTACCATATGAAAACCGTTTTTTATAGGTCTTATACCGCTCATACAACCTGCTTTGTGCATAGCATCTGAAATGTTTGGAGTTGAAACAAGACTAAATGCTTTTTTTAGCTTGTTTTTATCATATTTTTTAAAAAGATCTGTTTTTACAACCTCTTTTTTATTAATTGCTTTTTTAATTTGAGAAGTTGCTTTTTTAACATCTTTTGCTTTTGTAATTGCGCCTCCAACTATTACTATCATTGCTCCTGCTTTTACTACATCTGCTACAGTTTCACTATTAAGTCCTCCTGCCACAGCAACTGGTATCTCTGTTTTTTTTACGATTTTTTTAAGGATTTCTAAAGGTTTTTTCCCAGTCATCTGTTCATCTATTCCAACATGTATACAAATGTAATCTACCCCTATTTTTTCCAGTTTTTGAGTGCGCTTTACTTTGTCTTTAACGCCGATTAGGTCTATCATTATTTTTGAACCATATTTTCTTGCTGATTTCATGGCATCTTTTATGGTGCTATCGTCTGCTGCTCCAAGTATACAAACAATATCAGCTCCTGCTTTACTGGCCATCTCTGTTTCAAATGCACCAGTGTCCATAGTTTTCATATCTGCAACAAGAGTTTTATTTGGAAATTTTTCTTTTATTTTTCTTACTATATCCATTCCTTCGCTTTTTATAAGAGGGGTTCCTATTTCTATCCAGTCAGCTCCCCCTTTAATAGATTGCTCTGCAATGTTTATTGCTCTATCCCCATTTAGCAGATCTAATGCTACCTGCAAAATATTTTTCATGATGGGGGAATACTTTATTTTTTATTTAAAAAATTGGGTTGGAAACCTTGATTCTTTTTACAGTAGATTTATATTACTATACTATGTTTCATTTTTTTATTATATGACCAAGAAATCTGTTAAATTTCATAGAAAATCAAACGAAGACTTTGATGATTTAGTAAAAAAACTTGAGCTTCAGGCATTAGAAACAGCTGAGGAAAGGTTTCCTCTTTATTTAGAAGTAGGTTTAAAAGAAGCAGATATTGTTTTAGATGTTGGATGCGGGTCAGGGATTGTTACAAGAGATTTGGCTATTTTGACTAAAGGAAAAGTTGTTGGTGTGGATACATCAAAAGATATGATTAAGGTTGCAAAAAAAGTATTGATAAACTTTGATAATGTAGAACTTTTTGTTAGTAGTTCTGAAAAACTTGATTTTAATGATAACACCTTTGATATTGTTACATGTAACCTGGTTCTTATGTGGTCAACTAATCCACAGGAACTAGTTAATGAAATGGCTAGGGTCACTAAACCTGGAGGTGTAGTTCTTGCTTCTTTAGAACCTGATTATGGTGGAAAATTACATTATCCAGAGGATCAGAAAGTTGATCCTATTTTTGCAGGTGAGGCTATTAAAAAACGTGGTGGTGATCCACATATAGGACGTAAACTCCGTGCCTTATTTGTTAGAGCAGGTCTAAAAACAAAAGTTGGTATTGGAAACAACCGTATTTGGAGTTGTGAAGAAGATAAATCATATTATTTACATGCTAGAGATTTTTATGTTAAAGCATTGAAAGAATCAGGTTTATCTCAAAAGGAGATAGATAAATGGGAGTTTGATTATCTCAAATCTCTTGATGAAGGAGTCCAGCTAAATTTTTTCCCTCAGTTCTATGCAATTGGCTATAAACCATAGATTTTATAACCGCTCTTGAATTATCGTTTTTTTGTGTTATGTCTTTAGAAATTGTTAACGGTAGAAAAATTGCTGAAAAAATTCGAAATGATGTTTCTAAAAAAGTAAAGGAAATAGAAAAAAAATATGGTAAAACACCAAATATTGCAACCATAAAAATAGGTGAAAACAAGGAATCTGATCTCTATTTGAAACTACGGGACAAAGCTTGTGATAAAGTAGGTATTAAATCAACTCATGTTGAGCTTTCTTCAGATGTTTCTGAAAAAAAAGTGTTAGAAAAAATAGTTGAATTAAACTCTGATGAAAATGTTCATGGGATACTTATACAAATGCCAGTTCCTGATCATATATCATCATCTAAACTTTTTGAAACAATGGATCCAAAAAAAGATGTGGAGGGTTTTACACCAATAAACACAGGTCGATTAATGAAAGGCGACGAGTTTATTATTCCCTGTACTCCTCTAGCTGTCTTAAAAATTTTAGAACATGAAAAAATAGATTTAAAAGGAAAAGATGTAACTATAATAAATCATAGTACAGTAGTTGGAAAACCGTTATCTTTACTTCTATTAAATAGAAATGCATCTGTTTCAGTAGCTCATATTTTCACAAAAAATCTTATTGATTATACTAAAAAAGCAGATATTATCATCTCTGCAGCAGGTGTAGCCGGCTTGATTAAAAATGAACATATAAAACCTGGATCTTTTTTGATAGATGTTGGAATAATTAAGACTGAATCCGGTGTCACAGGTGATGTGGATTTTGATTCTGTAAAAAACCTAGCTGGAAAATTAACACCTGTTCCAGGAGGTGTGGGACCAGTAACAGTTGCCTGTTCATTATTAAACATGATAAAAACTTTTGAGAAATCTGTTTGAAAATAAAATAAATTTTATTTGTTATCTTATTCTTTTTTTATGCTTCACTTTTACTAAATGAATATGTTCCAATACTCATCGTAATAATACATAAAATTAGTACAACGCCCATGCTTATTATGGGTGGTAAGACGTTTGCTTTCCCGATTAAACTACCTCTAAGTCCATCTACCATGTAAAACAATGGGTCAAAATAGGCTATCGTTTGTAATACTGGAATATTTGATACAGGAAAAAAAGCAGAGGATAAAAAAAGTAAAGGCATGATTACTAGGTTCATAATCAATGGGAATGATTGAAAATCATTCATTTTAGAAGCAAGAATTAGGCCGAAACCTACTGATGTAAAGGCAATTAAAATCATAAATATAATTGTAAACAAAATTCCCAATGGTCCTGAGATAGGTGTTCCTAATACTATCGCGATCATTAGTATAATAAAACCCTGTATTAGAGCAATAGTAGCCCCTCCAAGAGTCCTACCAATAATTATTGAAAATCTACTAACTGGGGCTACAAGAACTTCTTGTAAAAATCCAAATTGTTTATCCCAAAGAACTGAAATACCTGTAAACATAGATGAAAAAAGAATAGCCATTGTAATGATTCCTGGTGCAAAAAAATGTATAAAATCTATGTCTATCCCGGGGATTTCAAATTGTCTAAATCCTGATCCAAGAATAACCAAAAACAAGAGCGGTTGGACTATTGTTACAACAAGTCTACTTTTTAATCTAACATATCTTTTCATCTGCCGAAGCCACATGACGTATATCGCTTGCAATTCTGTGCTACTCATCATGTTTTTCTCCTCCTGAATCTTGGCGGTAGATTGGTAGGATTTTTTACTTCTTGATCCCGGATAGTTCTTCCGGTATATGATAAAAACACGTCATCAAGTGTGGGCTGTCTTACTGTTATGCTTTTTATTTTTATATCAAGTTTTTGTGCAAGTTCAATTATAACTGGTATTTTTTCATCACCTTTTTCTACACCTAGGGTAAGGTGAGAATCATATTTTTTAATTTTTTTAACCCAGTCTTTTTTCTCTAGATTATCTATAAGTTTTTTCATATTGTTACAACTAAGTGTTATAACATCGTTTCCAATTGATTTTTTTAGGTTTTTTATTTTATCCATTACTAGAATTTTACCGTGATCTATTATTCCTACTCTGTTACATAGATAATCTGCTTCGTCCATGTAATGTGTTGTTAGAAAAATTGTTGTGTCCTCTTCTTTATTCATTTTTTTTATGTAATCCCATATTGCCCGACGAGTTTGAGCATCAAGACCAAGTGTTGGTTCATCAAGAAAAAGTACTTTTGGATAATGCATTAAGCCTCTTGCTATCTCTAGTCTTCTTTTCATTCCGCCTGAATAATTTTTAACAAAAACATCTTCTTTATCTTCAAGATCCACAAGCTTTAACACTTCTTTTATTCTTTGTTCTCTTTTGTTTTTTGGAATAGCATACATTCTAGCGTGATACTCAAGGTTTTCTCTTCCTGTTAGTTCTGTGTCAAGAGCGGGCTCTTGAAATACGATTCCTATGCTTTTTCTTACTTGATCTTTCTGTTTTATTATGTTGTTTCCTGCAATTATTGCTGTGCCGCTAGTCGGATTTAATAAAGTTGTAAGCATCTTTATAGTCGTTGTTTTACCTGCGCCATTTGGACCAAGAAAACCAAATATTTCACCTTTGTTAACTGAAAAAGAGATATTATCTACGGCAGTAAGGTCTTTGAATTTTTTTGTAAGATTCTCGGTTTTTATAATTTCCAATGAATTTACCCCATTTTGTTAAGCCAAATAAAGCTTTTATTAATAAAACTAACCTATTTTCTAAAAAGATTTTTATCCTATCTTGTATTGATGATACCTTAATGGATTTTTATTCTGAGATAATAGATTTGATACTATCCGGAAAGATCAAATCAAAAGAAAAACTTCATAAGACAAAAATTAAACTCTGTAAAAAATATGCTCTTGAGGTTATACCTTCAGATAGTAAGATTCTTTCAAAATTACCAAACAACTTATGCAATGAAGATGAAGATTTACTTGTTTCAGTTCTTAGAAAAAAATCTATGAGGACTATATCTGGGGTTGCAGTAGTAGCAGTAATGACTTCGCCAGAAAGCTGTCCGCATGGTCTCTGTGTGCCTTGTCCAGGTGGTCCTAGTATTAACACCCCTCAGAGTTATACAGGTCGTGAACCAGCTGCTTTACGTGCTTCTTTAAATGATTTTGATCCTTTTCTTCAAACTCGTAGTAGAATAGAGCAGTTACAAGCAATCGGCCATCCAACTGATAAAATAGATTTTATCATAATGGGTGGTACGTTTACTGCTAGAACGCCATACTATCAGAGATGGTTTGTAAAAAGATGTTTTGATGGACTAAATAACAAAAAATCACTTAATTTGGATGATGCTAAAAAATTAAATGAAAAAGCGGATTCTAGATGTATTGGTCTCACTGTTGAAACACGTCCAGATTGGTTTAGATTATGTCACGCTGATCAAGTTTTATCTTATGGTGCTACACGTGTTGAGTTAGGGGTTCAAACTGTTTTTGATGACATTCTTTTTAAAATGAAAAGGGGCCATACGGTATCTGATTCTATTAACGCAACAAGGATTGCAAAAGAAAGCGGTCTGAAGGTATGTTATCATATGATGCCTGGTCTTATAAGTTCAGATATTGAAAAAGATTTAGAAGCTTTTAAGACTATCTTTGAAGATGAACGTTTCAAACCTGATATGTTAAAGATTTATCCAACCTTAACAATCAAAGGTACAGAATTGTATGATTTATGGCAAAAAAAAGAATATGAGCCATTAAATTTAGAGGATGCAACAAAACTTATTGCAAAAGTGAAAAATTTTATTCCCGAGTGGATACGTATACAGCGCATCCAAAGAGATGTACCCTCTCAATTGATTGATGCTGGTGTTGATAAAAGTAACCTCAGGCAGATTGTAAACAGTTATATGGAAAAAAATAACCTTAAATGTAACTGTATCCGTTGCAGGGAAATAGGTCATAAATCACTTAAAAAAGAAATTATAATAGACAAAGAAGAAATATCTTTTGAAACAACTTTTTATAAAGCTAGCGGTGCTGAAGAAATATTTATTTCTCTTGTATCAAAAAAACATGATGCACTTATTGGTTATTTAAGATTAAGAGACGTTTTTAATTCTCATCGTTTTGAATTACAAAAAAATCCTTGTATGATAATTAGAGAGTTAAAAATTGTAGGAAGAGAGCTTTCTATTGGTAAAAAATCAGATGATGAGATTCAACACCGTGGTTTTGGAAAGGAATTAATAAAAGAAGCAGAAAAAATTTGTTTAGAAGAATTTGATAAAAAACATTTATTTGTATTAAGCGGAGTTGGAGTAAAAGATTATTACCGAAAATTAAATTTTTTAGATAACGGATTTTATTTATCTAAAAAACTTTGTTAGTAACACTATAATAGGTCTTTTTGTTTCAGGTTTTTTGTTATGAAAATACAGACAGAATGTGTACCATGTTTGATTAAACGTATTATCTTTGAAGCAGAACAAAGTACAGATGACCCTTTAAAAAGAAAAAATACAATAAAAAATGCATGTAAAGCCTTAGGTGAAATCTATGACCCAAATGTATGCAGTGCATCTATAGCAACAAAGGTACATAGAATCGCTTATGACACACTCGGTGATGATGATCCTTATAAAGATTTAAAAATGCAAAGTAATATTGTTGCAAAAAAATTATTACCAAAAGTTGAAGGTTTAATAAAAAATTCTGATGATCCTCTTAAGATGAGCATGATATGTAGTATTGTAGGAAATCTGATGGATTTTGGAATCAAAGGCGGTAGTAAAAACCCAGAAGTTTTAGAAAAAACATTTGAGAAATATGTCTCTCAAAATCTAGGTCATGATGATTATAGTAAGATAGATAAATTGTTATCCAAATCAAGAAAAATACTTCTTTTCACTGATAATTGTGGTGAGATTGTTTTTGATAAGGTTCTTTGTAGAGAACTGAAAAATAAATACCCAGATATTTATTTGACACTTGTTGTAAAAGGAGAAAGTGTTTTATCAGATGCGACTATGGATGATGCAGTTTCTCTTGGTTTTGATGAGTATGTTGACGAAATCTTGACAACAGGATGCTTTGCAGTAGGTGTAAATTTTGATAAAACACCAGATTTACTTAAAAAATCATTAGAAAATTCTGATTTGATTATTTGTAAAGGAATGGCTAATTACGAATCTTTCTCTGAGACAGATTACAAACCTATTTCTTATCTTATGAGAGTTAAATGCGCTGCTATTGCTAATTCTATTGGTGTAAAAGAAAATACAAGTATCATAAAATTGTTTAACTAAACTGGTACAATCCCATATGTTTGTAACCATGATTGAATTGCTGTAAACATAAACTGAATTGCTATAGCAACAGTAAGCAGTCCCATAATTCTTGTAAATGCATCCATTCCTTTTTTCCCAAGAACGCGTATAACATATTTTGAACTAAGAAATATTATATATGTTATCATCATTGTTAGAGTAATAGCTAAAATTGCAAGAATTATCGCGATATACCATTCAAGATTACTTGGCGTGCTTGTAAGGTTTTTCATAGAGACAATAATAACAGTTATTGCACCTGGACCAGCAAGACTTGGCATTGCAAGTGGAACTATCGCATAATCTGCTTTTTGTTCTTTACCTGGTGGTGTTTCACCGAATTGCTGTCCTCTTCTTGTCATATCAAGTCCTACTATTGCAAGTAGTATACCACCTGCTATTCTAAGAGAATATATTTCTATTCTCAGATATTCAAGTATTGCTGAACCTGCGAAGGCAAATATCAATAAGAGTATTGCTGAGTACATAACAGCGTTTTTTGCAAGTTTTTTTCTTGCAATATCTTTGTAATTGCTGGTTATTGCACTAAACAAGGCAATTGTTGAAGAGGGATTAACAATTATAAAAAGCGGTATAAATACCTCTAAAAATTTATTTATCATATTAATCCTATTTTCTTTGTTCTAAAGGAAACCTGGCTATTTTTTTATGAGATCCACATTTAGGACAGGTAAAATATTTTTTTTCTTTTTTATTGCCATTTTTAGGAATCATATAGTTATTATTTTTTTCGTATCTTACATATGTTCCTCTATCAACTTCTTCAATCCAATACTCTTCACATTTTCTACAGAACAGTCTAACTGGATAAGTGGTGTCTTCTTCACCTTTTTTTTTAACCATTTTAATACACCTTATTTTTAGTTGCTATCTATCTTTTTATCTTATAATCTTTTTGGAATATTAAGAAGCATAGTATTTATCCTATTTAAAGTTGAAATATTTTTTTAAAAATCTAGTTCTTCATCTCAGATTAACGTTTTTGCTAAATTAGTTTGCTTGTACTTCAAAGTTTTATAGGCGTCAACTAATCCTGCACCACAATATTGTTCTCCCTCTAATTTCTGAGCACTAGAAATTAAAGCATTCTCGCATCTTTCAACATCTTCCATACTCATTGGACTATGTGTACCCTTGTAACTTAAGTATAATGCTGCAATCCCTGCAACATATGCTGTTGAAAAAGAGTTTCCACTGCAAAATTCGTAATCATTGTTGAAGTTTGTTGTATATATATTTTTACCTGGTGCAACAATATCTATTAATTCACTACTTGGGCTAAAAAAGGTACATCGTTTTTTGTTTTTATCTACTGATCCCACACATATTGTAGTATCATAAGCAGCAGGAGCGCAAACTTCATCAGTGCTTGTGTCGTGAGCTGAGACTATTATTACACTATGATATACATTTCTTGCTCTATTGCATGCTCCTCTAAGAACATTGAATTTATTCAAGGCTTTTTCATCCCTATATGTAGCTGCGCAGCATATTACCTCAGCATCTAGACCTAAAAGACCAAATAACCCTGTTGGTCTAGCAGCGTAACAAATTCCTGATGTAAAAGCCCACAGGTTTGTATTTCCACCTGGATCATTTTCTGATGGGCTTAGAACTTTAACAGCATGATAATTACATTTTGGTGCAACACCCTCAATACCTTTGTTATTCCATGTTGCCATAATGATTCCTGTGACTTTTGTACCATGGCCTACATCATCTTGTGCGTTGTAATCCCAGATATAATTATTTGATGCAAAATCAATTTCACTTTTTGGTTTTTTTATATCTGTATGAGAACTGATCCCACTGTCAACAATAGCTATATCAATCGAAGGATCGCCCTGTGTTAGTTCCCATGCTGATTCACAATTTAATATTTTTTTTGGCCATTCTGGGTCGTCATAATCTCCTGGTGGGTCGGATGCTACTGTTGTTACTATATTTAATTCAGCAAACTTTACTTCTAGTAAATCACATAAAAGCAATATAATTGTCCAGATATCTTCTTGTCTACCAGAGACATCTAAAAGTGCAGCATTTATATCAGGTAATACATCAAGTATTTTACATTCAAAAAACTCTGTTAAAACTTGTACAGCTACAAAAGATGAAAATGTTACAATCACCTCACCAGGTTCATAATACACTATATTTGGGTCATCTGTGGGGGCACCGGGGTAATACTCTTTGTAAACAATATCTGAATTTTGAGTTTGTTTATTATTAATAGACTTTAGTATAGGTAGGTCTGTTATTAAATTGAATATTTTTGAAAGAACTGGATATTTAGAAGATATAGATTCATGAGTTTTTCCTTTTTTATTTCCATTCCAACTATCTTTATCAAAATTTTTCACAAGTGTACCATTTGAAAAGCAATAAGATATCATTTTTTGGGTTTTTATTATATTTTCATGTTTACTTCCATTTATTGTTACAATACATTTTTGCGGCTCGAAATAACTGTTTCCGGTATTTAGTGGATCCATGGGTAGATAGAACTCGTAATTTATAATATTGTCAACCTCTCCGTCATCTTCATCTTGATATATGTGTGATACATTTTTACAGGATATTTCTACTACTTCATTTTCTTTTAATCCTTCGATTTTTCCCATTATTTTTATTGGCTGTTTCCATGGTTCTGTTTTAATCCACTCATCAAATTTTTCTGTATCAATAGCCAGTTTATCTACTGGATTGTTTTCTCCAGTATAATGATGATTAGATATATGTTTTAGAACAGGTATATTACAATTAATAAGACCAATAAAGTTATCAAAAATATCATTCAACTCATTAGGATCATAAACATCGTGTAGCATTTTAACGAAATAGTTGCCAAGGCTTATCATCCACATTACTACTGGTTGGAGCTGTGGCCATGCTTCTAATAAAAATTCATCGTCATATTCTGCAAATATGGACTTGACATCATCAATCATATTTTCTAAATGAATAGTTAAATTTTTTACCCAACCTAGTCTTTGATTTTCAATAATTTCTGGTAGATTTTCATTTTTTATTAAGTTTAAATATGATAAATTTTCACCGTTAATCTCTACAGAATTTATTTCATACTGCCAGGGGGTGCTTACTAGTAAATGAGCTAATGTTGGTTCATAATCATCATCGTCATTCCAGTATTTTACAAATTCAATGTTGCTGTCTGTGTCATCGGGATAGCATCCATCATTGTTCAATCTTAACTCCGCGAGTTGACCTGCGAAATATCTTTCATCTGCAATATCAAAAATTTCACTGGTTCTAACTTGGATTTTTTGCATAAAAGATTTCTTTCTGCCCTTTAACAAAAATAGAAAATGCTCGTCATACCAATCATAAAAAACATATCCTAACACATTAGGCTTCTTTATCTCATGAAGGGGCCATCCAAAATAAAACATATCCCCAATATTTTCAGCAGTGTACTCAACATCATAGATTGAATATCCTTGCCCATCGATAATTTTAAAACGATCATACTCTATTTTTTTAAGACAAATTGCTAATTCAGGATTTCCACCTATCTTTAATTTGCTGAAATTTGTCTGATTATCGGTTTTTTTTCTTTCTTTTTTTTCTAGGTTTAAACCACTTGTCGCCGGTATTAATGACACTGAAATCATGATGGTTACTAACGCAAAACAAATTATCTTTCTTTTTTCCATTATTTTTTCCCCCTTATTAGATATCTTTTAATATTTTATGATATTATTGGTTTATTATGGTAAAATAAAAGAAAAAAGTTGTTGAAAAATTTATATATTGGTTTATTTTGCAACATTTTTGATATTTTTTCCATTAAACTTGGTTCATTAACATTTTTAGCTTTTGTTGGCCAGTTTACAAATCTGTGGTATACTTCTCCACCTGAGAAACAATATGATAGAAGTGGTATTGTGGATAGATCTTTGTTGTGTTTATTTCCTCTCACAGTTAATGTGCAATCATGTGCTCTTTTTGGGTAATCATTAGGATCTATGTTTGAATCAAAATCAAACCATGCCATGTCGTCATCGGTTCTTCCATTTTCTGGAATTTTTATTGTTTGTTGGCCGCCGTTTTTACAACTAACTGCTATTTCTTCACCATCAATTAATTGATCTACACGACCGTATAATCTGATATCATTTAACCATGGTTTTTTTGCTCGCCAATCTAGATATTCAGTTATTGTTTCATTTAGAGCATCTATTCCGTCAAGTATCTTTCCACCCCATAGAACTGCTGCTGAGACAATATTGATAAATGCGTTTATTACTTTACCCGGTTCATCAGTCATTTTTGCAGCTAATGCTGCACTAGGTGTACCTGTGCTTATAAGCACACTAAAGAAAGTGCAGACATCAATAATCCATTCTGCAATTATTTTAAAATCATCCCATGTTGCAGCTAAAAATTCTCCAAATCTCAATAATATAAATAATATTTCAACTGAGATCATTGACATATAGTATGTTACATTACTCACGTATCCAAGCCTGTGATTTTTAAAATGACTGGGGACTTCCTTCCAAAGAAAATCTATCAAGTCTTCCAGTTCTTCCCTTATCAAATCAACATTAATTGATTTTATTAAATCTATTAGATCCTTTAATGAAAGACCAGCAGTTAGGATCTTTGAGGATACAGGTATTGTATATTCTACACCATTGATTTCTTTTGTATATTCCTCATAGCTGAAAGGAGTTGTACCTAGAACTTGTCCTGTTGTTGGTATAAATCCTTCATCCTTTCTCCAAAAATTAAATATTCTCTTGATATCAAAATTATTAAACCAATATGAATCTCCTCCTCCAGAATCACATTGGAGAGTTATTTCATGATCTGCAAAATATCTTTCATAATCTACATTTGGATTATTGCTAGTTCTAACTTTAATATCATGGGATCTTTTTCTAACTCCTCCAACTGCAATAGGTAAATTGAAATCTTCATGCCAATCATCAATTACAATAATGCTATCCGGCTCGTCTTTATCTTTTTGAACTTTAACTTCAGTTAATGGTTCACCTCCTGGATAAATTGTATCTCCCACGTTTGCTATTGTGTATTCCACGTGATAAATTGAGTATTTTTCACCATCAATAGTTCTAGGTTCATTAGATATTAAATCTGGTCCACTATTTATTGTAACTTCAAGATCATAATTTTCATTAAAATTTTCAAATTTATTTTCATTTGTTTTGTCTCTATCGATTTGAATACCATTAACTGCCGGTATTACTGCTACTAGTATCATTAGAATAGTTGCTCCAATTCCAAAAATTTTATTTTTTTTCATTATTTTTTTCCTCCGCCCAATTTAACAGAGGAAAATTTTGGATCTTAAATAGCTTATGTTACTAATATAACGAAATGGAGATTATTTGTTATTTTTATAACAATTTGTCATCATTATAACGATTTATTGGTGTAAATTTAAATTTTTAAAAATTGGAATTGGTTTTTCTAAAATTAAAACTTATAATCCAATAAATAAATGAATTATTTAAGATATATGAAATTATTTTTAGCAAAGTCTTTTAAATCCTTAATTTATAACATTTTTTGGAGAGGAAAAAAAACAAGTAGATGGGAGTTTCTCCAAAAAATAGAAGTGATATATATGGAAGAATTTAAACAAAATATTAATTTAGAGCATAACTCAAACGTTAAAAGAATTTCAAGTGGTATACCAAGTTTAGATAATCTTTTATCAGGTGGACTTCCAAATAATACTATAACTCTTGTATCAGGCACACCTGGTTCAGGAAAAACTATATTGTGTTTCCAGTTTTTAGAAGAAGGTCTTAACAATAATGAGAACTGTCTTTTTTTAACCTCTGATGAGAGAGTAAAAAATATTTTAAAACAGGCAAACGAGCTTGGTTTTAATTTTACGAGATGGATGGATTCTGGTAAACTCAAGTTTATGTATCTTGATCTTGACAAGCCAAGTATTCATAAAGAAATGGAGCAGGAAATAAGAACTGGTAATTATAGTAGAGTTGTTCTTGACTCGTTAACACCGGTATCTGAGGTTCCTGTTTGGGTTTCTGGTGTTCATGAGATTATCCCATCCGAGGGAAAAACTGAGACTAAAAAGTATCCCGCTGGTTCTATTCCTGCAACACGTATGCATATAAGACGTATCTTGGGTCTTCTTTCTAAAGAAAACTGTACTAGCTTTGTAACTTCAGAGGTGCCAGAAGGGTCAAGGGCTCTATCTAGAGATACAATATCTGAGTTTATGGTTGATGGGATTATTCTTCTTGATCTTGATACTACTATGGATAGACGTAAATTAACTATTCGTAAGATGCGTGCAACTAAGCATACTCTTAAACCGCAGGATATAAAAATTAGTGAAGGTGGGATAAAGTTTTTATAAAAAATTATTTTATTATTTTTAAATCCTGAATTATTTTTTTATTATTTTTTGAAAATTTATCAGAATACTTTTCAAATTTTTTGCGATCTATTTCTTCTAATTCCATATCGTTTAATATTGATTCTAGATCATTTTTTGTAAATTCCTTGTTTTTAATATATCTGATATATATTAAGTCTAGTAATGCTTTTTCAGGCTCTGCAATTAATATTTCTTTTTGTTTTTTATATCCCCAAAAAAGTTTTCTGTTTATTTGATGGTATTCAAGTACTGCATTTTTTGTTTTATATGTTATCGGAAGTTCTGTTGTGATGAGAGTTAGAGTGTATGCTCTTTGACTTAGGATTCCCTCTTTAGATAAAGCATATTCCATTGATAAATAAGAGGGATATCTTTTGATCATTGCAATTTCTTCAATACTAGGTGGGTTGAATGGGTTTTCATAAAACCCGTTTGATATTCTGTCGAGTATATTTTTGTTTACTAATCTGTTAATTTCCACTGATAAAACATTTTTTTTTATGCCTGATAGTTGAGATAGATCTGATAATGTAAAAATTGTTTTTCTTTTGTTTTTTTTAAAAAAATCTAGCCATTCATTAATTTTCATTTCTTTTTTCACCCAATATTTCTTTTGTGATTTCTATAATATGTTTTATAATTACATCAAATTGATTTTGGTATTGGTCTAGCAAAGGTTTTGGTAAAAATCTCTTCATCTCGTTTTTTAAATTTTTTTCTCCCTCTTTTTTTAGTTGTTTTTTTATGTTATATATTTTTTTTAAGTATTCCTTTTTTTTGTATCCATAGTCTCTTATTTTTTTATTTATTAGAGCCCAGTCAGGACTTGTGTTTTGTTCAACTGTTAAATAATATATATCCCATATATCTCTTCCTTTGATGTATTCTCTTAGGCCTAGTGCTGTTATTTTATCTGCAAGTATTTCTATAGGTTTTTCTACAGTTATTGCAGGATTAAATGGTGGAAATGTTAAAATTTTTGGTTGATTCTGATATGATAGTATATATGCTAGTTCTATGTGTATTTGAGTTTTTTGTTCTGGGTTTTCACCTATTGTTTTAATTATTAATCTCTGCATTTTTCTATCGTTTTTTTGGGTTATTATTTTTGTTTCTTCTAGAAAAGGATAAGTGTTTTTTATATTGTTTTTTAATGTTTTTGTGTTTTTTGTTAGATCATATTTTTGTTTGTTTTTTTTAAGTACAAAATCTAGGTCTTCTGAAAACCTTGGGTTGTTGTAGAATAATCTTAGGGCTGTTCCTCCTTGAAATACGATTTTGTTGAAAGCTGCTTTTTGACTTAGATAATTTAAGATGGTTTTTTGGATATGCTCTTGGTATATGTTTTTGATTGGTTCTGCTCTTTCTTTTTTTAGATTTGTTATTTCTTCCCAAAGCATAACATCACTTCAATAACTTAACATATTTGTTAAGTTTTTAAAGTGTATATGTTTGTTTTATTATAAAAAGGTTACTTGTTAAAATAACAATAAATTCTTACATAACCTTTATAAGTATATAATAGATTTTTATAACAGATAAAAATTAGGAGTCTTGGAGAGGGATGAAAGACGATCCGATTGCACATGTTTTAGATGATTTGCTGCGTCTTGATGATATACTAGCTTGTATGGTCGCAAGGCAGAATATGATTAGTGTTATGCCTAGCGCGGGTACTGAAGGGTTTAAATCTGAAGTTCATGAGATATGGGATATAATACACAGGGCTATGGATGATGTGTTTAATGTGATTCGTGAATATTCTCAGACGGGCCTATCAGAGATGGAGTTTAGACTCCAGGATTATGAGGTACTCTTTTATGTGTTTCATGAGACAGATAATGCACTTGTAGCAATTATTCCTGCACTAGCTAATAAGGGCTTATTGGAAGTAGAAATGGAGAATGCAAGACGAGAGATACAAGGTATAATGGATCAACGTGAAAAGGATCATCTTGCTGTTGTATAAACATATTGTTTAGATATGATTTGAAAAAATGAAAAATGATGATTTTGAAGCCTCTGTAGGCATGACAAGGAAATGGGATGCACGAGAAGCTGGAAGAGAGGTAGCTAGAAATACAATTAGAAAATTAAAACGTCCACCAAGCTTTTTTTTGTTGTTTTCTACGATTCACTATGAAAAAAACGGTGGGTTCCAAGAATTTTTAGATGGAGTGTGGGATGTATTACCTAAGGGAACACCACTTGTAGGCGGAACTGTTGCAGGTTTTATGAACCCTGAAGGGTGCTATACAAGAGGCGCTTCAGGACTAGCAGTTTCATATAGAAATATGGATGTTTCAGCTGGAATCGGCAGAAACACCAAAAGAAATCCAAAGAAAGCTGCAAGAAATTGTGCTGAAATGATTAATGATAAATTGAAAGATAGTTCATATGAACATAAATTCATCTTTGATATTGTTTCTTCGGGACTGGTTCCAAAAATCCCATTTCTTGGTAGAACAATGATTATACGCTCAAAATTTGCTGGAAAATTAGCAATAAAATTGTTAAATCTAGCTGGAAAAATTATTCAAAAAGGGATTTGTAGACAGGATGAAGTTTTAAGAGAATTTATAAAAAAATTACCGGATTATTCTTTGATTCATGGCGGAGCAACAGATGATATTTCTCAATTGAGAAATTATCAATTCTATAATAGGGAGTTGTGTACTAATTCTATTTGTTCATTAGCAATAAATATTGATATGCCTATATCTGTTAACACTACCTATGGTTTGACTGAGACTGATCGAACCTTTCGGGTCACGTCTCTTGATAGCTCAAAACGTGTAATTAAAAGTATAGATAATAAACCTGCACTCCCAACTTTGTTTAGTACATTACATTTGGACATAAAAGATCTAAACGAACACATTTTTGATAAGATATTTTTCTTACCGATTGGATTTAAAAATAAAGAAAATGTTCTGGTACCAACAGTTGTTGGAATATTTTTAGGCGATTATTTTTACATTATGTTTCAAATAGATACTAAAGAGGCTAAAGTGCTAAACTTAAGTGGACGAGGTTTATTAAATTCTATTGATGAAAATCTTGATAAATATAAAGATGAGGATATCGAATTAGCAATTATATCTTCGTGTGGAAGTCGTTTATTGGCACTTGGCAATAATGTTTATCATATTTATGAAAAATTAAAGATTAGATTCAAAGATAAACCTTTTTTAATTTATTACTTTGCAGGGGAAGGGTCTTATTCAATAGAAAATGGTTTGAAATACGGTAATTATACCTTTAATTCTGCAATTTTTCAAAATAATTACCAACCGTAGTTATTACTTAGCTCGTATGCTTTGTATAAATCAAGATATTTTCTGTAAAACAAAAATATCCTTATATATAACTTACATTTTGAAAAAAAACTTTCAAAATCACAATCAATAAATGGTTTCATATGTAAAACAAGTTCTTTGTTATCCATATTTTTAAGTTTTTGAAAAGCATCCATAAAAATTTTTGAGCAAAATGCTGTTTTTCCCCATTCTATCTGATATTGTTTTATATCTCTGTTTATTATTGCTTTGGCAGCTAATTTTCCAGCTACCATACTTGGTCTTATTCCACCCTTTGTTATTGGATTAACTTGACAGGCGGCATCTCCAACTAGAGCTATTCTGTTGTCTGTGTATTTCTTTAAGCCTCCAAATGCTATTAATCTAGCCTGTTTTTTTAGAATTTTTTCTTTAATATCAAATGATTTCCCTTTTATTAGTGGAAAACCTATTTTTGTATTTCCGTTATGTGGGAATTCCCAAAGATAATCCCCTTGATATTTTTCATCGTAATGGAAGATTAATGACTTTTTATCAATTGGTTTTTTTTCTACAACATATTGTAATAAAGTTTTGGTATGACCTTTTAACCCAATTTTTTTTCTGAATATTGAATTTGCTCCATCAGCAGCTACAACATAATCGTATTCTTCAAAACCATCGTTAAACTTTATCTTAACCTTGTTGTTTTTTTGTGAAAAGTCTTTTGAGGTGCCTATTTGATATTTTCCCCCTAATTTAATAAATTCTTTAACAATAGAATTGAAAAATACTGGTCTGTCAAATAAAATACCATCCATTTTAGTTTTTATTTCAATATCATTTGGATAAAATTCTTTTATTTGATTTATTTTTCCGACGATACCTTTCGGTTTAAGAGGTGATATATCCTTTAAAATATCTGTACTGGTAGCTTCTCCGCACATATCATGATATCTATCATATTTATCTGATTCTAATTTATCAACTATTTTAACGTCAATATTTTCGTCTTTATCTAGATATTTTAAAAAGAAAGCTGTTGAACATCCCGCGGGGCCTGCTCCTACAATCAAAACCTTTATTTTTTTCATTTCAAATATTTTCCTTTAAATTCTGGAAATATCTTTTTTGCTTTATTATACGTCATCGCTGTTTTTAGATAATCAATTATTAAATCTGATTTCTTTTCTCTTTTTAAACGAATCATGTTTTCAACTAAAGCATCCCAATATTCGTTAGTAGGCACTTGTAGTAGATCTATCGCTACATCATATGTTTCTCCTAAATAATTGTAACATTTTTTGATGTAGTTTTTAAGGTTGTCCTGAGAATAATTATTTAATTTAATAGCTTCAGATGCAGTAATTCCGGCATATTTTCCAAATTCTAGAGCATATCTGATACCTTCACCTAAAAGCATGCTTGCTTGAGCTGCTGAATCTCCTGCAAGAAGAAATCCGTTAGCGTAAGGCTTTTCAATCATTCCGCATAGTGGGTAGGCTCCTGAATGTATTGCATATGGTTGAGCATTTTTTACAATTTCATAGATCGGTGATTCTTTTCCAAGGAATCTATTTTGCCAATATTTTATATTCTTTTCCTCGATTATTTCAGGTGTATTGTAAACTGTACAGATTCCGATTCTTGCTATGTCTTTTCCTAATGGAAAGACCCATCCATAACCTATTGGAACAATTTCTTTTTGTCCAACATAAAAATCGATCGATTTTGAATTTCTTATATTGACATTGCTCATTTCATACTCAATTCCAATACCAATTTCTATCTCGTCTTTTTTAGGTAAAAGATTTAATTTTCTCCCAATCGTTGCACCAGGTCCTGAACAATCTATTACAATTTTCGATTCAATTTTTTTATTATTTTTAGTCATTAATCCAGTTACAAAATCTCCATCTAAAATTGGTTTTGAGGCATGTTCTGATAGGATTATTTTTGTGCCATTTTTTATTGCTTTGAAAGATAATTCAGCCAAGAATTTTGGATAATCTAAATATCCTCCTATATTTTTTTTAAAATTTACTTCGACTTCTTTTTCTAAATTAGAAGAATTTACATAAAAGGAATTACACCATTGTTTCATAGTCTTTTTTGGTAATCCCCAGTCATTTAGCACCTCTTTAAAGGTATATGCAGAAGTTTTTACAGGATAACCTATTTCAGAACTTTTTTCAATTAAAAACGTTTTTAAACCATTCTTACTAGTTGTGATGGCCGCTCCTAAGCCTGCAGGTCCTGCGCCAACAACTAAAACATCACATTTCATTTTTTAGCCTCATTATCTTAGATTTTAATTCATCGTATTTCATATTATCCGTATTTTCAAAATCTTCTGGTTTTAATAACTCTGTTATAACTCCAAAGAATTGTAGATATTTTGTTTTTTGTTTTTTTGCATATAGATAGTTTATCATATCAAGTAGTTCATCTGAAATAAGAAGATGTTCACCAATTTTCTTTTTAATATATTCATAATATTTATCGTGATCAATGGTTTTTTTGTTTAACATATCTAATGTGAATCTACCAGCAACGTCTCCACATATGGTTGATGGTAGAATCCCTTCTATAAATGGTTTTAAATTTTGATTCGCTGTATCACCTGCAAGAATCACGTTTCCATAGATCCATTTATCTGTCAAATCATTAAAAACTGCCTTTTTTGATTTTTCAATAACATAATCTGCATTTTTAATTTGTTTTTTAACATGCGGTATCTCTAAAAATTCTTCAAAATATTTTTCAAGTTTTTTTTCAGGAAATATTCCTCCAACTCCAATGTTAGCAGTGTTTTTTCCTTTTGGAAAAATATAAGCATAACCGCTAGGTGTGAATTCTCCACTAAAAACTTGTTCTAGATTAGGTTTATACAGATCTAGGTTTTTCATCTCCCATGAATAAACATCTGCAAGGTCTCCTTCTTTAGGGTTATACAAACCTAAAAGATTTAAAACAGTAGATTCAACACCATCTGCCGCAACTACGACTTTTGGTTTTATTTCTATTGTTTTTTCTTTAATTCTAATAGTCGCTTTTTTAACATTATTTTCATTGTCTAATTCTAAATCTATTAATTCGGTATTTGTGAATAGTTCTGCACCTTTCTCCACTGCTATTTTTGATAACCATTTATCAAATTTTCTTCTGTCAACACTATAACTTTTCCAGAAATCACCAGTTTTTTCTATAGATATGTCATCTACCCAAAAAAACATTCCATCCATCTTCCAAACAAGTTGCTCTTTAGGGATTTTAAAAGGAAGATAAGAAAAAAGATATTCTCCTATACCTTCAGCGCATTGAACAGGTTTACCTATCTCTTCTTTTTTATCTATAAATATTGTTTTGGCACCATTCATTGCAGCTGCTCTTGCAGCACTACTTCCAGCAGGTCCCGCACCAACAACTAAGACATCACACTCTATAGACATGATTTAACCTTTTAATTTTTGATATATAAAAAACAATGTTAAACTTTTTTACCTCCAATCTATGCTTTTACTGGTTGAGCGGTTGTTTGTTGTCTGTTGCTGTAAGATTTAACTGAAAAATAAGCAAGATCAAACAGTATAATTGCTAGGAAGAAATATATTGGAAAAACACCTAAAAGTACTACATATAAAACCGCTATTTTTGTCATCCATCTTTGATCAAAAAAAGTTTTCAAAAATTTTTTTGAAAAACTAATATTTTCATGTTTTGAAAGATAATTATCAACTAGATCATTTCCAAATTCATCTAAAAAAGCTGCTGTTGCAAGAAAAATAAGTGGTATAACCATCAAACTTAATCCTATAAAAGGAATGATTGCAACTATCACTAGTGTTCCAGCTAAATGAGCATAGTTATCAATTTTTCCTCTTAATGCAACACCAAGCATTATAGCAAATAGAATTGTTGCTGAGAACTGGTTTATAAACATTGTATAAACCCATAGTATACCTAAAAGTGGAGCTAGGATTAATGCAAATTTTTTATTAAAAGTTTTTTTATCAAATGCATCATCGATATATTTTAATCCTGCCCCAAGTAAGGGGTATGTTAACAGATAGATATACATATTTTTTAGCCTTTTTTTAGATATATTTTTGTTTTTGTTATACCCATTGCTCCTGGGATTAAATAGTTTTAATTCCCCTGCTTATGCAACTGAATATTCATCTGATAATTTTTTGGCTTTTGTAACCTGTTTGATATCCCAGATTTTAGGAAGTATCAATGATTCGGTTTCACCCTGTTTTATGTCACTAGCAATTCTAACTCCTAGATATGCATAATCAAATAACAGCATTGCAAAGAAGAAATAAACAGGTACTGAACCGATAAGTACAAGTGAAAGAATCGCTACTTTCATCATCCAGCGGTGGTCAAAGAAATATTTGACAAAACCTAAAAACTTGTTTTTATCATTAAAAATGTTTTTTTTCTTATCAACGTAATCATTACCTATTTCATCAATTAATGCGGCAGCAGCAAGAAATACTAAAGGAATCCACATCAACTGAATGCCAGCTAGAAAAATAACTGGTACTATCACAAGGACACCAGACAGATGAGCTAGATTATCGATTTTTCCTTTTATTACAACAGCAAGAACAACTGCTAGAAGAATTGTTGCTGCAACATTGTTAACAATCATAGTATAAGCCCACAGTATACCTAAAAGTGGAGCTGCAATTAAAGCAAATTTTTTACTAAAGGTTTTTTCATCATATGCGGCATCAACATATTTTATACCAGCGCCCAAAATCATAAATGATACTAAGAAAAAATACATATTTTCATTTACCCCCTAAATTCTTAATTTTTGTTTCATTTTTCTTCATTTCATTACTTTCTTTCATTTTCCCTTCAAATTAAAAATTAAAAAAGAGAACATAAAGCCCGATACCAAAAAAATCCTACAAAATTCGAAAAACGGCAATTTCTTTTTATTTTTGTAGGAATTATAGTTAAAAAAAGTTTTTTTGATAGAACGATCTAGTTATACTTTATTATTTTACAAATGAGAATTAGTTTATTTTGTAAGTAATTATTATTTTAGAAACAATTAACCCTTTAATTGGCAAATATTATTTTGAAATCACATAAAACATAACTTAAAGTTATTAAAATAACAAAATGTTACATATATAACAGATGTACATTATTTTGCTATCATATGGTACATAAAATATATAAGAATTCAAATTATTACTTATAACTGTTTTTCGGGGAGGAAAAAATGAAAAATTGGAAGGTGGTTGCAATAGCTATTTTTGTTGTAGGAATAATTTTTTTGTCCACAACAGCTATTTCAGTTATAGGGAAGAAAGTAAGTGTCGAAACAAATAAAAAGGGCCCAAATGAAAACGATTTTAAAGATAGTGAAGCAGTAAAAATAGGAAGTATGGTACAACATGGTGATCCGAGCGGGGGTTATTTCGCTTTAAACCCAATTGATTTTGGAAAAGTATATGTCGATCCCGACGAGGGTACTTTGGTTAAATTTTATTGTGAATATGATGTAGAAGTTGGAGGAGATAGAGACGACGTCTTTGGTTATATCCGCTGTATTGTAGGAGGAGCAGGTTATGACGAGTTTAAAAGTGGTACTGCTACTAATGGAGGACTTGAGGTCTATAAAACATTCAAATCAGCATCAACAATCGTTTTTAAACTATATTTTAAATACACAGACAATTGGGGAGCTACTTTGTTATGTGAAGACACAAAAACCGCTAAGGGTTATACAGTTCCTAAAACTAAAAGTAAAACTATTAATATAAAAATTGATATAATACCTAAACCCAAGAAAATATTAGATTCTAATATTTTAGATAGTTTCCCTCTTTTGAGGAATCTACTTCAGAATATTAGAATATCAAGAACCAGTGATTTAAATGAATAAAAAATATATGGATATAAAATTACAGATTCTAGGAATAACATTAATCCCTCTTGGGATATTTTTTTTAACTTATGATCCAAATTTACCAAGTTATGGCATTGGAATTTTTGGACCTATTATTTGGCTTTTTGGACTGATTTTATTTATAACGGGTTTAATAACCTTGGTTTATGGTACCTTTAGAAAAAGTGAATAAAACGCCTAAAATTCCCCAACTATAAAAATGCAAAAAAAGTTTTTTTGATAGAACGATCTAGTTATACTTTATTATTTTGCAAATGATTTATTAGTTTATGAAGAGCACCCACCATTTTGTATAACTGAATGGATTATTCGATTAATTGGAAAAAGGTTTCCATATTTAGAAAAATTATTTGAGTTAAATATAAATTTCTAATAAAATATGTAAATAAGACAATTATTACAAATGAGTTCAATTAAAAAATATTTTGTTTGGTATTCACTTTGATATTTTATGAAAGTTTTGTGATTGTAATTGTATCTCCAGATGTACTAATTATACCAAGCAAATCATAAGGATCATCAGAAAAATCATAATCATTATACGCAATTCTTTTATCTAATTCATAATATGATGAGCTGTAAGCCGCAAGATCTACCTTATTAACTATACTAGTCTTTGTATATTCATGGGTAAAAATATACTCACCACCAGGCTCCAAACCACCACCCTTGTAAATTTTCATAGCACCTTCTTCATTATTTTCAAAATAAAAGGCACATTCTAGATATAATGTTTCATCATAGTTATTTACAACCTTCACTCTTAGATTTTCTTTATCTGTAAATAATTCTCCAAGGTCAATATCAAATACCAAAAATAATGAGCCTAAAAGAACAATAATTGAACAAATCAAAAAGATAATTAAACCAAAATGAATAATTTTATCCTCGGACTCTTTTGTGAATTTCATATCTAATAAAAAATATTATCGATAGAATTATTTATAAACTTTGCTATACTATAGATTCTATATAAAAAATAATCAAACATTTAGGTTTTTATTTTTGTAGGAAAATTAACATTTTTTAGTAATTAATTATTTCTTCTTTCTTTTGTTCTTTATAGATTCCTAAACCAGGTTTTTCAATGAGACGATACTCCAAAGGTAGACTTAGATACCTTTCAACTTCTCCAAAAACTATTTTATTTTCTTTAAGATCATTAAGGATCTCTTTGATTTGGTGTTCAGGGATATCAGAAAACTTTTCTTTAAGTTCATCAAAAGTAACAACATCAAGACACGACAGAAAAATTTGTCTTTCAGTTTCATCGAGAACAAAAATATTTACCCTTTCAGTATTTCTTTTATCATAAATTTTCAAAAAACTTTTACCATCAACAAAATAAAAAACAAGTTTATCTATCAATCTATTGTTTTTTATAAAATCTAGATTGTGTTTTTCATAAACCTTTTTCCAATCACTAAAAAGTTCTTCCCATTTATTATCAGAAAGATTTTCTTTTCTTTCAAAATCATAATAAAAACTAAAATTTTTATCTAAAATATTTTCAGGAAACATCAAATTATTTGTTTTAGTATGATTAATCTTTTTGATATTAAAAATCTCAGGGTTATTATATATTTCACTACCGTATACAATAATAAAGTAGCTAATATCTGGTGGATCAAGATAATCTTCAAACAACTGAATATTTTCTTTTGTTTGATCAAAATCAATTTTTTCTTCATTTGGATAATTAACAATTAAGTTGTAATGGTTTCTTATATTGTTTTCTCTACAAAACTTAAGCGCTGCTATGTTATCTATCAATTGCACTCCTTTTTTTATTTTTTTAAGATAGTTACTACTAAATGTTTCTATACCTGTTTGTATATTGTTAAAACCTGCTTTTTTTAATAAACTATAATCCTTGCGTTTTAGTCTGCCGGCTCTTGCCTCGGTATACAGGTTAAAATCTTTATTTAAACTAATAATCTTTTTACAAAGCTCTTTATAATCTTTTAAGGGGAGAGTATTTGCTATAACCTGAAAACTAAGCATACGGTATTTATCTGATAAAAAACTTAGTTCATCAACAAATCGTTTGATATCTTTTTCACGGTAATTTTTATGTTGAACCTTAAGATTACAAAAACTACATTTGTTCCACCAGCAACCACGGGAAAACTCTATAGGAAGCCTTCCATTAAGCTGAAAATATTGTTTAACCTCAGGTTTACACGTGGTTAAAACCTGATAATAAGACGTAAAATCAGGATATGAAAGATTATTCATATCGATACAGGAATTTTCTTTACTTTGGAGAATTTCTTCTTTTTCTCGATAAAAAAGATTAGGAACAATTGAATATTCTCTACCTTCTGCAAGTTTATATAATGCTTCTTCCCCTTCACCAGAAACGACAAAATCAACCCATTCAAAGTTTCCTAGAAAAATTCTGCCAAGATTTTCTAAAACAGTGCTTCCACCAATAACAATTTTTATATCTGGATGATCTTCTTTGATTTTTTTAGATAGTGCAAGAGATGGAAGAGTCTGGCCGTAGTTTAATGTGAAACCAATTAAATCAAATTGTTTCCAATCAATTTTATTGTATATAAAATCTAAAAACTTATCAGTTAACTCAACAAATTCTTCAAAAGAAAAAAGATCACAATTTTTTGAAATAATATTTTTAAAAAAATCCTCAAACTTATCTTTATTTTCTTTAAAATGAACTGGAAAAACATGTTTTGAAAAAACCATTTGAGAGATATAAGAATCATTTGGGTTGTTAATCAAAAGATTATAGTTTTCTAAACCATAAAAATCAACAGCTTTTAAATAAAGATGCAAGGAAGATGCATTTATACCACAGTTTCTAAGATAGGATTCCAAACCAGCTATCTGAATAGAAGGAATTGAACTCTCGGCAAAAGGCATTGATACCAGTAAAACATTTTCTTTACTTTCGTGCATCCACAATTCCGATGTTTTAATATATTATGTATTTAAAAATTTAACTTACATATTTAAAACTCAAAAATTTAACATAATTCTAAAATATCTGGTAATCAATTACTATTGTTAATTTTGGGGAGAAAATGGAGAAACTAGACCTTAAAGATAGAAAAATATTATATCAGCTTGATCTAAACTGTAGGCAATCAAATAGTCAGATAGGAAAAAAGGTGGGTTTAGGAAGAGATGTTGTAGCCTATAGAATAAATAAGATGGAAGAAGAGGGAATAATAGAGAATTACTGGGCGAATATTGATACTTTTAGGCTTGGTTATAATGTATTCAGAATTTATATCAATTTTCAGTATATCACATCAGATATCAAAAATGAGATCATTAAATATTTTGTAGATTACAAAAACTCATGGGTTGTAAAATCTGAAAAATCAGAAATAGATTTAGCAGTAGTCTTATGGGTAAAAAATATTTTTGAATTCTATAAATTTTGGAATGAAACTCTTGACAAATATGAAGAATATTTCGAAAAATATGCAATTTCGATTTATGTACAGGCAAATGTATATGATAAATCTTTTTTGTTACCTAATGATCAAAAATTAAGTAAAGACCGGGAAATCTGGAGGATGTACTGTGGACAAACACCCGTTGATATTGATGAATTAGACTACAAACTTTTAAATGAACTAGCAGAAAATGCACGAACTCCATTAATTAATCTTGCTGATAAATTAGATTCTTCCTCTCAAACTGTAAACTATAGAATTAAAAACCTTGTCAAATCTGAGGTAATAAAAGCATTTCGTTTAGATCTAAATTTTTCAAAAATGGAATTGCAACATTATAAAGTTGATATTTATCTTAAAAATCATAAGATGAAAAAATCGATGATTAAGTATCTTGAATCTAAGCCTTATGTTGAGTTTATTAATTTTGCGTTGGGTTGGTCTGATTTAGAACCTGAATTTGTTGTTAAAAATTTAGAGGAACTTATGAATATTTTAGATGAAATAAATTCTAAATTTTCTGGATCTATAAAAAAACAATCTTTTTTTGTTACAGAAAAACAGCATAAATTGAGTTGTTTACCTAAATTATTTTAAAAAAGTTACTATTTTGAAATAAACAAAGTTGTATTTTATAAAACGCCAGCCATGTTAAATGTTGCGGCTGCCACAACAGCTGATATTACAGCCCCTGTTATTACAATTTTATCCATATTTTTCTCACCATCCATATTGTCATATGTTGACATGTTATATTCTATCGCGCTTGGTATTTATACTTTTCCTGTAAAAACGTCAAAATGTATAAATTATTATATAATAGAATAAAAAAGAGTATAACCAAATTAAATGATTTATAAATGTTTTCACGGGCGTGTAACAAAAACCATTGTTTTCCTTCACAATGGTGTATATAAATTAAAAAAAGAATAAAATTAATACAAAGACAAATGTTACTACCATTTAAATTATGAAAATAACAAGAATACTTCCTATAATAATAGCAGTAATTTTCGTATCATCCTTAACATATGTACTAATAAACAATAGCAATGATGAAGACAACTACGATCAAAAGTTACTACAGTTCAAAATACTAGTAAGAAACGATCTAAAACAATTTGATATGATAAAACGTATAAGAGGAGATGAGGGACAAGACAAAGGAATACTAGAACTAGAGATAAATTTTACAAAAATAGATAAGGTATCCCATTACCAAGACTTTGTAACACCAAATTATCCTGCAATATCAACATATGTACAAAATGAAGAAATAAATAGTATTACAGATGCATATAATAAAGCTGTACAATGGACATGGGTATCAGACAGAACACTTCATAACAAAGGCGATTGGTGGCTCAAACCAAGAGCATTTCTTGAAGATACATCAAACAAGGCACTTTATCCAAATAACCCAGTAGATGATATAGCTAGTGACTGCGAAAGCCAAGCATATACTCTTGTAAGCATACTTGAAAACATAGGTATATCTAAAGAAAACGTTAGAGTAGTAATAGGAGAAGTAATCTTTTCAGGTGAAAAAAGTGGCCATGCATGGGTTCAAGTATATGAAAACGGAAACTGGTATGAACTAGAGGCAACAAGTGGACCATACTGGGATGATGACACAAATAAATATGTACCATCAATAGGTGTTGGTATAAACTATTTTAAAACAAGACCATATCCTGTTGAAAAATATATTGCTTTTTTCAATGATCAATACTACTATCATCCAGATAGCGGGCTAAAAACTGATAGCCTACCTAGCCACTGGTATCAAACCGAACAAAAGTTTGAACTAAACTATATAATACAACAGACCAAAGAATAAATCTGAAGATATATTTTTTTAAAATATTACAAAAATAATAACCTACAAATGAGGAGATAACAGCTTTTTTTTCTTTATATACTAAACAGGATAGAACTGTCAAACAAGCTTTATAAACAATTTTTGAGAAAAATAGAGATAACAAAAAAAAGTGGCGAGGAATAAAAATGAAAACAAAAAATATACTCAGCATTGCCGTACTAGTCTTTTTAGTACTATCAGTTGTAAATATAGTATTAGTTTCAGAAGGAATAACTATTGATGATAGGTTATATGATTGTAGTAAATGGTCTTATGACGATACTTGTGTGAACCTAGGTCAATCAAGCTGGTCTCTTTTGAATGGTACTGCTCTTGTATCTGGGTTTAAAACAAGTAGTTACGCATGTCCATGTCCTGATTCTTATGTAAATAGTTTTATATCGATAAAAAAAGCTAATTTGACCCATAGGAGTACACGTGGTCTTGGAATAGAAGGCAATGAAAACGATGAGGTAGACAGCATAAACTCACTTGAGTTCATTGAAATAACCTTTGATTTTGATCAATATCTGAAAAAGTTTGAAGTAAGATCTCTTTTTAAAGAAAGATATAACTCTGAAAATGTAACTGAAGAAGGAGATGTATTATTATTTTTAGACGGACAACTAGTTAATCAGTTTCATATTAAAGGAAGAGATTTCATTGGAACTAGTGAGGGAAGCGTTGTTGTAGAATGTTTTGTTGATTCAGAAGTTAGTAAACTCTTATTTGATAAAATCATTTTTGGTGTACGTCCATGTAGTAACTATAGTAGATACAGTGATTTTTCAGTAGCAAAAATTGAGACAAGAACAAACATAATAAGCTTTGTTTCCCCACTAATAGGAGTTGACTGCAATCCAGTTAATTTACCACCTGTTGCAGATGCAAAAGGTCCGTATGAAGGAATAGAAAATCAAGCAGTTCAACTTGATGGATCTGATAGCTATGATTTAGATGGTGAAATTGTAGAATACGCTTGGTCATATACATATAAATCAAGTTTTCCGGTAATGATTGGTTATGGAGAAATAATAGATTTTGTTCCTCCTCATGAGGGAAATTTTACAATAAGATTGAAAGTAACTGATAACCTAAAAGCTGAAAATACTACATATACCTATTTAGTTTCAACATCGGGAATTGATCCTAATGGGGATTGTGATGGTGACACTCTTTTGAATTACGAGGAAGACATAGATAAAAATGGTGACCCAAGAGATGATGATACTGATTCAGATGGTATACCTAATTATTTAGATACTGATGATGACAATGATACAATAGATACAATTATTGAATGTGAACATGGAAAATATTATGGAATAGATATCGATGAAGATGGCATTCCAAATTATTTAGATAAAGATTCAGATGGCGATTCTAAAACAGACGAGGAAGAAGGAATAGATGATAATGACGGAGACAACATTCCAAATTATCTTGATCCAGATGATGAAGACGGACCACTAGGTGACATAGATGATGATGGTGTAATAAACAGCGAAGATAATTGCCCGTTGATTCCAAACCCTGGTCAAGAGGATTTTGACCAAGATGGAATAGGAGACGTCTGCGATCCTGATGATGATAATGATGGTATTCCTGATGATGAAGATGATTTTCCATATGATCCTAACGAATGGGTTGATTCAGATGGCGATGGAATAGGAGATAATTCAGATAATTGCCCATTTATACCCAACCCGGGTCAGGAAGATTTTGATGGTGATGGTATTGGTGATGTTTGTGATCCTGATGATGATAATGACGGATGGTCAGATGAGGATGAAGAGGATCATGGTACTGATCCTTATGATCCAGATGATTATCCAGTAGATACTGATGGTGATGGATTGTATGATGATGAGGATAATTGTCCTTATGCTCCAAACCCTGGTCAAGAGGATTTTGACCAAGATGGAATAGGAGACGTCTGCGATCCTGATGATGATAACGATGGTGTACCTGATGATGAAGATGAATTCCCACATGACCCAGATGAATGGGAAGATACAGATGGTGATGGAATAGGAGATAACGAAGATGAAGATGATGACAACGATGGCTGGACGGATGAAGAAGAGGAAGAATATGGCACAGATCCAAAAGACCCAGATGACTACCCACAAGAACAACCTCCAAGTAGACCACCTTCAAACAGTCATTATGAACCAAAAAATAAAAGACCTGTCGCAAAGACAAATGGACCATATGAAACATATGTAGGAGAACAAATAACACTAAACGCATCAGAAAGTAATGATCCAGATGGAAAGATTAAAAAATATGTATGGACAATCAATGGAGAAATCACTCTAGAAGGTAAAATCGTAAACTATGTTTTCAATACAACAGGTGTGTTTAATATAACACTAGAAGTAACAGATAACCAAGGATCAGAAGATAAAGCAACCACACAGGCAACAATCTTAAACAAACCAAACAACCCACCAGGAGAACTAGTAATAATAGCACCAGATAATGGAACAATAGTTAAAAACATTACAATAAAAATAAAAGCAACAGACCAAGACGACGATAAAATAAAGTATATAATTGACTGGGGTGACAACAGCTCGACTGAAACATTGTTTGTAGATTCAAATGTCTATGTATACCTAAATCATATCTACAAAAAACAGGGGAATTACACAATAAAAGTAAAAGCAAATGATGACAACACATTTTCAGAGACAAAAACACATGAAATAGAAATAATAAAACCAGAAGAACAAAAACAAACAGCACCAGAGATAGAAAAAGAAGACAACATATTCTGGATTATAACAGGGGTGCTTACAAGTTCACTCATATTTTTACCATTAACCTTTTTTTACAGGAGGAAGATATATGAATAAAAAACAAGAAAATAAAGCATTAATCAAAAAAACAATAATCTTGGCAATATTTTTAATATACCAAGAATTGTTTCTAATGCATCTATTTACAAATGGACTTTTGTCACACTATGGATACAGTATAAACAATATCGCATCAATCGGGCAACTCTTGATAATGGCAGTACTGTTTCTAATAATAACCATGTGCTTTTTGATTATGTTAAATGGCTACTATTTAGAAAAAAAATATGCTAGAAAATTTACTATATTATACCTATTATGGGTGTCAGTTTTTCCATTATGGGCAATAATTGTATCTAGTAACCAAGCACTAAATGCAATAGTTCTACTTGCAAACATATCAATTATAGTATACCTGGTTGCAATACCACTAAAGCAAGAATACATAAAAACTAGTGACCAAATACTAATCAGAACAAAACAAAAATTCAGAGATATAGTTGTGAACATAAACCAACATATAACACACAAACACAACTAATCTTTTTTTTATTTATAAAGTATTAAAGGCCTCCAATCAAAATTAATCCACGGTATTCTAAAAAGGTTTAGTGTGCCCTTAATAGGTCTTGGAAGAATTCTCTGCCAGTCAGACCAATAGTTACCAAACCAACGATTGCATCTAGATCTATAAAAACCAGCTTGTTTGTCATTATCTATGAAAAAATTATTTTTTACTTTACAATCATTTGTCTCTTCAAGAAGTATACCATATGAGTTATTGATTATATTATTATCTAATATTTGACTCTCAGAAGAACCACCATGAAGATAAATGCCTTTTTCTTTATTATTTAAAATCGAGTTATTCTCAATTTTTGAAAACTTTCCAGATTCCAAATAGATTCCATTTTCTGAATTATTTGAAATAGTATTGTCAATGATTTCGTTGTTATGCACCCAAAACGCACGAATACCTTCAACATTATTTTCTATAATATTATTAGTAATTAGATTTCCTGTTTCAGGATATGACCAATAATCAGCACAGTTAAGATAGATTCCGTAATAATTATCTTTTATAACACAGTTTTCTACAACTAGATTTGGCTCCAAACGGATAGTTCTAATACCTGCATATTTCATGCTTGGTCCGCTGTTCTTGATTGTAAAACCAGAGATTTTAACGTTAGATGCATTCACATAGATAACGTTTTTATTATTTTTCCCATCAATTATTGTATTCTTTCTATTTTCACCAACTAAAGTTATAGTCTTATTAATCTTAATATTCTCATAATAAGTTCCATTATTAACATAAACAGCCCATCCATTATATGCATTATCTATTCCGGAAGATATAGTTTTGTAGGGATATTCTTTTGATCCATCCCAAGGACCAACTGTGTTATCATCATCAACGTATACAACTGGAAAATTGCCATACACTTCACCAAAGATAATAGGCATCTGTTCGATACTTGCTTCTCCATATGCTACTCTAAACCAACCATTATCACCCCATTTTTTTCCCCAGCTGTTTTTTACTATCCAATATCCACCGCCAGGAATCTTTGGATCATCCTTGTACCCCATTATGCAAACACAATGTAAAGCTACTGATTCACCCCATCTATGTCTGTATATTCCACCAAGATAGTATCCAAAATCCTCATATACATTAAAATGAACTGGAACAGGGCCATTATTGACAAGAGCTTCTTTTATTGCTGTAATATTATTTGGGGGTAAAAACTCCCAGCTTTTAATTTTTACAGCTCGCTCTTTCCAGCAGTCACAAGTTGTATTTTTGGGATACTGTTTTTTTTCTGTTGGATAAGGCCAACATGCCTCATCTGGAACACCGTGTTCTACAAGGTAATTAGTATCATTTTCTGGATAAGAACCCCAATCTAAATTTCCGTTGCTATGGAAAAATAGATGTGCTTCAGATAGATCGCAATTAAAAGAAAAACCTAACTTGTATTGAACCATAGTCTCAATTGCTGCTACAAAAGCAAAACTTTCGCAACTAGCATAAGGCATTTGCCTCCTTATAGGAGTTGTATAATCGACACCGTCTTTATCAGTCCAGCTAAAATAAGATGGAAGATCATTTGATTCTAGATCGATTTTAATTTTTCCATTGTTATTTGTATTAATTGATGATGCAAATACTAGTTGAGTTGTAACAAGTAAAAAAACTATTGGAATCACGGTTAATTTTTTATTCATATGTTTATTACCCCCATATATAATAATATTAAAGAAAGTATATATATCTTATCATATTTAAAATTTAGAGGATAAAATCTATTTATTAATAATATCTAAAATAATCTCAGCGGCCCAACGAGCAGTTTTACCAGATACCTCAGGACACTTATCAACATGAGCGCCCATTCTTTCAAACTCTTCATAATCCTTTTTATCCATCAGATCAAATGTTCTACCAAAAAGTTTTTTGTGTATATCTTTACAAACAATTGAGCCATATTCTTGTTTAAATCTATCACAAAGCTTTTTCGAAGGTTGAAACACTCTTCTCTTGGTTTCTCCTTTTATAAAATCTTCATATGAGCGACCAGCAATACCACTTATCGCCAGAAGACCACCAACTAATGCACCGCATGTTCCTTCAGTTGATAGACAAGTTCCACCAGCAAGTGCGTCAGATGCTTTTACAACAGATGGATCACCGATATCTAAGACTTCCATGATAGCAGAGTAAACACACTGTGGGCAGCTACCAATCTCTGCTTCATTTTTGTAGGCTTTTTCATATATTTTTTGTAGTTTTTTTTCTTTTGAATCCATAGGTTTAATTCCCCGATATACTATTTTTTTAGACTTGTATTAAAAACTCTTACTTAATAATTGTTAATTATTAGATCTTGATAATATCTTTTATATCTGAAAGTGTGCCTATCTTATAATCGCCATCTATTTTTATTCCGATAGTTATGCATCCTGCTGCTCTTCCAGCTTTCATATCACTATCTGTATCACCTATTAGAACCGTGTCTTCTGGTTTAACCTTCATTTTTTTACATGCTCTATAAACAATTTCAGGGCTTGGTTTTCCTTTGGATACTTCGCTACTTGTTACAACAAAATTAAAATATTTTTCGATATCATTACTCTTTAGAATCTGAATTGTGCAGTCTCTTGGGGTATTTGTAATAATACTTTTTTTGTAACTATCTAGTTTTTCAAGTGTCTCTCTGACCATAGGATACAATTTTACCTTGTTTGTGTATTTATAATAAATATTATTACAAAATTTACCAACTTCTAAAGATAGGTTCATTTTTTCTAAATTATCATAAAGATCATGACCCCAGTATATTTCAAAAAATTCTTTTTTTGAAATTTCTTTTTCTTTGAAATGCTTTAAAGAATAATTTAAGGAATCCCACCATGCATCAAAGCTATCTACAACTACTCCGTCCATATCAAAAAGCATAGCCTTAGGTTTTATTTTATCCATTTTTTCATCCTAAATTGTTAGATTTCTAGTGGGGAAAACAAGCTTTGCTACAAAAAACTTATCCATATAAAAAGTATTTAGAAAGTGTCATGAAAAAAATAATAGTTAAAACAAGTAAAAGAAACGAAATGCTAGATATAACTGAAGATGTACAAGAAATACTAAATAATGAAAAAATAGAAAATGGAACAATTACAATCTTTGTTCCGCATACAACAGCTGCTGTGACTATTAATGAAGGAGCAGATCCTAGTGTAAAAAGAGATATAATTGAAACATTAAAAAAACTGATACCACACAGTGGAGATTATCATCATATGGAGGGAAACAGTGATGCACATATTAAATCAAGTTTAATTGGTGCCTCAGAAACAGTTATTATTGAAAATGGTAAACTTGTACTTGGCACTTGGCAACATATATTTTTTTATGAGGGTGATGGGCCTAGAAATAGGAAAGTGTATATTCAGATAAATGCTTTATGAGAACATCTAGTTGTATTTGTTGATAATAAACAAATTTTCTAAAATTTAGGCTTTAATCAGTCATTTATATATTTTATAGTAATATTTATATACGAATTAGAATATAAATATAGTCTATATTAAAAATAAAAAATTAAAAAAGGTGTTAAACAAATGAGAAAAATAATTTTTTCTTTGTTAATTTTATGCTTGTTTATAAGCTCTTCTTTTGTAGTACTCGGTCAAAGAGAAATAATTGAAAAACAGACCGATGACGATCATATTGAAAAAATAAAAGGATGGATGGACAATGGTCATATGCCTTCATTGGTTGCTGGTATTGTTAAGAATAATACTTTGATGAGAACAGTTGAAATAGGATATTCACACTATTATTTAAAGAAAAAAGTAACAGTTAATACTGTTTTTCCAATCGCCTCAGTTACAAAATCTATTACGGCAACAGCAATGATGCAGATAATCGAAAATGAATCATACAACATTAGTTTAGATGATAACGTAAGTGAATATTTACCATTTGATTTAAAAAATCCAAAGTTTCCCTGGATAAATATCACATATCGAATGCTTCTATCTCACCAGTCAAGTATTGGTGTAGTAAACACTAGATGTTTTCTGCTCTTTTCTTTTGATCTTCTTCCTAATGAAAAACTTGACGAATATTTCATACCTGGTGGAAAATATTATACTTCACAGGTTTGGATGGATTATCCTCCTGGTGGAAATACATATTACTCATCACTAGGTATAAACGTCTTAGGTTACTTAATCGAAAGAATTACAAATCGGTCATATGTTGATTATTGTCAAAAAAATATCTTTG